>Ga0182744_1000606_pt1 | contig 33318 bp, 28 predicted proteins | sample eDN3rd30CKraftMG_FD_128525 | JGI IMG/M metagenome (GOLD analysis project Ga0182744, IMG submission 128525) | Enriched Miracle-Growth compost microbial communities from Emeryville, California, USA - eDNA 3rd pass 30_C Kraft MG (version 2) (version 2) ... | reverse complement strand
CTACATCACTAAGAAGAACCGTCGCAACAACCCAGACCGCCTGGAGCTTGCAAAGTTCTGCCCACGTTGCGGAAAGCACACCGCACACCGCGAGACCCGCTGATTAGTTAGGTCTTAGGAAAGCAATGACGCAATCTTCTGTGAATCTCGATTTTGTTGGTCGGGAATACCCGCAGACTGCTCCCTATCAGGTGGGCCGGGAAAAGATTGCTGAATTTGCACGTGCAATAGGCTCAACAAACCCCGCCAGTTTCTCACTTGAAGCTGCGCGGGGTTTGGGCTACCCGGACGTTGTCGCACCCACCACCTTTGCGGTCATCGTTGCGCAGGCGGCCGAAGCTCAGTACATCTCGGATCCCGAGGCACGTGTTGATTTCAGCAGAGTGGTGCACGCCGATGAGCGTTTTACCTACACTCGTCCCATTTTCGCTGGCGACGAATTGGTCACCGTAGTGCATGTTGACAAGATTCTTGAGAGGGCCGGTTTGGCGATGGTGACGACCCGGTGCGAGATCAGTGCGCTCACTGAGATCGGGCTTGAACACGTGGTGACTGTTACCTCGACCCTTGCCGTGCGTGGGGAGGGGAACTGATGACTCAGGTTCAGTTTGATGAGTTGGAAGTCGGTCAGGTTGTAGCTACCAAGACCATCTCGTTTGATCGTTCTACCCTCGTGCGTTACGCAGGTGCAAGCGGGGACTTTAACCCGATTCACTGGAACGATACCTTTGCCCAGTCCGTTGGATTGGATGGCGTTATCGCCCACGGTATGTTGACTATGGGCTCGGCGGTTGCTGTGGTTGAGGAGTGGATCGGGGACCAATCCCGGATCCTTGACTACCAGACCCGCTTTTCCCGCCCTGTGGCCGTACCCAATCCTGGCGAGGCTCACGTGGAAATTACCGCGACTGTGGGCGCGCTTGATGAGCAGGCGCAGACTGCGCGGATCGACCTCAACGCTGTGTTTGACGGCGCACGTGTGCTGGCAAAAGCCCAGGTAGTTGTGTCGCTAGCTGCCTAACTCCCGCAGTATCTAAAGCCCGCAGTATCTAAATCCCTCACTGCCTTACTGAGCGCAACTAACTGAGCGTAACTAACTGAACACCTACCGGGAAGCAGCCCCACTCGTTGTTCCAATTACGAGATCAACATCGAGGATTACCGGTTCGGCCACAGTGCCGGAGATGAGTTCGATGGTGAGCTCTGCAAGGGTTTCTCCCTTGAAAGCGAGGGGTTGGTTGATCGTGGTGAGTTTGTCTGTGCCTAGCCACGGTAGGTCAACACCATCAAAACCTACAATCGATACATCCTCAGGGACGCGTAAACCTAGTTCCCGAGCACCCTGCAGCGCTCCGGCAGCAAGCAGGTCTGACTGTGCGATGATCGCGGTGGGGACATCATTGGGGTCCGCGTAGTTGGCGGGGTTAAGCAGTTCGCGCGCGCCCGCCTGGCCTTCTTCCACAAGCGAGGCCGATGCTTCCCATACCCGCACAGGGGTGAGACCTGCGTCGTAAACCCCGCGTAGCCTGCGGTGCCCTGGATACCAGAAGGGGACGTCGGTTGCAGATTCGTTGTAGGAGTCAAGGAATCCTGGCGCTTGGCCAGTCCCGAGCGATAGGGATACAACAGCAATCTTGGTGTGGCCGAGTTCCATAAGGTGTTCTGCCAGTTGACGGGTTCCCTCCCGGTCTCGCACCCCGATTGCAGGCGAACCAGGAACAACCCCGCCTTCACAGATTGTGACCGGGATGCCGCGCTCATGAAGGGTTTGGTAGACCGGGTCGGATTCGTGCCCTCCCCACAGCATGATTGCAGCGTCAACGGCTGCGGTTTCGAGCAGAGGGTTGAGTCCGTCGGGTGTGTCGTAGTGGGTTCCGCCGGGCATGAGGAGCACGCCAAGTCCCTGCTCACCGAGTGTGCGGGTCACGCCATCAAGCACCGCAATTGAGACTGGATCGCGGAAAGTGCGTTTGAGCGCATCTCCAAAAACAACTCCCACAATTCCGGTGCGGCCGGAGCGCAGTTGGCGTCCGAGTGCGGAGGGTCCGCGGTAACCGAGTTCGTCGGCTGCGGCAAGAACTCGCTCGCGTGTGGCATCGGCTATAGGCCCAGCATCTGAGAACGCGAGCGATGCCGTTGAGATGGATACACCCGCCCGAGCCGCAACGTGCGCGAGCGTGGGTTTTGTGGCAGACATGGCAGTGCTTTCGCGGTCGGTGCAATTGACGATAAGGAAAGCGTACTTGAGAATTGGGGGAGCGGCTCGAATCGATTCGATAACGTTTGGGCCGTACCCGCACTTGTTATGAAAGCCCGCCGTTAAAAAACTATGTCCAAGCACGTTGATCAACACGCCAGCCAGCAGGACAATCCTGCCCACCCGCCAGCGGTAGACCACGCTACTGCTGAGCGTGCACGGGTCCAAGCTGCGCGCCGCTCACTTCTTATTCTGTTCGCGCTCCTAGGCGTCAGCACATCGAGTTGGGTGGGTCGGTACCCTAGCGTTCTTGCGGCTCTAGACCTAACTAAGGCTGATCTTGGTGTGGTCTTGCTGGCCGGTGCGGTTGGGTCTCTCATCTTTGTCACGATCGCGGGCTCAATAGTTCAGCGCTTCGGTGGCCGCCTAGTAATGACCATTTCGGCAGTTGGCATTGCGCTGGCCTTTACCTGCGAGGGTTTAGGCCCAACTCTTGGCCATACCTGGATTCTTGCTGTGGGTATCTTCTTAAACGGTGCCTTTGTTGCGTTGACAAACGTTCCACAGAACGTGGAAACGGCGGCCGTAGAGCGCCGCATTGGTCGTTCAATCCTTGCCCACTTCCATGCAGCGTATTCCATCGGAGCGGTGCTCGGGTCGCTTGTGGGAGCATTGTGCTCGGCCTTGCACATCTCGCTTATGGCTCAGATGGCTGCAACTGCGCTGGTTACGCTGGTGGTGCGGGTTGCTTTGATCCCCAAGGTCATCCTGGACACTGAGCTCACTTATGAGGAACGTTGGAATCGAGCGGATGTGGCACGCCGTGGTCGCGTACACCGAGCTGAACTGCGCGCAGGGGTGTTGGAGCACGATGTTGTGCGGCCAACGCTGGCGCAAGTCATGCGTGCCCGCACCACTTCGCTGGGTGCTGCTCTAGGTGCTTGGCGCGAACCACGCACGATATTCATTGGTCTGATCATTTTTGCAGCCTCGCTTTCGGAGGGATCGGCCAACAACTGGTTGTCTATTGCCGTGGTTGACGGGTTTGAACGCACAGAGGCGATCGGCGCTGTGAGCCTTGGCGTTTTTCTTGCCGCAATGACCGCAGTACGTATTTTCGGGCCGCGACTCATTGACCGTTTTGGTCGTGTGTTGGTACTGCGCAATTCTGGAATTGCCTCTGTGATTGGGTTGCTCATCTTTGGATTTGCGCCAAGTCTTCCGATCGCAGCGGTGGGCATTGTGCTGTGGGGCGTTGGCGCGGCGCTGGCCGTGCCATTGGGTATATCGGGTGCGAGCGACGATCCGCTGAAGGCCGCTGCTCGGGTGTCGGCGGTTTCGGCGTTTGGTTCGATTGCTTCGCTCGCAGCGCCTCCGGTTTTGGGCATTGTTGCGGAGGCCATCGGTGCCCGCCACGCGCTGACCCTAGTTGCCATTTTCATGTTGATTACTATTGTTTTGTCCCGATCGGTTGCACCGCTGCGCGGTGACCAGTTGTCCGGACACCACCCTGATCGCCTCAAGGAGGCCACGTCATGACGACTGCTATCGCCCCTGCGGTACGGAGCGCTCGCGGCGCCGTATATCTCACGTTCTTTGTGGTGGGATTCGTGTTTGCGAACTGGGCGTCACGGATGCCCGCGATTCGTGATGCGCTCAATTTTGAACCGGCTCAGATGGGCCGGCTCCTTTTAGTTGGCGCTATTGGTTCGGTTCTGGCATTGCCGCTGTCTGGTTGGATCGCTGAGTACTTAGGTTCCAAGCGTGCCGTCGTATCCGCGGCGGTTTTCATGTGTGGTGGCTACGCGTTGGCGGCCACAACGCTCGGTCAGGTGCCTGTGTGGGTTACCGGACTTGGCTTATTCCTTGGTGGCATTGGTATGGGTACCTGTGACACGGCGATGAATCTTGAAGGTACGCGGGTGGAGCAGCACATGGGCCGTTCGATTATGCCTAAGTTCCACGGCATGTTTTCGCTGGGCACTATGGCCGGCGCGCTCGTGGGTGCGGGTGTGGCGATGTTGCACGTTTCTGTTGCGATTCACGTTGGCGTCGCTATTTTGCTGGGCTACGTGTTGATCAACGTGGCGGCGCACTCCTTCCTACCTGCTGGATTTGCGGCACATACTGTGCCCCTGGGCGAGATGGAACAGGTGGATTCTGCTGCAGACCCAGCCATTTCGTCGTTAATTTCCGAGGGTGCTGGTGCTTCCGGCGAGAAGCCAGCCAAGACCCCGGTGTGGTTGGCGTGGGCTGAGGGGCGTACGTGGCTCATTGGTATTGTCATCATGGCCTCAGCACTGACGGAAGGTGCGGCAAACGACTGGCTGAGCTTAGGAATTGTGGATGGGTTTGATACTGCCGACGCAGTGGGTGCGGTTGGTCTGTTTGTGTTCCTCAGCGCGATGACCGGTATGCGCATGGTGGGCACGTGGATGCTGGACAACTATGGGCGACTTGTGGTGCTGCGAATTTGTTCTGCAAGCGCGATTATTGGGCTGTTGCTTTTTGCCCTTGCGCCTTCGCTGTGGCTGGCAATTGTCGGTGCGATTTTCTGGGGTGCCGGTGCTTCGCTGGGATTCCCCATCGGTATGAGCGCGGCCAGCGACGAGCCGAAGCGCGCTGCGGCGCGCGTCTCGGTGGCGGCGACGATCGGATATACGGCGTTTTTTGCGGGCCCGCCCGTGCTTGGTGAGCTGGCCCATCATTTGGGCTACCGGCACGCGATGCTCGCAATTATGGTGCCGGCAGTCCTTGGGTTCTTTGTGGCGGCCGCCGCCAATGAGCGCGGTGTGGCCGCCCGGGTGCTTGCGGAGCGCCGTGAGGCGCGTGCGCTCGCTAAGGCGAGCCGCACGGCCTGATTGGGTTGGTGTGAACGCTAGCTGGTGGCGTGGGCGCGTGCCGGTGCGCGTTTGATTTACGACGATACCCTCAGCCTTACCCGGTAGGCTTAAGTGGTGAATGCGCAACCTTCCCAGACCCCAGTTCCAGCCGTACCCTCAGGTGAGGATCGTGGTGCGGTTCCGGATCCGGTTGAACCGTCTGCTGAGCAGACCCACGCGGTGCAATCCCAGGTGGCGCCACTTGCAGGAGCGCGTTCGGATCTGACGTTTGCGCAGCTGACTACCTTGCGCGTGGGCGGACCCATTGCCACGTATGTGGAAGCGCACTCTGAGGATGAGCTGGTTGCCATTGTGCAGTATGCCGACGAGCAGGGTATCGAACTGCTCGTCTTGGGCGGGGGCTCAAACCTAGTTCCAAGTGACGAGGGTTTTGCCGGGATTGTGGTGCGCGATGCACGCACTGGTGTGCGTGTTGACCTCGTAGATTCGTGCGGTGGTGGCTCAGTTACCGTGGTTGCCGGACACAATTGGGATGACTTTGTGGTTCGCTCCATTGCCGAAGGCTGGGTGGGAATCGAGTCGTTGATTGGCATCCCAGGAACGGTGGGAGCGGCCCCGGTTCAAAACATTGGTGCCTATGGTGCCGAGGTGTCCAACGTCATCTCTTCTGTGCGGGTGTATGACCGTGGGCAGCAGCGTAAGCGTACTTTCGCATTGTTTGAGCTGGGTTTTGGCTATCGCGATTCGATTATCAAGCAGTCCATGACTCGTGGAGATGACACAGGCAGGATTTGGGGCCCCTCGCCTCGCTACGTGGTGCTCGACGTATCCTTCCAATTCCGCCTTGGTACGCGTTCTGCTCCTGTTGAGTACTCGGAGTTGGCGCGCCGTTTGGGAATAGAGGTGGGGGATAGGGCTCCTGCTCGTGACATTGCGCAGGCAGTGCTCGAGCTGCGTGCAGGTAAGGGCATGCTTGTGGACGCGTTTGACCGCCCCATGGTGGCAAATACCGCGGGCGCTCGCGGCACGCTACCGCGTGCTCTGCGAGACGCGTCTATGGACGACATCATCTCGGGCCAGGTAGCAGGTCAGGTGGCTGGGCAGGCAGAGCCCACTCATGTGCCTAACGCAGTGAATGAAAGCGCTGCTAGCTCGGGACTTGCAGTAAATTCCGAGGCTGCCTGCGGTCCATTGACCTCGAACGGCTCAAACTTTGACCTTTCGTTTGCTGATGAAGATTCAGTGCATTCTGACGAGCCGGACTTTGACCGCTGGTCGGCAGGGTCGTTCTTTACCAATCCGATTATTGCGGCGCAGCAGGCAGATCAGCTTCCGCAAGGTGCGCCACGTTACCCCGTGCACACTGTGGCTCCGTCCGCAACAACCGGTCCGAGCACAGGCGCAATCGACGAGACCCTAGTTAAGACGTCGGCCGCGTGGCTCATCCAGCATGCTGGCTTTGACCGTGGCTTTGGTGCGCAGGGTGCAGGCTCGCGGGCCACACTTTCCACTCGTCACACTCTTGCTTTGACCAACCGTGGAGGCGCCACGGCTGCGGACATAAGAGCGCTAGCGCAAGTTATCCGAGATGGCGTGTACAAGGAGTTTGGTATTCAGTTGGAACCAGAGCCGGTAGTTCTCGGCCAGCCGTTACGCTCACGTCCGTAACGCACGTGCTACTAGCAGCCTTGCTCTAGTGCACACGCGAGTAATGCAAGACAGTCTGTGATTTATGCGACACAATGGCGACTGTGAATAACTTCGAGGGAGTCACTGCGCCACCCGCTGCGGCGCAGGTCAAGAAGCGTACGGTCGTTGCCTGGTCACTGTGGGATTGGGGTTCTGCCGCATGGAATGCAGTGGTCACCACGTTCGTGTTTTCTACGTGGATCACGTCCAAGTCATTTGTGCCTAAGGAACTCGCTGACGCGTACGATACGTCAGTTGCCGCCAAGGATCAGGTTGATTCGATTATTGCGACGCACTCAACGTGGATAAGTTGGGGTAGCGCCGCGGCTGGGGTTGCGATTGCTCTTCTTGCCCCTATTCTTGGTTCGCGCGCGGACGCAGGCGGTCGGCGCAAGCTCTGGCTTGGACTGAACACCGGCGTTGTCGTGGTCTTGATGGCACTGATTTTCTTTGTTGTTCCAGATCAGGAGAATCTCTCGCGCAACGTGGTGTTTGGCATCGTGTTACTAGGTTTGGGCAATATCTTCTTTGAACTTGCCTCGGTGAACTACAACTCGATGCTTAATCAGATCACCACCCCGGCAAATCGGGGCAGGATCTCCGGTATCGGGTGGGGCGCGGGGTACCTGGGCGGCATCGTATTGTTGTTCATCCTCTTGGTTGGCTTCATCAACCCTGATGTGGGCTGGTTTGGCGTAACAAGCCACAATGACATCAATATTCGTGCTGCCCTGCTGCTTTCTGCCGTGTGGTTCGCAGTGTTTGCGATTCCGGTTTTCGTAGCTATTCCGGAGAAGCCTGCAGATGTTGCCCACAAGCCTCTTGGTGTGGTTGGTTCATATCGCAAGGTGATTGCGGATGTGACGCGCCTGTGGCGCACGGATCGCGCCGTGCTCCGGTTCCTTGTTGCCTCGGCGGTGTTCCGTGATGGGTTGGCTGGCGCCTTTGCTTTTGGTGGGATTGTGGCTCAGGGAACGTTTGGTTTTACCTCGTCCACGGTGATCGTATTTGCGATCGTAGCGAATGTTATTTCTGGTATTGCCACGATCCTGTCTGGCTTCCTAGAGGACCGCGTTGGTGCTAAGCGGATTATCGTGTGGTCGCTTGCCGGGATGCTCATTTCCGCAGTGGCGATCTTTGCATTCCATGATTCAGGTGCCTTGTACTTTTGGATTTTTGGTTCGTTCCTGTGCATTTTTGTTGGCCCCATTCAATCGGCAAGTCGGGCGACGATTTCGCGTTTAGCAACCCCAAACAATGAGGGTGAGCTCTTTGGCTTGTATGCAATGACGGGACGCGTGGTCTCATTTATGGCGCCCGCTATGTTTGGTTTGTTCGTGGCCTTGTTTGGTAGGCAGTATTGGGGTGTGCTCGGACTGGCAGTTGTGCTGGCGGTGGGGCTCGCGCTAACGCTTCCGCTGCACTTTGACGCTGAGCGCACTCGCGAGGCTAGGTAGCGACATGTGGCAGCGAGATATTTTGGGCTCGCACTGGGTGCAGTGGCAGTTTGAAGTTCCTGCGCTTCGTGGGCAGCAGTGTGTGGCTACGCTTGTGACCCGACCTCATACGCTGCGTGATGCGTCGGGTAAGTACCTTAAATCTGTGCGGCAGTTTGCGCCGCACTCGGATGGTGCGCTTGCGGTGGGCGATCACGGTTCGCGGGTGGCTGGTACCCGTCCGAGCACCGCGGTTCTGTACCTGCCCGGCTATAACGACTACTTTTTTCAGGTCCACCTGGCCGATTTTTTGGAGTCGTGTGGTCTTGCCTTTTTTGCGCTAGATCCACGTGGGTATGGTCGTTCAACTATCGACGAAGCCAACCGCAATAATGCCCACTCACTGCGGGAATATGGCCCGGAGATCGCCCGGGCCACCCGCCTGATAAAAGACGAGTGTGGTTACGAACGCCTTGTGGTGATGGGACATTCCACCGGCGGCCTGCTGGCAGCCCTGTGGGCGCACTCTGCCACGGGTCGAAAGAGTGTGGACGGGCTGATCCTCAATAGCCCCTGGTTTGATCTCAACCGGTCTTGGTTCGACCGAGTGGTTGGCACAGCCGTTTTGGACGCGGTAGGAAACTACGTTACCGATTACGTCATCACAAATGAGGGTTCGGATTATGCCAGGATGCTGCACCGGGACTTCGGTGGGCTGTGGGACTTTGACCTCGATTTGAAACGCGAACGCAACACTCCTGTGCGCTCTGGTTGGCTGCGCGCTATCCGCGAGGGACACGCACGGCTCGCACAGGGGTTGGATCTTGACTGCCCGGTGCTTGTATGTACGTCTGATCGATCGGCTGGACCAGAGAGCGCTGAAGCAGTCCGGCGCACGAGCGACACTGTGCTCGATGTGCAGCAGATCGTGGCACGCGCACCCATGCTGGGGCATGACGTTGATATTGTGCAGATTCCCGGCGGTGTGCATGACCTCTCACTCAGCGAGGCGGGTCCGCGCGCCCAATACTTTGAGACCATTGCAACCTGGCTATCGGTGCATAACTTTGCCTCGGCGTAGCCTGCTCCCATCAGGAGCGTACAACTCCGTCACGTGAGACGCAGTGAGTGGTACGCACGGCAATCACAGCCATACAACCGCATACACAACTACAGGCAGAGGTGCCACATGCCCATCAAGTTTTCAATTGATCACGACTCGCAAGTTCCCCCTTTTGAGCAGGTCAAAGCGAGCGTGCGTGAGGCAATTAGCCAGGGTTCGGTCACTGCAGGCGAGAAACTTCCCGCTATTCGCGCACTCGCTGGACAGCTCTCATTGGCGGTCAACACCGTGGCGAGATCGTACCGCGAACTCGAAGATGAAGGCTTTGTCACCACACACGGCCGCAGCGGAACCAGTATCAACCCACGTGCTATAGGGCCAGCAATCGCCCTTGAACAGTTTGCCCACGCCTATGTAACCCAAGCACAGTCGCTTGGGGTAAGCGTTGAGGAGGCAGTGCGCGCCGTGCATGCTGTTTGGCGCTCTGCCTAAGCAACCCCGTAGAGTGATCACGTGATCATTGCGACCCATAACGGCAAATTCCATGCAGACGACGTCTTTGGCGTTGCTCTGCTCAAGCAACTGTATCCAGAGGCACAGGTTGTGCGTTCTCGTGATCCCGAGGTACTTGAGCAGGCCGACATCGTGCTCGACGTTGGTGGAAAATACGATGTTGAAGCACGGCGCTTTGACCATCACCAGTTGTCGTCAGGCGGCCGCGAATCTGGCATTCTGTATTCCGCCTTCGGCCTGCTGTGGCAGACCTACGGCAAGGAATTTTGCGGTAATGACGACGTGTGGCTCAAGATTGACTCGCGGCTCGTTGCCGCCATCGATGCGGTAGACAACGGACAAGACCTCTACTCCGTCTCGGACTTCGGCACCAGGCCGTTCGACCTGTCCGAATACCTAGGCCTGTTCAACCCCATCGGGCAAGACGAAGAATTCGACTCCCAATTCTTTGTTGCCGTGGAACTAGCCACCACAGTCCTCCTACGTCTACGCGCCAAGTACCTCGAGGTCATCGCAGCGGAGGAATACTTCGTCTCCCAATATGCACTGAGCACGGATAAGCGCATTGTGGTGCTGGAACGCTACATTCCACACGGCTCAATCGCCTCAAAACAGCCGGAACTTCTTTACACGGTATACCCCGGTGCAACCGGCAATTGGACCGTGCAAGCGGTCCGTCCCGAAAAATCGCAGTTTGGCAACCGCAAGGACCTACCCGCCTCATGGCGCGGACTGCAAGGTGCGGATCTCGCACAAGAGACGGGCGTTGCTGACGCCGTCTTTTGCCACAAAGCAGCATTTATCTGTGCAGCAGAATCGCGCGAAGGCGCCCTAGCGCTCGCAGAGCTCGCTCTCGCCAACTAGCAGGTTGCGTGACGCGGGCGGTGGCAACTATCTACTAGGCCTCGCCCGCGTCTGCAGCAAGCCACGCCTGCACGCCGGCCCGCATGCGCGCCTTGGTGGTCTCGCGTGCGGTTGAGGCATCAATGGAATCGGTGGCCAAACGGGCGAGTTGTTCGTCGGAAAATCCATGCACCGAACGCGCGATTTCATATTGCTCATTGAGCCGAGACTTAAACAGCAGCGGGTCATCAGAACCAAGCGCAATCTTGAGGCCCGAATCGTAGAGTTCACGCAATGGAACGTGCTCAATGGAATCAAACACGCCCAAACTGACATTGGATGCGGGATTGACCTCAAGCGCAACGCCGGAATCACGCAACCGTTCCACAACGCGAGGATCCTCCAACGCACGCACACCATGACCGAGTCTATTGGGGCGCAACTCCTCTAAAACAACCTCCACGTGATCGGCGCCCAACAATTCTCCGCCGTGCGGAACAAGCGCTAGTCCGGCGTTGCGAGCTATATCAAACGCTCGAGAGAATTCAGACGTACGGCCCCGACGTTCATCATTGGACAGGCCAAACCCAACAACTTGACCATCCGCATCGCCCGCGTACTTAGCGGCCAAACGTGCGAGTGTGCGCGCCTCAAGCGGATGACGGGTGCGGGATGCTGCGACGATCACTCCCACAGAAATACCGTGGCGTGCGCTGGCAGTCTTGGCTTCGTCGAGAATAATCTCCAAAGCGGGAGTTAACCCGCCCACAAACGGGGCATAGGAAGTAGGGTCCACCTGGATTTCCATTCGGCCACAGCCCACCGCGGCGTCACCCGCCGCAGCCTCATCAACAATCCGGCGCATATCTGCTTCAGCGCGTACACACGCCCGAGCTGCGTCATAGAGCCGCTGGAAGCGAAACCAGCCCCGACTTGTAGGCGGCAACCGAACCGCATCGTCAGTCTCTAACACGGCATCAGGAAGTCGAATGCGATACTGCTGCGCCAATTCGGCAACGGACTCGGGCTGCATCGAACCCGTGAAGTGAAGGTGCAGGTGAGCCTTGGGTAGTGTGGCCAGATCTCGCATATCTGCAGTTTTACACACTCAATGTGATTGCTGCCACGGGGCACGCGGTAGGGTCAGCGTCGGTATTCGCCCGCAATTAGTGGCAAAAGTGATCGCACTCACGAGCTGTTTACATACAACGGGACCTCCGGCCCAAGTATTTAACACAACGACAGGAAAGACTGAAGCAGAACGACTCAAAGAGACCAGGAGGGGCACATGCGAGTCCTAGTAACGGCAGCTTCACGGCATGGATCTACTCGGGAAATTGCTCAAGTAATCGCCGACGAACTGACAGCGATGGCGCTGAACGTCGAAGTCAAAGAACCAAAAGACGTTGACTCGATAGAACAATATGACGCGGTAGTTATCGGCTCTGCCATCTACGTGGGTCAATGGCTTTCCGAGGCACGAGACCTCGTGGACAACCACGCCCACGAGCTTCAGGGAAAGAAAGTTTGGCTCTTTTCCTCGGGACTTGCCGACGCGCCAAGCAAAGAAGGTAACAGTGCTCCAGCTCTGCTAGGGCGGATGAAGGCTACGGGCGCGCTCGCGCACAAACACTTCCCCGGAAAGCTCGATGTACTGCAGCTCAGCTTGGCGGAGCGCGCGGCAATAATGGCCGCACGCGGAAAATATGGAGACTCACGCGATATGGCGGTGGTGCGGGAATGGGCTCGAGGCATCGGCGAAGACATATCGCAGCGTAAGACGGTCAGTGCTTGAGTGCTCGTCGTACGTGTGGTCTACCCACATTTTTGTGCAAAGAAGCGTTCTGACCTGCGGGTTAACACTTTAGGGTGAGTTTCGCGTAAGATTGCACAGGACCTTCCACGAGTAGGAACGCGAGAATTCGTGTACCTCGAGGTCCGTAGGGCAGTGGCGCAATTGGTAGCGCAGCGGTCTCCAAAACCGCAGGTTGCAGGTTCGAGTCCTGTCTGCCCTGCACGTATCGGCTCAGCTTTTGGCTGGGCCGATTTTTGTATCTTCGGCGCTTACGGTGGTTACGGCGGTTTGCGGGCGTGAGTACGCGCAGCGAATTGGGCATTCGCAACTAGTTGAGTACACTAACCGGGTACAGTTATAGGGCAGTGGCGCAATTGGTAGCGCAGCGGTCTCCAAAACCGCAGGTTGCAGGTTCGAGTCCTGTCTGCCCTGCTAGGACAATCTTTAGTCAGTTCAGCAATACGAACACAAGGGAAACACAGTGAGCGAATCAGCTTCCGGTGCAGTACACGGTGACTCAGTCGACGCAACGTTGGGCAAGTCGCCGGTTAAGAAGTCTGCCCCCAAGAAGAGCAACATCTTTGCTCGCATCGCCCTGTTTGTGCGTCAGGTGGTTTCTGAACTCAAGAAGGTCGTCACCCCAACGCGCAGCGCGTTTGTGAACTACGTGACCGTAGTTGTCGTGTTCGTGCTTGTAGTTATGGCTTTTGTGCTTCTTGTGGACACTGGAGTTGGCAGGTTGGTTGACCTGCTGTTCGGCTGATTTTGTCGGACGCACTCTCAGGCCATGCAACTGGCCTAATTTACGAGAACTAAACGCTCGAGCGTTTGGTTCTCGTCACATTTGAGGGAAAGGATTCCCTCAGCGGCGCAATCAATGGAAGAATGGGTGGTTGCAGGTTTTCTGCATCCACGTGAGGCCGGCCTAATAGCCGGTGAGTGAACTTAGAAAGCAGGTTGACACGTGTCTCAGGAGTCGTACGAACCGACAGAAGACAACGTTGATGCTCCAAGCATTGAGGTCGAGGCCGAACTTGTTGACGCCGACGTCGCTGTGTCCGTTGATTCCGAGGACGTTGCTTCCACTCAGGGCGACGCCGAGTCTGAGGGCTCGGCTGAGTCTGACGCAGAACCTTCCGACGATGAAGAGGACGAAGAAGACGCACTTGAGGTCTTCCGTCGCGAATTGAACTCGCTTGAGGGTGACTGGTACGTCATCCACTCTTACGCCGGATATGAAAACCGCGTGAAGACTAATCTCGAGACGCGCATCACCTCGCTCAACATGGAGGACTACATCTTCCAGATTGAGGTTCCGATGGAGGAAGTCACAGAGATCAAGAACGCTCAAAAGAAGATTGTGCGTCGTGTCCGTATCCCCGGATATGTTCTCGTCCGCATGTATCTGACTGATGAGTCTTGGGGCGTGGTGCGCCACACCCCTGGTGTTACTGGGTTTGTTGGTAATACGCACCAGCCTGTTCCGCTCACTAAGAACGAGATTTTCTCGATGCTTGCTCCAATGCTTGAGCAGCCTGAGCAGACTAAGGCCACTAAGAAGACCAAGGCAGCACCTGTTATTCAGGTGGACTTCGAAGTTGGCGAGTCGGTTACCGTTACTGACGGTCCGTTCGACACTCTGCCTGCAACGATTTCCGAGATCAACGTCGAAGCTCAAAAGCTCAAGGTGTTGGTTTCGATCTTTGGCCGGGAGACTCCGGTCGAACTCGGCTTCAACCAGGTTGCTAAGATCTGACGCTTCGAAGTACGTGTGGACTCGTACCGGGAGACCGGTGCGAGTTTTCGCGTGTAACGATGTGTGAAGCGGAGAAGTCTGCGGCCCTATCTGGGCAGCATATTTTCTAGTCAATTAAGAAGGACCCGAAATGCCTCCAAAGAAAAAGGTTGCTGGGCTTATTAAGCTCCAGATCAACGCAGGTGCGGCTACTCCAGCCCCACCAATCGGCCCTGCTCTCGGTCAGCACGGCGTCAACATCATGGAATTCTGCAAGGCTTACAACGCGGCTACCGAGTCGCAGCGTGGCAACGTGATTCCAGTTGAAATCACGGTGTACGAGGACCGCTCGTTCACCTTCATCACCAAGACCCCTCCTGCTGCACAGCTCATCAAGAAGGCTGCCGGCGTGGAAAAGGGTTCAGGTACCCCTCACACCGTTAAGGTTGCAAACCTTTCGCAGGCTCAGGTCCGCGAAATTGCACAGACCAAGATGGAAGACCTCAACGCCAACGACATCGACGCTGCAGCAAAGATCATTGCTGGAACTGCGCGTTCGATGGGCATCACGGTTTCTGAGTAATCCCAATACGGTGTCGAAGACTGTTCTTGGCGCATGGCGCTAATGACTTGGTCTTCATCTTTCAATTCATTTCCCGAGGTACCTCGGGATGTGGCAGGATCCGCGCGGATCTTATGACCACGACTGCTTAAAGGAGAACAGCAGATGACTACGCGCAGCAAGGCTTACCGCGCAGCTCTCGAGAAGATCGACAGCTCGCGCATTTACTCCCCACTCGAGGCTGTTCGCCTCGCCAAGGAGACCTCGTCCACCAAGTACGACGCAACTGTTGAGGTTGCTTTCCGTCTCGGCGTGGACCCTCGTAAAGCGGACCAGATGGTCCGTGGCACTGTGATTCTGCCTCACGGCACCGGTAAGACCGCTCGGGTCCTGGTCTTCGCAAACGGTGAGCGTGCTGAGCAGGCGCGTGCCGCAGGAGCAGATGTTGTTGGTGGCGACGAGCTCATCGAGCAGGTTGCAAACGGCTTCACTGACTTTGACGCAGCTGTTGCGACGCCTGACCTCATGGGTAAGGTGGGTCGTTTGGGTCGCGTGCTTGGTCCTCGTGGACTCATGCCAAACCCAAAGACCGGCACGGTAACCATGGATGTTGCTAAGGCTGTTAACGAGATCAAGGGCGGAAAGATCGAGTTCCGCGTTGACAAGCACGCAAATCTTAACTTCATCATCGGTAAGGCTTCCTTCTCGGACGTGCAACTCGTTGAGAACTACGCCGCAGCGATTGAGGAAATCGTGCGTCTGAAGCCTTCGTCGTCAAAGGGCCGTTACCTGCTCAAGGCCACGGTTTCCACGACTCAGGGCCCTGGTATTCCAGTGGACCAGACCAAGGTTACAAAGCTGACTGAGGAAGACGCTAAGTGATCGTGAGCCTTTGGGCTTGATCATCTGACGTTTGACTGTGGGGTTGTATCGCGTAAGCGGTGCGGCCCCACAGTTGTTTCCGGCGACACCTTGACCTGATGTGACTCAGATCGCGTATCCGCCCGTTGTGGCACCGCATAGGACCTGTGTATAGTTGACCTGTACCCAAGACCGCAGGTTGTTTGAAGTGCGCTCTCGTAGAGAGTGTTCGGCAGACCGAAGTCCAGTTCTGGAGCCCGCGCAGGTAACGAATTTCTTCCATGCTTTTGTATGTTTGAGCCTCGTGCCTGTGCACGAGGCTTTTTTGTTGTTCAGGTTTAGTTACCAGGCAACGTTCAGTTCGGGATGGGAGCTGGATCCCCCAGCAAGAACCAGCGGCATTCAATCGGAAGGATTGCCATGGCGAGGCCGGACAAGGCAGCCGCAGTAGAGGAACTCGCGGGACTGTTCCGTGAATCCAACGCTGCAGTGTTGACCGAGTACCGCGGGCTCACCGTTGCGCAGCTTAAGACGCTGCGTCGGTCGCTCAGCGGAAACGCATCCTACGCCGTGGTAAAGAACACGCTGACCGCCATTGCGGCCAAGGAAGCCGGCATCGAGGGACTCGACGCTGACCTCAAGGGCCCTTCGGCAATCGCATTCATCTCTGGTGACCCAGTAGACGCTGCGAAGGGTCTTCGTGACTTTGCCAAGGCTAACCCACAGCTGATCATCAAGTCTGGTGTGCTTGACGGCAAGCCACTTTCAGCTGCGGAAATCAACAAGCTTGCGGACCTCGAGTCCCGCGAAGTTCTGCTTGCAAAGACCGCTGGTGCTGTTAAGGCAACCATCGCGAAGGCAGCTTACCTCTTCGTGGCGGCACCATCGAAGACCGTTCGCACCATCGACGCCCTGCGCGAGAAGCAGGCATCGGCAGAGGCTGCAGCCTGATTTCCCCTGTGGAATCAGTTCGCATTCTCTTCTTAACCCCTACTGCTTCACGCAGGATTAATCGGAAGGAAGGCCATCATGGCTAAGCTCACCACCGAAGAGCTCATTGCAGCATTCAAGGAACTCACCCTCATCGAGCTCTCCGAGTTCGTTTCCGCTTTCGAGGAGACCTTCGACGTCACCGCTGCTGCTCCTGCAGCCGTTGCCGTTGCTGCCGCTCCTGGTGCAGCAGCTGAAGCTGCTGAGGAGAAGGACGAGTTCGAGGTTATCCTCGAGTCCGCTGGTGACAAGAAGATCCAGGTCATCAAGGAGATCCGCGGTCTTACCTCGCTCGGTCTGAAGGAAGCTAAGGACCTCGTTGACGGTGCTCCTAAGGCTGTCTTCGACGCTCCTGTTGCTAAGGACAAGGCTGAGGCTGCAAAGGCTGCTCTCGAGGGCGCTGGCGCAACCGTTACCCTCAAGTGATCTGAGCCTTCGGGCATCTTCACTCGGGTTAGCAATCATTTGATTGCTGGTTCACAGAACTAAACAGACCGGCTCGCATCCTGTTGGATGCGAGCCGGTCTGTCTGCGCTGTACTTTCATCGAGTCGTTATCACCGAGTCCTAGCCTCCCTGCACCACTTGATGTTCTGGCAACTGATCAGAATGAAACTAGGGGAGTGGGCTCCAGAATCCGACGTCGAAATACCAGCTCGGTTCCGGAAAGCAATGTAGGTCTTCTACGTGAGGGCCATAAACATCGCCCGGATTCGATCTTGGAAATCTTGACCGACTTGCATTTGTTTGGGTTGGTCATGTAGGCTATCGCTTTGCGCTAACGTATGCCCGTGAGCCGTCTCCATTGACACTCAGGGGCCCAAACTTAGCCCTTGAAGGTTCGCAGAATCTCGCCATTTTCATGGTGAATCGAACGAGCTTTCGGCAAGACTCTAGCACGTCTAGCGTCTCAAGGGTTGGGCTTTGCTCGTGCGAACAGCACCAGTACGAGCAACCGCATACAAGGTGTATTAAGTGTGCACACGAACCGCAGGGAAGGACCCCTCTTGGCTGCCTCGCGCACCCCTTCTGCTCCGTCCGCAGACGCTATCGCACGCCGTACGGCATCGCGACGCGTATCTTTCGCAAAGATCTACGAGCCGCTCGAAGTTCCAGACCTCCTTGGTCTGCAAACTGAGAGTTTTGACTGGCTCATGGGAAATGAACGTTGGCGCGCCCGCGTCGAGGCAGATCAAGCTGCCGGACGCAAGGACGTTCCTGCTACTTCCGGGCTCGAGGAGATCTTCGCGGAGATCTCTCCGATCGAGGACTTCGGAGAGACCATGTCGCTCTCGTTCTCGAACCACCGCTTTGAACCACCAAAGTACACGGCTGACGAATGCAAGGAAAAGGACTTCACCTATTCCGCGCCTCTGTTCGTGACTGCGGAGTTCTTTAACGAGGCAACTGGCGAAATCAAGAGCCAGACCGTGTTTATGGGTGACTTCCCGCTTATGACCGAGCGCGGCACCTTCATTATCAATGGAACCGAGCGCGTCGTTGTGTCGCAGCTTGTTCGTTCGCCTGGCGTCTACTTCGAACGTCTTGCAGACAAGACCAGTGACAAGGACATCTTCTCCGCGAAGATCATTCCTTCGCGTGGTGCTTGGCTCGAGTTCGAAATCGACAAACGTGACGCTGTAGGTGTTCGCGTTGACCGCAAGCGCAAGCAGTCGGTTACCGTGTTCCTCAAGGCTCTCGGTATGTCTGAATCCGAGATTCGTGAAGAGTTCGCGCAGTTCCCTGCCGTCCTTGACACCCTCGAGAAAGACTCGGTGCAGACTCAGGATGAGGCCCTTGTGGATCTCTACCGCAAGATCCGTCCGGGTGAGCCACCAACGGTCGAGGCTGGTCGTAACCTGCTCGACAACTTCTACTTCAAGCCAAAGCGTTATGACTTGGCCAAGGTTGGTCGTTACAAGATCAACAAGAAGATCGGTGTGGACGCCCCGATTGACGCTTCGGTGCTGAGTGTTCAGGACATTGTTGCCACCATCAAGTACCTTGCTGCACTGCACTCGGACGTTGCCACGCTGCCAGGCGTACGCAACGAGCAGGCCGTTGAGGTTCGCGTTGAGACCGACGACATCGACCACTTCGGTAACCGTCGTATCCGCGCAGTTGGCGAGCTCATCCAGAACCAGATCCGTACCGGTCTCTCCCGTATGGAACGCGTTGTTCGCGAGCGTATGACCACCCAGGAAGTTGAGGCAATTGCTCCTCAGACCCTGATCAACATTCGCCCGGTTGTGGCTTCGATCAAGGAGTTCTTCGGAACCTCCCAGCTGTCGCAGTTCATGGACCAGAACAACCCACTTGCTGGGTTGACCCACAAGCGTCGCCTCTCTGCTCTTGGTCCAGGTGGTCTGTCCCGTGACCGCGCCGGAATGGAAGTTCGTGACGTTCACCCGTCGCACTACGGCCGTATGTGCCCGATTGAGACGCCTGAAGGTCCAAACATCGGTCTGATCGGTTCGTTGGCTTCCTTCGGACGTATTAACCCGTTCGGTTTCATTGAGACTCCTTACCGCAAGGTTGTAGACGGCAAGGTCACCGAGGAACTCGTATTCCTGACCGCTGATGACGAGGACAACTTTGTTATCGCCCAGGCCAACACGCCACTCAACGAGGACGGCTCGTTCCAACTTGACCGCGTACTGGTTCGTACCAAGGGTGGCGAGACGGACGATGTTCCAGGTGTAGACGTTGACTACATGGACGTTTCGCCGCGCCAGATGGTGTCTGTTGCAACCGCACTGATTCCGTTCCTTGAACATGACGACGCAAACCGTGCACTCATGGGTGCCAACATGCAGCGTCAGGCTGTGCCTTTGGTACGCAGCGAAGCACCTTTCGTTGGAACGGGTATGGAATGGCGCGCGGCTGTTGACGCGGGTGACGTGATCGTCGCTAAGAAGGCCGGTGTCGTTACTGAGGTTTCGGCCGACTTGATCGTCGTGGCTAATGACGACGGCACCACAAGCTCATACCGTGCTCAGAAATTCCGTCGTTCTAACCAGGGCACGAGTTACAACCAGCGTGTCATCGCTAACGAAGGTGAACGCGTTGAAGTTGGCTCGGTCCTCGCTGACGGACCTGCAACTGACGGTGGAGAGCTCGCACTTGGTCGTAACCTCCTCGTGGCATTCATGTCGTGGGAAGGTCACAACTACGAAGACGCGATCATTCTCTCGCAGCGCCTGGTCCAGGACGATGTCCTCTCCTCGATCCACATCGAAGAGCACGAGATCGACGCACGTGACACCAAGCTTGGCCCAGAAGAGATCACTCGTGACATTCCAAACGTGTCAGAAGATGTGCTCGCTGATCTGGACGAGCGCGGCATCATCCGCATTGGTGCTGAGGTTAGCTCCGGTGACATCCTCGTCGGAAAGGTCACCCCTAAGGGTGAAACCGAACTCACCCCAGAAGAGCGCCTCTTGCGCGCGATCTTTGGTGAGAAGGCCCGTGAGGTGCGCGACACGTCGCTTAAGGTGCCACACGGTGAGTCGGGTACCGTCATCGCGATCCGTACATTCAACCGCGAAGATGGCGACGAGTTGCCAGCTGGTGTCAACGAGCTGGTGCGTGTCTACATTGCCCAGCGCCGTAAGATCACCGCGGGTGACAAGCTCGCTGGTCGTCACGGAAACAAGGGTGTCATCTCGATCATCCTTCCCGTTGAGGACATGCCGTTCCTCGAGGACGGTACAGCAGTTGACATCGTGTTGAACCCAATGGGTGTGCCTGGCCGAATGAACGTAGGTCAGGTCCTCGAGGTTCACCTCGGATGGATTGCGGCACAGGGCTGGGATACCTCGCTCGCAACTGAAGGCGACCTAGCTTGGAAGAAGAAGATCCCTGCGATTGCGTCTTCTTCGGAGCCTCGTACTCCCGTTGCAACTCCAGTGTTTGACGGTCTGGAAGAAGAGGGCCTTGCAGGTCTGCTCACCACGACCCTGCCAAACCGTGACGGTGCACGCATGGTTGGGCCTAACGGTAAGGCACGTCTCTTTGACGGCCGTTCCGGTGAGCCATTCCCTGACCCGATCTCGGTTGGTTACATGTACATCTTGAAGCTTCACCACTTGGTGGACGACAAGATCCACGCACGTTCGACCGGTCCTTACTCGATGATCACCCAGCAGCCTCTCGGTGGAAAGGCGCAGTTTGGTGGTCAGCGATTTGGAGAAATGGAAGTGTGGGCGCTCGAAGCATATGGCGCTGCCTACACGCTCCAGGAACTCCTGACCATCAAGTCCGACGATGTCCCAGGACGCGTCAAGGTCTATGAAGCGATTGTTAAGGGTGAGAACATCCCTGACTCCGGTATCCCTGAGTCGTTCAAGGTTCTGCTCAAGGAAATGCAGTCGCTGTGCCTAAACGTTGAGGTACTCTCCTCCGATGGTGTGTCCATCGAGATGCGTGAGACCGACGATGAGGTTTACCGCGCTGCCGAAGAACTCGGCATCGACCTTGCACGCCGCCCGAACGCTGCAGCAAGCATCGACGAGATCTGATCTTGTCTTAAAGCTGGTTGGGGGCCTTGGGTTAGGCCCCCAACCGCACGCACACTCTTTAGCATCACCTCCACCGCGCCGGTCGTAACACCCAACGATCCGGCAGACGAAGGAAGTAGGACACCTTGCTCGACGTCACTGAATTCGACGAGCTACGTATCGGACTGGCTAACGCCGAAGATATTCGTAACTGGTCCCACGGCGAAGTCAAAAAGCCTGAGACCATCAACTACCGCACGCTCAAGCCTGAGAAGGACGGACTCTTCTGCGAGAAGATCTTCGGCCCAACTCGTGACTGGGAGTGCTACTGCGGTAAGTACAAGCGCGTGCGCTTCAAGGGCATCATCTGTGAGCGTTGTGGCGTTGAGGTCACCCGCTCCAAGGTTCGCCGTGAGCGCATGGGCCACATTGAGCTTGCAGCTCCTGTTACCCACATTTGGTTCTTCAAGGGCGTCCCTTCCCGTTTGGGCTACCTCCTTGACCTCGCACCAAAGGACCTCGAGAAGGTCATCTACTTTGCTGCGTACATGATCACCTCGGTCGATGAGGAGGCACGTCAGGAAGACTTGCCAAACCTGCAGAACGAGATCGACGTTGAGCGCAAGGAAATCGAAGACCGCCGCGACAACGAGATCAACGACCGTTCCGTGCGTCTCGAGAGCGACCTTGCTCAGCTTGAGGCTGATGGCGCACGCGCCGACGCCAAGCGCAAGGTTCGTGATTCCGCAGAACGCGAGATGACTCAGATCCGCAAGCGTGCGGACCAAGAGCTCGAGCGTTTGACCAACGTCTGGGAGAAGTTCAAGAACCTCAAGGTTGCTGACCTCGAGGGTGACGAAATGCTCTACCGCGAGCTCACCGACCGCTACGGCACTTACTTCGAGGGTTCGATGGGTGCTGCGGCGATTCAGAAGCGCCTGCAGAACTTTGACCTCAGCGCTGAAGCGGAAAACCTGCGTGAGATCATCCGCACCGGTAAGGGCCAGAAGAAGACCCGCGCCCTGAAGCGACTTAAGGTTGTTAACGCCTTCTTGACCACCGATAACAAGCCAGAGTCGATGGTGCTGGATGCAGTTCCAGTTATTCCACCAGACCTGCGCCCAATGGTTCAGCTTGACGGTGGACGTTTTGCAACGTCCGATCTCAACGACCTGTACCGTCGCGTGATCAACCGTAACAACCGCCTCAAGCGCCTCCTCGACCTCGGTGCACCAGAGATCATCGTTAACAACGAGAAGCGCATGCTTCAGGAAGCCGTTGACTCACTGTTCGACAACGGTCGTCGTGGACGTCCGGTGACCGGACCAGGTAACCGTCCGCTGAAGTCGATCTCTGACATGCTCAAGGGTAAGCAGGGACGTTTCCGTCAGAACCTCTTGGGTAAGCGCGTTGACTACTCAGGTCGTTCGGTCATCGTTGTTGGTCCTCAGCTCAAGCTGCACCAGTGTGGTCTGCCAAAGCAGATGGCACTCGAGCTCTTCAAGCCTTTTGTTATGAAGCGCCTGGTTGACCTCAACCACGCTCAAAACATCAAGTCGGCTAAGCGCATGGTTGAGCGTGGTCGTTCGGTTGTGTGGGATGTCCTCGAAGAGGTCATCACGGAGCACCCAGTTCTTCTGAACCGTGCACCAACCCTGCACCGCCTTGGTATCCAGGCATTTGAGCCGCAGCTTGTTGAGGGTAAGGCAATCCACCTGCACCCACTTGTTTGTGCTGCATTCAACGCCGACTTCGATGGTGACCAGATGGCAGTGCACCTGCCGCTGTCTTCGGAAGCTCAGGCTGAGGCTCGTATCCTCATGCTCTCGAGCAACAACATTCTGAAGCCTTCGGATGGCCGCCCAGTGACCATGCCTTCTCAGGACATGATCATCGGTCTGTTCCACCTGACTTCCGACCGTGAAAACCCACTCGGTGAGGGCCGTGCGTTCTCCTCGGTTTCGGAAGCCATCATGGCTTTTGACGCTGGTGAACTCGACTTGAACGCTGTGGTCAAGATCCGTATGGACGACCTCGTTCCGCCAAAGAGCGGGTTTGAGGCTCCAGAGGGTTGGGAACTTGGACAGCCAATCTTGTTTGAGACCACTCTGGGTCGTGCGCTGTTCAACGAGTTGCTTCCGGTTGACTTCCCTTACGTGAACACCGTGGTGGACAAGAAGAAGCTCGGTCAGATCGTTAACGAGCTCGCCGAGACCTACCCCAAGGTTGATGTGGCTGAGTCGCTTGATGCGCTGAAGGCTGCCGGCTTCAAGTGGGCAACCCGTTCCGGTGTGTCCATTGCGATTTCGGACGTTGCAACTCCTGCCATCAAGGCTGAGATCCTTGCTGAGCACGAGGAGCGTGCACTCAAGATCCAGCAGCAGTTTGATCGCGGTTTGATCACGGACGATGAGCGTCGTCAGGAGCTCATCGAGATCTGGACTCAGGCAACTGACAAGGTTGCTAAGGCGATGCAGGAGAACTTCCCAGCACGCAACACCGTGTTCCGCATGGTCGGTTCCGGTGCGCGTGGTAACTGGATGCAGGTTCGTCAGATTGCTGGTATGCGTGGTCTGGTTGCAAACCCTAAGGGTGACATCATTCCTCGTCCGATTAAGTCCAACTACCGTGAAGGCCTCTCGGTTCTTGAGTACTTCATCGCTACGCACGGTGCTCGTAAGGGTCTTGCTGACACGGCACTTCGTACGGCGGACTCCGGTTACCTTACCCGTCGTCTTGTCGACGTTTCGCAGGATGTTATCGTTCGCGAGGATGACTGTGGAACCGAACGCGGTTTGACGCTGCCTGTTGGTGAGGACATCGGCGACGGCACCCTAGTGCGGCACGAGAAGGTCGAGCAGTCGATCTACACTCGTACGCTTGCACAGGATGTCGAGGTTGATGGCGAGATCATCGGTCGCGCCGGTGAGGACGTCGGTGACGTACTCATTGACCGTCTCATTGCAGCTGGCGTTGAGAACCTTAAGGTTCGTTCCGCGCTGACCTGTGAGTCCCGCGTCGGTATCTGCGCCAAGTGCTACGGCCGTTCGCTTGCTACTGGAAAGCTCGTTGACATTGGTGAGGCAGTCGGTATTATCGCCGCACAGTCCATCGGTGAGCCTGGTACCCAGTTGACCATGCGTACGTTCCACACCGGTGGTGTGGCTTCCGCTGACGACATCACGCAGGGTCTGCCACGTATTACGGAACTCTTCGAGGCTCGTACGCCAAAGGGTGAAGCTCCTATTGCGGAGTACACCGGCCGTATTGCCATCGACGACTCCGAGCGCAGCCGCCGCATCACGCTGACCCCGAACGACGGCTCGGAAGAGATCGTCTACCAGGTGTCCAAGCGTGCTCGCTTGCTCGTTCAGGATGGTGCCGAGGTAGCGGTTGGTACTCAACTGGTTCAGGGTGCTGTTGACCCCAAGAAGGTCCTGCGTATCCTCGGCCCACGTCAAACTCAGAAGCACCTGGTTGACGAGGTTCAGCACGTGTACCGTTCGCAGGGTGTGGATATCCACGACAAGCACATTGAGGTTATCGTGCGCCAGATGCTGCGTCGCGTAACCGTGCTCGACTCTGGTTCCACTGACCTGCTGCCAGGTGAACTCGCTGAGCGCGCTCGCTTCGAAGAAGCGAACCGCAACGCACTTGCCACCGGTGGTACTCCTGCTTCTGGACGTCCAGAACTCATGGGTATTACCAAGGCTTCGCTTGCAACCGAGTCCTGGCTGTCGGCGGCCTCCTTCCAGGAGACCACGCGCGTGCTTACTGAGGCGGCTATGTCCGGCCGTCGTGACCCACTCCTTGGCCTCAAGGAAAACGTCATCCTCGGTAAGCTCATCCCGGCCGGTACCGGTTTGCCGCGTTACCGTGGTGCAGAGGTTGAACCCACTGAGGAAGCCAAGGCTGAGTTGTACCCGAGCTTTGGTTACGACGAGATCGATTTCTCTGGAATTGGTCTTGGTTCTGGTGACTCCATCCCGTTGGATGACCTTGAGTTCCCAGACTTCCGCTGATCGGTTGATCTGACACGGGGAGGGTCCGGCATTATTGCCGGGCCCTCCTTTTGTTGCATTACCTGATTTTCGACGACTCGCCCGGCCCCGCAGCACACGTCCACCGAGTGTGCTGGTTCCGTACGCGAATTACCCGGGCCGAGGTATCGTCGAAAATTGTGGCTACAATGACCAAGATCACGCGTGCCAGCGGGCCAATATTCTTTGACGGCTGGGTGCCGGGTGGGTAGACTTAACAACTGTGCGTACCATCTGTGCGCGCCCAAAACACCGCTTCTAGCGTTGGAAAGTCCGCAGGACACCAATCGGTGCGGTGTTAACTGGTCAACAGATTCGAGATATGGCTGTCAGTGCCATGCTGGAACCTGCTGATCGATCTCATGTGAGAATTGGGCCGCCGCACCTTTAGGTATTCATCCCCGCAGTGTGACTGACAGGCGCGCGGGGCCATCGAGCCGGTGGTACGTGGCGATCATTGACAGCTTTCCGCTGTGGGTCTTTTCCGCGTGCGCCTGCATGCGATGGGCTGTCAATAGACCATAGAAGCCCGCGTTTCCATCTCAATGCTGCGACGGGCTCTTAATGACACGGAGTTGTAGTGCCCACTATTCAGCAGCTCGTCCGTAAGGGGCGGACGTCGAAGGTCGGGAAGTCCAAGACTCCCGCCCTCAAGGGTTCCCCTCAGCGGCGCGGTGTGTGCACCCGCGTCTACACCACCACCCCAAAGAAGCCAAACTCAGCTCTCCGTAAGGTAGCTCGTGTGAAGCTTTCGAGCGGCGTAGAAGTTACCGCTTACATCCCAGGTGTTGGTCACAACCTCCAGGAGCACTCGATTGTGCTCGTTCGTGGTGGTCGTGTTAAGGACCTTCCGGGTGTTCGTTACAAGGTTATCCGCGGTGCACTTGACACCCAGGGTGTTAAGAACCGTAAGCAGGCTCGTTCCCGCTACGGCGCAAAGAAGGAGAAGAACTGAAATGCCTCGTAAAGGCCCAGCTCCTAAGCGTCCGCTGATCGTAGACCCAGTCTACGGTTCGCCAGTGGTGACGCAGCTTATCAACAAGGTTCTCCTCGACGGCAAGAAGTCGACCGCTGAAGCGATCGTCTACGGTGCACTTGAGGGCGTACGCGAGAAGACCGACGCTGACCCAGTAGTCGCTCTGAAGCGTGCACTGGAGAACATTCGTCCAGCGCTTGAGGTTCGTTCCCGCCGCGTCGGTGGTGCTACGTACCAGGTGCCAGTCGAGGTTCGCCCAGCACGTGCGACCACTCTTGCGCTGCGCTGGCTTACCGACTACTCACGCGCTCGTCGTGAGAAGACGATGACCGAGCGTCTCATGAACGAGATCCTCGACGCATCCAACGGTCTTGGTGCTGCTGTAAAGCGCCGCGAAGACATGCACAAGATGGCCGAATCGAACAAGGCATTCGCTCACTACCGCTGGTAAGACTTTGCGGTGCCTCGCTCGGCGAGGCACCGCGTCTAACCGCGGTTGGCGAACACGCGTTGTTCCTACCCACTCAAAGAGGTAACTCGTGGCACTTGACGTGCAGACTGACCTGAAGAAGGTCCGTAACATCGGCATCATGGCACACATTGATGCTGGAAAGACCACCACCACTGAGCGCATCCTGTTCTACACGGGTGTGAACTACAAGATTGGTGAAACTCACGACGGCGCGTCGACGATGGACTGGATGGAGCAGGAGCAGGAGCGCGGTATCACCATTACCTCCGCGGCTACCACTTGCTACTGGCACGAAAACCAGATCAACATCATCGACACACCCGGTCACGTTGACTTCACCGTTGAGGTGGAGCGTTCGCTCCGCGTCCTCGACGGCGCCGTTGCTGTCTTCGACGGCAAGGAAGGTGTTGAGCCTCAGTCAGAGACCGTGTGGCGTCAGGCTGACAAGTACAACGTTCCGCGCATCTGCTTTGTCAACAAGATGGACAAGTTGGGCGCAGACTTCTACTTCACCGTGAAGACGATCGTTGACCGTCTTAAGGCCAAGCCACTCGTTATTCAGCTTCCAATCGGTGCTGAAAACGACTTCATCGGCATGGTTGACCTCATCGAGCAAAAGGCATACGTCTGGCGCGGTGAGACCAAGATGGGTGAAGCCTACGCAACTGAAGAAATCCCTGCGGACTTGGCTGAGAAGGCTGCGGAATACCGCGCCCAGCTCATCGAAGACATTGCCGAAGCCGATGAGGCGCTTCTTGAGAAGTACCTCGGTGGCGAGGAATTGACCGTTGCGGAAATCAAGTCAGGTATCCGTAAGCTTGTTATCGCCGGTGAGGCATTCCCAGTTCTATGCGGTTCCGCATTCAAGAACAAGGGTGTCCAGCCAATGCTTGACGCTGTGATCGACTACCTCCCATCGCCACTTGATGTGCCTGCAGTTGAAGGCCACGCAGTGAACGATGAAGAGAAGGTTATCGAGCGTCACGCAGACTCGACTGAGCCTTTCTCCGCGCTGGCTTTCAAGGTTGCAGCCCACCCATTCTTTGGAAAGCTCACCTACGTTCGCGTGTACTCCGGCAAGGTTTCTTCCGGCGCTCAGGTTGTTAACGCAACCAAGGGTAAGAAGGAACGCATTGGAAAGCTCTTCCAGATGCACTCCAACAAGGAAAACCCCGTTGAAGAGGCGACTGCAGGTCACATCTACGCGTTCATTGGTCTGAAGGACACCACTACTGGTGACACCCTCTGTGACCCACAGAACCAGGTGATCCTTGAGTCGATGACCTTCCCAGAGCCAGTTATCTCGGTGGCGATTGAGCCAAAGACGAAGGCTGACCAGGAAAAGCTCTCGACTGCAATTCAGAAGCTTGCTGAAGAGGACCCAACCTTCCGCGTCAACCTTGACGAGGACACCGGCCAGACGATCATCGCAGGTATGGGTGAACTTCACCTCGACATCCTTGTTGACCGTATGCGCCGTGAGTTCAAGGTTGAGGCAAACGTTGGTAAGCCTCAGGTTGCATACCGTGAGACCATCCGCCGTGTTGCCGAGAAGATCGACTACACCCACAAGAAGCAGACCGGTGGATCTGGTCAGTTCGCAAAGGTGCAGGTAACCTTCGAGCCACTTGACACCACGGAAGGCGAGCTCTACGAGTTCTCCAACGAGGTCACCGGTGGACGCATTCCACGTGAGTACATTCCATCCGTTGATGCTGGTATTCAGGCAGCAATGGAGCAGGGTGTTCTCGCTGGCTTCCCACTCGTCGGTGTGAAGGCCCGTCTGCTCGACGGTGCTTACCACGACGTTGACTCGTCAGAAATGGCATTTAAGATTGCCGGTACCATGGTGCTCCGCGAGGGCGCTAAGCGTGCCGACCCGGTACTTCTCGAGCCAGTTATGGCCGTTGAGGTGCGTACTCCTGAGGAGTACATGGGCGATGTTATCGGTGACATCAACTCACGCCGTGGAATGATCCAATCCATGGAAGATGCAACCGGTGTCAAGGTCGTCCGTGCACAGGTACCATTGTCAGAGATGTTCGGATACATCGGTGACCTGCGGTCGAAGACCCAGGGTCGTGCAGTGTATTCGATGCAATTCGACAGCTATGCCGAGGTTCCTCGCGTAGTTGCCGATGAGATCATCAAGAAGACCCGGGGCGAGTGAGTTCCCCACAGGTCGTACTGTAAAATAACAACACATCAACCTGTAGCGACCGCCGCCCCGCATTAAACACGGTTCATTCCCGAATCTGTTTGTGCATGATCGGCAAAACTACCCAAGTCCCAGGAGGACCCCAGTGGCGAAGGCCATTTTCGAGCGTACCAAGCCGCACGTAAACATCGGTACCATCGGTCACGTTGACCACGGTAAGACCACGCTTACGGCAGCAATCTCCAAGGTTCTGCACGCCAAGTTCCCAGACGTGAACCCAGAGTTCAAGTTCGATGAGATCGACAAGGCTCCTGAAGAGAAGCAGCGCGGTATCACGATCAACATCTCGCACATCGAGTACGAGACGGACAAGCGTCACTACGCACACGTTGACGCTCCTGGTCACGCTGACTACATCAAGAACATGATCACCGGTGCTGCTCAGATGGACGGTGCAATCCTCGTCGTCGCAGCTACCGATGGTCCAATGGCACAGACCCGCGAGCACGTTCTGCTTGCTCGTCAGGTTGGTGTTCCTTACCTCCTCGTTGCACTCAACAAGTGCGACATGGTCGACGACGAGGAAATCCTCGAGCTCGTCGAGATGGAGGTTCGTGAACTTCTCTCGAGCCAGGGCTTCGATGGCGACAACGCTCCAGTTGTTCGCGTTTCGGGTTACCAGGCACTTGAGGGTGACGAGAAGTGGATGGAATCTGTTGCAGAGCTCATGGAAGCTGTTGACAACAACATTCCTGACCCAGTTCGTGACCTTGACAAGCCATTCCTCATGCCAATTGAGGACGTCTTCACCATCACCGGTCGTGGAACCGTTGTGACCGGTAAGGTTGACCGCGGTGTTCTCGACGTGAACTCCGAAGTTGAGATCGTGGGTATCCGCCCAGCTCAGAAGACCACGGTTACCGGTATCGAGACCTTCCACAAGTCCATGACTCAGGCACAGGCTGGTGACAACACCGGTCTGCTCCTGCGTGGAACCAAGCGTGAAGACGTTGAGCGTGGCCAGGTTGTGGTTAAGCCTGGTTCGATCACCCCTCACACCAACTTCGAGGCTCAGGTCTACATCCTGGCTAAGGACGAGGGTGGACGTCACAACCCGTTCTACTCGAACTACCGTCCACAGTTCTACTTCCGTACCACGGACGTAACCGGTGTTATCACCCTTCCTGAGGGCACCGAAATGGTTATGCCTGGCGACAACACTGAGATGACCGTTGAGCTCATCCAGCCAATCGCTATGGAAGAGGGCCTCGGCTTCGCTATCCGTGAGGGTGGCCGCACCGTTGGTTCCGGTCGTGTAACCAAGATCATCAAGTGATCTAGTTTTACGCACGGCAGCGCATAGCTGAAAGAAGCGGGCTTCACCCCTGATTGGGGTGAAGCCCGCTTTTTGTTTTTCACAAGGGTATGAGCGCATGGGCGGACTTAAGTCCCTACAAGACGGGTATTTGCTGGGGACAATTTAGGGAAGCACCATGCCGGCGGCGTATACGGTGCACACCGCCATTCTCGGAGATTCGGCTGGGACAGGTATGGTGCGCTACCCCCGTTAGAGTGTGGATTGACTGCGTCGATAGTGGTACATCGCAGACCACAGAAGTATCGACTCATAAACATGACGGCAACGAGCGGTGAACTGACCAACACGTGGGTAGTTGCGCGTCATGGCTCAAGGCCGGAGATGGTGATCCGTCTCCGGCCTTGTGGCATTCGTGTGCTCTACTCACTGTGCTGGCTCATTGGTGGTCGGTACCTGCATGTTGATTCGGGTATAATCGAATTGACGTAACCCCAAGTGCCTGGTTGCATGCATGAACCCCGTGTGACCTTGGTTAAAGTGGTTGGCTTTTTCATGCCACTCATGGCAAGATTGAGTAGTTGCCTGTTGCAAGGCGCGATCATTTAAATTCGAACAGTGTGTTTTGCCGAGACGATTACAGTCTCTTCGTGTGAGCTCTCTGTGCGTATTTCCGGATCGATGCCCGCGAACTTAGTTCGGCAAGCACAGGTAAGCAGACGTTGTGAAGGTAGTTCACCGGCTTCTTGCAGTTCGGTGGGGACCTTCTCTAGTACAAACGACCCGCACACTAATGTGTAGCGCAGGCGTATGGCGCATAATGCGACACGCGCGAGCGCGGGGGTCGGACAGCTAGCGGTTCGAGAGAAGAGAGTCAGACGACGCCATGGCGGGACAGAAGATCCGCATCCGGCTCAAGTCCTACGACCACGAGGTAATCGACAGCTCGGCACGAAAGATTGTCGACACGGTTACACGCGCTGGTGCGACGGTCGTGGGCCCGGTGCCGTTGCCAACGGAAAAGAACGTATTTGTCGTTATCCGTTCGCCTCACAAGTACAAGGACAGCCGCGAGCACTTTGAAATGCGCACGCACAAGCGGCTTATCGACATCATCGATCCAACGCCCAAGGCAGTAGATTCGCTCATGCGTCTCGACCTTCCTGCGGACGTTAACATCGAGATCAAGCTCTGAGACTGGGGGATTAGATAATGACTACCCAGCAGAACGAGAAGGCTGTAAAGGCGATTCTCGGTACGAAGCTCGGCATGACCCAGGTGTGGGACGAGGCTGGCAAGTTGGTTCCAGTGACGGTTGTCGCTGTAGAGCCAAACGTTGTCACCCAGGTTCGCACGGCTGAGGTGGATGGCTACGCATCCGTACAGGTTGCGACCGGCCAGATCGACCCTCGTAAGGTGACCAAGCCACTGCGTGGTCACTTTGAGAAGGCCGGTGTTACTCCACGCCGTCACGTAACTGAGATCCGCACTGCTGACGCATCTGAGTACTCGCTCGGTCAGGAACTGACCGTTGATGTATTTGAGGCCGGAGTAAAGGTCGACGTAATTGGTACCACTCGTGGTAAGGGTTTTGCCGGTGTTATGAAGCGTCACGGCTTCGCCGGTGTATCGGCCTCCCACGGTGCTCACCGTAACCACCGCAAGCCTGGTTCGATCGGTGGAGCTTCGACTCCATCGCGCGTATTCAAGGGCCTGCGTATGGCTGGTCGTATGGGCGGAGAACGCCAGACCACCCAGAACCTGACCGTACACGCAGTCAACGCTGAGAAGGGCTACGTACTCGTAAAGGGTGCGGTTCCAGGTCCTAAGGGCGGCGTTGTACTCGTACGTAGCGCAGTTAAGGGAGCGTGAATCTAATGGCAGAAACCCTTACTGTTGCAGTATTTGACGCAACTGGAAAGAAGACCGGCACCACTGAGCTTCCTGGTGAAGTTTTCGATGTGCAGGTAAACGTGCCACTCATCCACCAGGTAGTAGTTGCGCAGCGCGCAGCTGCACGCCAGGGAACGCACGCTACGAAGACTCGTGGCGACGTTCGCGGTGGTGGACGTAAGCCATACAAGCAAAAGGGAACTGGTCGTGCCCGTCAGGGTTCGACTCGTGCACCGCAGTTCGCCGGTGGTGGAACCGTTCACGGTCCTCAGCCACGCGACTACTCGCAGCGCACCCCTAAGAAGATGAAGGCTGCCGCACTCCGTGGCGCGCTGTCGGACCGCGCTCGCGCAAACCGCGTGCACGTTATCTCCGGCTTTGGCGTCGAGGGCGTTCCTTCAACAAAGCAGGCACTCACCGCTCTTCGTACGCTCTCTTTGAGCAAGGCGATCTTCGGCGATGTGAAGCACATCCTCGTTGTTCACGAGCGCGGCGATGAACTCACCATCAAGTCCCTGCGTAACGTTGAGTCGGTTCACCTGCTTGCAGCTGACCAGCTCAACACCTACGACGTGCTTATCTCCGATGACATTGTCTTCACCGAAGGTGCTCTTGCAGCTTACCTCGGGGGCAACAAGTCGGCTGAGCTCGACAAGGAGACTGCAAAGTGACCCAGGTACAGAAGGACCCTCGCGACATCCTGGTCGCTCCCGTCCTCACGGAGAAGGCGTACGTCGGCTTCGAAGAAGGTAAGTACACCTTCCTCGTGGACCCTCGTTCGAACAAGACCGAGATCAAGATCGCTGTTGAGCGCATCTTCGATGTCAAGGTCGCATCCGTTAACACCATCAACCGTCCGGGCAAGACCCGTCGGACCCGTTTCGGTATCGGCAAGCGCAAAGACACCAAGCGCGCGATCGTGACTCTCCAAGAGGGTTACCAGATCGACGTGTTCGGTGGAGCCGCTAGCTGAAGCCGTTCGAGAGCAGATTAGGATAGATCCCCATGGGAATCCGTAAGTACAAGCCGACGACGCCGGGCCGCCGCGGTTCGAGCGTGGCCGACTTCGTCGAGATCACGCGCTCGGAGCCGGAGAAGTCGCTCGTTCGTCCATTGACCAAGACTGGTGGACGTAACAACTCCGGACGCATCACTACCCGTCACAAGGGTGGTGGCCACAAGCGCGCATACCGTGTCATCGACTTCCGTCGTCACGACAAGGACGGCGTACCAGCACGGGTTGCTCACATCGAGTACGACCCGAACCGTACCGCTCGTATCGCACTCCTGCACTATGTAGATGGCGAGAAGCGTTACATCATCGCACCTGACAAGCTGAAGCAGGGTGACTTCGTAGAGAACGGCGCAAACGCCGACATCAAGCCAGGTAACAACCTGCCTCTGCGTAACATCCCAACCGGTACCGTGATCCACGCGAT
>Ga0182744_1000605_pt1 | contig 33323 bp, 31 predicted proteins | sample eDN3rd30CKraftMG_FD_128525 | JGI IMG/M metagenome (GOLD analysis project Ga0182744, IMG submission 128525) | Enriched Miracle-Growth compost microbial communities from Emeryville, California, USA - eDNA 3rd pass 30_C Kraft MG (version 2) (version 2) ... | reverse complement strand
AGGACCTGAACCGCTGGCTGCAGGAGCCAGTTCGGCAGAAGGACAACAGGTGTTTTGCCAGGCACCGGCTGTGTAATGTGCGATATAGACGTGGCTTAAGTCAAAGAGGCTGCTGTTTTCTTCGCCACTGTTCCACTGAAGGGTCAGGGTGGCATTGGCAGCAGTGCTGCTTTCTTTTGAAATATCCCAGGTGCGGTTTACCACGTAAGTGGGCGGAGCAACGGGAGCGCCGCTGTAGCCTGCTTCGAGCACGGCATCGTGCACGCGGATGGTAAAGTTATCGGGTGTGCCGCTGTTGGAAAGGGTAGCCGGATTGTAAGCACTGTTGCCTACCGGAAAACGTGCTGTGCCCGCACCAACTTCCTGTTTTAAACCACCCATCGTGCTGCCGGCTTTAATGTAAGCCGTAGCAGAGCCACCGGTAAGGGTGGCGCCCGGCCACAGTGTGAGCGTCGTGCTGCCCACATCCAGGATGCCGCTGTTCAGGCTCAGGTTGCCGGTTACAATCACATCGTTCGCCAGGTTTTTCTGGCCTCCGCCGTTGCTGCTCAGGTTGGCGGCATTAAAGCCTACACCTATGTTTTGCGTGGTGGTGCCTGCCAGGTTAATACTGCCTAAAATTGCATCCAGCGCGCCGCCTGCGGTAGCGGTGGCGTTGCCATAAATTTCCAGTTCGCCGTTCACGGTAACGGTGCTGCTCATTATAGAAAGGTTATGCACCTGTGCCGTGGTGCCGGTAGCTACTACTGGTTCAAAGGTGATGGTAGAGGCTGCGGGAATTATGATATTGCTTGTAGCCGTGGGCACACCGCCACACCAGTTGCTGCCATCGCTCCAGTCGCTGCTAAAGCCCATCCATTGACCCGGAGTACCGACCAGGATATGGGCCAGGTCGGAAATAACAGAGCCGCAGCCCGCAGGGCCAATCACTTCTACGGAATAATCACCGATATCAGAAAGTGCGATGGAAGGAATGGTGTAGGTAGCAGTGGTAGCACCACTGATCATGCCTGCAGGGCCATACCATTGGTAAGTGTCGGCACCGGTGGCGTCTACATTCAATGCCAGCGTTTGTCCTTCGCAAAGGGTATCACCCAGCGGTTGGGCTACAATCGTAGGCAGGCCGCCAATGGTTGCTGCTACCGGCACCAGCTCGCTTTCGCAACCCACTTTTATGTGCCAGTCGTAAGTGCCCCAGTAAAAAATATCTCCGGCATCCACATAGCCATCGGTAATGGCCAGGGCGCCCGGCAGGGTGTACGGGAAGGCGGGGTTTTCATCTATCAGGTAGCCGTCAATGCCTGAGCTGGAAATATTCAGCTTGTAGTTGCTCCCGGCAGGCACTTCAAAACCAAGGTTAATGGTTACCGGCGTTACCGGCACCAGCGTGCCGCTCACTGCTTCCGTAACCGTTCCCAGAATAGTGCCGGAGGCATCTTCCAGGGAAATGGTGATGGTGCCAGTAGGGCTGCCGGTACTATTATAAGGATACACCATCACAGATTCCAGGGTAAAATCACTAAACGCATTAAAGGTCATGTAGGCCGGAGCATTCATGTACCACGCCTGCAATGAAGTCGTTAGTCCTACGGTATCGTCCAGCACCTCGGCTACAGCCTGTGCATAATAGGTGGTAGTGGTGCTGAGACTGGGGGTGGTATAAGAGGGGCCGGTGGCAAGCAGCGTACCGCCGGTGGGGGCGTCATACCATTTTATGACAGCACCCGTGCCGGGCGTGGCGCCCAGTGTCAGCGTGCCGGGGTCACAGCGGCTGGCAGGGGTATTGTCTATAATTACAGGGTTGTTGAGGGTGATACCCACTGTATCGGAGAAAGCAAAAAGGCCGCTGCCGGCGCAGGTTACTTTGGCCCGGTAATAGGTAGGGGCTGTGATGCCGGCCGGGTCATAAGAAGGCGCGGTGGCGCCGGAAACAGGGGTAAACGGGCCGGTAGCGGCGCCGGCGCTTTGCCATTCAATGCTAATGCCGGTAACGCCGGAGGTGTAGCCGCTTAAATTGAGGCCCGCGCTGCCGCCGGTGCAAATTACGTTGGGGCTGGCCACAGCCGTGCCTGCAACGGGCGTACCGGTACAGGGGGGCAGGGGTACTACCACCAGGGTATAATCTTCATATTCGCCGCTGCCACTGTTGGTGCAGGGATCATTGGGGTTGGCAGGTGTAAAGCTGGCTATGATGCGCATGCGCTTTTTACCGGGTGTGGTGCTCATGGGGATAGTAAATGAGCCGGTAAGGGGCGGGAATTCATAGGTCGTACTGCTGGCCACCTGCTCGGTGCTCTGGAAAATACCGTCTTCATTAAAATCAATCCAGATAGAGCGGCCATAGGTGCTGCCGCCGGCTACTGCAATAGAGTAGTTGATGGTGGTGCCCGGGAAGGCTTTCGCGCTGTCTGTGGTATGAAAGTCCTGATAACCGGTAGCGCTGCTGCCGGAGGTTTTATTAATATTAATAGTACCGCCGGTAGTGGTCAGATTGGTGATGTAATAAGTAGTGCCGCCGGTAGTGGCAGGCGTGCAATAGCATTCGGTTGGCGGGTTTTGTGATATACTAATGGGTGCAGAAATATTGCTGCTGCCGCCCGAGCAGGTAACCGTAACCCGGTATTGGGACGCTACCGTTTGGGAAGGAACCGTGTAGCTGGGCGAGGAAGAGGCCGGCGCCAGGCTGCTCCAGAAAGTGCCTCCGTCTGTTGACACTTCAAACAGGTAGGTATAGCCTGTCATGCCGGTGGGTGTCGCATTCAGGGTAAAAGGGGTGCCGGCGCAGGCACTGGTCACACTGCTGGTAATGGCAGCGCTCGGCGTGCCGCTGCAGGGCGCGGTAGATATAAAGGTGACATAACCAATAAAGCCGCGTGGTGTATTTGTGGGAGCCGCCGGAGGTACCGCGCCGCCATAACCAACGTTGGTGCCTGTAACAATAGAGCAGCTGCCCCCCGTTATGGTATAGGTGCCTGCGGCCAGGGTACTGTAACGCAGGCTGGTAGCCGATACAGCAATGCCATAAGTGGTGCCGGGAGGCACTATTAAGGGCGTGATGGTAGAAGTGGAAGTAGGAAAAAAGATCTGCGCGGTAGAAGTAGTCGTGTTGGCAATACCCATGATAGTGCCGCTTGCAAACTGGGTCCAGCCATTGGTGGTTGTGATGGGGCCGGGCAGCCCGCTGATGGCAGAGGGTTTGTACCAGGCGCTCACCGTTTGTGTGGTACTGCTGCCGCAAACGCTGCCAATCTCAGTGATCATCACGGGCGATGAACCGCTGTTGGTGAAATTAAAAGTAGCCAGCCCGCTGCCGTTGTTATTGGTAAAGGTGGTTGTAATCGTTTGCGCCTGTACCGGGATGCCCAGTGTAAGGACGCCCAGCGCCAGCAGGAGCGGCCATGCCAGTTGCCTGAATAGCTTTCTGTTCATAAGACTTCATTTTTTTGAGGTTAAGGTGTTATTTCTGTTATGAGATGCACGTTTGATAACCAGATGAATAGCCAGAGGAATCGCTCCGCTCATGTGAAGACATTGCAAATTGCCGAAAAGGTAAGGGCAATTTATGCTTTTTTTTAAAGATGCGCTTGGAACAAGGAATTTTTTTTCTTAAGGGCGCAGGAATCAGGGATGCTGACTGCTGCCGGCAAAGCCGGAACACAGGGGCTTTGCCCTGTTTAAGGGAAAGCAAAAGATGCCCGGAGCGGTAACGCCGGGCGGCTGCCGGATGCAAGCGGAAAGCCCGCACCCCGAACCTGTTTCGGGGGAGGACTTGGAGCGGGCAGCCGGAACTGTCGCTGCAGGATGCGTAGCGGCAGACAGCCCCAAACAGTAAAAAAGAAAATTAAAACCGCCAGGCCAGGCTAAGGCCTTTTACACCATCGGTGCGCATCAGCGGGGAAAGGCCCAGCCGATTTCGCTTCCAGGTTTTGTTGCGGTGGAAGTAAGGCACCAGCAGGCCGCTGCCAACACCCACCAGCGTACCCACCACAATGTCTGAAGGGAAATGCCGGCCGGCTTTGAGCCTTAAATAAGCCGTGCCGAGCGTGGCGCCGGCCGCCGCACCATACACCAGCCATTTGGTCCAGCTGTCGGGATGGTACCGGTCATAAATAGCAGCGGTATAAAAAGTAGCGGTGCCTACCAGTGCCACATGCCCGGCAAAAAACGAATTCTTGGCAATGCCGCTGGTGCGTTCGCTCATAGGCGCATCCGGGTTATAGGCCAGCGGGCGGTAACGGTCAATCAGCATATCGCCGGCGGTGTAAAGGGTGCCCGTGATGGCCATGGCTTCCAGGTAAAGCGCACTGATTTTGACGGCGTCGCGGCGGATGTTCTTGTCTATAAAAAGTAAAAAAGGCGTGGGGATGGATCCATAAAACAGGTAATTGCTTTGCTCGTCGGCATCGGCGGAATAATACTTCGTGCCCCAACGGTCAAAGCCGGAAAGGCTGTTTTCGTCAAGCGCCAGGATTTGCGCTTCGGTGCTGCTTTCTTTGCTGTAAACAGGGCCGAAGGCATAAAGCGTCCAGGCCGTGCCGGCGGCCATGATGGGCAGGTCCACAGGATAATTAAGGAAATAAGGCCGTTCCGGATTGTGGCCGGGTTTGCCGGCATCTGTATCCGGCGCCGGGAGCAGCGCAGGGGCAAAAGAAGCATCAGGTGTATGGTTAAATGCAACGGCGGTATCGCTTTGGGCCATGGCCGTGCCGGCCAGGAAAAGAAATAAGATGGCCATCCACCCTGTGTTAGTCGTCATGCAAAAGATTTTGGTGCAGGATAATATTTTTATGCCAAAGGATGCGAAGCGCCTGTCTTTGGGAATTTGGGATTTACCATTTGCATATGGACCGTTTCATGGGCTAATTTTGAAGCCATGCCGCAAACTCTGAACCGGACCGTTCCGCCCCCCATTCACGACGCTATTGAATTTGATTACCAGCTGCCCCCCATACACCAGCAATCGCTTGATAATGGCCTGCCTCTTTACTGGCTGAATGCAGGCGTGGCCGAGGTGGCCGAAGTGGATTTTGTATTTCCTGCCGGTTCGTGGCAGGAGCCCAAGCCGGGCGTGGCTGCGGCCACAGCATCGTTGCTCAAAAACGGCACCCGCAGCCGTACCGCCCAACAATTGCACGAGGCTATTGAGTTTTATGGCGCCAACCTGCGCAGCAGTGCAGGCAATGATTTTGCTACGGTATCCTTGTTTTGCCTGAGCCGCCACCTGCCGGTATTGCTGCCAATTGTGCATGAAATACTTACCGTAGCCACCTTTCCGGACGATGAAGTGCGGCTGTACAAGCAAAACACCATTCAACGCCTGATGGTCAGCGAACGGAAATGCGAGTTTGTGGCAGATGAACGCATGGATGCCCTGCTTTTTGGCGAAGCCCATCCCTACGGGCGCCTCACAAAAAAAGAAAAAATTGAAGCCATAGAACATACCGATCTGCAGCAATTTTTCCGGAACAACTACAACTTGGGCGGTGTCCGGATCTTTATGGCAGGCAACCTGGGTGCTACGGAGGTGCAGTGCCTCAATGCTACATTCGGCAAAGAGCCGGTAGTGCTGCAACAACTGGATCAGGCTGTTTTTTCAGAAGCGCCTCCTTACGAGCACAAACAGTTTATTACCAACGACCCCAATGGGGTGCAGGGCGCCATCCGCATCGGCAGGCAGTTTCCCAACCGCCACCACCCGGATTTTCCGAAAATGGTGGTGCTCAACACGCTCTTTGGCGGCTATTTTGGCAGCCGGCTGATGCGCAACATCCGCGAAGAAAAAGGCTATACTTACGGCATTTACAGCAGCCTGCAGCCTATGGTGCATGGCGGCAGCCTGATTGTGCACACAGAGGTGGGCCGCGATGTGATTACGCCGGCTGTCACAGAGATTTATAAAGAAATGGAAATCCTGTGCGAAACACCCGCAGAGGCAGAAGAACTGTTGCTGGTAAAAAATTATTTGCTGGGCGGCCTGCTGGGCGATCTGGATGGTCCTTTTCACCTGCTGCAGCGCTGGCGCACCCTGATACTGAACGGCCTGGATGAAGCGCACTTCCAGAACAACGTGGCGACGTATAAAAGCGTAACAGCCGCTGAACTGCAGGCTCTGGCCCGGCAATACCTGAACCCGCAGGACTTCTACGAGCTGGTAGTGGTATAAGGTTGCTGTACTGGCGCTTTCTTTTCAGAAAAAACTGCGAAGAAGCAAAAGCCTTTGGCACGAATAAAAATGGCGCCTGGTTTTGCTTCTTCGCAGCTGGTTTTTTAGGACAGATGCATTTAAGGATACAATCCCACAAGGCATTGTTTAGCCTTTACCCGCTTCACGGGCAGCATCTGCCTTCATTTTTTCATTGGCGGTAATCTGGAATTCTACGCGGCGGTTACCGGCGCGGCCTTCCTCGGTATCATTGCTATATTTCGGGTAAAGCTCGCCGAATCCTTTTACGGTAATGCGGGCACTACTTACATTCTTGGCCCTCAGGTAGCTGGCTACGGCCTGCGCCCGCTGTTCGCTTAGCTTTTGGTTGTATTCCTCAGTGCCCTTGCTGTCGGTGTGGCCGTCAATTTCAAGATTGGTATCGGGGTATTTATTAAGGATGGTTACCAGCTTGTCCAGGGAAGCATAAGCCTGCGAGCTAAGCGTGCTTTGGTCGAAGCCGAAAAGCACTTTCTGGTTAAACTCCACCACGATGCCTTCGCCTACCCGGTCCACCTTCACACCCGGCACTTCGTTTTTGATTTCCTCGGCCTGCTTGTCCATACGGTGCCCAATGATACCGCCGGTAACGCCGCCTACGGCTGCGCCTACAATGGCGCCCAATGCGGTATTGCCTGCAGCATGGCCGATGACGCCGCCGACCACGGCGCCCGAACCTGCGCCAATGGCTACGCCTTTATCCTGATTGCTCATATTGCGGGTGGTAGAACAGCTGGTGGTGATCATACCCAACATGGTTAAAGAAAAAATAATTCGTTTCATAGAGATAACTATTTGGTTTACAGGGTACTGTTTTCCAAACTCAGTGCCACAAACCTGTAAACGGCATTTTTTTTGATTTTCTTTGGCAGCCTGTGCCCGTTTCCCCGAAGCATTTTTTGTGATGCAGGAAGGTTTTAAATTTTAAAAACCTGTTGTTGGCAAGAGCTTTTTTCTGTATAAAGATGAATTTTATTTAATGATGTTATTTATTCATTTGTGGGCAGCCATCTTAGAAAAATATCCTGTTTTGCCCAACCCGGAGCAGGTGGATTTACGTCTTATGGCATGAATTCTAATTGAGTTTATTTTAATAAAGCTGTCTCCCCATGTTTTACATTCTTTACATCACTAGTGGCGCATGGCCTGCCCGGCCTGCTAACGCGCCTAAAGCATTACAGCATGGAAACCAACCAGAACCGGCAGCATTTCAGAAACAAAAACCTTATCCCGGCAGGCATGCTGCCGGTAGCAAGAAATAATTATCAATACAACCGGACGCGGGTGCTGTTCCGTCTGTTAAGGATGATCCGCTTTATAAACGAAGGCTCCAAAGAACAAAGGCTGCTGGAGCAAACGCTCGTATCGCGCCTGCCCTTGTCTTAGGAACAGGGTGCAGCACTAACAATTATTTTTTTAAGCGGGCAGAAGGGAGGTTCAATAGCAAAATAAGATCCCAAAAAGCAGGCGGGAAGGGCAGTTTTTCAGGCAGGCGGCCATACAAACCCGGCCTCATGCCCTACATTTCCTAATTTTGCGCTCCATGCCCCGCGACACTTCCATTCGTTCCGTACTGATAATCGGCTCCGGCCCCATCGTTATTGGCCAGGCCTGCGAGTTTGACTACTCCGGCAGCCAGGCTGCCCGCGCCCTCCGCGAAGAAGGCGTTAAGGTGACGCTCATCAACTCTAACCCGGCCACCATCATGACCGACCCCATTGTGGCCGATAAGGTGTACCTGCTGCCCCTGACGCCGGAAAGTATTGAGCAAATCCTGGAGGAAAATGAAATAGACGCCGTACTGCCTACCATGGGCGGCCAAACGGCGCTGAATCTTTGTAAGGAATGTGATGAGCTGGGCATCTGGGAGCGAGCCAACATCCGGCTTATTGGCGTGGATATCAAAGCCATCGACAAGGCCGAAGACCGGGAGCAGTTCCGGGAATGGATGATTGAAATGGGCATTCCGGTAGCGAAAGCCCGCACAGCCAATTCACTGCTGGAAGGCAAGGAATTTGCCCAGGAAATAGGTTTGCCCCTTGTTATCCGTCCTTCTTTTACACTGGGCGGCACCGGGGGCGGGCTGGTCTTTAAAAAAGAAGAGCTGGACGCGGCACTGGAACGTGGCCTTTCGGCCAGCCCCATTCACGAGGTGCTGGTAGAGCAGGCAGTAATGGGCTGGAAGGAATTTGAGCTGGAGCTCTTGCGCGACAGTATAGACAATGTGGTCATTATCTGCACGGTAGAAAACTTTGACCCTATGGGCGTGCACACGGGCGACTCCATTACCGTGGCGCCCGCCATGACGCTTTCCGACACGGCTTTTCAGCTGATGCGCGACACGGCGCAGCGCATGATGCGCGACCTGGGCAACTTTGCCGGCGGTTGCAATGTGCAGTTTGCCCTCAACCCGGAAACGGAAGAGATCATTGCCATCGAAATCAATCCCCGCGTTTCCCGCTCCTCGGCGCTGGCTTCTAAAGCCACCGGCTATCCCATTGCCAAAATAGCCGCGAAGCTGGCCCTGGGTTACACGCTCGATGAGCTGAAAAATCCCATCATCGGCACCACGTCTGCTTTCTTTGAGCCGGCGCTGGATTACGTGATTGTAAAAATGCCACGCTGGAATTTTGATAAGTTCAAAGGTGCCGACGACACCTTGGGCTTTCAGATGAAAAGCGTAGGCGAGGTCATGGCTATTGGCCGCACCTTTCCCGAAGCGCTGCAAAAAGCCTGTCAAAGCCTGGAAAATAACGCCATTGGCCTTAGCGACATCCACCGCTCCAGCCGGATGCGCCCCGAAGAACTGATTGATTACCTGAAGCGCCCCACTTGGGACCGTGTGTTCCGCATCAAAGAAGCCATCGCTGCCGGCATTTCTATTAAAAGCATCCGCGAGCTCACGCAAATAGATCGCTGGTTCCTGTACCAGATTCAGGACCTCGTAACCCTGGAAAACAAGATTGCAGCCTGCCGCCACCTGGATAAAATTCCTGACGAGCTGTTCTGGGAAGCAAAGGAAATGGGCTTCAGCGACGAGCAGATTGCCGAACTGCTGCGCGATTGCAGTGCCGATGAGGTGTATGAATACCGCAAAGCCCGGGGCATTACCCGCGTTTTTAAAATGGTAGATACCTGTAGCGCCGAGTTTGCCGCGAAAACACCTTATTTCTACAGCACGTTTGAACGGCCTGCCCTGCGTTAAGGCAGGGATGCAATTAAAGTTTGGGTGAAACCTGTCTTGCGCTGCCTGCTTTAATTCTGTGCATAGCGATAAGGACCCTCCATGGCTATGGCCGGAAAGTTTACTATTGCAGCAGTAAAAGAATAGGTAGCACCCGGCGAACCGGAGCCATGAAATTCATGCACCCGGCATTTATGTGAAGCAGGTTTTTTTAAAGGAGAAAATTACGGGAAGCGCATGGAGCAAAGAAACGTAAGATATCGGCCGTAGCAGGTAGCTTTACACAGCATACAGCAGCCTCAACCTGAAAACGAATTGCCTTATCTGATTTACAATTAATCTGGCCAAAATGCCCGCCCATGAAGAAGCTGATGTTCGTACTGTTATGCCTTGTTTTTTATGGCTGTGAGGGATGCAGGACAGGCGGCACTTCAGCTGCACAGGAAGAGGGCACGGCAGGCGACACGGCAAAAAATGTCATTACTTTTAAGGTGGATGGCGCCGTTGTAACCACCACCGCCTGGAACATTGCCCGTTTCAAGTTTGCCAATATGACCGCGCCCGGCCTGAATATCACCTCCAACATGCACGAGGAAAAAAGAACGGTGCGTTTTAACCTGGCCGGCTACCAGCCCGGCGTTTATATGCTGGATGGCTCGCCGCTGGAAGGGGGCTCCTATGGCTCTTACATGCCGGATTACTGGCAGCGCGGCGTTACGTTTCCCATCACCGGCGGCAGGGTGGTCCTTACAGAAGTGGATACGGTGCGGAAAGTGGTAAACGGCACTTTTTATTTCACGGCCACCCGCGCCGGCGATACCGTAAAAATCACCGATGGCAAAATCATCAATGGCAAACTGGATGTAGAGATTTCGGGTGTGGGAAAGTGAGCCTGAAAAATTTGGCGCTCCGTCGTAAGCGAATCAGGCGGACAATGAAATGCTGAGAACCTCCGAAACGCTATTATACTATTGGAAATTTCTTAAAAACTGCAGAAAAGCGCTGCCCTGCCGGTTAATGTCAAATTTTTCCATTGCAGCTTTCCCAACCCGTTCGCGCAAAGCCTTTTGCCCGGCCACGTCCTGCGCCGCCATTGCTGAGATATTTTCTGACAGTCCTGCTTTATCTCCCGGTTCACTCACCCAGCCCAGTCCGTATGCGCGCACCATTTCTGCCCCTTCGCCGCCTGCGCAAAAAAGCACCGGCAGCCGGTGCGCAATGGCCATAAAGAGCTTACTGGGCACCGCACCGGCAATGGGATATTTTAAGGGGATAAGCGCGGCGTCAAATTCATGCATCTGCCGGCTCAGTTCCGCCTGCGTCAACGTATCACAAACGACAATGCCTTTTTCGGGATGAGCTGCTGCTAAGGCAGCAATGGCTTTTCTTTCCGGGCCATTGCCGTAGATAAATAAGCGCGCGCCAAGCGCTTTAAAATTTACAGTCTGGCAGATGTGTAGCACGCCCTGCGCATGGCCCAGCAAACCGGCATAAATGATTTTCTTTTCGCTGCCTGTAGCAGGCACTTCCAAAACGTTCGCGTTTAAGCCGGGCTGCAAATTGCGATAGAGAAAGGCTGGTTTTTCTTTTTTAGAAAGCTGCCGGATGTGCCGGATAATTTCTTCGCTTTGCCCCATAAAACCATCAGCCAGCCGGTACATACGTTTTTCAATCCAGTGCAAGAAACGGAAGTGCCCGCCTTTGCTAATGGCGCCCATTTCCACCGCAGAAAGCGGCCAGATGTCGCTGACATTCAGCAATACCTTTTTAGACGTCAGTTTTGCCAGCAACAGGCCGGTATGTGCCGCCAGCAGGGGCGGACTGCTGACGATAGCCACATCGGAGCGGCGAAAAAGCATTCCCGGAAAGGCCAGCAGCCACAAGGAAAGTACATGGCTCAGCATACTCAGTGCGCGGGGAAAGAGCTTTTTGGAATTGCTGGGATAAACGATGATTCTTTTCACCCGGATGCCTTCCACTTCTTCGTTTACCACCAGCCTGCCGCGGTATGCCGGAAAGATGGCGCCCAGCGGATAATTGGGCATGGCGCTAATCACCCTTACCGCATAGCCATTTTCCTGCAACAGCTTCGCCAGTTGATAAATACGCCCCGGCGCGCCGCCGGTTTCCGGCGGAAAAGAGTTGCAGATAAGAGTAACGCGCGGCATTATTAAAGCAGAAATAGAGTGTTCGCCAGGCGGTCAGAGACCGCCACCCAGTTGCGCCCAGTCGGAGACTGGGCGCAACCGACGCAATGGCAATTATAGCGTCTCCGGCAAGGTATAGCGCCGGCCGGCATTTTGTGCCTTCAGCCAGCTTACCAATGGCTGGAAATAATCCAGCATGGCTTTGGCATTCAGCTCATCACCGGTGGTTTCTTTCAGCACCAGCCGCCAGTCTTTGGTGGCGCCCTGACTCAGGATGCCGCTGAGGAATTTGCCGATTTCCTTATTACCATAATAGTTCGTAGCACGCGGGTCCTGATGCAGGATGTTTTTGGCGATGTGGTTGTGCAGCTGATACAGGATGGCGTAGCTCAGGGCATAATCGTAATACTGTGCCGGGTCGTCGTTGATGTGGGTTTTGGTAGCCGCGTCGCAATATTGCTCGCCACGGGCAGCAGGCGGCACCATGCCCTGGTATTTCAGGGCCAGTTCCCACCAGCGCTTGTTGAACTGGTCTGGCGACAGGTTGTCGGCATAAAGCTCTTTTTCGAAATGGCTCATGGTGCCGCTGGAGAAAAAGATAAACACCACCGAGTTCAGCGCTTCTTTGAGCAGGGATTGTACCTCGTCTGTCTGCACATTTGGCGCAATCAGGCCGCGGCCTACCAGGTAGGGCTTTTGCATGGCGGCCATGCCCATCATAGAACCCACGGCCTCGTGGTAAGCGCGGTTGGCGCCCTGCCGCAGCAGTGGCGGCACCGAGTCGTTGGTGTAAGAAATGTAGTAGTAAATGTGCCCCAGCTCGTGGTTGGCAGTTTCAAACCATTCCGCGTTCGGCTCCACGCTCATCAGGCTGCGCACATCGTGCTGCAGGTCCATGTGCCAGGCGCTGGCGTGGTTATTCTTTTTCACGCTGCTGTCGTTGGGATAAGGATAAAGCGAGCTTTTCTCCCAAAAAGTGGGCGGCAATCCCGGGAAGCCCAGGCTGGTGTAGAGCTTTTCACCTTCGCGCACCACCCATTCCGCGCCTTTGGGATGCAGGATGCTGTCCAGGTTAATGCCTTTTACCGTTACGGCCGGGCTCCAGTCCTGCCCCCAGCGGTTGGGCAGCCATTGCGCGGGCAGCATGTCGGGCACAGGTTGCTGGTAGCGGCTGGCCATTTCATAACGCATCCAGGTGTGCAGCTCGCGGTACAGCGGCCAGAGGTCGCGCATGAGGCCCTCCATCAGGTCCATCATTTCCGGCGTTTTCAGGCCATAGTCGCTTACCTGGTAGCTGAAGTAATCGTTGTAGCCCAGGGCCTGCACGGTTTGGTTGCGCAGGCGGCGCAGGTTTACCAGTCCATTTTTGAGGGTAGGGCCTACCTCTTTGCTGGACTGCCAGGCAGCGAGGCGCTTGTCCAGGTTCGTTTCGTTTTTCAGGATATCGTCCAGGTCGTTGGTACTTACCTTTTTCCCGTTCAGCGTGTATTGAAAACCATAAAGCTGCTGGGTTTGCTCATTTTCGGCTTTGATGCGTTCTTTTACCAGATCGGCTACGGTTTGCGGATTGTTGGCCGCCGCGTAAAGAATTACTTCCAGCTGTTTTTGCTGGATAGGCGTGAGGGCTTTTTTGTCTTTGAGGAATTTGCGCGCCTGCTCAATATTTTCCTTGCTGCCGGTAAAGGCGGCCATGGCCTCATCGGCATGCTGGGCAGCCACCATGTTGGTGGTATCGCCTTCCAGAATCACGGTGTTGGCTTTCCATTGCGCTTCGGAGCTTTGTTTGTAAAGCTGGAGATATTGCGCTGTGTAGGCATCCAGGAACTTTTGCGCTTCCTGCTGAAAGGCAAGCTTGTTGCTATTGCCGCAGGCAAACAGAAAGGCAAGTGGCAGCAAAAGAAAATAATATTTTTTCATGGCAAGCTGCTAAAATACGACAGCCGGCGTGGAACATTGGGCGGCAGATGACAGAACCCCAAAAACCAAAAACCAGAATCCAAATTCCAAATTCCAAAGGCTTCCGGAAATTCCTGGCTCAGAATTTTTGTTTCCTGCTTTCATTATGGCAACAACAACCTGGAAACCCCACGAAGAACACGGCAAACTTTCCACTGAAGAAAAAAATGATTTGCCGGAATCTGTATTCGCTTTTCCGAAGCAACGCAAAGAACCTATGACCGACGCCAGCCATGTGCGCAATGCGCTGGCCCGTTTTGACCAGGTAAAAGACGTTTCAGACGCAGACCGCGACCAGGCTTTTGCCAATATCAGGAAAGCAGCGGAGCACTATGGCGTGGATATGAAAGAAAAAAGCTGGAAAGAGCTGGGTAAGTAAGGAGGACGCTATCCCGCAAAATGCAGGATGGCCGCCAGCGTAGCAATGGATATCACCACCCATAAAATGACACCCTGCAACAGCGGACGGGGACCTACTGCTTTCCACATCTTGCGGGAAAGGCCGCAGCCAATCAGGAAAAGCGTGGCGGTAAGCCCTGCTTTGGAAGCGGTTACAATATAACCGCCTATGCGCTGAATGAACGGCACATAGGTATTCAAAATAATAGCCACAATAAACAGCCCGATGAACCAGGGAATTTTAATTCTGGCGCCTTTGGTTTTAAACAAGGCAGCGCTCAGCAGGGCCACCGGAATTATCCAAAGGGCCCGGGCCAGCTTTACTGTTGTGGCAATACCCAAAGCTTCTTTGCCATAAGCTGCCGCCGCTCCCACCACCGAGCTGGTATCGTGGATGGCAATAGCGCACCACAGCCCAAACTGACTTTGACTCATGTGAAAATGATGGCCAATGGCCGGGAAAATTATTAAGGCAATGGAATTAAGGATAAACACGGTACCCAGCGCAACGGTAATCTGACTTTTCTCTGCGCGTATCACCGGCGCTACGGCTGCAATGGCGCTACCGCCGCAGATAGCGGTTCCTGAGGCTATAAGGTGCGATGCTTTTCTGTTTATTTTTAAAAGACGGCCCAGTAAAAAGCCCAGCACCAGCACGCCGGTAATAGAAGCAACGGTAAACACAAATCCTTCGCTGCCAGCTTTGAGCGCCGCGGTGGCATTCATGCCAAAGCCCAGGCCTACCACCGATATTTTCAACAGCCAGTTGGTTGCTTTCTGATTATAGGCAGCATGCGGGTGGCCAATTGTCTGCGCAATGAGCAGGCCCAGCAGCAGCGCTACGGGCGGCGGCATCCAGGGCGATAGGCAAAGCAGGAGCAACACCCAGAAAACTATTTTGGTGAGCAGGGAATCGGGGCCGGGAAGGGAAAAACGCGGCTCTTTTTTAAGCTCTGTTTCTAAATCAGGTGCCTGTACCTTGCTGTCTTCTGCTGAAAAGTTCATGATGCAAAGGTCAGAAAGGAGCAGGCGGCGGGGAAATGAAGAATGGTGATACGCTATAACCTCAGGTTATTGGTTGCCAGAAACCGCTGCAATGTTCCGACAAGCGGCTGCTGTGCGCCCTGCTGTTGCACAAAGCGAAACTGGCGCGTGATGCTCAGCTGCGGCACCGGCACTACCATCAGCAATTTGCTTTGCAATTCTACTTGCAGCGCCTGCAGCGATATAAAGGCAAAGGCATCTGAATGCAACAGATAAGCTTTGATGCTTTCGGTGCTTTGCAAAATCATTTCTATATGCAGGTCAGGAAGGGTAATGTCCTTTTTCTTTAAAGCAGCAGAAAGCACCTCCAGCGAACCGGAGCCATGCTCACGAAGCAGCATCGGAAGCTCCGGCAATTTGCTCAGGGCTACAACACCGTTTTTTACAAGCGGGTTGCCGCTGCGTGTGCACAGCACCAGCTCGTCTTTCAAATAAGTCGTGTACTGCAGTTGCCCGCGCTTAGATTGCCCTTCCACAATGCCTAAATCCAGTTTATTCTCCAGCAGTAAATCTTCTATCTGTCCGGTATTACCGGAAAGCAGCTGCAGGGAAACATCCGGATGTTTTTCCCGAAAACGGGCCAGGAAGCGTGGCAGCACATACTGTGCTACGGTGGTGCTGGCGCCCAGGCGGATGCTGCCCTTCAGTTGGTCGTGCAGCGCAGCCATGTCTTCATCCATGCGCCGGTATAGGGCAAAGATGTCCCCGGCATGGCGCAGCAATACCTTACCCGCAGGGGTAAGCTTTATGTGCGTGCCCTGCCGTTCAAACAGCCTGGTTTTGTAGTAAGCTTCCAGTTCCTGAATGTGCTTGGTAACCGCCGGCTGCGTGATGTACAATTCCTCAGCAGCCCGGGTAAAATTCATCCGGCGGGCAACGGTGTAGAAAACCTGTAAGCGGAAGTCGGGCATAAAAAGCGAATGACGAACAAATTAATGCCCGAAACATAAATTCCAAATTCCAAATTCCAAATTCCAAATTCCAGAATTCAGAATCCAAATTCCAAATCCTTCTATTTCCCCTGGAATACCGGCTTTCTCTTTTCTAAGAAAGCGTTCACGCCTTCTTTAAAATCGTCGGTGGTGCCGGCCTTGGTTTGCATGTCTTTTTCCAGTTCCAGCTGTGCCTGCAGGCTGTGCTGAAAAGTTTTATTCAGGGCTCTTTTGGTAAGGCCCAGCGCTACGGTGGGCATCTGGGCCAGGTTGGCAGCCAGGCTGGCGGTTACCTGCGGGAGCTGGGCATCCGGCACCGCGCGGTAGATCATACCCATCTGTGCAGCTTCCGGGGCCATTACCTTGTCGCCGGTGAGCATTAGTGCCGAGGCGCGCTGCAGCCCGATAAGGCGCGGCAAAAAGTAAGTGCCGCCGCTGTCTGGTATCAGCCCAATCTTGCTGAATGCCTGAATAAAAGAGGCGCTTTCTGCTGCCAGCACGACATCGCAGGCCAGGGCAATATTGGCACCGGCGCCTGCTGCCACGCCATTTACCGCGGCTATAACCGGTTTTTCCAGCTGGCGGATGCGCAGGATAATAGGGTTGTAATGCTGGGCTACAATATCTTCCAGCTCCGGGCCCTCGGGGTCGGTGGCTTCTGCCAGATCCTGCCCGGCGCAAAAGGCTTTGCCGGCGCCGGTCAGCACCACACAGCGAATGGCGTCATCATTCCGCACCTCGTCCAGGGCGCCCTGCAGGGCCAGCGCCATGTCGCGGTTAAAAGAATTGAACTTTTCCGGACGGTTCAGCGTCAGGGTGCAAATGCCATCTTCGGTGTGAATGTTCAGGCTGGCGGCGGACATAGGATAGTATAATGGGTTGAAAAATGGCCTGGGACCTGCAGGTGGCACGGCTCCGGCATCGGGCTGCAAAATAAACGTCTTTCCCCTAAATGACAGGGGTAAAAAACCGCAAGTTTCCCCTGCGCAGCCTACTTTTATTTCAAATAGGCTGCATACATCCACACCATTTTTTCCTGCTCCTGAATGTAATCGCCAATCAGGTTGCTGGTGCCTTCATCGGCTGCGGCATTGGCCAGCCGCTGCAGGTTGCGCTCCAGGCCCAGCAGTGTTTGCAGGCTGTTCAGGATTTGCTCGGCGTCTTCCCGGCCATTGCTGACCGAAGTGGCTTCTTTAATCTGACTCTGCTGCAGGTAAGCGGAATAGGTGTGCTGCGGCGCGTAGCCCAGGGTGCGGATACGCTCGGCTATTTCATCAATTTTCTGAAAAGCATAATTGTAAAGTTCTTCAAACTTGAGGTGCAGCTCAAAGAATTGCTCGCCGGCTACATTCCAGTGAAAACCGCGCACATTGGCATAAAACAACTGGAAGTTGGCCAGCAGCTCGTTGAGTTTATCGGCCAGTTCGCGCGCCCGGACGGTATCCAGGCCAATAAGGTTTTTGTTGTTGTCCATAATAAAAGTTGGGGTTAAGGATGAGGCCGGGAATTATTGAAGGCTAAGCCACATGCCCGTTTATTCGTCCTCTTCTTCTTCCCCAAAATCCATACCCAGCATGCTGCCGAGGATATCCTGAAAGGCAAAGCCGGTGCCGGCCACCGCGTTCTTGCTAATCAGCGAAAACTCGCTCAGGCCGTGCAGCAGCAGCTCCATGAGGATGGCCGCTTCTGCTTCTCGCGCATCGGGGTAAAACTGCTTCACACAGCTATAAAGCCCGTCTACGCTATACAATTGCTGCAGGTAGGTTTGTTCATCCACATCCTGCAGCAGGGTTAGTTCATGGCCCCTGCCAAACCAGTCTGTTACCGGCTGGTAAGGATTGTTTTTGCTTTTGCGCTCGCTGTTGGCGGCGCTTTTCTTAAAGGTTTCAGGGTCCTGAAAATATTCCAGGAACGTGGCGCGGATGGCCTGTCCCAGCAAACGGTAGGCTACGTTGGTAGGGCCTTCCAGCTCGCCTTCATACACCAGCTCTACCTTACCGGTAAGGGCAGGAATAACGCCGATAAAATCTGCAATCCGCGCCCAGGTTTTTTCCTCGTGCTGCCGCAACGCGCGCCGCTCGGCGCTGCTTACCAGGTTTTCGTAGGCAGTGATGGTGAGGCGGGCGCTTACACCGCTTTTCTGATCCACGAATTCGCTTTTGCGGGCTTCCATAGCCAGCTGCTCGATTAGTATTTTGCAGACATCCGGCACGGTTACCACGCCTGCCTGTTCCGGCGCCAGGCGGGCCTCCTGCTCTGTGATAGCCTGGCTTTGCGCTACGCTTGCAGGATAATGGGTAATGATTTGGCTGGCAATCCGGTCTTTGAGCGGCGTTACAATAGAGCCGCGGTTGGTATAATCTTCCGGGTTGGCGGTAAAGACAAACAGTATATCCAGCGGCATGCGCAGCTTAAAACCGCGGATTTGGATATCGCCTTCCTGCAGGATGTTGAAGAGGGCAACCTGTATGCGTGCCTGCAGGTCGGGCAGCTCGTTGATGACAAAGATGCCTCTGTGGCTGCGCGGGATAATGCCGTAGTGCAGCACGCGTTCATCGGCAAAGCTCAGGCGCTGATTGGCTGCCTTGATGGGATCGATATCGCCAATCAGGTCGGCCACGCTTACGTCCGGCGTAGCCAGCTTTTCGCTGTAGCGCTCGCTGCGGTGCAGCCAGGCAATGGGTGTGTCGTCTCCTTTTTCGGCCAGGATTTCGCGCGCGTAAACAGAAATGGGCCGGAAGGGATCGTCGTTGATTTCAGAGCCGGCTATATAAGGCAGCCATTCGTCCAGCAGGTTTACCATGCCGCGTGCCATGCGGGTTTTAGCCTGTCCGCGCAGGCCCAGGAAAAGGATGTTGTGGCGGGAAAGCAGGGCACGCTCCACATCGGGAATCACGGTATGCTCGTAACCAATGATGCCGTAGAAAGGATTGGTCTGCTGCCGGATGTGGGCAATGAGGTTGCGGCGCACTTCATCTTTCACCGGTCGGCTTTGGTAGCCGGCTGCTTTCAGGGCGCCAAAGGTCGTTATGTTGGGGTGCATACAGGTTTTAAAAGAAAGCGTTTATGGATATGGCCGGCATTACCGGGCTTCAGGGAAGCCTGTCCGGTCTGTTGAAAATTATGCCACTTTCCCGGAAGCAGCCACAGAATTTTAAAACCTTTGGCAGCCGGCCGGGCTTAGCCCTCCAGGTGGATGCTGATGACTATCATGCGCGTGGTCAGCTGATCGATGGCATTGGTGAGGGGCAGGCTGCGGTCGCCTTTGTAGAGCTGGTTCATGAGGCCCTGACTAAGCTTTATTTCGGGCGAGAAGATGAAGTTGGGGTAATAAAACTCAAAGCCCACGCCTATTTCATAGCCGGCATCGAGGCTGTTTACCTTTAAAAATTCATCGGTTTTGCGGCTGCGCGCATTGGCTGCCAAATCATAATCCATCTTGCCGCCCAGCAAACCATAAAAACGGAAATTGCCGATGCGGTCGCTTTTGAATTTAAACTGCAGCGGCAGGTGCATATAAATGCTTTCCACCGTGCGCTGCTGCATGCTGTCGCCCATGGGCGTATTGAAGCTGATTCTTTTTTCAGCAAACGTCAGCGAAGGCACCAGGCGCAGATCCACAAAGCGGTTCAGCCGCAGGTTGCCCATTAAACCCAGGTTAAAGCCGGGCCCAAAGGAAGGCTGTATGAGCTTGAAGGTATCTGTAATGCCAAAATCTTTGGTATACCGGATGCGGTAGGTGGAGAAATTGAGCCCGAAGCTGAGGCCAAAATAATAGCGTGCGTCATCGTGCTCGGCCATGTAAATCATGCGGCGCTGTGCGCTGGCAGGTTGCCACAACAGCAGAGACAGGCTTAGGAGCAGCAGCAGTTTTTTGACGCGGGGTAGCTTTTTCAACACAGCAATAATAACGCAACGGGCGAAGTTACAGTATGCACGGCACGCTCTTGGCTTTTCTTTAGGTCGGGAAAATGCAGCAGGGTTTATTTTTACAGCTAAAATATAAAATAAATATGGCACTCAGACTGGGCGATACCGCACCGAACTTTAAAGCACAAACCACCATTGGCGAAATTGATTTCCACGAATTCCTGGGCGATGCCTGGGGCGTTATTTTCTCGCACCCTGCCGATTATACCCCTGTTTGCACCACCGAGTTGGGCCGCACGGCGCAGCTTAAAAACGAATTTGAAAAACGCGGCGTAAAAGTGATGGCCGTGAGCGTGGATCCGCTGGATCAGCACCATGGCTGGACCAAAGACATCAACGAAACCCAGAACTGCAGCGTAGAGTTTCCTATTGTGGCCGACGAAAACCGCCACGTGGCCGGCCTTTACGATATGATTCATCCCAATGCCGATACCACCCACACCGTGCGCTCGCTGTTTATCATCGGGCCGGATAAAAAGATAAAGCTCATCATTACCTACCCGGCCAGCACCGGCCGTAACTTCCTGGAAGTCTTGCGCGTCATAGATTCACTGCAGCTTACTGCCAAACACAGCGTGGCTACGCCGGCCGACTGGCAGCAGGGCCAGGATGTGATTGTAAGCGGCGCCGTAAGCACCGAAGACGCCGGAAAACGCTTTGACGACCTGCGCGTGGTAAAACCTTACCTGCGCTTTGTAAAGCAGCCACAGGAGGCATAGACCTTTTTAAAGGATGGCTCCTGCATGCAGGAGTCATCTTTTTATTCTTCCGTAACAGACCTGTTTTTGCAGGGCTGTTTTTATTAAGCCGCAGCGGCTAAGAGGGCCGGCTGCTTTTGTCTTTTGGAATGTTGCTGTTTTTCCCAGTTATAAACTGGCTTACTAGGTACCAGCCTAAAGGCAGCATTACCAATATGCCCGATACGGGCAGTAGCCACTTGCCCAGGTTATCAGATTGCCGAAGTGCTACCTGAATTGTTTCGCAAACAGCCACATTAAAAGAAACGATTACACCCAGCTTTAAGAAGCGCAACAGCCTCGTAGCCCCGGTGTACAGTTGCCGTGCATTGCCGGGCGTTACCTGCTGCAGGTAATTGAAGATATGAGGATATTTATTTAAAATGGTAATGCCGGAATAAAGAAAGGTGGCAATGGCCGGGAGTATAAAAATCTGGTCTTTACTACCTGCCAGATCAGGCTGGCCATCTAGGTTGAAATGTACCGGAATGGTGGCTGGTAGCCTAGGATAAAACACCAGGACTGCCACCCAGATAAAAAGAACAAGCACCAGGCAAAGCACCTCTATTATTTTATCTGTCCGGGTCAGTGGAATCTTAAGGATGGCTCGCATATACGGGTAATTAAGGTTGGGCATGCAGGCGATCCTGCTTGCGGGAAGCAGCACCCAGAAACAGCTTCATGACGTAGCCGTAGATCAAACCGCCGGCCAGCCAAAACAAAAAGGCAATCAGCAATCTTTGAAGGGTGATGACCTCGCCGGTAACCCAGGGATAAAACAGACCCATGGAAACGAACATAAACAGGCCCCAGCCCATGCCCTGCACCGGCCAGTTGTAACCGGGTGTTTCCAGGTTCAGCGGCCGGCTGAACCTTTGCTTTTGCCAGCGCAGCCATTTTCTTTTCAGTGGCCGTTGAAACCAAACCCAGAGCGGGAAGGTAATTGCCAGCAGCAGGAAACCTGTCACATTCATCACGCAGGGAATAATACCGCCGCAATGGTCGCAGTAAAGGCCAAACCAGTTGCCCAGTGCCGTTTTATTTTGCATGCTCCATTTCAGGGAAGAATGTTGGGTATGGCAGTGCGGGCAGGGCACAAACGAGCGTCCGTGCAGCGGCTTTTTTTTGTCTTGCCCTATCAGCATCACTTTCGGGATGCGCTGCCCCAGCAATAGCTCATTGATCGCCAGGGGCGGAAAAACAATCCAGAAGAACACCAGCGGGTGCTTCCAGGTCCAGGTGATAAAGTGGGCTGGTGCGGGCATGGCTGTTTCATTTTTAATGATAAAGCCAAGATACAAAATTTTCCTTCTGAGTGCTAAACGGTAGTTCTTTGCTGCTTTGGTTTCCCGGTTCTTTTCGGCGTTTTTATGAGTGCTGTAGGAGATAAAAAGTGCGTGGCCGCGATGAGGAAAAATCCGAGCCCCAGGCTCCAGCACACGGCATACACAAACATCTTTTTATCTCTCGCCAACAGCTGCTGCAAGGTGCCTGTTTTGGGCAGCAGCACGATGACTTCTTTGTTGTGGTTCAGGTATGGATTGCCTTGAATGGCCGGGCCGAATTCATCGTCCAGGTACACATTCATCTGCTTTTCAAAAAAAGAAGCCCGGCGGAAATCATGCTTCGCAAACAGCACGCGGACGGCTGCTTCAAATGAATCTATGCGCGGCTGCTGGTGGTTTCTTTCCCAAAAGCCATTGTGAAAAGAAGTGCCGTAGCTGAGCGCGTAAGCAATGGAAGACGGGTTACTGCCGGGCGTTGCCTCTGTATGGGCATCATACATGGGCGTGATGTAGTAATTGCTGACATTGAGGGTAGTGCCCCGCCTGTCTGTGCCTGTGCTTTGAATGTAAGAGGCCTGTTCCGGTTTCACCTGAAATGATTTTATCTTAAAAAACTTCTGGCGGGGGTAATGGTAAATGTCTGTCGGCTTTTCTACCGTTACCAAACCGTAACTAAAATTCACGAAATAGGATTGCGAAAACGAAATAGCCATAGCGATGGAAAAGGTAATGATCATAAATAGAAAGAACCTTTCCTTTTCACTGAATTTCAGGGCCCGGATAATAGGCCGGAATTGTCGGAAGTAAAGCGCTGTAATAATGCCGAGTGGTAACACAAAATCCAGAAAAGCAAGGGGCGCCGGCAACTGCAATACTCTTTGCACTACCCAGTTCAGCAGGGAATAGCCGATAAAAAGCAGCACAAAAGTGATCAGGTATTTCTTTAGTAGCGGCAGCAGCATAGGGCGCGTGTTCCTCTTGTTCCTTCTCTCCTCAAACCTAAGCTGAAATTATTTTAAAACAAACTGTTTTGCATTTGCGATGTCTGGCACGGAGTTGCTGAATCGTACCTTTTAAAAACAAGTTTTTATGCAGCAAAGTGAAGACAACAAACGCATTCCCATGACCTCGGTAGACAGCGGCAAAACACGCGAGGTAAAGCAGGATGTAGCCTATTACACCAACCAGATTGTGAACCTGGTAATGATTGGCCGCCCGGGCGAAAACTGGGTATTGGTGGATGCGGGCATGCCCAAATCGGGGGAAGAAATCATACGTGCCGCCGAAGCGCTTTTTGGCGCAAACAATCCGCCCCAGGCTATTATCCTCACCCACGGGCATTTCGACCATGTAGGCAGCATCGTGGCCCTGCTGGAAAAATGGCCGGTACCGGTGTATGCCCATCCCCTGGAGTTTCCGTTCCTGACCGGCCGGCAGGCTTACCCCGAGCCGGATACAACGGTGGAAGGCGGCATGCTGGCCAAAATAGCTGCTATCTATCCCCATGAACCCATTAATATCCAAACCGTATTGCAGCCCCTGCCTGCCGACCACAGCGTACCGTTTTTGCCGGACTGGGAATGGGTGCATGTGCCCGGCCACGCGCCGGGGCAGATTGCCCTGTTCCGGCAGCGCGATCGCCTGCTGGTTTCCGCCGATGCCATTATTACCGTAAAGCAGGATTCCATGTACCGCGTGCTGATTCAAAAAGAAGAAGTCTGCGGTCCGCCGGTGTACCTCACCACCGATTGGGATGCCGCCCATGCTTCTGCGCAACGGCTGGTGGCTTTAGCGCCCGAAACCATGATTCCGGGCCACGGTACGGCCATGAGCGGCGCCGTGCTGAAAGACGGCCTGCAACACCTGCTGGCACACTGGCAGGAAGAAGCAGTGCCCAGCCATGGCAAATGGGTGCCTTAAAATGGGGCAGCCTTTAGCTGTTCTTCACCGCTGATTGAAAGGCATACACGAAACCGGCGAGCGCCTGCAGCGTTTCACCGTCGGTGATGTCGCCGGCTTCATTCACTTTTCCTTTCACGCCCGGTATCAGTAAAGTGGTTGCCGGTGTACAGCAGGCGCCCAACGTTTTCAAAATAAGCTGTAGTTCCGCATGTCCTTTCCGGCCGCTGGCCGATGCGGTGATGATGCCGGTGGGTTTTCCGGTGAAGAGGGTGGTGGCTACGCACCATTCCAGCGCGTTTTTGAGCCCGCTGGGAATGCTGAACACGTATTCCGGCGTGCAAAAGACAAGGCCGTCTGCCGCTGCTATACGGTTCCTGAAAGCTATGATTTCTGAAGGTGGGTTTGCGGTAGAAAGCTCCGGGTCGAAGTGCGGCAGCGATTTTAATTCATTAAAAATCGAAACCCGGAACTCAGGCGACAGCAAGCGGCCAAGGTGTGCCAGTATTTTTTCGTTGGCAGCATGCCGGCTGGCGCTGCCATTGATGAAGAAGAGATTTTTAGTTGGAAACATACCCGCGTGTTCCTGACTGCCAAAGCTAAAGCGCCGCTTATTTGCCGGGTGGCTGGCCGCTGCTGGTTTTTTTCTTTTTAGGATACCCACAACGCTTTTTACAATTCCTGCGTGGCTATTTCTTTAAAAAGTGCATTAACTTTGTTTTTCAAAGTACTTTTTATGAATAGCGAAAAGGAACCGCAACAGGCGCTGGCCACCATCCGCGATCTCATGGACCGTGGCAGCCGGTTTGTAAGCCTCAGCGGCTGGAGTGGTGTAGCGGCGGGTGTCTGCGCGCTTGCAGCTGCCGGCTGGGCCAGTCATATTCTGCAAATCCATGCGGTACGTTCACAATCATTTCTGGCGCTGCCAGCAGGGTTTCCCGGAACCGGTCAGGAAGCGGTGGGCCGCAAATTGATGGCTTTGGCCCTGGGCACGTTTGCACTTGCGTTTCTGGCTGCCTTGTTTTTTACCTGGCTGCGCAGCCGCAAAACCGGCCTGCCGCTATGGGGCTTTGTAGCCCGCAGGGTGTTGGTGCATGTAGCCGTGCCCATGCTGGCAGGCGGCTTTGTAATCTGGCGGCTGGCAGATTTCGGGCTTTACGGGCTGGCTGTGCCGGCCTGCCTTATTTTCTACGGACTGGGCCTGATAAATGCTTCCAAGTTTACCCTGCCGGAAGTACGCTACCTGGGCTATCTGCAGCTATTACTGGGCATTATTTGCCTTTGGGTTACCGGTTATGGTCTTTATTTCTGGGCAGCCGGCTTCGGGGTCCTGCACATCCTGTATGGCCTGGTTATGTGGTACCGCCACGAGCGGAAAGAAAAAGGAGCTGCGCGATGAAGAACCCTATTGCCGGCTTAAATAAATTCTTTGACAACCGCATCCGCCTGGGCGTGATGAGCCTGCTGCTGGTAAATGAAACCCTCAGCTTCAAAGACCTGAAAGGAGCGCTGGAAGTAACAGACGGCAACCTGGCAACCCACCTCACCGGGCTGGAGGAAAAAGGCTTTATTCAGGTGCACAAAGGATTTATCGGCCGGAAAACAAACACCACCTATGCCATTACCCCCGGCGGCGCGCAGGCTTTTAAGGACCATATCAAAGCCCTGGAAGGCATCATAAACGGTATTAAATAACTGCCCCAAAAACCTCAGACAAAAATCTTTAAACGCAGGAAACCATGAAAAACGAAATCCTGAGCCATCTGAATAACCCCGGGCAGCTGGAACTGCTTTACCGCCATAATAAGCAACCTTTCCGGCGCGCATTTCTGGAACTTTATCCGAAACTGCAGGGCAATACGCTTGCTGAGGTCTGGAAAGAGCGGCTGAGTTATGAAGGCAGGATAAACACGCATGGAAATCAGCGCGAGGTAGTCTTTGTTATCCTGGCTTCATTGCTGGCCGGCATCCTGGCCAAGCTGCCTGCCCTATTGGGGCTCAACGAGGAGCTTTTCTACACCCGCAACATTGGCTTTATCGTTTTCCCTTTTCTCTGTGCCTATTTTGCCTGGAAGCAAAGGCTTACCGCTGGTAAGATGGCTGTAATAGTGCTTTGCCTGCTTTTAGGAGTGGTCTATATCAATCTGTTGCCTGCCAAACAAAGCAGCGATACGCTCGCATTGGCCACCATTCACCTGGTGCTGTTTCTCTGGTGCGTACTGGGTTTTTCTTTTACAGGCAGCGCCAAAAACAATGTGGAAAAACGGCTGGACTTTCTAAAATATAATGGCGACCTGCTGGTAATAATGGCGCTTATCCTGATAGCCGGCGGCATACTTACCGGCATTACCATCGGGCTTTTCTCGGTTACCGGAGTAAATATTGAAAGGTTCTTCTTTGATTATGTGATCATTATTGGCCTGGCTGCTGTCCCCATTGCAGGCACCTGCCTCACGCAGACCAACCCGCAGCTGGTAGGAAAAATATCGCCGGTGATTGCCCGGATATTCGGTCCGCTGGTGCTGATTATGCTGCTGCTGTACCTGCCGGCCCTGCTTTTTTCCGGCAAAGACCCTTACCAGGACCGCGAGTTTTTACTGATTTTTAATTTCCTGCTGATTGGTGTGATGGCCATCCTTTTCTTTTCGGTGGCCGGCACGGCGCAGGCCATAAAAAGCAGGATCGAAACCTGGCTGCTGTGGCTGCTGGCTGTTGTAACTATTTTTGTAAACGCCATCGCGCTTTCTGCCATTCTGTTCCGGATTTCTGAGTGGGGCTTCACGCCCAACCGTACCGCAGTGCTCGGGGGCAATGTATTGATATTAATTCATTTGCTGCTGGTAACAACGAAATTGGGACGAGTGTTGTTTAAAAAGGAAAACAGCGAAGGCGTAGGTGCATTCATTGCCGGCTACCTGCCTGTTTACGCCCTGTGGGCTTTTGTGGTTACCTTTTTATTTCCGGTACTATTTGGTTTTAAATAAGCAAGGCCTTACTGGGCATTTTTAATATAATTGGGCGATTCGCACTCCTGCCAGTATTCTACAATTTTGCGGAGGGTATTTTTTAATTTTTCGTAGCTGGCTGGCTTGATGAAAAATCCCTGGATAGACCTGGAATAAGCGTCTATCACATGCCTTTGCTCGGCACTGGTGGAAAAGAAAAGATAAGGAATGGATTTCATCCTTAAATCTTCGTTGTTGATGATTTTCTCCCGCAGTTCCATGCCGTTTAACTTAGGCATATTAATATCGGAAAGCACCAGGAAAGGCTCTATCTCGGTTTCGGTAAGGTAAGCCAGGGCCTTGAAGCCGTCGGAAAAGAAAATAAGCTCGTTCTTATAATCGAGTTCCCTAAATATTTCAGTCAAAATACACTGGTCGTCAGCGTCATCTTCAATCATGATGATGGGCCCGCTTTTGTTCATGATATGGCTTTTAAGTTTGGTACTGCAAATTAGGAATCTTTCCCTCCAAAAAAACAGCCAGGGCCGGCCTTTGGGAGGAAAATGTGCGGCTGTATTGCGCTGCCGGTACGGCTATGCTTGTTTTTTACCTATGATGCCCAGGTGCGTATTGCTAAAACTATCGTTGTACTTCAGGCCGTAGCCCAGCAGGCGGTCTAAAGAAATATGCGCGAAAAGAATAAGGGCCGCCAGCTGCCAGTACGGATTGCCGGAAACAAGGGCGTACACTGCCACCAGCGAGGCCACCAGCCGGTGATGAAAGAGGTTGTAGGTAACAGCCCCGGTTTTTGGACTGAACAGGTAGCCAATCATACCGATATCGGGCAGCAGCAACAGGGCGGGAAACCACCACCAGGCAAAGCCGGTCCGGCTAAATAAAAATATACAAAGCAGGAACAGGGCGGCTTCTTCCAGCCTGGTTAAAATCTTCATGTAAGGCAGGTAAAATTTAAGGATGTAAAATTAAATAGATTGCCGCATCCTCCGGTGCCTTAGATTGTTGCCTTACTTTTTAATTCTTTTCCGGGATAAAATCCACCATCCATTCAATGCCAAACTGGTCTCTAAACATACCGAAATAAGAGCCCCAGGGACTATCGGTCATAGGCACTTCAATGCTTCCGCCGGTGGAAAGTCCGTTGAATAAGCGGTCGGCTTCTTCGCGGCTTGCGGCGCTAATGGCTATTTTAGACCTGTTTTCCTGTTCATTGACCCGCCCCATGCTTTCAGGCACGTCGTTGCCCATCAATGTGTTGTTGCCAATGGGCAGGGCAATGTGCATCAGCTTATCGGCCTCATGCGCTGCGATGGCCTGCCCGGCATCCGGGATGTCCTTAAAGCGTACGATCCCGGAAAAGCTGCCGCCAAATACGGATTGATAGAAATGAAAGGCTTCTTCAGCATTGCCGTTGAAGTTGATGTGCGGATTAATCAGTGCCATGGTGTATGGTTTTAAAGCAGGAATTTGTTTCTTATGCCAAATGTAGGGAGCCTGGGTGATGTAATTTAGCAGGAAGTATTCGGGAGGCAAGGGCATACTGTTACTTCGGAAACAATAAAGCTGTTGCTTCGCTTCCTGATAAAGTTAACCAAAGCTCGTAGACGATTTGTCCTCAACGTGCTGAAAGCCCCGTAGGTGCATGGGTATGGTAAGAACGAAACACAGTTTTTTCCCTGCCATTTAGCTGCTTGCAAACAAAAAACCGGTTCCTATTCCGCGGCCAAACGAACGCTACCGTTCGTTCATCAGCAGCCACGAGGTGCCGAATTTATCGCGCAGCATGGCAAAGCGATGGGCAAAAAGTTTTCTTCCATTTTCATAAAGACCTCGCCCTCTTCAGCCAGCAGCTGGTAGATTCGTTCTGCTTCCTCCGGCGTATCCAGCCGCAGCGTCAGGTAAGCGCTGCGCATGGGCTCGGCGCCCGGCACATCGGCGCCCCGCACCAGGGTGCCGCCAATTTCAAGGATGGCATGCAGGATGGGTTGCTGCCATGTTTTGGGAAAATGGGCCGGCGCCTGCTGATGCGGCAACATCATTTTTATGTTTCCGCCCAGGTGCTGCTCATAATACCGGAAGGCTGCTTCGCAGTGGCCGGGATAATTGATATAAAGGTCCAGGTTCATGGCGGGAAGCGGGATTGCGCCAGCGGGCAAGCCGGCTGTTAATTAATGATTGCTCCTTCATTGTGGTCCAGCTTATCGCGGAATTTCTGAAGCGCGCCGGGTGTTTGCCTGTCCCAGTCGGTAACCTCGCCTATAATTTCCAGGGGCGCCCCGCTGCGGTAAGAACGGGTGGGATTGCCGGGGAATTTTTTATTGGTAACGTTGGGGTCGTTTTCAAAGCTGCCGGTAGGCGCCACCCGGTAAACCCTTTCCCTGCCGGCGCCCCGTGCCAGGTGTGCGGCCAGCCCGGCCCCCTGCTTCAGGGCGGTAAAATAAATGTGGTTCATGGTAAGCGCCTGCTGATAATTAGAAGCATAGCCGGGCCTCAGCAAATCGCCTCCCTGCAAAGCTGCTTTTGTGCCATGGTAAAACGGACCGGGGTCTGCCGGTTCGTTTGGGCAGCTTTGCGCCAGCGCTGCATATTTTTCTGCCTGTTCCGGCTTGTTTAAAGCCGCATAGCAGCCGGCTATTTTTTTATATAAAGGCGCGAGAGCGCTCTGTACCGCGGGGTTATTTATTTTTAAGGCAAGCTGCAAAACGGTTTCCAGCCATTGCAAAGCAGCATCAGCAGCTATTTGATGGCGGGCTACAAAAAAAGCAGCCAGAAACTTTTCAAAATCGTTGGTTGCCTCATTCCAGGCCAGCAGAAAGCGATGGCCTGCTTCCTCCGGTTTTCCCTGTTCCTCCAGTTCCATGCCCTGCAGGCAACGTTGTACAATGGGATGGGCCGGACTGAATTCCATTTGGGGCAGGGTGGTTTAATGGTTAGGTGACGGTGGTAGCGGGCGTTGAGGTGGTGGTAATGGGATGCAACGAACAGGTATTGCTGCAGGTGGGGGATTTTATGACGTCCAGCCCGGAACTGCTGCTTGGTTATGTAATATTGTTGATGTTAAGAACTGATGATTGGCGTTATTCGTCTGCCGAAACCGAAGCTGATGGCAGCACATAGCTCATGTTTTAATGTCCAGCCCCACTTGCAGCAATACACCTGTTGGGCGTAGTCCTTTATCCTGTCAGCATGTTAGAGTTCAGTAATCCAACTGCACAATTCTGTTAACTGTTCGTCACTTGTCAAATTTGCTGCTTTGCTTAGAACGCCTGATTGCAATTCACCGAACATTTCTGTCGCCATACTACGTTCGATTGCTGCTCCCACAAAAAATGTATGTGGTCTGTGATTGGCTGTTCCAAAACTTGTCCTGATACGAATAAGAGCAGAGTTTGCAGTCTTCCAATGTTCGTCCGCTCCGGCAGGGTCAATACCACCTTTCAATTCTCCCAACGCTATAAACTTGTCAGATGAGTGGATTATTGAATTCTTTCCTTTTTTCAAATCAGTTGGTGTTGCTTCAATAATACTCAAGTCAACATTCTTCTTTACAACTGGTACAGAAATGTTCATTACCAACAAACGTGGTTTTGATTGGTGATACCAATGTAACCCGCAAATCCTTTTTTCTAAATCAGTATCATCTTCCGGTTTATCCTGCCAAGTTCCTGTCTCGCTATCACGCCATTTGTAATCAGTTCCTGCAAGGTTGAATACCGAAAGCAAGGTTCTAAGAAACTTTCGTTCGCCTAATGTTCCTGCAAGGTTTCTGGCTTTTCCGCCCAATGCATCGCCTTTTGTCAATAAATAACGATATACAAGTTCATCTATGAAACTTTTGCCTGCAGGTTCAAGAAATTTTTCAATCAAACCTTTTATTGCTGTTGTCCTGTCATCTTCTGTCAAATAGTTCAATGACTTTTCAGACAGTCCGGATGCTGTCAACAGTCCAACCCGCAATTCATCAAGCGTAAGAAGCTCTTGTGGAGTTTTTACCTTCTTCGCAAGTAGTTTCAATGCTTTTGCTTCTTCTACATACGGTACTGCCAAATAATTTTTTTCAAGAGCCATTGCAATAAAGCCTGCTCTTGTTTGTTCACGGGACGTTACTAAATCATCGGCTGATGTAATTGAACTTGCTTTCTTTACCTTTTTTGCCATACATAAACGCATTTGCGAACTTCAGTTCTTCCGTAGCTGCCCATTTGCTGGCTACTATTTCCTTTTCCTTTTGGTAATACTAATATTTTCTTTATTTCAAAATCAAAATTGTCAGCAAACTCTGATAAAATGAGGTCAACTGGTATTTCTTCCCCACCGTATCTAACATTATCGTTTACAATGATGCAATGCCCTTTACTTTTTGTAACTCTTGCTAATTCATAAATCACAAAGCACATTTCCAAAAAGTAATTCTTTACCATTCTGGCGATGTTGCTATTATTTAATTTTTCCAGTTTATTCAATTCATTCAAGATTGAATTGACTTCTAACATAGCTGGTGAGCTATTGTAAACTTCAATCACATTATTAAAAGCTGCCGATTTTCCGATTTCCTGATAGAATTGACGTAAGTGTTCAACCTTCTCTTTATTCTCAACAGTACAAGAAAGCATTTCTTGCCTAAGTCGTCGAACTTGCTCATTGTTGTTCCCTAAAAAGACAAGTTCCAACGCGTATGTTCTCGTATAGTCGTACCGATTGCAATAAGGCGGTGATGTAATTACAAAATCGAAAAAGTTGTTTTCAAGTTTTGGTAATTGCTCTAAGCATGAACCTTCGATTAGGTTTGCTGTTCTATTAGACTGCTTTATTGAAAAGATGTCACTAAACAGATTCCCACTTTGAGAAGGTGTTAAGTCGCAAACAATATGGTTTAGCTTCTCTGAAACCGCTACTTTGAAAGTTTTAATCTTGCCTTTGTCAAAGGGCTTCCCAGAAAGTTCTCTCTTGCTCCGATAATCCCAACGTAGATACTGACCGTCCTTTCGGGTATAGCTGATTTCTTCCAAAACCGTGAAGGCTGCAAATCGCAAAATGGTTTTGGTTTCAAAATTTTGTAGCGTTTCGCAATAGGTGAGATATTGGTTTAGCTGCTTTTCTGTTTCATCAGGAAAAGCAGCTTTTGTAATTGGGATGTGTTGAATTGAAGCGGTAAGAGTTTCCATTAGCTCTACATTGTTCCAAAGTTCCTTAACAATTTTTCTAAGCTCTGAAACGTCAACTTTATTAACAGCCTGACGGGCTTGCATCGCAAATATGCCTACTGGCAGCAATTCTATCCCATAGCTGTCACACCCTAATTCATTTGCAGCAAATAGTGTCGTCCCCGCACCTGCAAAGGGGTCAAGCACTTTTCCACCATTTGGGCAATATTCTTCAAGAAAATACTTTACAAGAGAAGATGAAAAGCCTTCTTTGTATTTGAACCATCTATAAAATGGTTCTTCCTTATTTGCTTGAAAACTAACGACTTTCCTACTCAAGTTATATGCAACTTCTAACTTGTCTTTAAGTCTGTCGTACAGCCGTTGGCGCTCTGTCGGAAAAATTGTGGCTGATAACTCCATGTCTCAAAACTAAGGAAATTAGCACTCTGGTAAGACGTTCGTTGTCAAATGTTGAAAACTGTTTGAATGAGGAAAGCGGATTACGCCCAACGTTGAAGCATTGGCGATGTGGCGGTATTCTATGTTCCGTCTGCCCGGTGCCGCTGCTGATTAAAGATACAAAAGCTCATTGTTTATTCTGTTGCTCGGCACTATACGTCGGCTGAAACCGAAGCTGAATAGCGAACCAAAGCTGAGAATATATTCGTCACCCCGCCATATTGCCAATGCACTGTTGGCGGTAGCTATTCGTCAGCTTCAACTGATTTAACCGTCTTTAAATATTCAATTGGCTTGGGGTTTCCCTTGCTGTCCCAACATTTTTCATCAACAAGATTATTATTCACCCAATGTCGCTCTGCAAGCTCTTTTCCGTTTGTGTAAAATAGAGTTTCAATTTTATGAAACTTGAATGTTGTCTTGTCTTTATAATCACCCTCAAAATATTGATAAGTCTTGCTTAATGGCTTGCCATTTTTGAAGTACATAAAATTTAGCTCGTTAATCTTGCCTTCTTTATTGGACGTTTCTTGTTTCATTAGCTGTCCAGCTTCATTATAATAGTTCCAGACGCCGTCACTATAGTCCTTAGGGCTAGCTTTTGTGACCTTCCCTTCCATTTGCAATTTGCCGTTCGGATAATAGTATTTTCTATAGCCTGTTACTGTATCGATTTCCGATTTAGAGCCGTCACTGTTATTTTCAATAATGTGAGCAGTAAAATTTAAGCTTTCAGGAGCAACTTTTGGATTTGTGTCAACTGGCTTCGTTGTGTCCTTAGATGGTTGTGCATTACAACTGAGAAAAGTCACAACTGTTAACAAAAGAGATAGTGTCCTGCAAAACCTGTTAAAGGGAAAAGTCTGTCTGTTTGATTGTGTCATAGTGAGGTTCAATATAGTTACCGCCAACACCCAAATATACGCAACTCCTTTTCCCTATCAAGAAAATTATTCGCCTTTTTCCTCCCTGGCTATCAACACATTCTGAAGATATATCCACTTAAAAACACGTGCGTATTTTTCGTGGCACTACTTT
>Ga0182744_1000604_pt1 | contig 33422 bp, 28 predicted proteins | sample eDN3rd30CKraftMG_FD_128525 | JGI IMG/M metagenome (GOLD analysis project Ga0182744, IMG submission 128525) | Enriched Miracle-Growth compost microbial communities from Emeryville, California, USA - eDNA 3rd pass 30_C Kraft MG (version 2) (version 2) ... | reverse complement strand
GAAAATTAAAGAAAATATTTACCTAACGATTCAACAGTTGTCGTTAAGGGCGCATAAAGCTCTTGGATGCCGCGGCGTGAGCCGTAGCGATCTTCGTTACGACGATGGACCCGGGGGGACCGGAGAATTGGTCGTACTGGAGGTCAATACCCAGCCGGGTATGACCGAGACCTCTCTTGTGCCCGAACTTGCGGCGTATGCCGGTTTTTCGTTCGGTGAGCTTGTTCAATGGATGGTGGAAGACGCCTCCTGCGACCGGTAGGGGAGGTTCTTACCTCTTTGGCGCCCGTGACCCAGGTCTCCATGACCCATGTTGCGGCGGCCGGGATGCATGTAAGCGGGAAAAGCGTTGCAATCGCACCGCGTCGTCTGCCGGCCTTGCGGCCGCGCCGTCGCGCGCGCCGTGGCGACACGTGGGGGCGCGTCTACGCCCTCGTCACAAGGCGCGGGTTCGGCACCTTGCTCGTGCTCGTCTTCGCGGCCTTCGTCGGCATTTACGGCTCGGTGCGCGGCGGCAGCTATGATGCTTTCGTCGCCGAGAACGGCAGCGTGCCCGATACCATCGCCCGCGTTTTCGGCTTCGGCCTGCACGCCATCACGATCACCGGTCAGCGCGAACTCACCACCCAGGAAATTCTCGCCGCCAGCGGCGTCAGCGAGCGCAATTCGCTGCTGTTCCTCAACGCAGCTCAGATGCGTGACAATCTGAAGACGCTCCCGCTCGTCGAGCAGGCCAGCGTGCGCAAGCTTTATCCCGACCGCCTGCTCATCGACGTGACCGAGCGCGGCGCCAATGCCCTGTGGCAGAAGGACGGCGATGTCTCGGTCGTTTCCGTCGACGGCACCGTGATCGACGCCGTGAAGGACGATCGCTTCGCGCATCTGCCATTCGTCGTGGGCGAGGGCGCCAACAAGCGGGTCGGCGAATATCTCAAGATCGTCGAGGCGGCGGGCGACATGCGCTCGAAGATCCGCGCCGGCGTTCTCATCTCGCAGCGGCGGTGGAATCTGAAATTGACTTCCGGCATCGACGTCAAACTTCCCGAGCAGTCGCCGGAGATCGCGGTCTCCAAGCTCGCCAGTCTGGAGCGTGATTATCACGTGCTCGAGAAAGACATCATCACGGTCGATTTGCGTGTTCCCGGAAAACTCGTTGTCCGTCTTTCCGAAGACGCGGCGGCGCAGCGCGCGGAAGCTCTCGCCAAGAAACCTTCGTCCAAGAGGGGCCCGGCATGAGCGGCTATAGCGTTGCACCTCGCATCAAGCCGTTGTCGGCGCGCAAGAGCGCCATTCTTTGCGTGCTCGACGTCGGAACGTCGAAGGTCGCCTGCCTGATCGCGCGCCTGGTGCCGGCCGAACAATCGGACGTCCTGCGTGGCCGCACCCATCGCTGCCGTATTCTCGGCATCGGCCATCAGCGCTCGCGCGGCATGAAGGGCGGCGCGGTCGTCGACATGGACGAGGCGGAACAGGCCATCCGCCATGCCGTGGATGCAGCCGAACGGATGGCCGGCGTGCAGGTGGAAAGCGTCATCGTCAACATCACCGGCGGCCGGCTGACCTCACATCGCTACAGCGCCGCCATCAACATCGGCGGCAATGCGGTCGGAGACTATGAAATCCATCGCGTGCTCGAAGCCGCGGCTTCGCGCACGGCGGTTGACGGCCGCATGGTGCTGCATTCCCTGCCGACGAGCTTCTCGCTCGACGCCACGCAGCAGGTGCAGGATCCGATGGACATGATCGGCGACCGGCTCGGCGCCCACATGCATGTCATCAGTTCGGATATCGCGGCGGCGCGCAATCTGATGCTCGCGGTCGAACGCTGCCATCTCGACATCGAGGCCATGGTGGCGACGCCTTATGCGTCCGGACTTGCAGCCCTCGTCGACGATGAGGCGGACCTCGGCACCACGGTGGTCGATCTTGGCGGCGGCACGACGTCGATCGCTATTTTCAGCGGCGGCCGGATCGTACACGTGGATGCGGTCGCTGTCGGCGGCAATCATATCACCATGGACATTGCGCGCGGCCTGACGATGCGCCTGGCCGACAGCGAGCGTCTGAAGACTTATTACGGCTCCTGCATTCCATCGGCGTCCGATGACCGCGAGACGATTGCGGTGACGCATGTGGGCGACGATGTCGATCATCCGACCCATATGGCAAAGTCGCAACTGGTGCGCATCATCAAGCCGCGGGTTGAAGAAATTATCGAACTGGTGCGTGACAGACTCACCGCCGCAGGTTATCCGCCGCAAGGTGGACAGATGATTCTGACGGGTGGCGCCAGCCAACTCACGGGCTTGCCCGAACTGGTGCGCCGTCTGATACCAGGCCAGGTACGGCTCGGCCGTCCGCTTGGCGTGCAGGGGCTGCCGGCGTCCGCTGATAATCCGGCGTTCGCTGCGGCAGTGGGGCTGCTTGTCTATCCGCAAGTCTCCGGTATCGAACATTTCGAACCGCGTGCGCGTGGATTGATGCAGATGACGGGAACCGACGGTTATATCGGCAATGTGGTGAACTGGTTGCGCAAGAACTTCTGAAGAACTTCTGACTGAATGCGGGCATGGTGCGGCAGCCATGATCTTATAGATGTCCCGCAGACGGAACGAGCAGACGACGAATTGAAATGAAACCCGGGCGCGTGGCGTCCAAATATGTGAGGCCAAAAATGTCTATTAACCTGAAGGCGCCCGAACTCAGAGAACTGAAGCCCCGCATCATGGTTTGCGGCGTCGGCGGCGCCGGCGGCAATGCGGTCAACAACATGATCGTGTCCGGGCTGACCGGCGTCGATTTCATCGTCGCCAATACGGACGCGCAGGCGCTGACGGCTTCGCGCGCCGAACGCATCATCCAGATGGGCCTGCAGGTGACCGAAGGTCTCGGCGCCGGCTCGCATCCGGAAGTCGGCCGTGCCGCGGCTGAAGAAGCCATCGAGGAAATCCGCGATCATCTGGCCGGCGCGCATATGGTGTTCGTCACCGGCGGCATGGGCGGCGGCACCGGCACCGGCGCGGCGCCGGTGATCGCGCGCGCTGCCCGTGAGATGGGCATTCTCACGGTCGGTGTCGTCACCAAGCCGTTCCAGTTCGAAGGCGTGCGTCGCATGCGCACGGCCGACACCGGCATCAACGACTTGCAGAACGCGGTCGATACGCTGATCGTCATTCCGAACCAGAATCTGTTCCGCGTCGCCAACGAACGCACGACCTTCGCCGACGCCTTCGCGATGGCCGATCAGGTGCTCTATTCCGGCGTCGCCTGCATCACCGATCTGATGGTCAAGGAAGGCCTGATCAACCTCGATTTCGCCGACGTGCGCGCCGTCATGCGCGATATGGGCAAGGCGATGATGGGCACCGGCGAAGCCTCCGGCGAGAAGCGCGCCATCCATGCGGCGGAAGCGGCGATCTCCAATCCGCTGCTCGACGAGACGTCGATGCGCGGCGCCCGCGGCCTGCTGATCTCGATCACCGGCGGCAACGACCTGACGCTTTATGAAGTGGATGAAGCGGCGAGCCGTATCCGCCAGGAAGTCGACGAAGACGCCAACATCATCCTCGGCGCGACGTTCGACGAATCGCTCGACGGCATCGTGCGTGTTTCGGTGGTGGCCACCGGCATCGACCAGCCGGCGAACGTCAACGAGTTGAACGCCGCTGAAGCGCGTATCGCCGAAGTGGCGCAGAAGTTGCGCGCCCAGTCGGCGCCGCGCGTCGCCGCGCCTGCCGCGCCGCAGATGCAGCAGCCGGTTGAGGTGACGACCTATGCCGCTCCGGCGGAGCCCGAGCCGATGGCTCCGGCGCCCCAGCCGCAGCAGTATTACGCGCCGGCTCCCCAGGCCGTGGCTCCGCAGGCTTCGCCGCAGATGATCCATGCCCAGCAGCAGGAAGTGGCGCTCGAAGCGCTGCGCCACCGCGCCGCCGCGGTTCTGGCCGAGCGGGCTGCGATCACCGCTGCCGCGCCGCAGGCCGAACAGCCGGCGCCGGCTTTCATCCCCCCGGTGGCCGCGCGTCCGACGCGCATGCCGCGGATCGAGGAACTGCCGCAACCCGTGCAGGACCAGATCCGCGCCCAGCGTGGTGACGCTGCCGGTCAGCAGGGCGGCGGCTTCGAAACGCGCCGTCGCGGTCTGCTCGAGCGGATTGCGGCCTTCGGTCTTAACCGTTCCGAAGAGCCTGCCGCACCGCAGCAGGTCCAGGCTGCGCCGCAGCGCCAGCCGGCGCCCCCGTCGCCGGTGTCTCTGGCTCCGGCGGCGCCGCGCCAGACTTCGGGCGGCCATCCTTCAGGCGTGCATGCCGAATACGCCAAGCGGGCGCCGGCTGCTCCGGCTCCCGTGCGGGCGCCGCAGGCTCAGCTCGACATGCATGGCCGAATCGCGCCGCAACCGCGTCAAAGCGAAGACGATCAATTTGAGATTCCGGCTTTTCTGCGCCGTCAGGCGAACTGAAAAGCGGGAGCGGAAAAGCCGATTATCAACACCCTGCGCTCCCGTGGCGCAGGGTTTTATCTATCTGATTTTAAAAGAGAATTATTTACGTTAACAAACGGTCGTCCGGAATGGGTTGTTTGTAACAGACCGTAAGAAAGCGTGATTTTGCGACAGGTAGGGGCGAGCGTATCCTAATCAGGAAGTTAGCGCAGTAATCGGTCTCGTTACTGATGCGACTTCGGGGTTGCCGTCCGCATATCTGCCTCAATCGAAATAACGACCAGCCGAATACATTAGCTTGGCATTGTCTTTCGATCGCCGCAGTGGCGTCCGCCGTCCAGGCCGCGTTCCGGCCGGAGGCAACGGTAATTGAGTTTTGGACCGGACCCGGGAGTTGGGGGGTCCTTCTGGGGTATCTGGCATTTATGGTTTATTCTCGACAGACGACCTTGCGCGAGAGTGTCACGTTTCGTGGCGTCGGCGTCCATTCCAACGCTCCCGTGTGCATGGTTCTACAGCCGGCCGAGGCTGATTCCGGTATCGTTTTCGTCCGTCGATTCGAGGATGGCTCGGAAAAGGCCATTCCCGCCCTCTGGTCCAGCGTCTGCCGCACCGAGCTGTGCACGGTGATCGGCGATGGCGACGTCTCAACCATTGAGCATGTGCTGTCGGCGCTGGCGGGCCTTGGGGTCGACAATGTGACGGTGGAGATCGACGGGCCGGAGGCCCCGATCATGGACGGATCGGCCGCGGATTTTGTCGAGGGCATCGATCAGGCCGGTATCGTGGAACTCGATGCGCCGCGCTCCTACATCAGAATCCTGAAGCCGGTGCGTGTCGAGCACGGCCGTATGTTTTCCGAGCTGCGCCCGTCGAATCAGGGGTTCCGCCTCGAAGTCGAGATCGATTTCGCGCAGGCGGTCGTGGGCCGCCAGAAAGCTGTCGTCGACCTGACTGCCTCGTATTTCCGCCGCGATATCGCGCGGGCTCGCACGTTCGGCTTCCTGCGCGACGTCGAGCGGCTGTGGAAGGCTGGTTTCGCGCTTGGCGCGTCGCTGGAAAACTCCGTCGCTCTCGAAGAAGACCGCATCCTCAATCCGGAAGGCCTGCGTTTCGACGATGAGTTCGTTCGTCACAAGACACTCGATGCCATCGGTGATCTGGCGCTGGCGGGAAGTCCGATTCTCGGCACCTACCGCTCTTATTGCGGCGGTCATCGCATGAATGTTGCGGTGCTCGAGGCCCTGTTCGCCGATCCCACCGCCTATGAAATCGTCGAGGCGCCGCGGCGTCGCCGCAGCGGTGCGGTGGAAGCCGTTCTGGCGGCAGCGCCAGCTTTCGCGGCCGATCATTCGTGATCCGTCACAAGTGTGGTCATTTTGCATGACCACACTGGAAATGCTCACGCAAGGCGCTGATGCACTGGCTTTCGGGCTGACTTTAGCCTTATTTACCTTGTCACTAGGGACGCAGCGGACCTGTGGCGTTCGTCAATATTTTAAGGTAAAAGCTGCGTGAATTCCGGATCGTCCAGGGGAGGGCTCGTTGTGGAGCGGCCTTGGCAGGTGCGGCGAGACGTTCGAATATTCCAATCTGCATCCCATTTGACGAGTTTTTCCCAATGATGCGTGTCGAGCTCCAGACCTCCCAGTTCTCCGCCGCGCAGACGGTGGTCAAGTCGGGGGTTTGCCTGCGGCTTCTCGCGCTTGGTCTTTTGCTGCTGCCGACCGCCGGCTGTTCGACAATCGAATCGTTCAACCCGTTCGGCGGCGAAAAATACGAGACGAAAATCCTGGCCGAAGAGCCGGCGGAAGACATCTACGATCAGGGCCTGGTGCGTCTGCAGAAGCGCGATCACGACGGCGCGGCGAAGAAATTCGGCGAATTGGAAAAGCAGTTCCCGTTCTCGCAATGGTCCCGCAAGGGCCTCATCATGATCGCCTATTCGAACTATGAGGGCCAGAAATACGACGAGGCGCTGTCAGCGGCGAAGCGTTATGTCGGCCTGTATCCGTCGACGCCCGAGACGCCCTATGCGTACTATCTCGCTGGCATGTCGATGTATAACCAGATTCCCGACATCACCCGCGACCAGGAGCGGGCGGAAGAGGCGGTGAAGATTTTCTCGCAACTGATCGAGAAATATCCCAAGTCCGAATATACGGAAGAAGCCAAGTATAAAATGAACGTTGCCCGCGATCAGCTCGCCGGCAAGGAAATGTCGGTTGGCCGCTTCTATCTCGGCCGCAAGAACTACACCGCCGCGATCAACCGCTTCCGCGAGGTGCTGGCCAAGTACCAGACGACGCGCCATACGGAAGAAGCGCTCTACCGCCTGACCGAGGCCTATCTGGCGATGGGAATCACCAACGAAGCGCAGACGGCCGCAGCGATTCTCGGACACAACTATCCCGACGGGCAATGGTACAAGGACGCTTACGGGCTGCTCGCCGGCGGCGGCCTCAGCCCGGCTGAAAGCCAGGGGTCGTGGATTTCGCGGCTGTTCCGCCGCGCCTGATCAAATGCCGGTGGGCTCTCGCCAGGGCAGACAAAAATCAGTCCACCTTGACACGAAAATGATCTAAGCATGGGGTGTTGACCCTATGCTGATTCAACTCTCCATTCGCGACATTGTCCTGATCGATAAGCTCGATCTCGCGCCCAACGCGGGATTGACCGTGCTTACCGGTGAGACAGGCGCCGGCAAGTCGATTCTGCTCGACGCCTTTGCACTGGCGCTGGGTGGACGCGGCGATGGCTCGCTGGTGCGTCAGAGCCAGACGCAGGGGCAGGTGACGGCGGCGTTCGAACTTGCGCCTGACCATCCTGCTCTGGCGGTGGCCAAATTCCATGAAATCGATGTCGACGGCGAGCTGATCCTGCGCCGCATCCAGTTCGCCGACGGGCGCACCCGTGCCTATGTCAATGACCAGGCGGTCAGCGCGCAGACGGCGCGGGCGATCGGCGCCGCGCTGGTGGAAATCCATGGCCAGCACGACGACCGGGCGCTGGTCGATCCGGCCATGCACCGTGCGCTGATCGATGCCTATGGCGGGCTCGAGAAAAAGGTCGCCGAAGTCCGCGCTGCGCACGCAAGGGTGCGCACCACCCAGGCGGAGCTCGCCGCGGAAGTGGGGCGCATCGAACGCGCCCGCAAGGAAGCCGATTTCCTGCGTCATGCCCATGACGAGTTGAACAAGCTCGCGCCCCAGCCCAACGAGGAGCAGGAGCTTGCCGTGCGGCGCACGGGGATGATGCAGGCCGAGAAGGTAACGACCGAACTGCGTGAGGCGCATGAGTTGCTGCAGGGCAATGATTCGCCCGCTTCGGCGCTGTCATCGGCGCTGCGCCGGCTGGAACGCCGGGCGCCGCAGGCGCCGGCCCTGATCGAGCCGTCGCTGAAGGCACTGGATGCCGCCCTGAACGCGATTGAAGTGGCGGCGCAGGCTGTCGATTCGGCCCTCCAATCCTGCGAGTTCGATCCACGCGATCTGGAGCGTTCCGAAGAGCGGCTGTTCGCGTTGCGCGCCGCGGCGCGCAAATATGCGACGCCCGTCGATCATCTCGCCGCGCTGGCGGAGAAGTACGCCGGCGATCTGGCGGCGCTCGATGCGGGGGAGGCCAATCTGGTGCGCCTCGGCAAGGCGCTGGCCGATGCGCGCAAGACCTATGAGGCGGCGGCCACCGGCCTGTCGGCTTCGCGCCGTAAGGCGGCTGCCCAGCTCGACAAGGCGGTGAACGCCGAATTGCCGCCGTTGAAGCTGGAGCAGGCGCGTTTCACCACCTCGATCGAGAGCGAGGCATCCGGTGGCGCCGACGGTATCGACCGGGTGGAATTCTGGGTACAGACCAATCCAGGCACGCGGCCGGGACCGTTGCTCAAGGTTGCCTCTGGCGGCGAACTCGCCCGCTTCATGCTGGCGCTCAAAGTGGTGCTGGCCGATCGCGGTTCGGCGCCGACCCTGGTGTTCGACGAGATCGACACAGGCGTTGGTGGCGCGGTGGCCGACGCCATCGGCCATCGCCTGGCGCGGCTGGCCTCGAAAGTCCAGGTTCTGGCCGTCACCCATGCGCCGCAGGTCGCGGCGCGGGCCGGCGGCCATATGCGCATCGCCAAGGCCGCCGCCGACAAGGGCAAACGGGTCGCCACCCGCGTCGATGCGCTGGATGACGGCGAGCGGCGCGAGGAAATCGCCCGGATGCTGGCAGGCGCCACCATCACCGAAGAGGCGCGCGCGGCTGCCCGACGTTTGATCGAAAGCGCGAAATGAACGGTGTTTCTTAGACCCTTCACCCGCACGCGCGGGCGCGCTATTTCTTGGCAATGAAAAAGCCCGTTCCAACCGCAGACCTTTCCCCCGCAGCTCTTTCACCTCCTCGCGCCCGCCGCGAATTGAAGCGGCTGGCGAAGGAAATTGCCGCCCACGACATTGCCTATCACCAGAACGACGCACCGACGATTTCGGATGCGGAGTACGATGCGCTGCGGCGCAAGCTGGTGGAGCTGGAAGCAGCCTATCCGGAGCTCGCCGCCCTGGAGCAGGTGACGAAAAGCGTCGGCGCGGCGCCGTCGGAGAAATTCGCCAAGGTGCGCCATGTGGTGCCGATGCTGTCGCTCGGCAACATCTTCGAGGACGAAGAGGCGGCCGAATTCATCGCGCGTGTGCGCCGCTTTCTCGGCCTTGCCGCGGACGCGCCTCTGGAACTGACGGCAGAACCTAAGATCGACGGACTGTCGTGTTCGCTGCGTTACGAACACGGCAAGCTGGTGCAAGCGGCAACGCGCGGCGACGGCTTCGAAGGCGAAGACGTCACCGCCAATGTGCGCACCATCGGCGAGATTCCGCACGAGCTCAAAGGCCACGCTCCGGACGTGCTGGAAGTGCGCGGCGAGGTTTACATGACGCGCAAGGATTTCGCCGCCATGAACGCGCGGCAGGAAGCCGAGGGCGAGAAAGTCTTCGCCAACCCGCGCAATGCGGCGGCGGGGTCTCTGCGCCAGCTCGATTCAACCATCACCGCCAGGCGGCCGTTGCATTTCTTTGCTTACGCCTGGGGCGATGTCAGCGAGCTGCCGGGCAAGACGCAGACGGGCATGATCGCCGCCTTCAAGCGCTACGGCCTGCCGGTGAACGAGTTGACGACGCTCTGTCATACCGCAGAGGACCTCATCGCTTTCTATCGTAAGATCGAAGTGCAGCGCGCCTCGCTCGCCTATGACATCGATGGCGTCGTCTACAAGGTCAATGATCTGGCGCTGCGCGAACGACTGGGCTTCGTCTCGCGCTCGCCGCGCTGGGCGACGGCGCACAAGTTTCCGGCCGAGCAAGCAACGACGATCCTGCGTGGTATCGAGATCCAGGTGGGACGCACGGGATCGCTGACGCCGGTCGCCAAGCTCGAACCGGTGACCGTCGGCGGCGTCGTCGTCTCCAACGCGACCCTGCACAACGAAGACGAGATCGCCCGCAAGGACGTGCGTATCGGCGACACGGTGATGGTGCAGCGGGCGGGCGACGTCATCCCACAGATTCTGGGGCCCGTGCTCGACAAGCGGCCTGCCGGCGCCAAGCCTTACAAGTTTCCCGACCATTGCCCGGTCTGCCATTCCGCTGCCGTGCGCGAACTTGATGACAAGGGCGTGGCCGACGTAGTGCGCCGCTGCACCGGCGGTCTCATCTGTTCGGCGCAGGTGGTGGAGCGGCTCAAGCATTTCGCTTCGCGCAACGCGCTCGACATCGAAGGGCTGGGCGACAAGCAGATCGAGTTCTTCCACGAGAAGGGGCTGATCAAGACGGCGGCCGATATTTTCACGCTGGCTGCGCGTGATGCCGATCCGAAGAACCTGACGCCGATCCGCAATTACGAGGGTTTTGGCGAAACGTCCGTGCGCAATCTCTTTGCCGCTATCGAGGCGCGGCGGCAGGTGCCGATCAACCGTTTCATCTTCGCGCTCGGCATCCGCCATATCGGCGAGACGAATGCGCGACGGCTGGCACGGCATTTCCACACGTTCGATGCCTTGCGCACCACAGCGGAGGCGGCGAGCAAGGGTGATGCTGAGGCGCGTGCGGAGATCGAGAACATCGACGGCATCGGTGCGGTGGTGGCGGAAGCGCTGATCGATTTCTTCGCCGAGCAGCACAACCTGGATGTGCTCGACGCCTTGCTCAAGAACGTGACGCCGGAGCCGATGGAAGCGGTGAAGACCGACAGTCCGGTGGCCGGCAAGATCGTGGTGTTTACCGGTGCGCTGGAGCGTATGACGCGGGAGGAAGCCAAGGCGATGGCCGAGCGGCTGGGCGCCAAGGTGCAGGGCTCCGTGTCGAAGAAGACCGGCCTCGTGGTGGCTGGCCCCGGCGCAGGCTCGAAACTGGCGAAGGCCGAGGAATTCGGCGTCGAGGTGATCAGCGAAGACGAATGGTTCAATCGCATCGGGCAGGGATGAGGGTGAGCTGAGTATCAGCCTCGACCAAGCGGCTTTGTCGCCGCCACAAGCCACTTGCGCGTTGCGGGGCTGACCAGGGGCGAGAGCGCCTTGCGGACGCGGGCGTGATATGCATCGAGCCAGCGCAATTCGTCCCGGGTCATCAGCTTCGTGTCGACGAGCCGCGTGTCGATGGGCACGAGCGTCAAGGTCTCGAAGCCGAACATGTCGCGTTCTGCGCCGGCGATCACGCGTTCTTCGACCAGCACCAGGTTTTCGATGCGGATGCCGAAGGCGCCGGTGCGGTAATAGCCGGGCTCGTTGGAGATGATCATGCCAGGTTCGAGCGCTGCGGCGCCGCGCTTGGAAATATTCTGCGGCCCTTCATGGACCGACAGGAACGAGCCGACGCCGTGGCCGGTGCCGTGATCGTAATCGAGGCCCGCGTCCCATAGGGAGCGGCGCGCGAAACCGTCGATCTGCACGCCGCTGGTGCCTTTCGGAAACACCGCATCGGCGATGCCGATATGGCCCTTGAGCACGCGGGTGAAACAGGCGCGCATGTCCGGCGTCGGCTTGCCGACTGGGATCGTGCGCGTGATGTCCGTCGTCCCGTCTTCATATTGCGCGCCGGAATCGAGCAGGAAGAGGCCGCGGCCGATGCGGGCATTGGTCTTCTCGGTGACACGATAATGTACGATCGCGCCATTCGCGCCGGCGCCGGAGATCGTCGGGAACGAGACGTCCTTGAGCTTTTTCGTCTGGCGGCGAAAGGTTTCGAGCGCCTTCACCGCGTCGATTTCCGTCAGCCTGCCGCGCGGCGCCGCTTCGTCGAACCAGGCGAGGAAGCTAGCAACTGCCGCGCCATCGCGCAGATGGGCGGCGCGGGCGCCTTCTATTTCCGCCGCGTTCTTCACCGCCTTCATCAAGGTGATCGGATCGTCGCCGACAACGGCGTTGCCACCGGCGGCCTTCAGCGCGTTGACAAGCGCCACCGGCGTCGTCGATGCGTCGAAGCGCACCGTCGCGCCATCGCGGCCGCATTGGGCGAGGGCTTCGAGCAGGTCGGAAGGCTCGTGCACCTGCGCGAGTTTCGCCAGCGTGGATCGCGTCTTTTCATCGAGCTTGCGGCGGTCGATGAAGATTTGCGCCGTGCCGTCCTGTGCGATCAGCGAGGTGCACAAAGGCAGCGGCGTGTGCGAGACATCGCTGCCGCGAATGTTGAACGCCCAGGCCGTATTATGCGGGTTGCTGACGAGGAGCGCCTCGCCCTTGCCGAGGCCCTTGGCGATGCGTGCAAGCTTTTTGCCGGCATCGACGCCGGCATATTTCTTCGGATGCAGATTGACGGCGCCGAGCGGGGCAGGCGGGCGGTCATACCAGACGGCGTCGAGCGGATTTGTCTCGACCGCGACAAGCGTCGCACCAGCTGTATGCGCAGCGCGTTCATAGGCCTCGAAGGCGCTTGGCGTCGTCAGCCAGGGATCGAAGCCGATCCGCTGATCCTTGCCGGCGTTCTTGCCCAGCCATTGCGACGGTGTGGTATCGGCGATCGGCACCGGCACGAAGACGCGCGTGTCGACCTGATCGCGCACCTGCAAGGTATAGCGCCCGTCGATGAAGATGGCGGCGTGATCGGCGAACACGATGGCAAGGCCCGCCGAGCCGGTGAAGCCGGTGAGCCAGGCGAGCCTTTCGGCTGAGGCGGGCACATATTCGTTCTGGTATTCATCCGAGCGCGGGACGATGAAGCCGTCGAGATCGCGGCGCTTCAACTCCTCACGCAATTGCGCGGCGCGCGCCTTGCCCTGCGATGCGTCTGCCGCATCGGTGAAGGTCTGGTAGAAGCATTCGAACAGGGGCGTGTCGGCGGGCTCGGTCATGTTGATCTATTCGGTTACGGCGGCCAATGGGAGTTGCGAACGTAAGGGCGCTTAATCGGCTTGGCGCCGCCCTGGCGCATGAGAAGCGTGGCCCAGCCTTCCAGATCGATGCGACGGGCGAGATGAAAGCCCTGCGCCTCGAAGGATGACAGCACGCCCGGCACGTCAGGCGCGAGCAGGCCGGACAGGATGATGTCGCCGTTGCGCGCGGCGACCTGGGCGATCTCCGGCGCCATCTGGCGTAGCGGGCGGGCGAGGATGTTGGCGAAGATCAGATCATAGGGACCGGAATTGCGCAGCGCCGGATGCATGACGCCGCGCGCCGTGAAGGCTTCGATCCAGGGCTTGGCGCCGTTGAGCGCCGCATTGGCGCGCGTGGCCTCAACGGAGATGGGATCGATGTCGCCGGCGATAACGGGTTGATGCAGGACGCGCGCCGCAGCGAGGGCGAGCACGCCGGTGCCGGTGCCGACATCGAGCACGCGCTGGGGCCGGCGGCGCTTCAGGATCCAGTCAAGCATGAGCAGGCAGCCGCGCGTCGTGCCGTGATGGCCGGTACCGAAGGCAAGCGCCGCCTCGATCTCCAGGGCGACGTCGTTGAGGGCGGCCTTGCCACGGTCATGGGAGCCGTGAACCAGGAAGCGGCCGGCGCGCACGGGCACCAGGCCTTCGAGCGAAGAGGCGATCCAGTCTTTCTCGGCTACCAGCGAGAATTCGACGGCCGCCGCCGCTTCCTTGCCGGCCACGTTTTCGACCAGCGAGCGGACGTAGTCTTCGTCCGGCTCGGAGCCGAAATAGGCCTCGACGATCCAGCCGCCGGATTTCCAGTCGGTGGTGTTTTCCTCGATCTCGAAGGCCGAGGCGGCGGCCTCGGACGGGTCGAACATTTCGACGATGAGATCAGCAATGGCGCGCGCCTGCGGTTCATCGCAGACGAGTTGCATCATGTGGGCGGCGTTGTTGGGAGGCAGTCCTTCGAGCATGGTCTTCTCTAGCGCATTTTCAAGTTCAGTGGGCACCAGTTCGCGTGAGAAAATGCGCTCTTTCAATAAACTAAACGCGTCTTTCCGATCCGCTGGATCGGAAAGACGCTATAGCACAAGGATTTCACGATTCCCAACTGACGCTGATCTCGACGATGCGCCGCGCCGGATGCTAAAAGCAGGAAAGTCCGCGCTTTTGCGGCCTTTAAATAAGCTGGACGCGTCTTTCCGATCCTGGGATCGGAAAACGCTATGGCGGGGAGAAAACGATGGGAACGACGATCACCTGGAAGCGGCCGGACGGCAAGGAAGCCTCGGGCTATTTTGTTGCCGCGGGCCGGGCCAAGGCGCCCAGCGTCGTCGTGATCCAGGAGTGGTGGGGCCTGCAGGACCAGATCAAGGGCATCGCCGACCGTTTTGCGCTTGCCGGTTACAATGTCATCGCGCCCGATCTCTATTCCGGTGTCGTCGTGCCGTATCACGACCATGAATCGGCTGGAAAGCAGATGGGGTCGCTGAATTTCTTGGACGCGGTCGACCAGAGCGTGCGCGGCGCCGCTCAGTTCCTGCAAGGTTTCGGCTCGAAGACGGCCATCACCGGTTTCTGCATGGGCGGCGCAGTGAGCATTCTGGCTGCCTGCCGCCTGTCGGAATTCGCCTGCGCTATTCCCTTCTACGGCTTGCCGCCGGAAGCGGTGGCCAAGGCGGCCGATGTCAAAATTCCGTTGCAAGGCCACTTCGCCAATACGGACGATTGGTGCACGCCGGCCCTCGTCAACAAATTCGAGGCGGATATGAAGGCGGCGGGCAAGACGTTCGAGCTTTACCGCTATGACGCCGAGCATGGTTTCGTGAACGAGCAGCGTCAGTCGGCCCATGACCGCGAAGAGACCGAACTGGCCTGGGAGCGCACGCTCGCCTTCCTCAAGAAGCATATCGGTTGAGACAGATGCGGGGCCGCACGTTTATGATGTCCTCATGATTCGCGCGGCCCTTACCTTCTTCCTGTTTACGGCATTCGCGGGCGGGGCACTTGCTGATGCACCGGGTGTGCCGCGCATGCCGAAACCTCTGTTGGAGAAGCCGGCGCCGGCCGCCTCCATGGAGTCCTGGGGGCTCAAAAACGTGTCCTGCGCCGAATGGACGAACGCCTGCCAGGTCTGCAGCCGCGATGCCACCGGCAAGCCGCAGTGCTCGACATCGGGCATCGCCTGCACGCCGAAGGCGATGGTCTGCTCGAAGCCGAAGTAAAGCGGGCTGACAAAAGCCGCTTTTCGGCATATATTGATGGGATGAAGCCCTATATCGCCATCGTCCACAAAGACCCCGAAAGCGCTTACGGGATGACGTTTCCCGATGCGCCTGGCTGCTTTTCAGCGGCGGATGAGATGGATGATCTTTTTGTCATGGCGTCGGAGGCGCTTGAGGGCTGGACTGAAGCCATGATCGAGGAAGGTCTGCCTCTGCCGCCGACGCGCGATCTGGCCGACATCAAGGCGGACCCTGAGTGGCAAGAAAGCTTCGCCGATGCAGTTCTTGTCATTGCTGTTGCCGCGCCACAGATGCGCAAAGCCGCCTGATCAGTCTTTCTTCCATCCAGCTTGTTTGTAGATGGCCCGGACCGTGCCAAGTGGAATGTCCTTCTTTGGATGCGGGACGGTCACGATACTCCGCGACTGCGGATGCCAGAAATGGTGATGCGATCCCTTGATGCGAACGAGCCGCGCGCCTTCCGCTTCAAGGCGTCGAATGATGTCGCGGCTGTTGGTGAGCATGTCTTGCAGGTCGTCCTTGTCGGCGAATCCTGCAATAAATATCGGCCAATGGTTACAACATAAAACCCACTGCTCACGCTGCCTGGACGAAACTTTCCAGCACCATCTTGCGGCCGGCCTTGTCGAAATCCACCGTCAGCTTGTTGCCGTCGACGGCCGAGACGGTGCCCGGGCCGAATTTCTGATGGAAGACGCGCACGCCTTTGGTGAAGCCGGAGACGGCGCTCGATTTGGCGACGAGCTCGCCTTCGATGATCTGGCCGCCACGGCGGGATGGGTTGCTCCATGAATTCTGGCCGCGTTCGCTGAACCCGCCGCCGCCATTGTTGTCGTTGCGGTTCTTCTGCGCGCGCTGCCAGCCCGGCGTGTTGTAGGACGAGCCGAATGTGTCGAGCGAATTGAAGCGCGAGACGCCGTAGCCGCCGTAGTTTCCTTGCGGCGCTTCGACCACGTCCACATGCGCCGCCGGCAATTCATCGAGGAAGCGCGAGGGGATGGTCGTCTGCCACATGCCGCGGATGCGGCGGTTGGTGGCGAAGTAAATCTTGGCGCGCAGGCGCGCGCGGGTGATTCCGACATAGGCGAGGCGGCGTTCTTCCTCGAGCCCGGCGCGGCCCTGCTCGTCGAGCGAACGCTGGTGCGGAAACAGGCCTTCTTCCCAGCCGGGCAGATAGACCGTTTCGAATTCGAGGCCCTTGGCGGCGTGCAGGGTCATGATCGACAGGCGCTCGCCATCGCTCTTGTTGTCGGTGTCCATGACCAGCGAGATGTGTTCGAGAAAACCGCCGAGATCGGGGAATTCCTCCATCGAGCGCACGAGTTCCTTCAGGTTTTCCAGCCGTCCTGCCGCATCGGCGGAACGGTCTTTCTGCCACATGTCGGTGTAGCCGGATTCCTCGAGGATCTGTTCGGCGAGTTCGTTGTGCGGCTTGGCGTCGATCTGTGACGACCAGCGCGCGAAATCCTCCATCAGCGCGCGAATGATCTGGCGCGGACGCGGCTTTAACTCTTCAGTTTCGATCAATTCCCGCGCGGCCTGCATGAGCGGGATTTTCTGCCGGCGCGCGTGATCGTGCAGGATCTGCAACGTCGCATCGCCGAGGCCGCGCTTGGGCACGTTGAAGATGCGCTCGAAGGCGAGATCGTCGGCCGGCTGCGCGACGCTGCGCAGATATGCGAGCGCATCGCGGATTTCGGCGCGCTCGTAGAAGCGCGGGCCGCCGATGACTTTATAAGGCAGGCCGAGCGTGATGAAGCGTTCTTCGAACTCACGCATCTGGAACGAGGCGCGCACGAGGATCGCTACTTCATCGAGCGATTGGCCCTTGCGCTGCAACTGTTCGATGTCTTCGCCGATGGTGCGGGCTTCCTCTTCGGAATCCCAGACGCCGGAGACGGTCGGCTTTTCGCCTGCTTCTCCGTCGGTGAACAGCGTCTTGCCGAGGCGGCCCTCGTTGTGCGCGATGAGATGGGCGGCGGCGGCGAGGATATGCGCTGTCGAGCGATAGTTGCGCTCGAGGCGGATGACGACGGCGCCGGGAAAGTCCTTCTCGAAGCGCAGGATGTTGTCGACATCGGCGCCGCGCCAGCCATAGATCGACTGATCGTCATCGCCGACGCAGCAGATGTTGCGCTGCGGACGTTCCGGCGAAGGCTGCGCCAGCAGACGCAGCCAGAGGTATTGAACCGTGTTGGTGTCCTGGTACTCGTCGACGAGGATATAGCGGAAGCGGCGCTGATATTCAGCCAAGACATCCGGATGCTCGCGCAGAAGGCGCAGGCCTTCCAGCAGCAGGTCGCCGAAATCGGCGGCGTTGAGAATCTTCAGGCGCTCCTGATAGAGCGTGTAGAGATGGCGACCCTTGCCGTTGGCGAACGCCTCTGCCTCGCCGGCCGGCACGCGCGACGGCTCCAGGCCGCGGTTCTTCCAGCCGTCGATCTGGATGGCGAGCGCGCGCGGTGTCCAGCGCTTGTCGTCGATGTTCTCCGACTGGATGACCTGGCGCAGCAGCCGCACCTGATCGTCGGTGTCGAGAATGGTGAAGCCGGATTTCAGGCCGACGAGTTCGGCATGGCGGCGCAGGATCTTGGTGCCGATGGCGTGGAAGGTGCCGAGCCAGGGCATGCCCTCGGCGACCGGGCCGGCGAGCGCGGCGATGCGCTCCTTCATCTCGCGCGAGGCCTTGTTGGTGAAGGTGACGGCGAGGATTTCATGGGCCCTGGCGCGCCCGGTGGCGATGATATGGGCGATGCGCGTCGTCAGCACGCGGGTCTTGCCGGTGCCGGCGCCTGCCAGCACGAGGACCGGTCCGTCGAGCGCCTCGACAGCGGCGCGCTGCTCCGGGTTCAGGGCCTCGACATAGCGCGGCACGCCCATGCCGGCCCGCATGGCCGCCTGAGCGCGCGCGGCGATGCCGCCTTCGCGCGGCGCGGGGGCGCGGGCGAAATCGGGCTCGTCGGCGTCTTCAAGCGAAAAAGGGTCAGCCAAGGTTTAGCTCTACTATCCTGGTTCTCAAGGGCAGATTTATCGGCCCAAACGCCGAATCATACCTGCTAAATGTGGGGTGTCGGGGGCGCAATGTCGATGCCGGACCGGGATGGCATTCTATATCCCCGCGCGGCGGTGCGCCAGTTACCGTCAAGGAGCAACGTCGCCCACTGCTTGCCGGAACACGTTCCAGCGCTCCTCGAAAATTCGCGACAATGCGTCCTGATCAATGTCCTCGGACCATCGAACCCGATTGGATGCGCCATCCAGCAAATCCACGAGGATTTCGCATATGGCGCGGGGATTTCCGTTCCGCCAGCGCTGCGTCGGGAGAATTGCCGCGATGGTCTGATGGAGCGGCGACAGAGCGCTCGCTGCCCACGTTCTCAGCCGGCTTCGCAGATGATCCGATGTGGCGGCCTCAAGTGCGATGGCCGCATAAAGCGCCGAATAGGCGCGTGACGCTCCAAAGTCGAAGTAGGCGCGTGACATCGATCGGAGCTTTGCCATCGGCTCCCGCTCCCTCGCACCTGCTTCATTCAGGGCAATTCGAAAACGCGCCACATCGCGGTTTACGACGGCTTCCAGCAGCGCCAACTTGTTCTCATATCGCCGATAAATGGTGTGTTTCGAAGATTGAAGCACCTGCGCAATTTCGTCGATGGACGTTTCGGCGAAGCCCTTCTTGCAGAACAGCCTTCGCGCCGTGTCCAGCAACGCTTCAGCTTTAGCTGCAGCCTGTTGTTTTGTCGGCCTTCCGCTTGTCGATTTCGCATTCACACGCGTGAACCCTCAGCCCGGCGATTGCCCATCCTATGCATTCTTGATAATGATACGATATCGTGTCGTTTATCACAAGGCTTTCCTCGTCTATGTCTTCAATCGCCCTGATGGGTCTCGCGTACACAACCTCCGATCATCGCTCGATATTCAGGGATCTGGATATACAGTTCGGGCGAGAGCGGGTTGGCCTCGTGGGACGCAACGGGGTCGGCAAAACGACGCTGCTTCACGTCATCGCCGGGGATCGCGAGCCGTCTGCCGGCAACGTCGTCATCAATGGCTCCGTCAGCCTGCTGAGACAGGTCGTTCGCACCTCACCCGGACAGACCATTGCCGACCTGTTCGGCGTAGCTGACGCCCTTGCTGTCCTGCGCCGCGCCGAAGCGGGCCAGGCAAAGATTGACGAACTGGCCGATGCCGACTGGACGATCGAGGAGCGAATTGCGGAGGCGCTCGGCAAGGTGGGGCTTGCCGCCGATGCGGCGACGTCGCTTGCAAGCCTTTCCGGCGGTCAATGCACGCGTGCCAGTCTTGCCGCCGCGATCTTCACCGAGCCGGACTTTCTGCTGCTCGACGAACCGACGAACAGTCTGGATCGTGAAGGACGCGAGGCTGTCGGCCGGTTGGTGGAAAGCTGGCGCGCCGGGCTTATCGTGGTCAGCCATGATCGTGAATTGCTCGAACGCATGGATGCGATCGTGGAGATGACGGCATTGGGCGTCACCCGATACGGCGGGAACTGGAGCCAATATCGTCAAAGCAAGGCAATCGAGCTCGACGCCGCAGAACACGAGCTGATGCACGCGCAAAAGCGGCAAGCCGATGTCGCACGCAAAGCGAAGGTCGCCGATGAGCGCAAGGCCCGCCGCGATGCCGCCGGCGCGCGTAAGGCTGCTCGCGGTGACATTCCACGCATCGTGCTGGGCACGCGGAAAAACGCCGCAGAGGCAAGTGGCGGTAGCGGGCAAAGACTGGCTGAGCGCCTGTCGGAGCAGGCTGCGGATGCCGTCGCCAAGGCGCAGGCAAAAATCGAAATCTTGCAACAGCTCTCGATTGTCCTGCCGCGTACCAAGCTTTCCTCAAATCGTGTCGTGGTCGACATGCGGGGTGTCTCAGCCGGTTACGATCGTGAGAGCCCCTTGTTCGAAGATTTCAATCTGCGCATGGTCGGCCCGGAGCGTGTGGCTCTTGTTGGCCCGAACGGAGCAGGGAAGAGCACCTTGCTGAAACTCGTGACGGGCGAACTGACCCCGCAAACGGGGCAGATAGCGGCGACCAACGCCGCGGCGCTCATCGACCAGCATGTGGCGTTTCTCGATCCCGCGCGTTCGATCCTCGATAACTTTCGGAGGCTGAACCCCGAGAGTACAGAAAATAGCTGCCGGTCCATATTGGCGGGATTTCTATTCCGGGCTGATGCGGCCCTGCAGCCGGTGGGCACGTTGAGCGGAGGACAAATGCTGCGGGCCGGACTGGCCTGTCGCCTCGGCGGCTCCAGGCCGCCCGAGTTGCTGATGCTTGACGAGCCGACGAACCATCTCGACCTGGACTCAATTGCCGCGATTGAAGCGGTGCTGAGCGCCTATGACGGCGCCCTTCTCGTCGTAAGCCACGACGAGCATTTTCTTCAGAATATCGGGATCACGCAAACTGTTTCGCTTTCGGCGTGAGTGTTCGGAAACGCTTGCACCGTATAAGCGTTGATGCGCGAGCGCTTTTTTGCACTGTCGGGCTTGCGCCAGTCCATTTCCCTAGACTGCTCCAATTATCGTATGGTTCCAATAAGCCTATGAACGGATCAGGACTGCAGCAGACATTGGAGAACTCATATGACGACGATGCCGAGCGCAGCGCAGATCGTGCGTTTCTGGGAAGAGGCGGGGCCGGACAAATGGTTCACCAAGGATGAGGCGTTCGACGCGGATATCCGCGCGCGATTTCTCGAGGCTCATGAGAGCGCGGCGCGCTGTGAGCTTTCAGCCTGGGAAGATAATGCCGAAGGCGCGCTGGCGCTGTTGCTGTTGCTTGACCAGTTCCCACGCAATCTGTTCCGCAATTCGGCCCATGCCTTCGCCACCGACGCCATGGCGCGCCGTATCGCCGACGACGCGCTGGAACATGGCTTCGATGGAGAGGTCGGCGAGGCGTTGCGGGTCTTCTTCTATCTGCCGCTGATGCATTCGGAATCTGTCGACGATCAGGAGCGTTGCGTTGCCTTGTGCGACCGGCCAGGGCTGGAGGAGAATTTCAAATTTGCCCAAACCCATCTCGATATCATCGAGCGCTTCGGCCGGTTCCCGCACCGCAATGCGGTGATGGGGCGCATAACGACGGCGGAGGAAGAGGCCTTTCTCGATAGCGGCGGATTTGCTGGCTGAATTGAGACGCTAGACTCCGAATTCGCGGTTGATCGTGTCGACAGCGGCGATAACCGCTTGCTTCATCAAGTCGAGATCAGCGCCGTCCATCAAGGTGGCGACGCCGATGCTGGAATCAACCGTCATCCCCACCTGTGAGCGCAAGGGGACGGCAACGCCGACGGCGCCGCGATTGAGGTGTCCGGCGGTTACGGCGACACCTGTGCGTCGCGCTTCGCGGACGTCTTCGGTTTCAAGCGGGCCTGGGTCTCGCCCAGCCAGAATCGCGATACTGCCGGCGCCGCGATTCAGCGGGTATCGCGCGCCCTGGGTGAAGGCGAGATGGACGTCGGTCGTTGTGGGCGGGACCACCAGAACGACGACAGCCTCGTCACCTTCGGCGACAAAGAGAAAAGCTGTCGACCGGCAGGCATCGGCAAGCGCGCGCAAATGCGGACGCATGATATCCTGCATCCGTGACGTCAGCGGCCCGATGAGATTGAGCGTGCCGAACCCAAGTCGATAGCGCCCAGGGTTCGATTGAACAGCCAGCGCATGATCCATCAATGTTCCAAGAAGACGATAGACGGCCTGCCGGTGCAGGCCGACGGCGCGCGCGATATCGGCGACTGAAAGTTCCTGTTCGCTTGCGGCCAATAATTTCAACACCTGCAAGCCCCGGTCGAGCGTCATCGCCCGGTCATTGGCCGTCGGAGCCGCGATCTGATCCGTCATGTGAGCTTTGCCGCTTCCCGGTTGACAATCGGAAAAAATGGATGACACAATACCAATACTTAATGTCCGGTATTGTGTCAATCTTGATGAAAGTCGAGATTGATCGGCGCGGCCAGTGAGGTCCGACGCCAGGTGAAAAGGATGCAGATGTTCTGAGGGAGATGAGGGCAGGTTTGCCCGCCGGCCGAAGGCCAAACAGGGAGGAATGCCATGAGCAGTTCAGCGACCACTTTATCGATCGATGACGAACGGCCGCAAACGGTCTCCACGTCGGAACGCCGCCGCATCCTCGCCGCCTGTTTCGTCGGCGCCACCATCGAATGGTACGACTTCTTCATCTATGGCGCGGCGGCTGCGCTTGTCCTCGCCCCGCAGTTCTTCCCCAATGTGTCGCCCCTGGCCGGCACGCTCGCCGCCCTCGCCACCTTCAGTGTCGGCTTCATCGCGCGCCCGCTCGGCGGCATGGTCATGGGACATTTCGGCGACCGGATCGGCCGCAAGCCGATGCTGGTGCTGACCTTGGCCATCATGGGCCTGTCGACCCTATTGATCGGACTGCTGCCCAATTATGAATCGATCGGCATTGCCGCGCCGATCCTGCTGGTCGTCCTGCGATTGCTGCAGGGCTTCGGCGTCGGCGGCGAATGGGGGGCGGCCGTCTTGATGGCCGTCGAACATGCGCCGGCGCGTCAACGCGCACTCTACGGCGCCTTTCCGCAGATGGGCATCCCCGCGGGTATCATTCTTTCCGTGCTGGCTTTCATCGCCGTGGGCTCCTGGTTGCCGAGCGACGCCTTCCAGAGCTGGGGATGGCGCATTCCCTTCCTGTTGTCGGCGATCCTGATCGTGGTCGGCTTTGTCGTGCGGATGACGATTTCAGAAAGCCCGGTGTTCCAGAGGCTGGAAAAGACACGCGAGATTTCGCGCTCGCCGCTGCTTGGCGTCCTCATGGAACATCCGATGGCTCTGATCGCGGGCACGGCCACCATCATCGGTTCGACGACGCTTGGCTATCTCGTCCTGGTCTATATGCCGTCATACGGCACATCCGTCTTGAAGCTGCCACGCAACCTGATGCTGGACTTCACGTTGCTGGCGGCGACGATCTGGTTTCTCATGACCCTCGTCTTCGCGCATTTCTCGGATCGCTTCTCTGTGCGACGTGTCTATCTGATTGCGGCCGCGGCGGGCATTCTCTGGGCTATCCCCTTCTTCATGCTGGTCGACAGCACCAGTATCCCGGCCATGACGCTGGCTTATTCGGTTATGGCCGTGGTGATCGCGGGCCTGCTGGGCGCGCAGTCAGCATTGATCGCCTCTCTGTTTCCGCCTGCCATGCGCTTCAGCGGCATTTCCATCGTCGCCAATGTCGGCGCCATTCTTGGCGGCGGTATCGCACCGCTGATCGCCACATCGCTCTATGCCTATTATGGCTCGTCGATGGCGATCGCGCTCTATGTCGCCGCCATGGTGGTGATCAGTTTCCTGGGCACGCTCTATCGCAGCAAACATACGGACGAGTTCTTCGCCCCGTCAGGACCCGGAAAGGATCTTCGATGAATGTCGCGACGACTCACGCCACGAAGCCTGGCTATCCGTTGGAATTTCCCAAAAACCAATGGTACGTCGCCGGCCACGCGCAGGATCTCGGCCGTGAGCTGATATCCCGGCGGATACTGGGCGAGCCTGTCTGCTTCTATCGCAAGCAGGATGGAGCCGCCGTGGCATTGGTCGATCGATGCATCCACAGGCAGATGCCGCTCAGCAAGGGCCTGTTGCAGGGAAACAACGTTCGCTGCGCCTATCACGGCATTCTGTTTGGTGATGATGGGCGTGCTCTCGAAATTCCCTCGCAGACCAATATTCCCGAGAAGTGCCGTGTCCATAGCTATCCGCTGGTCGAGAGCGGCGGGCTGCTGTGGATATGGATGGGGGATCAGGCTGCAGATCGCAGCCTGATCCCCCATCATCCCTGGCTCGACGATCCGCAATGGGTGGTGGTGCGCGGCAGTCTGCACATGAAGGCGCGTGCGCAACTGCTGAACGAGAACCTTCTCGATCTGTCGCATCTGTCCTACCTTCATCCCGGTTCCATAGGTTCCGACGACGTGGTGAGTGCGCCGACAACCATGGAGTTCGACGAACGCTCCGTTCGTGTCACCCGCGATATGAACAATGCCATATCGCCGCCGATGTTCATTCGTGCGATGGGTCTCGACGGGCGTATCGATCGGCATCAGGTGGCCGAATTCATCGCGCCGGGCTTCCACATCACTCACCTCGACGCCAGGGCAACAGGCAAAACGGGCGCGCAGATGTTCAGCCACAAGGCTATCCACTGCATCACGCCCGAGCGCGCCCATAGTGCGCACTACTTCTGGGCGATCACGCGCAATTATCGCATCGAGGATGAAGACGTCAGCCGGTTGTGGCGGGAAGGCGCGCCAAAAGTCTTCGCCGAAGACATTGATGCCAGCGAGGCCATTGAGGAAACGATATCGGCTTATGAGCCGGGTTATCCGCCCGAACTGGACCTCAAGGTGGATGGCGGACCGCTACGCGCGCGCCGCATCATCGAGCGTCTTGTCGCGGCGGAGCACGGTGCTTAGATCACGATGCGATTACAAGGAATCGCATCATGATCTCATCTTTTAGTTTGAGCATGATCTTTTCGGAAAACCGGTTCCACTTTTCCGGATCATGCTCTTGCGCAGACGGTAGATGGTCGCGGGTTAAGAGGAGGAGACGGCATGTATCCATTCAATTCGGAGCGGCCTTATATCCGCAACGCCTGGTATATGGCGGCCTGGGGCAGCGAGATCACCCGCACGCCATTTCAACGCAGGATCATGGACGAACCGATCGTTTTGTACCGCAAGCAGGGTGGGGAACCGGTCGCCATATTCGGGATATGCCCGCACCGGACGCATCCGCTGGTCGATGGACGACTGATCGGTGACGACATCATGTGTCCCTATCACGGCTTCACCTTCAGCGCCGAGGGCGCCTGTGTGCGCATCCCGGCCCAGGACAGGGTGCCCCAGACGTTTCGGCAGCGCGTTTATCCGCTGGTGGAGCGGGGCGGCGCGACCTGGATATGGATGGGCGATGCATCTGCCGCCGACATGACGAAGATGCCGCAGGTTTCCGAAATCGGCATGGGTGAGCCTGGCTGGAAGACAGTTGAAAACGGCGTGACCAACATCAAGGCGAGATGGTCGCTCGTCATCGACAACGTGATGGATCTGAGCCATGTCGGCTTCATCCACCTGAAGACGATCGAGGCGCCAGCTGCTGGAGAGGTCGCTCCGCAGGACGACGCAGGCCAGCACATTCAATGTGCCCGCTGGCTGACTGACCAGAGCCCGGATATGGCCTATGCCCGCAATGCCATTCCCGGCAACAGCGAACCGCTGGACCTGGAATTGGGATCGATCTTTCACGGCCCCGGCCTCGTCGCCGCCTATCTGCGTTTCTACACGGCGGCCAGCAGGGGCGCGCGGAAATTGCTGAGCACGACCTACCATCTGCAATGCGTCACGCCGGAAACGCAGCATACGAGCCATAATTTCAGCGGCGTCGTTCGCAACGTCCGGCTGGACGCGCCCGACTTCGATCAATGGCTCAGGACTGCGGTCAACAAGACGCGCGAGGAGGATGTGGAAGCGCTCGAAAAGATCGAGCCGCTGGTTGATCGCTATGCCAATGCACGAACCGAATTGTCGGGCGTCGGCGATGTCAGCGCCATTCGCGTGCGACGGCATCTTGCGGCCTTGATGGCCGAGGAAGCCGCCGCGTAAGAGTCCTCATCCGACCCTCGCGATGCGAGGGCCACCTTCTCCCGTTAAAGGAACGGGAGAAGGAGTCGCGCGTGCTTTCCTTCGCCGCTCTGCGGGAGAAGGTGGCCCTTGCGCAGCAAGGGTCGGATGAGGGCCTTTAAATCCCCACCCTGTGCACCACCTTGCCGCCCAGCAATGTCATCATCGCCTTGGTGTCGCGGATCTCGTCGCGCGGAACTGTGAGGATATCCTTCGACAGGACCACGAGATCGGCGAGCTTGCCGGGCTCGATGGAGCCGCGATCCCTTTCGACGCCCATGACGATGGCGTTGTTGATGGTGTAGAGCGTCAGCGCCTCGCGCGGCGTGATGGCCTGTTCGGGGCCGAGCGCATAGCCGTTGAGCGTCTGGCGCGTCGTCATCCACCACATCGACTGGAACGGATCGAAGGGCACCACCGGTCCGTCGGAGCCGGCGCCGGTCATGATCTTCGCGTCGATGATCTTGCGGATCGGGATGGCATAGGCGGCGCGCTCGTCGCCCCACCAGCGGCGCTGGTTGTGGCCGAGCAGAACCGCGTGATCCTGTACCGTCGCCATGATGCCGATGTCGGCCATGGTCTTCAGCGCCGTGTCGCTGGGCAGGAAGATGTGCATCACCGTCCAGTGCAGATCACGGATCGGACGGGTTGCATTCACCTTCGCATAGGTGCGCACCACGGTGTCGATGGTTTCGTCTCCCACCGCATGGGTCTGCGCCTGCAGGCCGGCATCGGCGACAAGCTGCAGCGCCTGGCCCCATTCCTCCTCGCCGCCGGGCGGCAGCAGCATGAGGCCGCGATAATCCTTGTCGGGCTGTTCGCCGGGCACGATGCGGTAGGGCTCGCGCATGCGCGCGCCTTCGACGCCGCCGTCGAGCAGGAATTTGAAGCCGACGAAGCGCAGCATGTCGTCATTCTTCATAGATTTGAAGGCCATGCCCTTGCGCACCTGATCGGGCGTGATGGCGCGGTAGAGCAGGTCGGTGCGCACCGTGATCTCGCCTGCATCGCGCATGCGCTGGTAGAGCGCGAACAGACGTTCGTCGAGGCCGGGCTCGACGACACTGACGATGCCCATGGCGTTGAGGGCGTGCATCTGCGACTTCATCAGTTCGACCAGCTTCTCGGTCGCCGGAGGCGGCGGCTGCACCTTGCGGGCGAAGTAGGCTGCCGACTCGAGCAGCACGCCGGTGGCCTCGCCCGTCGCGGGATCGCGGACGATGACGCCACCGGGCGGGTTCTTGGTGTCCCTGGTGATGCCGGCGATCTCGAGCGCCTTGCTGTTGATCGCCACCACATGGCCGCCGCGCGGAATGAAGACCGGATTGTTCGGCGCCGCCGCATCGAGCTCATAGCGGGTCGGCAGCCGGCCTTCCTTGAGCAGGCTTTCATGCCAGCCGGAAGACGCGACGATCCAGTCGCCGGCCGGCGTATTGGCGGCGCGTTCGCCGATGCGCTTCTGCACATCGGCGATGGAGCGCGCCTCGATCAGTTGCACGGCGGGCTGATTAACGGCGGCCATGGATTGATGCAGATGCGTGTCGGTGAGGCCGGGAACGACCGTGCGCCCGCCCAGGTCGATCACCTGCGTGTTGGGGCCGGCTTCCTTCATCACGCTGGTGTCATCACCCACGGCGGTGAAGCGGCCGTCGCGGATGGCCACAGCCTCCGCCGTGCCGAAGGCTTTGTCGATCGTATAGATCTTGCCGTTGCGCAGGATGGTGTCCGCAGACTGCGAGATGGCGGCGGAAGAAAGTCCCACGAGGGCAAGCATGATGGAGCCGGCGCGAACGCCTTGCACAAGGAGACGCATGGTGGCGCCTTTCTGCAAAAGAGAAATCGATCAGACCGTGGCGGCTTCGGCGGCGATGATGCGCGGCGCGCGATCAGGCGCTGCCTCGATGCGGCCGGCGACCTCGATCATCTTCATCATATTGGCGTCGGCAGGTACGCGGGTTTCGACTTCGATATTGGCGCCGGCGTCATGGATCATGCCGCAGAGCTGGCAAGGCGCGGCGGGCGCTTCATAGAGATCGAATTTCGTCTCGACGAGATTGGGCGCGAAGTAACCACGCACAGTGATCTTCGATCCGGAGTTTGCGACCGCCCACGCGCTGGCGTTGCCGTCGGCATCGACGAGATCGGCGATCTTCGCCTGTCCGTCCGCGGCGCGCGCACGCATGGGGATCAGTGCGGCAAGCGCCGCCATGCCAAGGAGAACTTCACGGCGTGCAACGGGAAGGCTGATGGCTTCGCAACGGAATGTCTGACGATGCATGATGCTTCTCCCGACAGGACGAGTCTGGAGAGTAGAAACCCGGCTGTGAAATCCGTCAACGCTTTCGAGTGAGCGTGTCGAGCTCGTCCACCGCCGCTACGGGCGACACCCATTTGAAGTCGGTAAGCTGGTGGCGGAACCAGGTGAACTGGCGCTTGGAATAGTGCCGCGTGTCGATCTTGCCTTTGGCGATGGCATCGTCGAGCGAGAGCGTGCCGCGCAGATAAGCGATGAGGCTGGGGACGCCGTGGGCGCGCATGGCGGGCAGGGTAGGATCGAGGTTGCGCTCGGCCAGCGCCGCGACCTCATCGAGCGCGCCTTGCGTCATCATGATGTCGAAGCGCGTGTCGATGCGCCGGTGCAGCTCCTTGCGGTCGGGCTCGAGGAAGACGCAGGCGCAGGTCTCGGCATCGAGCAAGGGGGCGCCGCGCCGGTCCTGGAAATGCCGCAGCGGCAGACCGGTGGCCTCGAACACTTCCAGGGCCCGCAGGATGCGTTGCGGATCGGAAGGCCGCAGCTTTGCGGCGGTGAGGGGATCGGCGGCCGCCAGGCGGGCGTGCAGGGCTTCCGGCGCCATGCCCTCGGCCTCGGCGCGGATCCGCGCACGGACCTCGTCCGGGACTTTCGGAATGTCCGAGAGGCCCTGCAGCAGCGCCTTGAAGTAAAGCCCGGTGCCGCCGGCGAAGATGGGGATGCGGCCGGCTGCGGTGATGTCGGCAAGCGCCTGGGCGGCATCGGCGAGCCACAGGCCGGCGGAATAATTCGTGGCGGCGTCGACATGGCCGAACAGGCGATGGGGGGCCTCCTGTTCCTCCTGCGGCGTCGGGCGGGCGGTTATGACGCGCAGATCGCGGTAAACCTGCATGGAATCCGCATTGATGACCGTTCCACCCAGCCGCTGCGCCAGCGAAATCGCCAGAGCGGACTTGCCGCTGGCCGTCGGGCCTGCGATGAGAACGGCGGAAACCAAGTCTATACTCCCTGATAGCGGATGTCCCGTGGAATTCTATAGCGTAACATTGATCGCAAAGCCCGGCAGCAAGGCGCTGGCCGGGGATATCGTCAACAAGGCCGCCAGGATCGTGCCGTTCGGCAAGATCGGGCCGTGGCTCGCGGCCGACGAGGCCGTCGATATTTCCTTCCATCTCGACGGCGTCGATCTCGTCGCCGGCTCGGACGATGAGCGCGCGTTTCTGGCCTCCTATGCCGAGGACGTTCGCGATGAAATGAAGAACCTGCCTGTCGACGTGGTCTGCCAACGCGAGAAGAACCGGCGCAAGACGCTGTTTCTTGCCGATATGGATTCCACCATGATCGGCCAGGAATGCGTCGACGAACTCGCCGCTTTTGTCGGCATGAAAGAGCATGTGGCGGCGATCACCGAGCGCGCCATGCGCGGCGAAATCGAGTTCGAGCCGGCCCTCCGCGAGCGTGTGGCGCTGCTAAAGGGGCTCGATGTCGGTGTCGTCGACAAGGTGATCGCCGAGCGCATCACGTTGACGCCGGGCGGCGAGACGCTCGTGCGCACCATGCGGGCCAACGGCGCCTATACGGCGCTCGTTTCCGGCGGCTTCACCCTGTTCACGTCGAAGATTGCTGCCACGATCGGGTTTCATGAGAACCGCGCCAATGAATTGATCGTTGAAGACGGCAAGCTGGCCGGCCTTGTGCGCGAGCCTATTCTGGGGCGCGAGGCGAAGCTGGCGAGCCTGATCGAGTTGCGGGATGGCCGCGGGCTGGCTCACGATTTGACCATGGCGGTCGGGGATGGCGCCAATGATCTCGCCATGCTGGGGGAAGCTGGCCTCGGCGTCGCGTTCCACGCCAAGCCGGCGGTGGCCGAAGCTGCGCACGCGCGTGTCGATCACGGTGACCTGACGGCGCTGCTCTATATGCAGGGCTATCGGAAAGAAGAGTTCGTCACCGCAGCGGTGCAATAAAAAACCGGCGGTCGAACATTCGACCGCCGGCTTTGTATCAACTCATTCCGCTCTTACTTCATTCCACCGGCAAAGCCACGAAGCGGACTTCGCCCTGGGTGTTGGCAACCAGGAACAGCGCCGACTTGCGGCCCTGCTGCTTGGCGGCCTTCATTTTCGTGGCGATGTCGCCCGGCTGGCTGACCGCTTCCTGGTTGATCTCGACGATCGTGTCGCCGGCCTGGATGCGCTTGTCGGCGGCCGGTGAATTGGGGTCGACACTGGCGACCACAACGCCCTTCACGCCGTCCTTGATGGAAAACTTCGTGCGCGCCGCAGCGTTGAGATTGGTGAACTCCATTCCCAGGGCCTTCTGCGCGACGGTGCGATCAGGCTGGGTGTCGTTGCGCGGCGAGCCGAGCGAAGCCTGGCGTTCGCCATCTTCGAGGCGGCCGAGCGTGACCTTCAAGGATTGCTCCTTGCCGGCTCGGATAATCGAGACATCGACGGCCTTGCCGACCGGCGTGGCGGCAACGAGGCGGGGCAGGTCGGCCGAGTTCTTCACGTCCTGACCGTCGAACTTGACGATGACGTCGCCGGCCTTGATGCCGGCAGGCTTCGCCGGGCCCTTGTCGTCAACGCCGGCGATGAGCGCGCCGCGCGCCTTGCCGAGATTGAGGCTTTCGGCGACATCGTCATCGACGGCCTGGATCTTGACGCCGAGCCAGCCGCGGCGGGTCTCGCCGTATTTCAGCAATTGCTCGATGACCGGCTGCAGCACGTTGGAAGGCGAGGCGAAGCCGATGCCGACCGAGCCGCCCGACGGCGACAGGATGGCCGTGTTGACGCCGATGACTTCGCCGTCGGCGTTGAACAGCGGGCCGCCGGAATTGCCGCGGTTGATCGAGGCGTCCGTCTGCAGATAGTCGTCGTAGGGGCCGCTGTTGATGTTGCGGTTGCGGGCCGAGAGAATGCCCACGGTCACCGTGCCGCCGAGGCCGAAGGGGTTGCCGACGGCCATCACCCAGTCGCCGACGCGGGTCTTGTTGCTGTCGCCGAATTTGACCGCCTTGAGCGGCTTCTCCGGCTTCACGCGCAGCACGGCGATATCGATCTTGGCGTCCTTGCCGACGATCTCGGCCTTCAGCCGCTGACCGTCGGTGAAGATGACCGTCACGTCGGTGGCGTCGCCGACGACGTGGTTGTTGGTGATGACGATGCCCGACTGGTCGATGACGAAACCGGAGCCGAGCGAATTGGAACGGCGCTGCGGACGCGCCGGGCCGTCGTCCTGCCCCTGGCCTTGTCCCTGGCCACGACGGCGGAAAAACTCCTCAAAGAGATCGTCGAACGGCGTTCCGCGCGGCAGATTGGGGGCGGCGCCGGAGCCGCCGCGACGGTCGGCGACGGTCTGCGAGACGGAAATATTGACGACGGCGTCGCTGACCTGGGCCGCAAGGTCGGCGAAGGAGTCGGGCGTGCCGCGGGCAAATGCCGGCTGGGTCGTCAGCGGTGCGACCAGAGCCGATCCGGCGCAGAGCGCGATCGCCATCGCGGCGGCGATGCCGCGCGTGCGCGACAGCGTGCTTACGCCAACGCCTTTGTTGGAAATCACCGGATAAGACATCGAAACCATCTCCTGGAAAGGCCGTCAGCAATTCTACTTAGCGCAAATTCAGGCGGAAAGGCGGTCGCTCCCGCGAGTGACCACATAATAGTCGTTCCCCGGCGCGAATCATGCGCCGGGGGGACGTAAAGTTCAATTCCCCGGCTCAATTTCCAGGCTTGGCCGTGGCAGGCGCCGGAGCTGCGCCACCGCTGGCATTGCCGAAAAAGCGGAAGAATTCCGAATTCGGGCTGATCACAAACCGGGTATCGGCTGATTTCAGTCCGGCTTCATAGGCTTGCATCGACCGGTAGAATGCGAAGAAATTCGGGTCCTTGCCGAAGGCCTCGGCAAAAATCCGGTTGCGCTCGGCGTCGCCTTCGCCTCGGGTCTGGTCGGCCTGGCGCTGCGCGTCGGCGCGAATCACGATGACATCGCGATCGGCCTTGGCGGTGATGCGCTGCGCTTGTTCGGAGCCCTGGGCGCGATAGTCGGCGGCTTCGCGGGCGCGCTCGGTCTGCATGCGGCGGAAAACCTGTTCGGAAATCTGACGCGGCAGATCGGCACGGCGGATGCGGACGTCGACGACATTCACGCCCAGTTTCGCCGATTCCAGGTTCACCTGATCGAGAATCTTGCGCATCAGGTTGTTGCGGTCGTCGCGCACCAGTTGCAGCATGGTGGCTTCACCCAGCACGCGGCGCACGGCCGAGTTCAGCACGGAGCCGAGCTGGTTGTTGCCGCCCTCGATGGTGCGCACCGAACGGTAGAACTGCAGGATGTCGACGATCCTGTAGCGCAGGAATGCATCCACTTCGATGCGGTTGTTGTCGGAGGCAAGCACTTCCTGCTTCGGCGTTTCGAGGTCGAGGATGCGGTTGTCGAAGTAAACGACGTTCTCGATGAACGGCGCCTTGAAGTGCAGCCCCGGCTGCGTCACCACGGCGCGGCCGGGAACCGGTTCGCCGAAGCGCAGCAGCAGCGCATTTTGCGCCTGATGGACCGTGAAGATCGAGCTATAGCCGGTGAACAGCAGCAGGATCAGGACGATGAGGGCGGTCATGCCGGCGAAGGACTTGTTCATCGACGCGGCCCTCCCTGGCTGGAGCTTGGGCCGGCCCCTTGGCCAGTCCCTTGAGCCGGCGCTGCCGACGGATCGAGCTGGCTAAGCGGCAGATAGGGCACGACACCCTGGCCCGAGTTCTGATCCACGATAACCTTGTTGGTGCCGGACAGGATGCGCTCCATGGTTTCGATATACATGCGCTCGCGCGTCACGTCGGGGGCGCGGCGATATTGCTCGTAGACCTGTGAGAAGCGCGACGCCTGGCCGCGTGCTTCCGCCACGGTCTGCTCGCGATAGCCTTCGGCCTCCTGCAGGATGCGGGCGGCGCCGCCGCGCGCTTCGGGAACGACGCGATTGGCGTAAGCCTCGGCCTCGTTGCGCAGGCGGTCGAGATCCTGCTGCGCCGCAGTGACATCGCGGAACGCGGCGATGACCTGTTCCGGCGGGTCGACCGACAGCAATTGCACCTGAAGAATCTGCACGCCGGCCTTGTAGTCGTTGAGCACGCGCTGGGTGAGATCCTGCGCCGCCGGTTCGATGACCTTGCGTTCGGCGGTCAGGATTTTCTGGATCTGCGTGCGTCCGACGATTTCGCGCATGGCGCTTTCCGAGACCGCCTTGATCGTCTCGCGAACGTCGCGGACGTTGAAGGCGAAGTCCTGCGGTTTCGAGCCATCGATCTGCCAGATGACGCGGAATTTGACGTCGGCGATGTTCTCGTCGCCGGTCAGCATCAGGCTCTCTTCAGGAACGTCGGTCTGGGTCTGGTTGCCCGGCCGGCGTGGATCTTCTCTGGTGCGGAAACCGATGTCGATGCTGTTGCGGTCGGTGACGCGCAGCTTGACGACGCTGCCGATCGGCGCCGG
>Ga0182744_1000595_pt1 | contig 33618 bp, 30 predicted proteins | sample eDN3rd30CKraftMG_FD_128525 | JGI IMG/M metagenome (GOLD analysis project Ga0182744, IMG submission 128525) | Enriched Miracle-Growth compost microbial communities from Emeryville, California, USA - eDNA 3rd pass 30_C Kraft MG (version 2) (version 2) ... | reverse complement strand
TATCCCGCGCATGTAAAGCTGTGAAAGGTGGAAGCTCTATGGCTTCTTTTTTGTATCGAGTAGGCAGATTTTCTGCCCGCCATGCCAAGTCTGTTCTGGTGACGTGGCTGGTTATTTTGTTGGCTGCGGCCGGCAGTTTTCTACTTTTTGGCGGCGCACTGTCCTCGGCTGTGACAATGCCTGGTACGGCGACTCAGAAGGTTGCCGATGAGCTGAGCGCCCGTTTCCCAGCGGTCAGTGGTGGTTCGGGCAACGTTATCTTTGTTACCAAAGATGGTTCTGCCTTTACCGATACCCAGAAGAGCCAGATTGCCGATCTGCTGGGCAAGTCAGTTGAGTTTGATCACGTCAAAGGCGCGGTTAATCCGTTTGAGACTGCGGCTCAACTTGCCGCCCAGCAAGCACAGATTGATGCGGGGCTTGAGTCGCTTGCGGCTGCGCGTGAGCAGCAGGGTGATTCCGCCGAGTTGAGTGCTCAGGAGGCTGGTTTGCAGCAGGGTGTTGCTCTGCTGAACCTCACCTCGGGCATCAAGCAGATTTCCGACGATAGCTCAGCTGCCGTTGCCGTTATTCAGTTTGATGTGGAGCCGAATGAGCTCCCTGCGGACGTCAAGGACGGTTTGACCGCTCTGTTTGAGGACGCCTCCATTGATGGCGTTGAGGCGATTGTTTCTGGCGATATCGCTACTGCTATTCCTGCGCTGTTTGGTGTGGGTGAGGCCACCGGTTTGGTGGTTGCGGGCGTGGTGTTGATCGTCATGCTTGGCACGCTCATTGGCGCTGGGTTGCCACTACTAAATGCGCTTATGGGCGTGGGAGTTGGCGTGATGGCTGCCATGGCACTGTCTGGCGCGGTGGATATGCTTTCGCTGACACCTATTCTTGGCGTAATGCTTGGTTTGGCCGTGGGTATTGACTATTCGCTGTTCATTATCAACCGGCACCGCAACCAGTTGCGTTCCGGTATGGACATGCACGAGTCTATTGGGTTGGCTAACGGTACTTCTGGCAATGCGGTGGTTTTTGCGGGCTCCACGGTTTTGGTTGCGTTGCTTGCGCTGAATGTGGTGGGCATTCCGTTCTTGGGCCTGATGGGTACTGTTGGTGCGATCTGTATTCTCACTGCCGTTCTCGTTGCAGTGACTCTTACCCCTGCGCTGCTTAGCCTGGTGGGAATGCGGATCTTGCCTAAGAAGGCGCACACCCAGCTCAAGCAAGAGGCTTCGTCCAACGCGACGGCTGCACAGCAGTCCAGCCCTGCTTCCGCAACTTCAACACAACCCGGCGAGGGTCAGATCGTCTCGGCCGCAACCGGTCAAGTTGTGGACGCACCCATGAGCATGCGCCGCGCAGTAACCACCACGGTGGCTGTGATTGCCGCGCTGCTTGTGGTTGCAATTCCCGCGCTGGACATGCGGCTCGGTTTAAGCACGTCTGCGTCTGAGCCAGCAGATTCTGCGGCTTACCGCTCGTACACCATCACCAACGAGAAGTTTGGTCCCGGTGTCAACGGTGCGCTCATTGTTGTTGCCGAGTTGGCCACGCCGGTAACGGAGCAAACTCTTGTGAGCGAGCAGGTGCGGATCGGCACGATCCTCTCTAGTCAGGCAAACGTGAGCGCGATTGCTCCGGTCGGGGCCTCGGAGGATAACGAGCTATTGGCGTTTCAGGTGGTGCCAACTAATGGACCAACGGACAAGACCACTGAGACTCTTGTGGGTGACCTGCGCGGCCTGACCATCGATGGCGTCACGTCTGTGGGCGTGGCTGGGTCCGCATCCGGCAACATCGATATTTCTGAGAAGTTGAACGCGGCGCTACCCATCTACCTGCTCTTGGTAGTGGGGCTGTCTTTGGTCATCTTGATTTTTGTGTTCCGCTCCATCTTGGTTCCGGTCACAGCAACGCTCGGTTTCATCCTGTCCCTGTTTGCCACCTTTGGCGGTTTGACAGCAATCTTCCAGTGGGGTTGGCTGGCATCCCTATTTGGCATTAACGAGCCAGGTCCGATCCTCAGTTTCCTGCCCGTGATTGTGGTGGGAATCCTGTTCGGTTTGGCCATGGACTACCAGTTGTTCTTGGTCTCGGGGATGCGTGAAGCGTACGCTCATGGCGACCACGCTCGAGTTGCGGTGCGTCACGGCGTTGCGGCAGGTAAGTCCGTGGTGATTGCAGCGGCGCTCATCATGGTCTCGGTGTTCTCCGGCTTCATTTTTGCCGAGTCTGGGATGATCAAGTCCATTGGTTTTGCACTCGCATTTGGAGTGTTGGTGGACGCCATTTTGGTCCGCCTGCTGCTTATTCCAGCGGTTATGCACCTGCTTGGCGAGTCTGCGTGGTGGATCCCTAAGTGGCTGGATCGCATCTTGCCGGACGTTGATGTGGAGGGCGCTTCGCTGGAGCGTGCGCATCATGTGCCAGTTGCGTCTGAAGCCCACGACAGCGATGACGAGTTAGTTGGGGCTGACCTCTAGTCCCACGACCTTTGGGCAGTCCCCACACATCACCACCCCCTAAGTCGTTCGGTTCAGGCACAGATTGTGCCTGAACCGAACCATTTAGGGGTAACTGCCTTACTACAACGAGTGCCAGGTCTTGACACCGATCCGCAAGACATTCCCTTGGGATTTCGGTTCTAAGACCTGGCACTCGTTCGTTTTAATCTGGCGGCATCAGCCGCCAGCGTGAACTGATTACTCAGTCATCTGCAACGGTGACGTTGACGTCAATATTGCCGCGGGTTGCGTTGGAGTATGGGCACACCTGGTGTGCCTTGTCGGCGAGGTCCTGTGCGGTGGCGCGGTCGAGCTCTGGGATGATGACCTCGAGTTCTACGGCTAGTTCAAATCCGCCTGCGTCGTTGTTGCCAATGGACACGCGGGCGCCAACGCTGGAGCCGTCAATCTTGACGCCTTCATTGCGGGCTACGAGCTGAAGCGCACCGTGGTAGCAGGCGGCGTAGCCGGCCGCAAACAACTGTTCTGGGTTTGCGCCGTTTCCGGAACCGCCCATTTCCTTTGGCACTGCGAGGTCAAAAGCGAGGTTGGTGCCGGATACTTCAGCGTGGCCGTCGCGGCCTGCTCCGGTTGCGAGTGCTTCGGTGGTGTAGAGGGTCTTCATGATGTCTTCCTATCTGTTGCGCCGGTTGGGGCGGGTGGTCTCGTCTCATGTGGATCTGCCCGGGTGGGCGGAGACTTGTGGCGAGTTAGTTTTGTTGGGTCACTGCGGCGGCAATTTCGGTTCGGTCCGCGTTTGATACTGCGGTTCGAACTTTGCGCAGCGAGTTGATGAGGGCTTGTGCGCCGTCAAGATCAAGGTTCATGGTGCTGGCCACGCAGGTGAGTACGTCTTTAAGTCCGTGGCGCAGTTCGTTGCCATGTGCGGTGAGGGTGACTACTACTGCGCGTTGGTTCCCGTGTTCGCGGGTTCGCACGAGCAGTCCGTCACGTTCCATTCGGTTGAGTAATCCGGAGATGGTGCTGCGGTCCAGCATCAGCGCGTCCGCGATTGTGCTCGGTGCGGATTCGCCGCGTTCCCACAGCACCATAAGTACGAGGAACTGCTGGTAGGTCAGTCCCCATGGTGCTAGGAGGTCGCGGTAGAGCTGGAGTGTGGCTTGCATTGAACTGTAGAGCGCAAAGCAAACGAGCCCGTCGAGTGCGGTTTCGCCCTGCTGGGTGTTTGTTTCGAGGTGCTGTTCTGTAACCACATCCCATTATTTGCATATAAATAGTTTGCATGCAAGTTATTTGGGAAACTTATTTCCGACGACACCCCGGGTTCTCCCCTTGTGCTCAGTTCCGCCTGCCCCGCTGCGCGGCTACACGCAGTACGACCACACTCTGCGCACCAGCGCTACTACCCCCTAAACGGTTCGGAGTAGGCACAAATTGTGGGTAATCCGAGCCATTTTGGGGGTAGCGATGGCACGCACATGAATTGGTCTATGCGGCAGCTACATCGATTCGCAGGGTGCGGTGAGTGGCTTTCGCAAGTTTTGCCAGAGTATTCACTGTAGGCATCACACCACCACCTTCAAGCGTTGAGACGTAGGACTGGCTAACCCCCATGGCCTGCGCCAGTTCGGTTTGTGTCATACCAGCCTCTGTGCGCGCCGTGTATACAACCTCAGCCAGATCTAGGCGAATCTGCGCCAGTTCGCGTTCTGTTTCGTATTCTGCGCGCTCTTGGTCAGTCCACTTCGCCCATGTCTGAGCGAAGGCTTCATCGGAGGTGATCATCGCCTATCTTCCCTCTCACTCTCGTAGATCAATAGCCAACGTAGAACTGAGACACCCGGCTAGCAGATGCGGGCGGACGCGCACGCATACGTTCTTAATATCACGCACCTGTGTATCCAACCAGTTTTTTGGCTCGCCAACGAGCATTGCCGTAAGTAGCTTGTAATACGACTAGGCGGACTTGGCGCGGAGCGCAACCACGGCCTCAACAGCGAGGCGGTAGGAGTCAAAGCCAAAACCGGCAATTGTGCCCGAGGCAACTGGTCCAATAACGGAGAGGTGCCGGAACTCTTCACGCGCGTATGGGTTAGAGATATGCACCTCCACTAGGAACCGCCCACCCTTGGTGATCATGGCTGCGGCATCTCGTAGCGCATAGGAGAAGTGGGTGAATGCGGCCGGGTTCATCACCACGTCTGAGCCAGCGTCAACTGCCTCATGCACCCACGAGATCATCTCGGCTTCATTGTCAGTCTGGCGCACCTCGATGCTCAGACCCGCGTCTTCCCCCCAGCGCTCCCCCGCTGCCACGAGGTCAGCGTAGGACGCCGAGCCGTATACGTCCGGTTCGCGCACACCAAGACGGCCCAAGTTTGGACCGTTAAGAATGAGAATGTCAGCCACCGCGGTTAACCCCTTCACCTAACTTAAAACTGCGAGCACCAAAACCTAAAGTTTGGTTTACAGGAACAGCTTCGCCTACAGGAACACCTTCGTTGATTTACCCCCGGCGCCAGTCCCGCTTTCTTCGCGGGAGATTTCCGCGTATGCAGCCACGAGGAGCATAGGGTCCGGGCCTTCGAGTCGCACGGGCTTGCCAATATCCTCGAGCACTACAAAACGCAGCATGTCTCCGCGGGACTTTTTGTCGCGTCTCATGGCGGAGAGGAGTTGCTCCCAGCGATCACCGCGGTAGGAGGTGGGCAAACCCACCGACTCCAATATGGAACGTGTGCGTTCCACTACCGCGTCGTCTAGTTTGCCGGCCAAGCGTGCCAGCTCAGCTACAAACACCATGCCCACAGACACGGCCGCACCGTGGCGCCACGAGTAGCGTTCGGTCAGTTCGATTGCGTGGCCAAATGTGTGACCGTAGTTGAGGATTTCGCGCAGGGACGCTTCTTTGAGGTCCTCGGACACAACTCGCGCCTTAACGGCTACCGAGCGTTCCACGAGTTCGCGCACCACTGGGGCCAACTCCCCCGCGCTGTCTGGCCAGGACTGCAGCTGCGCTGCGTGTGCTTCTACGAGGTCCAAAATTATTGGATCCGCAATGAACCCGGTTTTGATGATTTCCGCTAAACCGGCGATGAAGTCCCACTTGGGTAGGGACTCTAGGGCGGCAAGATCGCAGAGCACGCCGGCTGGGCTGTGGAACGAACCGACGAGGTTCTTACCTTCAGCGGTGTTGATGCCGGTTTTTCCACCCACAGCTGCGTCCACCATGGCGAGCAGGGTGGTGGGGATGTGGACCACTTTGATTCCGCGCAGCCAGGTGGCGGCGATGAATCCGGCTACGTCCGTGGTGGTGCCGCCGCCGATTGACACGATTGCGTCTGAGCGGGTGAAGTCGGATTGTCCGAGGATCTGCCATGCAAACGCGACTACCTGCACGTTCTTTGCTTCTTCAGCGTCTGGGATGACGGCGAGCAGTGCCTCGTATCCTTGTGCGAGCAGATCTTCGCGGACGGCCTGCGCGGATGCTTCGAGCGATTCGGGGTGAACGATGAGGACTTTGCGCACGGAGGTGCCGAGTAGTCCGGGCAGCTCGCCGAGTAGATTATGTCCGATGACTACGTCATATGTGCGCTCGGCGGTGATGGTGATGCGCGCGTTGTTCTCGGTCATGCTGAGGTCCCGTTCGTCTGGTCGCGTTGGTTGAGGGCCGCGATGATTTCTGCGGCTACGTCTTCGGGCGTCTTGTTGTCTGTGAGCACGGTGAGGTTGGAGACGGCCTCGTAGGTTGGCCGGCGCTCGTCCATGAGTGCTTTCCATTGGGCGCGCGGGTTGCCGAGCAGGAGTGGTCGCGCTTGGTTGAATCCTACGCGTGGTGCGGCAAAGGCGAGCGTCACGTCGAGGAATACTACGAGTCCGCCGTGGGTTCGGTAGTCTTCGAGGTTTGCTTGGGTGATGGGGTGCAGTACTGCCCCGCCGCCCAGTGACACGATCACGCCCGGGCTATTGTCCGCACTAGCACCAGCGCCGTTGTTAGTGCCAGTTCCAGCAGCATTGTTACTGATTTTCGACGAGAGCGCAGCTGCCACTGCGGCCACCTCAAGATCGCGGAAGGCTGGTTCGCCGTCATCTACAAAGATGTCTGAGATGCGTTTGCCGGCTGTGGCTTCTACGTCTGCGTCGGTGTCTCGCACAGTCATGCCGGTCATGCGCGCGAGTACTTTGGCCACGGTGGATTTGCCGGATCCGGGCGGCCCGGCCAGGACGACGGTTGGTCTTGCGTTCACGTTATTGTGTCCAATCAGTTCTGTTTACCGCCTGCCACGATCTCGCGGCCCTGCTCTGCTTTGCTTTAAGTAGGCCCCGCTTTGAATAGGCCTCGCTTTAAGCCAGACCCAGCCCGAGACCGAATCCCGCCCAAAACAGACCCAGCCGCAGCAGGTTTTACCGCAGCGTCTCGGGGATGGCGTCGAGGTACGCGGTCATGTTCCGCCGAGTTTCGGCTACGGAGTCGCCACCAAACTTCTCGAGTGCCACTTGCGCAAGCGTGAGCGCAACCATCGCTTCGGCCACAACCGCGGCGGGTGGAACCGCGCATACGTCGGAGCGTTGGTGGTGGGCGGTTGCGGCTTCTCCGGTTGCGGTGTCGATGGTGCGTAGTGCGCGCGGCACGGTGGAGATGGGTTTCATGGCGGCGCGCACGCGGATCACTTCGCCGTTGGTCATGCCACCTTCGATGCCACCAGCACGGTTGGATAGGCGTGATACGCCGTCTTCGCCTGGCACGATTTCGTCGTGGGCTTCGGAGCCGCGGCGGGTGGCGGTGAGGAATCCGTCTCCTACTTCTACACCCTTGATAGCTTGGATGCCCATCAGTGCGGCGGCCAACTTGGCGTCGAGGCGCAGGTCGCCTTGGATGTAGGTGCCGATGCCGGACGGTACGCCGTATGCGAGTACTTCTACTACGCCGCCGAGGGTGTCGCCGTCCTTGTGGCACTGGTCGATTTCCGCGACCATCGCTGCGGAGGCATCTGCGTTGAAGCAGCGTACTGGGTCGGCGTCGAGGTAGTCCACGTCGTCTGGGGTGGGTAGTGCGCTGTCGCGGGGTGCGGAGACTGGTCCAATTGCTACTACGTGGGAAACGAGCCGGATCCCGAAGGCCTGTTCGAGGAATTTTGCGGCCACGGTTCCGAGCGCCACGCGCGTTGCGGTTTCGCGGGCAGAGGCTCGTTCGAGGACCGGGCGTGCATCGTCGAATCCGTATTTGCGCATGCCTACGAGGTCGGCGTGCCCGGGGCGTGGCCGGGTGATGGGTCTGTTGCGGGCGGATTCGCGGAAGTCGCCTTTTCCTGCGTCGATGTCGAGGCGGGCGTCGTCTACTGGGTCGGCGGCCATTACGTCTACCCATTTGGGCCATTCGGTGTTGGCGATTTCGATGGCCATGGGGCCGCCTTGGCTGATGCCGTGGCGTAGTCCGGCGAGGACGCGTACCTCGTCTTTTTCGAACTTCATGCGTGCGCCGCGCCCGTATCCCAGCCGGCGGCGCGCAAGCGCGTCTTGGATGTCTGAGGTTAGTATCTCTACACCTGCGGGGAGCCCCTCAATTATTCCTACGAGCGCTGGGCCGTGCGACTCACCTGACGTGATCCATCGAAGCATGGCTCTATCTTTCCACGTTTCGCTTAGTGGTCATGGGATTGCCCGTGATCTGGACCTATGTGCCGCTCGTTCCAGCAGCCTTGATTCCCGACGACCCTGCCGCACTCCCAGCCTCAACCCACCGCGTGGCAAAAATGTGGGGGTGGGCCAGCACATGTGCTGGCTCACCCCCACCCAGATTGATATCGCGATCAGCCCTCGCCGCGGTCCGGTGCAAATACGTTGTCGGTTGCAGGCTTTGGCATGGTCTTTTCAGGAGCAGCCGTCGAGTCATCCGTTGGCAATGAACTTGTGTCAAAATCCAAAACAAACGCGTAGGCATGAAGCACCAAGGTTAGATCGCCAACCTTTGATTCAGGTGCAGTATCGGATTCTGGTTGGTCGCCAAGCGCAGTGACCTCAACCGAATAGACCAAGATCGCACGCTTAGAACCCTTCTGCAGGTCATCAGCAAACTTCAGGGCATTGTCGTAGGTGCCCTGAACTGTGATGGTCAGAGGCACCTGGTAGAAACCATCGACCTCCGTAGCTAGCGCACCAGTCTTAGTAGGTGGCAGCCCCGATACCGTCTTGACTTCTCCCTTGGACGGTTTAGAGGCTGTAGCTGGAGCATTTGGGTCTGTCGTCTTTGGCTCAACCTTAATCGCAGTGTAAGGAGTAACTGGAGCAATGCCCGAATCCTGCGTCAGCGAGAGAAGTGCAACACCCGAATCATCGACGGATCGTTGGATTTCATCCGTGATCTGCGAATAGGCAATGGTTGAAGGGATTTGAGATTCGTAAGTCTTGAGTTGCCCGCGAAGGTCATCGATCTTTGCGAACTGTACACTCAGATTCTTTACCTTGGCAGCCAGAACCTCATTTGTGGTTTCGACAGTGTCCGCGTCCGAATTCAACTTGCTTGATTCATCACGAACCGGGGACATCACCATCATCCACGCGACCACCGCAATGACTAGGGCAAGGAGCGAGGACATAAGGATCCACATTTTGCGCGTTGATGGCATTATTTGTCGCCTTCCGTAACATCCTGTGGCTCAAAACGGCCGGAGTACGCGTCCTCAGTAATTCGCACCGTACCCGTAAATTCATAGGTCAAGTCACCATTTGGTGCTAGATAACTCGCACTAGTGAACCTTGCGTCCTCAAGCCCAGGGATAGATTCCAATTTCTCGGCCCACGCGGTTGTATCCGGGAGCGTCTTAAGGTTGGAAACAAAACTCAACTCGCCAATCGAGTCTCCTTCGAGGAGGTCACCCGCCTTAGGACCAGCAGAATTCAGATCGGCCGCTTCCACAGAAATGGACTTAATGATGCCTTCTGCAGGAACAGTTGATGAAATAGCACCGATGTAGTCCTTCCAAAGGATTTCACGGTACATACCATCTCTAACCGCTGTCTCCGATTTTCCTATCTGTTCAAGGACTAGTGGAACCTCAGCGTATTTTGCTTCTTCTTTCTTCAAGTCTTGGGTTTCAGCTACCGCGTCGTCGTAACGTCCCTGTGCTAAGTGCTTCTCAAATTGCACTGCCGCAAACACTGCGATGAGCAAAATAAGGAAGAGCACAAAGTAGCCAGCAATCTTGACCTGCAGCGCCTTGAGGTTGCGCTTCTCGATGATCTCCAGCGGCAGCAGGTTGACCTGTGGAAGCCGCGAGTAGTCGATAGCTCCGGCCTTACCACCTGTAGGCTTTTGTGCCGCCTTCTTAGACACGGGCAAGAAGGGCTTCTTCTCCTTTACTGGAGCTTCACCTTCCGGCTTGGATTTTGTCAACAGGCTCATTCTGCAACTCCATACGCTAGGCCCAGTGCCACCGCAGCGGTCTGTTCAACGCCCCGCAAAGCAGAGGTATCAACACCCTTTGCCACTTTCACTCGTTCAAAGGGGTTGCCCAGTTGGACGGGCAGGCGCGTTGCTGAGGACAGGAACTGCCCAAATCCATTGAGCAGTGCGCCTCCCCCGGAAAGCACGATGACATCGATGGGTGCACCGAGACCCTTGGACTGGTAATACACAAAGGTGGAGCGGATCGCCTCGATCAGCCCAGTCGTTGTACCAAGCAATGCCTCGGCAATGTGAGTCTGGTTCGCCGGAACTTGATACCCCACGCCCATCTCACGCTTCATTCGCTCAGCTTCAACCGCCGTACCACCCATGGCATGAGCAACGGTGTCGGTGGCTTCCTGTCCCCCATGAGGCAGCACGCGAACAAAGCGCGGCTTGCCTTTCTCAGTGATCACTAGGTTGGTAATACGCGAACCGACGTCTACGCACGCGACAGTGTAATTGTTCAAGTCACCACGGGTCAGAGAACGTGCAATAGCGAAGGGGTTAAGATCCACAAGGACTGGCCGCACTCCCCCGGCTTCTGCCGCAAGGACATTCGCGGTTACCGTCTCACGGATGGCTGCAACAAACAGTCCTTCCACAAACCGGCCGTCTTCGGCTTCGTATTCACCGGTGGGCACAAAGTCGAGTAGTGCGTCGCCTGCAGCGGTTGGCAGCAACTGCTGAGCTTGATACGGCAACGACTTTCGCAAGCCTTCAAGCGGCTGCCAAGGAAGTTCTGCCTCACGCACGATGACACGTTGATTGCCAACGCCCATCACTACATCTTTGGAGGTGAACTTACCTTGGTCCCAAACAAGCTTAATTACCGACGAGACCGTTCCAGGTTCTACGACCTCTCCATCTTGGAGAGCACCGAGCGGAAGTGGTACTTGAGCAAAGCCCGTCAAGGTTGCGTCACCTTTACCGGGGCCACCCGAGCCGAACGTGAGTTCTGCTGCGCGCACCGCGGTTGAGCCGATGTCCAATCCAATGATTGACGTCTTAGCCACCGAATAGCCTCTCTGTCACTACGTGTGATTCCAGTGTTCTATCGGCACTCTGAGAGAGCTTCTTGAGGCAAGTGGGGAACTAATCTTCACTAACTGGCCCAGCACGACTTAGCCGCGTCTACGCATCCATTGCGGACACGGCCATAACTGTCACATGAAAGTGTCGAGGTACCAGTTTGCTATTGGTGCGGCCACTGCAAACGCAATGAACGCACCGAGGATCATCCACGGACCAAACGGTATCCCGGACTTGCGGCCAGCCTTCTTAACAGCGATCAGCCCTAGGGAGAATAGTCCGCCAAGGAGGAAGGGCATGAATGCGCCTACAACTAGGTAGTCCCAGCCCAACCAACCAAGGGCAAGGCCGAGCACCCCGGCGAGTTTCACATCGCCGAAGCCCATGCCACCAATAATGCACAGCACAAAGTAGAAGGCATAGAGTGCCGCGCAGCCGATCAATGCCTGAAGCATCCTGGACCATGCCAGCTCACTACCCCATGTTGCAGGAGCCAGTAGTGCGGGTAGCACTAGGTAGGCGGGCAGCACGATCTTGTTGGGGAGTTTGTGTGTGTCCAGGTCAATGAATGCCAGCGCAATACCAATTGCAGCCACATAAAGGAATGGTAGGTACAGCGCCATGTCTCGCAGATCCCACACTGATGAATCAAACTTCCATGCCACCCCCGCAAACACAAGGCCAGTCAACAGTTCAACAGCCGGGTAGCGGGCAGAGATAGGTGCGCCACATCCCCTGCACTTGGCCCGCAGAACAAGCCACGAGACAAGTGGGATGTTGTCATACGCGGCGATGTGGTTACCACACTTAGGGCAAGCACTCGGCGGGGAGCTCAGCTTTTCTCCGCGAGGTAGCCGCCAGATAACAACATTGAGAAATGAACCGATTATGAGGCCGACAATACCCCAAAAAGCGATGAGCATGGTGTGCCCTCCCTATCCACACAAAACAGTGGACCGCCCAACATGAGCGGTCCACCGATGAATCTAGTACCTGCTAGTTGGTGATGTCTCGAACCCAACGTGTATGCAGATCCCGGAGGTCATTGAACAAGTCTTCGCCAACCTTCGAGAACCTGAAGTTCTGAGTGGTAGGCACGTATACCGTGCATCCATACACCTGGCCGTAGAAGGAATCCATATTAATTGAATTCACCTCAGTCCAACCTGCCGAGTAAAGCAATACCTTGGTGCGGACCTTCCCAGTTGCATCCTTCTGGTCCAACGTTCCGGATGAAAGAACGATCCTAGATTGCGTACTAGCGCTGGTGGCACCTATGCAGGTGTCCTGATTTGCCTTTGGCCTTGCAATAATCATGAGGCTATACCGGCGTGTTGAACTAGCGTCATCACCGTTGACAACCTTGATCGTTCCAGAACTATTCGTAAATGACTTTACGTAAATTGCCGCATCTGCTTTCAACGAGAATGTGAGTGTACCCGCAGACTTCTTGAGGTCACATTCTGATAGGTCAAAGATCGTTGGCGCATTAACTTCAATAACCTTGTTATAGGCGTACGCAGAACATACACCGTTCTCCTGAGCTCCGGACTCAGCTACAAAATCCGCATAAGACTTAGCCGTGTATCCATCGAAGATGGAGTTATCTCGGAATATGAACGGGTACTCCAACTTCTTTGATTCTTCGGGCGTCCGTGTGTTCTCCTCCATGATTGTTGGAAGTTTCCACTCGTCACCCGCCAACGCACCCTGCGTATCTTCTAAGTTGGAGGTGATCTTGGAGGCGTAATTGATGAAGACCTGATTGAGATTGTAATTGGAATCCGTCTTCTTACCCTTGCCCAGATACATGTGGCCGGACAATTTACTTAACGCGGAGACATCCGTCGTGGTAAACGTACCAGTAGCACGGATATCACCATAGATCGTATCCGCCTGATTCATCTCGTAGTTTCCACGGACAAGGAGTAAACCTGGCTTCGCCGCAGTGCCTACGTGAAGGTTTCCAGAATTAGTTGTCAGATTTCCGTTGACATACAAGTTACCGCTGACCGTCAACTGTGACGGTACCTTAAAGTCACCGTTGACGTATAGATTCCCTTGAATCTTGCACGTTGAGTTTGTAGTACCACCACCGAGGGCATAAATCGAGCCAGCAATATCAGAACTGCTCGGGCAGTACCACTGGCCTTTAGTTACAAGATCTGGTGAAGGTGCTGTCGAGCCAGCGGGCACCTGATCATCTGGCAGGAGCTTCAGGTTTGAAGAAGTCGTAATGCCCTGGTCACCGAAGACCGCCTCGTTAAAAGGAGAGCCATCGGGGCTCTCTAGGACACGTTCGATGACGGCTTCGTTTGCGGCATCGTCATTACGGGAGGGAGTGTTAGCTATTCCCTTAACCTTGACCATCAAGGAATCGACGTTTTTGGTCTTAACCTGCGTGGCTGAATCACAGTCTTGCCACACGGTTGACGCCTTGGTGCGGTATTTAGTCCCCAGAACTTCGTAACGTACCGCAGCACCAACTGTGTCGTAGTTGTTTACTCCAGGGTCATAGCACTCGAGAAACTCAGAGGTGGATCGGACCATCTTCTGAAGGTAGGCTTCCGCGCCGCCTTCAGCGGCTGCCACAGCCTGACCGTTCGCACGGGTGGAAGTAGCTTTAGCACTCGAACTCACCACAATTGAAGTGAGTAAGCTAATCAGAATCCCGATCACAAAGATGAATGAGATAACCAGCACGAGCGCATCACCGCGCTCGGGGTCCTCAATTCTGCCCCACATTAACCTACGCATCTCAGAAACACCCTTCCGTAGACCCGCCCAGCATGACACTTACGTCCGACTCATACTGCACGGGCCGCTTCTGGCCTCCTCGAGTCGAGGAAAATTCAATATTCACTTGACTGCCAACCCTAGTAACTATTTGATTTGAGCCAAGCTTGTAGGTACCGGTAGCAATGACCGGCCAGTCCAACGCCTTGCCGGGGGCACTCACTGCAACAGCGGTTGGTGAACTCGTGCCGCCGCCTGCAGAAACACCATGAACTTTACCAGTGGATTGGTCGAAGTAGTAGCCTACGCAACGCCTATCATCAGCATTATCTAGGCCATCTGTGTTGGAACGAACCTCGGCTGTGATCAAGAGATTTTGTCCATCTGGAGTAATACTCAACGCAGTCGAATTACGGATATTGAGCCGGAGCCGGTCCACAAGAGTTTGCGAGGTATTAGAACTCTCTGAAGAGAGTCTCACCTCCGTGGACGTGCGCGACACCGAAATAACCAACGCAGTAATGAGTGTCATCAGAATCGCGGTCAGGACGATGTAGATGATTAGCTCAACGAGAGTCATCCCAGACTCATTGTTAGCGCGCCGAATCCGGTTGAATCTTGATAGGGCGCGCAACTATCCCACCCCCGGCACAGCGAGCATGGTGGTAGTCTCAACAAGAACGGTAGTTGGATCGCTAGTTCGCGCGACTTTCACGGTATACGGATATGACTTCTCGGCACCGGGCACCGCACAGGCCGTTACGTCATCGTCCGTCCAGTGACTCGGAACAATCGTCAACGCAAACTCACCGCCACGGCCGTCATAGGCATGTGGCGGCGGTTGATTAATAAAAGACTGGAACGAGTCGCATGAGCCTTGGGAGCCCCGGGCACGTCCTATCTGCTCATTTGCAAACTGCGTAGCATTCGCGATAGCTAGGCTTTTGGCACTAGCGGAAATAGAAGAGACAAGTACGGGCGCAGCGGAAACCATGATGATCCCAAAGAGCATCATGGCCACGATAATTTCAACAAGGCCGAAGCCCTGTTCTTCTTGTTCCATACCGCTATCCATTCAACCTAGGCGCGATTCCACACTAACTGCATGCTATATCGGACGCTTAGGCCCAAAACTTGAGTCGATCTAAACAATAAAAATCGGGTGGTAGCAACCGTAGTTGCTACCACCCGATACTTCTAGGCTAGTCCTGAAGATCAGGGGGTTACGGATTCGTCCCAGTCACCGGTGCCATTGGCCGATTCGTAAGTGTAGGTTTCCGAGAGGTTATCGTTCTCACCAGTCACGGTGTAACCGTCGGCCCCAGCAGTGAAGGTGATGGTGTTGTCCTTCGAAGCGTTGAAATCGATTCCAGAGGCAGTGTCTGGGGTGCCATAGGTGAACTCTGCTGAGGTAGCGTCTGGAAGCTTACCGTTGTTGTCAACGGTGTACGCCTCAACCGCAAGCACCATGTTGTGCACGTCAGACTCAACGGACTTCTTCCACGCTCCCTCGCGGTACTTGAGGAACTGTGGAATTGCGATAGCCGCGAGGATACCGATGATGACAACCACAACGAGGAGTTCGATAAGGGTGAAGCCCTTTTCCTTCTCGTTCAGGGACTTGGAAATGCGAGCGATCATTGTGATCTCTCCCGATTCTTGTTCGATGTAAAAGGTAAAGTGTCGCGTTCCAACTTCATGGCCAACACCACTCTGTTTTCCGCGCCACTATGGGTATCGGTACCCATAGTTTGGAACTTGAGAAGATATTTCAAACTTTTTTCGCGCTATTGAGCGTTGAAACTATTGCACCAGGTCCATGATGTTGAAGATTGGCAGGTACAGGCAGATGATCATGCCACCAACCACCACACCAAGGAACGCGATCATCAGCGGCTCAAGCAGCGCGGTGAGGGACTCTGTTGCAGCTTCCACCTCTTGGTCATAGAACTCGGAGATCTTGGAGAGCATAATCTCCATGGCACCCGCATCTTCACCCACCGCTACCATCTGGGTAACCATCTCTGGAAACACAGTGTGCTTTCCCATAGGAACCGACAAGGCCTGCCCTTGGCGCACTCCACTCTGGACGTCCTTCAGTGCATCCTCGATCACCCAGTTGCCGGAGGTGGAGCCCACGATATCGAGCGCCTGCAGAATAGGCACACCTGCGCCGAGCATGGTAGCAAAGTTTCGGGTGAAGCGCGCAATAGCCACCTTGGTGAAGAGTTTGCCAAACACTGGAACCTTAAGTTTCCACTGGTCTACTTTCGAGCGGATCTCATCCTTGTGCTTGTTCTTGGACCACCAGATGGAAAAGGCAACAATGACAACGATAAGGAGCGGCGCCAACCAACGCATGAGTTGAGAGAGCACAACGAGCATCTGAGTAGGTGCGGGGAGCTTGCCGCCCATAGAAGAGAACATATCTTGAAAAATAGGAACAATAAAGAGCAACATACCCGTGGTCGCTAGGATAGCCATGCAGAAGACCACAATGGGATAGGTCATGGCCGACTTAATCTTGGCTTTCAGTTTGACCTCGGACTCAAAGTTTTCAGCGAGGCCCAGCAGGGCACTCTCCAAGAACCCGCCCGTTTCACCCGCACGAATGATGTTGATCATGAGTGGTGGGAACACCGTGGGGTGCTTGGCAAAGGAGCCAGAGAGCGAGCCACCTTTTTCCACTTCGGAACGAGCTTGGCCAAGCACCTTGCCGAGTTCCTCATTCTCCGTCTGCTCCGCAAGGATTGAAAGCGTACGCAAGAGGGAGAGCCCCGCCGAGATCATCGTGGCCATTTGGCGAGACATAACCGCCAGGTCCTTCATCGTGATCTTCTTCTTAAGGAAGCCGATCTCGATCTCGGTATTCAGGCCGCTCGTGTTGACCCTATTGATTGAGACAGCCACGAGACCCATCTGGGATAGTCGTGCGGCCACGGCCTGCTCATTTGGTGCCTCAATACGGGCAGTAACGACTTTGCCTTGGCTGTTGCGGACCGTGTACTCATACTCGTGCATTTCATCCACGAGAGTTGGATTTTGGGAGCTCATCAGTAGCCTCCATTCACTACATCAGCGTTGAATCCCGCACCGCCACGGCCTGCGAGACGGTTGAAGTCCTCCACGTGGTGGCATTTATCTAAGCCGGTTTCATAGCTAATCGCGCCGGTCTTCACCAGATCCGCCAAGTGCTGGTCCAATGTGTGCATACCCTGGTTCTTGCCTGCTTGCATTGCCGAGTAGATTTGGTGCGTTTTGCCCTCTCGGATGAGGTTACGGATACCAGGTGTTGCAACCATGACTTCCGTTGCTACAACACGGCCCGGGCCATTAGAGCGCTTGCAAAGGGTTTGACACACAACACCTTGGATCGCTGCTGCAAGCTGCACGCGAATCTGCGCCTGCTGCTCAGCCGGGAACACGTCAATGACACGGTCAATGGTCTGTGCAGCGTCCTGCGTGTGCAAGGTGGCAAACACAAGGTGACCCGTCTCGGCAGCGGTCAACGCCACTGAAATGGTCTCAAGGTCACGCATTTCACCAACCAGGATGATGTCAGGGTCCTGACGCAAGACGTGCTTTAGCGCAGCGGCAAACGACCAGGTATCTGTACCGACTTCGCGCTGGTTGACCACAGACTTCTTATGATCGTGCAGGAACTCGATGGGGTCCTCAACCGTCATGATGTGATCGGCGCGGGTGCGGTTAGCGAGGTCGATAATCGAGGCCAATGTGGTGGACTTACCCGAACCCGTAGGCCCCGTCACCAGAACCATGCCGCGCGGCAGTTTAGAAAAGGTATTAACTACAGGAGGAACGCCAAGATCCTCAAGTGGTTTGATCTCGCTCGGGATAAGACGGAAAGCCGCACCAATAGAGTCACGCTGCTGATACAGGTTCACACGGAAGCGTGCACCACCTGGTACCTGGTACGCAAAGTCCAGCTCAAGGTGCTCCTCAAACTGCTCGCGCTGCTTTTGCGTGAGGATCGAGTACAGCGAACGACGCAGAGACTCCGAGTTCAGTACGTCATAACCCTCTAGTGGGGTCAACGAACCGGCCTTACGGATCATCGGAGTCGAGCGGTTGGTGAGGTGGAGGTCCGATGCGTCATAGAAGACAACATCATTCAAAATGTCGTCAACTATCACATCGCCAGCGCGCAGCGCACTGGAGAGGCCCACGCGGTTACCAATGTTTTGGTCCTGCGTAGCCACGCCTCTGACACGATGCGGGCGCTCTGGTTCCGCGGAGGCCTGAGGTTGTACTGGTGCTTGAGGTTGCACTGCTGCTTGAGGCTGCGCTGCGGCTAGAGGTTGCGCAGCAGCCTGAGTTGGTTCGGCCGCACCTGGTCGTGCTTGCCCACCGAAAGGCGATTGCCGAACGGGTGGTTGCACAGGTGCTTGGGCGGGCCTATCGAACGACGTTGGCTGACCGAGCGGTTGAGGGGTGTTTTGTCCAAACACTTGGGGCGCAGCTGGCTGTTGTCCCTGTTGACTTGAGGCAAGTGGCTGTTGAACCTGCGCTCCTTGCAAGCCAGATTGCTGAGGCGGAGCTTGAATTCCCCCGAACGGAAGGGACCCAGCTGCGCGGCTAACGGGAGCCACAGCGCGCGCTGCTGTGTAGTCCTGCTGCGGTGATGCCCCAGTCGGCGCGCTAACGCCGCTCGGGTTGGGGAAACCCGGATTCTCAATCTGCTCCTGAGCGGGGCGAGCGAAGGGCCGCTGCGCAATCTCGTTCTGGAACACCTGAGCTGCCGTACCGTTAGCCCACGAATACTCCCCCGGCTGCGTCTGAGTTGGCTGCACGGCGGCATTCGGTGGAGTAGTGTCCGGCGAAGCAAAACCTCGACGGTCAGGCTGACCCTCCGGATAGAACTGCTGAGTCACAATGACGCCCTTCCAACTCTGTGCGCACCACGTTGGCCACGCTCATGGAATATCGGCAGGCAACGCTGCACACTTAAGCGATTTGGCAGAATCATCCGCGCCAGCTGAACCTAATTGGAGCTGCGCTTACTTGAAGCCGTGCTTAGTAGGAGTTGCGCGTATCAGCAACTTCCCCTACACGAGCCACGCGGATAAAAGTACGCCTAAGCGACTACGCGCAGAATTTCCTCAATGGACGTGCGCCCATCGAGAACCTTCATCCAGCCATCCTCGCGCAACGACTTCATACCCTGCTCCTGAGCAACCTTGGCAATGTCCGCCGAAGACGCATGCGACACCGCAAGGCGCTCAATGTCCTCGGTCACGTTCATAACCTCGTGCAAGGCAATACGGCCGCGGTAACCCGTGTTGGAGCAGGCCGTGCAGCCGGCAGGACGGTGTAGCACAGGAATCTGCTGGCCTTCCTCCCACGGGAAGCGAGCCGCCGCCAGCTCCTCAGGCGTGGGCAGGTACTCTTCCTTGCATTTATCACACAGCTTACGCGCCAAACGTTGCGCCACCACGCAGTCCAGCGCTGAACCCACAAGGAACGGCTCAATGCCCATCTCCGTCAAACGGGTTACTGCGGAAGGGGCGTCGTTAGTGTGCAGCGTGGACAACACAAGGTGACCCGTCAGAGCAGCCTCAATAGCTATCTGGGCCGTCTCGTGGTCACGGATCTCACCGAGCAGAACCACATCCGGGTCAGAGCGCAGAATCGAACGCAAAGCACCAGCAAACGTAAGGCCGGCTTTAGGGTTCACCTGCACCTGGTTAATACCCGGCAAGCGATACTCCACTGGGTCCTCAACCGTAATCACGTTGATCTCCGGCTTAGATACCGCATTAAGCGTGGCATACAGGGTGGTGGACTTACCCGAACCCGTAGGACCAGTCACTAGGATCATGCCGTATGGCTTGTTGTACGACTCCTTGTAAATCTGGTAGTTGTCCTCACCAAAGGAGAGGTCACGCAGGTCCAAGCTCGCGGTGGAGTTGTCCAAAATACGCATGACGATCTTCTCGCCCCACACCGTGGGCAGCGTGGCAACACGAAGGTCAATCTTGCGGCCATTGTGCGTCACGCTCATACGGCCATCCTGAGGCTTGCGCTTCTCAGCAATGTCAATATCCGAGAGGATCTTCACGCGCGAGGTCACAGCAGCCTGCGTGCTCTTAGGCGAGCGCTGCATCTCATGTAGAACGCCGTCAATGCGGTAACGCACCCGCAGATCATGCTCAGTGGGTTCAATGTGAATATCCGAGGCACGGTCCGTAATAGCCTGCGTAACAATCAGGTTCACGTAACGCACAATCGGAGCGTCATCGTCAATTGAGTCGCCGACACTCGAAAGGTCGATTTCGTCTTCTTGCTGTTGCGCAGACAATTGGCTAGCCAAGTTATCCATCTCGCCGTCAGCGCGAATGAATCGGTCCAGCGCACGGGATAAGTCATCGTGCGTTGCAACAACCGGAACCACAGGCATGCGGGTAATCTGGCGGACATCATCGAGCGCCAACACGTTACCCGGATCTGCCATGGCCAGCAGAATCGACCCATTCTCATAGCCGATAGGCAGCACGGTATATGAGCGGCAAAGACCCCCGGGGACCGCACCCACGGCGGAACGGTCCACGGGGTACTCGTCGAGATCAACAAACTGCAGGCCCACCTGCTGAGCGAGCGCGGACACTAACTGGCTCTCGGTGAGTACGCCTGCCTCAACCAGGACCCTTCCGAGACTTGATCCGCGAATAACCTGCTCGTCGAGTGCAGCCAGGAGTTGTTCCTGGGTTACCAAACCTTCATCGAGGAGGATCTCTCCGAGTTGCTTCACATCGACTCCACTGCGTTCTATTGGATATTCGAATGAATTTATCGGCAGAAATTGCCCTCAGGGTTAGTGGCAATGACCCAGATCACGGCCAAATGGCGCAGGGTAAGGCGTTTAACGGTTATCGAAGCGCTTGCGTGCTTTGCGCAGCCGCAGAAACATGCGCTTGGGCGCCAGCGGGTGAAAAAGTTGGAGTTGCTACTTGGAAAGTGCAGCTCAGCTGGCGAGAGCGCCTTCCAGCGCGGCAGCCATAGCGTCAATAGGTCCGCGCTTGCCCGTCATAAGACGCACTTGCTCCACAGCCTGGTGCAAGAGCATCCGTTCCCCCGTCACTGCTGTACCGCCCGCGGCGCGCCACGCCGCGATAAGTGCCGTGGGCGCAGGATCATATGCCACATCCAGCAGAATGCCGCGCAGTGGTTGCAGGGCTGACTCTGGTGCCAGATGCTCAGTCAGTTCGGCGGCAAGATCATCAGCCGCATGAGGAGGCAACGTAGACACCACAAGGTCCGCCTTAACAAGCATCTCACGCGCCTTGTTCAACGTAAGGAAAGTGGGTTCAATGCCCATACGCCCTGCAGCAGCGCGTAACTCCCCCGTGCGACCCAAACTACGCACCACAACAACCGGCGCAGTGCAACCAAGTTCTGCCAGCGCCGCTACAGCTGAGGCAGCCGTAGCGCCCGCGCCAATAACCACGCCCACCGGCTTTGCTGGGAGCTGTGTTCCGCGCTGCGCGATGCCCTCGCGCAAGGCCTGAACAACGCCATACACGTCAGTGTTGGTGCCCACTGCCATCCGCGCAGCACCCTTACCGGAGAACAACACCGTGTTCACCGATCCGGTTACCTCCGCCAACGGCTCAATGTGTTGCAGGAGGGGAAACACCGCCTTTTTCAGCGGCATAGTCAGGCTCAAGCCCGCCCATGAATCATCAAGCTGAGCCATGAACTCAGCCAACTGGCTCTCGTCCACGTCATGACGCTCATACGCCCAATCGCTCAAACCCAACTGGGCGTAGGCAGCCGCATGCAAAACCGGAGAAAGCGAATGCGCAATAGGGTGCCCCAGAACCGCAGCGCGATGAGCCGCCTCCACAGAACTAGCCTGTGACACTAGTTGCCCTCACCATCCGACTTCGAGTTCAGGCGCTCAGCGTTATCCGCAAGCCACTTCTTGTACTCATCCTGGTTCTTCTGATGCTCAGCAAACGTAGCCGCAAACTTAGTCTCATGAGTCTCCGGGTTCACAGCCACAAAGTAGATGTAATCCGTCTTATCCGGGTTCAACGCGGCACGAATAGCCTGCTCACTCGGAGTGGCAATCGGCGTTTTAGGCAGACCCACATACTTGTACGTGTTCCACGGGTTGTCATCCGCACGCTGATCCGCGCTCGTAGATGCGTCAGCCGAACCACCAAACTTGTAATGAACCGTAGAGTCCATCTGCAACTTCATGTCAATGTTCAACCGGTTATAGATGACACTGGCAACCTTGCCAAAGTCCTCATCACGGCCAGCCTCACGCTGCACAATAGAAGCAACGTTTAGGATCTTCTCCCACTTGTCCTCAGGGATCTCAAGCTTGTTCAAGCGAGTAACCGAGCGGCTCACCATCTCAGTGATGATCTCTTCAGCAGTGACGTCCTTACCAAAGCGGTAATCGCCGTCCGCGAGCCAACCCTCAAAGCTGCCACCGGCCACCTCAGGCAAACCTCGCGCCTGCGAATCCTCCAGCGCGGCGTTAATCTCCTCATCCGTGAGGCCAGTGACCTTCTTAATCTTCTGGAAAGTCTGCGAGTTCTTCTCGCCCGGAATCACCTGAATCCGGTTACCCGAAAGATTATTCAAATCCAACAGCATGGAGATGGCCTGAGCCGCAGGCAACTCCTTATACAGCGCATACGTGCCCGGCTGAATCTTGCTCGAATCAGGATTCGCAATAGCCGCGTTCGTGTACGCCTTCACCGACGCAATCACGCCATTGGCGTACAGAGTCTGAGCGATCGCCGCACCCGAATCCCCCGGCTTCACCTCAACCTCAACCGGCTCCGTGCCCTGACCCTCGTAATCCTCAACCGCTTCCGTGGACTTAGACGCAAACGGTGAAATATCACCAAAGAACCGCGCCCCAGCCTTCCAACCGACAACCACAATCGCCCCGATAACCAACACGGAAATCAACGTGGCAATCAGCGACGCACGCCGGCGCTTAGCCGCCCGCTTCCTGCGAGCCGCCAACTCCCGACGCTCCTGACGAGACAGGTGAGAATCGTCGTACTCGTGGCCTTGCAGATCGAACAGGTCGTTCACTTCAGGGGGTTCCTTCGGGTTCGGACACACCCCATTCACGGCAAGAACAGGAGGCGTCATACGAGGATCGTTTGGCGTTCCCACGGCCAAAACCGGCGGGAAACGTTACCTAAGCGTTAGATTCTACACTTCAGAAAACTCGTTGGGTGAAAAAACGCGGTGGATACTTCTCACGTTTAGTGCACACATGTGAAGCACCTCAGACAACATCACGCAGCGGCCTACCCGCCCGCGCACCCGAACGCTTCTCCACCTCCAACGCAGACTCCAAAATCACCACCGCCGCAGCCTGATCCACCACCGCACGATGATTCTTCATCTTCTTCCCAGACGCATGAAGCACCTGGTGAGCAGTGACGGAACTCAGGCGTTCGTCGATAAGAAAAACTTCCACGCCGGGAATCACACGCGCCAACAAATCCGCATACGTGACCGCCATCTGCGCCGACGCACCCTCCGCACCAGACAAGTGCTTAGGCATACCCACATAAATGGCATGAACAAAACGCTCTTCAGCAATATCCCGGATAGCCGCCACATCCTTCGGCAGCGTGGCTGGGATCTTGCCGCCTACCGAATACGTCACCGAACGATCCCGCGGCAACGTCTCAACAGGCGAAGCCAAAATGCCATCAGGGTCACTCGCGGCAACCCCCACCCGGACCATACCCACGTCAATAGCGAGGCGAGCCCCACGCGCAACGCGCTGGGGCTCGCCATCAAACACATCAGGGGTGCTCACGCGCCCGCGACCTCCCGGACGCCAGCCACAATGCCAGTAAGGGCCTCAGGCAGCGCGGCAGCATTCTGGCCACCACCCTGAGCCATGTCGTCCTTACCGCCACCGCCACCACCAAGGATGCCAGAAGCCGTCTTAGCCAACGCGCCAGCCTTCACGCCAAGATCACGAGCCGACTGGTTCGTCACAATGACCACCTGCGGACGGTCCTTAAACACGCCAGCAATAGCAACAACGCTCGCGTCGCCCTCGCCAAGACGGTTACGCAGATCCGTAGCAAGCGTGCGCAGCGCGTTACCGTCCGCAATCTCGCCCACACTGTGCGCAATCACCTTGACGGAACCCACACGCTCAGCCTGCTCCACAAGAGCCCCAGCAGAAGCCATGAGCTGAGCCTGACGCAAACTCGCCAGTTCCTTCTCAGTGTCCTTCAGCTTGCTCATCAACGACTCAATACGGCTCGGCATCTCCTCCGAACGCACATTCAGCAACCCAGAAATCTGAGAAACCAGCGCACGTTCCTTAGCGTTGTGGCCATACGCACCCGCGCCAACCAGCGCATCCACGCGGCGCACGCCCGAACCAATCGAAGCCTCGCCCAAAATCGTGATCATGCCAATGTCACCGGTCTGCTTCACGTGCGTACCAGCACACAACTCACGCGACCAGTCATCACCAATCGAAACCACGCGGACCCGCTCACCGTACTTCTCACCAAACAGAGCCATTGCGCCCATAGCGCGGGCTTCGTCGAGAGACGTAGTGATATCCGTAACCGCAAAGTTCTCCCGGAGCTGATCGTTAACCCGACCCTCAATCTCCTCCAAAGCCGAGCCCGGAACAGCCTGAGCCTGACGGAAGTCAAAACGGATACGGTTAGGCGAATTCTCCGAACCAGCCTGCGTAGAATCTGGGCCAAGCGTTTCCTGCAGAGCCTTGTGAATCATGTGCGTAGCCGAGTGAGCCTGGCTGATCTGACGACGGCGCACCCCATCAATCTCAGCCACAACCTGCTCGCCGTTAGTCAGCGTGCCCTCCGTGAGGCGGCCGCGGTGCACAGACAAACCCTTAACCGGGGACTGCACGTCATCAACCTCAAACGTGGCGCCACCATCGGAAAGGATCGTGCCGTGGTCAGCAAGCTGACCACCCTTCTCCGCATAGAACGGGGTGCGATCCAAGATGAGCTCGACATCCGCAGGCGCCTGAACCGTGGTCACGGCAACGCCGTCCACAATCATGGCCTCCACACGAGCCGGAGCCTTAGCATCCGTGTAACCCAAAAACTCCACCGGAGCCTTCAAGTCAGCAACCACACCCTGGTAGATCGAGATGTCAGCGTGACCCTGCTTCTTAGCCAGCGCATCAGCACGAGCACGGCTACGCTGCTCCTGCATGAGCTCGCGGAAAGCCTTCTCATCCACGGCCACACCCTGCTCAGCCGCAACTTCAAGCGTCAGGTCAATGGGGAAACCATACGTGTCATGGAGTTGGAAAGCCTGCTCACCCGTGAGCTTTGGAGTGGGGGCATTTTTTGCTTCCGTAACGGCCGTATCCAGGATGGCTAGGCCAGCGTTCAGCGTGCGGCGGAACACCTCCTCCTCCGTGGACGCGGTAGCAAGAATCGAGTTCCAGTTCTCAGCCAAATACGGGTACGACTCAGCCATGACGTTCATAGACGTCTCCAACAGCGCAGGAATAACCGGCTCAGTGACACCCAGCAGGCGCATCGAGCGAATGACACGGCGCATCAGGCGGCGCAGCACATAGCCGCGGCCCTCGTTTGACGGACGCACGCCGTCCCCAATAAGCATGAGCGAAGACCGCACGTGGTCAGCAACCACACGGAAGCGGACGTCGTCATCATTATTAGCGCCGTACTTCTTGCCCGTAAGCTGCTCAGCAGTCTGGATGACCGGGAACACCTGGTCAATCTCATACATGTTGTTCACGCCCTGCTTCAGCAAAGCAACACGCTCAAGGCCCATGCCCGTGTCAATGTTGTGCTGCTTCAGCGGACCAACAATGTCAAACTTGTCCTTAGCAGTCACATTAGTGAGCTGGTACTGCATGAACACAAGGTTCCAGATCTCCAGATAACGGTCCTCATCAGCAATAGGACCGCCCTCCTTACCAAACTCTGGACCACGGTCGATGTAGATTTCCGAGCACGGACCACCAGGACCAGGCTGGCCAGTGTGCCAGTAGTTGTCCTTCTTATCGCGGCGCTGAATGCGCTCCTCCGGAAGGTCCGCAATCCGGCGCCACAGGTCATGTGCCTCGTCATCGTCTTCATAAACGGTGACCCACACGAGCTCCGGGTCAAAGCCGAGCTTGCCGTCAGCCTCCGAGCCCGTAATGAAATCCCAGGCAAACGTAATAGCCTGCTCCTTGAAGTAATCACCAAAGGAGAAGTTACCGTTCATCTGGAAGAACGTACCGTGACGAGTAGTCTTACCAACCTCTTCAATGTCACCAGTACGGATGCACTTCTGCACCGACGTAGCACGAGGCCACGGCGGAGTCTGCTCACCCAGCATGTACGGAATGAACGGAACCATGCCCGCCACCGTGAACAGGAGAGATGGGTCTGGAGAGATCAAAGAGGCGGACGGCACAACGGCGTGGCCCCGAGCCTCAAAGTAATCGAGCCATCGTTGACGGATTTCAGCGGTACGCATGTGTTCCTCTGCACCTGTTCAGTAGTCAGCCTGCTAGCTGGCTAACTAGTAGTCGCGGTAGTTGTGGTAGTTCTGGTTGTTTTGGGATTCCCGGGATCCGGGGTTCCGGGGTTCCGGGGTTCCGGTGGCCGCACCATAAAGTGGGCACTGGGTAATTCTACGTGGCGAGCGCAAATCACAGGCGCGCTCAAGCGGTATGACGGGTCACAATGGATATGGGCGAGTTGAGGTTAGGTGGGGTTCGCCAGGCTCAGATAGCCAAGGCCACGCCGCCACAAAAACAACGACACTGGAACAACGCCACTACAACAACGACGCTAGAACGACGCCACTAGAACGAGTATCCGAGCTCATCCTCAACTGGATCAACATCCGGGAAATCAGCGGCCGTGGGCCGCGGCTTGCTCGGATCCCAACCATCTGTGTTCTTCGCGCGGCGAGCTTTCAAATCCTCAAGCGTGCCCTGCGTTTCAGCAAGAAGAGCCGACTTCAACTCAGCCTCACGCTCAGCAAACGCGTCGCGGAACTCACCCCAAAAGCCACCCACCGCGCTCGAGGCACGCCCAGAAAACTCCGAAGCCTGCGCACTCGCCCGCTGCGCCACCGCCTCAGGCGTGTACTTCAACACCATCTTGCGGCCCTTGACCATCACAAAAACGGTCAACGCAACGCCAGTACCCACCCAAAAGAGCCGCTTCATCACTTACCCCCTCGCAAACCGCTGCCCTTGACGGTACGTGCGGTATCGTCGCCACTCTTGACCTTATGGAATGCAGAACCCATGGCCTTGCGCACGCCATACGTAAACGCAGCCACCTTCACCAACGGGCCACCAAAAGTGGCCGCATAAATACCAGTCAACGCCGAGATGTTCTGGGAAATCTCCGCCGCAGAAGTCGTCACAGTATCAACTTTTGCGAGCTGGGCGTTGGCTGATGTGACGGTAGTTGCCGACTCGTCGAGAATAGGCAACGTATGCTCAGTGATCTCCTCCAGCGACTGCGTAGCCGCATCAAACACCCGCCCCAATTTGACGAGCGGAACCGCAAGCAATCCCACAAGCGCAACAAAAGCGATAGCAGCGATAAGTCCGGCAATATCACCGATCACGAAAATCTCCTTGGCCAAGATGAGTGTTCCCACCTAACACTACCGGCTCCACCCCATCTGACATCCGGACTTAACACCTGAGTTCCCGGCTTAGCAGTTGAGATCCGGGTTTCTGGCTGAGCTCCCTCGTTGTTCAAGGGACTTCACCCAAAAACTAGGGAAGTGAGGCAGGCTGCGAGAGGCCACTCCAGCCTTAGCCCGAGAATCGCGCATCCACAAGGTAAATAACGCTGCGGCCATCCACAGAAATGACCCGTTTCAGGGCCGCCCAGCAACAACCGCCCTGCAGATCGCCTAGTTTTCTGCACATGGACCTTGACAAAAACTACGAAAATATAGCCCGACGAGATCAGCCTCGGGTATCACCACCAACTGCCAAATTCCCTCGGGAACAAGTCACATTCCGGTCAACCCAAGTCGACCGCACCAAACTCAACTCAGGACTCCGAAACAAAACTCTCCATAAGCTCCGCCGCGGACAGTACTGCTTCACAAAGCAGATCCTCAAGGATGAGCCATGGTACGAAACAGCATTGAAGCAAAAATTCGGTGAACTTGACCTCCAGCGAGATTGCATCCAACCAGAAAGCGTTGTCAGCCACCTCACTGCGGCGATGCTCTGGGGGCTGCCAATAGTTGAGCGGAGTACCGACGTGCACATCAGTGGTTTATTTTTGAGTCATCACAATATTGGTGGACAAATCAGACATGCCGCCAGCATTCCACCCACTCAGCACGCACTCATAGATGGCCTTGTGGTTACGAGCTTGGAACGCACCGTGGTGGACTGCCTGCGGATAATAAATCCAAAACTTGGAATCCAACCTGCAGACCAAGCTCTCGCACGTGGGATGAGTCGCGAACTGGCGCTCGAGATCAATTCCAAAATTGCGCATCGCCGATATAGAAAGCGTGCCTCCAAGATATTGGAACTCGCTGATGCAGGTGCCGAGTCCCCACAGGAATCACTCTGCAGGTACTACATACTCGCAGCAGGCCTACCCGAACCAGTCACACAGTACAAGGTGACAGTTGACGGCCGGATCTACTACCTTGACCTGGCCATTGAGCAACTCAAACTTGCATTCGAGTTTGATGGGTTCGGAAAGTACGACGATCACCGCACAAACTTCGACGAGAAGATACGAGAAGATCGTCTGCGCCGAGTTGGATGGAAGTTCCTTAGACTTACATCCGCTGACCTTGCCGAGCCGGAATCCTTAATTTTTAAGTTGCAAGGGTTTGTTGCGGAATCAGGTTTCCGGGCGAAACGTTTACTTGATCCGGATTTATTCCCTTTGATGATGCGCAATTGACATGCGTCCTTGTTACCTGTTGCGGTGGCTGGGGGTAACTGGGCGGGTGAGATCCGGAGTTAGTGAGTGAACCCCCTCCCACAAGCAGGGAACTCAACCAGTCGGAGGGAAGTCAACGTGGAAGAAGGGAACTCACCCGGAGGTGACGGGGCTGGGGTAACTGGGCGGGTGAGATCCGGAGTTAGTGAGTGAACCCCCTCGCACAAGCAGGGAACTCACCCAGCCGGAGGGAAGTCAACGTGGAAAAAGGGAGCTCACCCAGCCGGAGGGAAGTCAACTTGGAAAAGGGGAACTCACCCGGAAGTGGCGGGCTGGGGTGGGCGCCAAGGGTGGGCGGCGCTGAGCCTGGCAGTCGGAAGGCGGAAGTGACGGGCTGGGGGTAACTGGGCGGGTGAGTTCCGGAGTTAGTGAGTGAACCCCCTCGCACAAGCAGGGAACTCAACCAGTCGGAGGGAAGTCAACTTGGAAAAAGGGAACTCACCCGGAGGTGACGGGCTGGGGTGGGCGGAAAGGCAGAAGTGACGGGGCTAAGACTGCCGGGCGCAGGCCGGGGCTGCACGCGCGAAGCAGCAAAAAACAAGGCGCCCGCAACCGATGTTGCGGACGCCTTGTCCAAAACCTGTCAGTTCATCACTGACCGGCCACAGCCTGAATCAGCGAGCGTAGTACTCAACAACCAGGTTAACTTCGCACTGCACTGGGATCTCGGAGCGAACTGGCTTACGAGTCAGAACGGCCGAGAGCTTCTCGAGCTGAACGTCGAGGTAGCCAGGAACAGCAGGAAGAACGTCGCGGTGTGCGCCTGCAGCAGCAACCTGGTAAGGGGTTGCAGCCTGCATCTTTGGCTTGACCTGAATGGTCTGGCCAGGCTTTACCTTGAACGATGGGCGGTCAACGAGCTTGCCGTCAACGAGGATGTGGCGGTGAACCACAGCCTGGCGAGCCTGAAGGATGGTGCGAGCAAAGCCAGCGCGCAGAACGAGGGCGTCGAGACGCGACTCGAGGAGCTCGACCATGGTCTCACCAGTCAGACCGTCAAGACCACGGGCCTTGTCGTAAGCAGCGCGGAGCTGCTTCTCACGAAGCGCGTACTGTGCGCGAAGACGCTGCTTCTCGCGCAGACGAACTGCGTAGTCGGACTCGGTGCGGCGACGGCTACGGCCGTGCTCACCTGGTGGGTATGGACGCTTCTCAAAGTGCTTAACAGCCTTTGGGGTAAGAGCAATGCCCAGTGCGCGGCTCAGGCGAACCTGGCGGCGCGAACGGGTTACAGAAGACATGCGTTTTCCGTTCCTGTCGTTGTATGTTGACGTCACATCCCTGCGCGATTGCGTAAGGATGTGGGACCAGCCGAAGAAGCTAACGCTAGGTTAGATTCGCGGGCCGAGGTCCCAGGTGGTTACGTCGCAGCCGCTAAGGGCCACGATTGGCAACCTTAAAAGTCTAGCAGTTACGCCGGATTTCCGTCCCGCAAAATGGGGTTGATCCGTTCCAGACGCTGTGTGACGTTGCGCTCAAATCCGCGGTCGGATGGCTGATAATACTCGGCTCCCAGCAGCGCGTCCGGCAGGTATTGCTGCGGCGCGATGGCGTGCGGGTAGTCGTGTGCGTACTTGTACCCCACGGCGTGGCCGAGTTTTTTGGCCCCGGCGTAGTGGCCGTCCCGCAGGTGCTCAGGCACCACGCCGATTTTCCCGGATTGCACGTCCGCGATGGCCGCGTTGATAGCGTCGTGTGAGCGGTTTGATTTGGGTGCGGTGGCAATGTGCACCACGGCCTGCGCCAGCGCGTACTTTGCTTCCGGCATACCGAGCAGTTGCACGGCCTCGGCCGCGGCGGTGGCGGTTTGCAGCGCGGATGGGTCCGCCATGCCTACGTCCTCAGACGCAGAAATCACGATCCGCCGCGCGATAAACCGCGGGTCCTCCCCCGCCACAATCATCCGCGCCAGGTAGTGCAGCGCCGCGTTCACGTCGCTGCCGCGCATCGATTTAATGAACGCCGAAATCACGTCATAGTGCTGGTCACCGTCGCGGTCATACCGCACGGCCGCAATATCAATGGCCTGTTCCATGGTGGCCAGGTCCACCACGGCCGGCACGCGTTGGTCTGTGGCACGGCCCTGATTTTCGACGATACCCTCAGCCCCAGCCTCATCCTCAGACTCGTTCACCTCGGCAGCATCGGGTTCAGCTGAACTAAGTTCGCGTTCAACTCGGCGTTCCAGAGCAGCGCCCGCGGCTGCCTCGAGGATGGTGAGCGCCTAGCGTGCATCCCCACCAGCGAGCCTGAGCAGGTGCTCGCGGGCGCCATCAGCAAGTTCAACCTCTCCGCCCAGTCCGCGTGGGTCTGCTACCGCGCGGTCCACGAGTTGCGCAATGTCGTCGTCTTCAAGCGGTTTCAGGGTCAGCAACAAAGAACGAGACAGCAGCGGAGAGTTCACGGAGAAGCTGGGGTTCTCGGTGGTGGCTGCAACGAGCGTGACCCAGCGGTTCTCCACTGACGGCAGGAGCGCGTCTTGCTGCGATTTGGAGAACCGGTGGACCTCGTCGATAAATAGGACGGTTTCCTGGCCGCCGGCCGTCAGGCGGCGCCGGGCGTCCTCAATGACTGTGCGGACGTCCTTCACGCCGGCGGTCACAGCCGAGAGTTCCACAAACCGGCGCCCGGAGTTTGTGGCAATCAGGTACGCAAGCGTGGTCTTACCGGTGCCGGGCGGACCCCACAGGATCACGGACCCGGGCGCGGCGCGATTGTCCCCCGAGGCCGGCTCCAACAGCCGGCGCAGCGGCGAGCCGGGACGCAGCAGATGGGCTTGCCCGGTGACCTCGTTGACTGATGCTGGACGCATCCGCACCGCCAGCGGCGCGTGCTCGGAAACTGCCGGCACGCCAACAACCGTTTGGCCGGTCGATTCAAAGAGGTCCATACATCCAAGCCTATCGCCGTGCACCGCGTAACATGGCACTCAGAACATCTCCCGCGCCGCGGACCAGCAGGGGGCTGGCCCGCTAGGGACCTACTAGGGACCCACTAAGAACCCACTAGGATCCCACTAGGAACGCAGTTGAGGATGCAAGGAGCCAACGATGACCGATTTTCGACCTCCAAGTCAGCGTGACCCCATACCCCAACCACGCCCAGAGCCAAGCTCCTCGCAGCCCGGCTCCCAGCAACCGAGCTCCCAACAGCCCGGCTTCCAGCAGGCTGGGTACCAAGCCCCAGCGGCTCCGGGCAGCCAGCAGGTGGGCGGCGCCGCACGCGACTATGAAGAACACATGGCCGCCACCGCGCACGATATTGAATACACGCAGTGGCAGCTCCAACAGCAGCAGGCGCAGTTCCGCGCCATTGCACAACGCAACACTGCCCGCAGGTCTGCCACACGGTTTGTGTGGTCGCTGCGAATTGCGTCCTATCTACTTGCGGTGGGCGCCGCTTGGGCACTACTCGGCTCGCACTGGTTTACGTTCGCGTGGATTGCGGTCTTGATCTTTGTGGCGCAGGTGGGGATCTACTCGGCTAAGCCGCAACGCAACGTGTCTGCCACGAGCTTTTTGGCTGAAAACAATGTGGTGGTTGATGACCGGCACGCGGCCTTCACCTCAAAGACTCCACCCAAACGGCGCTGGTAGTGGCGCTGGTAGTGGCGCAAGAATCGTCGAAAATATAACTCACCGCCGGCTCACAGCCGGCCCCACTAAACCCCTGCGGTCACCGCTTCCGGTAACTGCGCCGCTGGAGTTGCTGCAGCGGTAGCGGGCAGGTTGATGGTCTCGCGGCCCGAGCCGCCGAGTGCGCGAAGCGCCGCGAGGATCGCCACAAGGTCCACGATCTCCTGAGTGAGCGCGCCCGCCGTGGCTGGGATCAGGCCAAACGCGGCCACAACCATCAGGACGACCGAGAGCGCAATACCAATCCAGATGCTCTGCAGTGCCACGCGCATAGTGTGCTGTGCAATGGACACCACAGCGGCCACGCGGGAGATGTCGTCGGCAAGTATGACGGCGTCGGCCGCCTCGGATGCGGCGGTGGAACCACGCGCACCCATCGCAATGCCTACGTCCGCGCGGGCGAGCGCGGGTGCGTCATTCACGCCGTCCCCCACCATGATGACTGGCCGCGGCTGGGCCGCCCCCACAATCTCCACCTTGTCCGCGGGCAGGCACAGCGCGTGCACGGTGTCGATTCCGGCGCGCTCGGCAATCGCATCCGCCGTTTCTTGTGCGTCCCCGGTCAGGAGCGCGGCCTTGCTGATACCGAGCGTGCGCAGCGCGGTGACGGTTGCCTGCGCATTAGTGCGCAGCTCGTCTCGCGCTACGAGGACCCCGGCAAAGTGGCCGTCCACGGCCACATAAATGGCCGTTTCCCCGGCCTCAATGTTGGTGCGGCTGGCACCTGGTACATACGCCTGCTTCCCGACGATGACCTCACGTCCGTCCAAACGTGCGGTCACGCCGTTGGTCGCCTCTTCATGGGCGTCCGTGCTTGCAACCAGCGGGAGGCTGCGGGACTTTGCTTCATGAATAAGTGCGGCCGCGAGGACGTGTGAGGAGTATTGCTCGGCTGACGCGGCGAGCGTGAGCAGTTCGTCTTGGCTGAGGGCTGAGCCTGCGGCGGGGCGGATATCTACAATCTGCGGCTTGCCTTGTGTGAGCGTTCCCGTTTTATCAAAGTAGACGGACCCTGCGCGCGAGAGGTTTTCTAGAACTGCGCCGTTCTTGACCACAACCTTGTTTTTGGCGGAACGGCTCATTCCCGAGATGAACGCTACGGGTGCGGCGATAAGCAGTGGGCACGGGGTGGCAAGAACCAGGACCTCGGCAAAACGGACGGCCTCACCAGTCACTGCCCACGCAATGCCCGCAATGAGCAGGGACAGCACGGTGAACGGAACGGCAAACCTGTCAGCTAGTCTGACGGTTGGTGCTTGTTCTTCCTCCGCGCTTGCCACCAGGTTTACGATCTGTTGGTACTGGCTGGTAGCCGCCGTAGCGGTGGCACGCATCTTCACGGCGCGCTGGCC
>Ga0182744_1000593_pt1 | contig 33701 bp, 33 predicted proteins | sample eDN3rd30CKraftMG_FD_128525 | JGI IMG/M metagenome (GOLD analysis project Ga0182744, IMG submission 128525) | Enriched Miracle-Growth compost microbial communities from Emeryville, California, USA - eDNA 3rd pass 30_C Kraft MG (version 2) (version 2) ... | reverse complement strand
GCCGGGTTTTGGTATGTCCAACCCGAAAGGGCGGCTGCTCGATGCGTGCACGACAAATCCCAGCGTGATGGCGAGCTTCGCAGACGGTCCGAAGGACAAATCGCTCCAGTGGAGCGATTTGAGGGAAGGAGGCCATGAGGGCTATGCCCGAATGGCAAGACCGCGAGGGGAAACATCCCGGGGCGGCGCTTCGGCACGTCCACCCATCGACACCACCGCCATGCTCCCTCATAGTGCCACCACCACTCCAGTTGCGGGTCTCCCCATGCGCTTGCTTGCCGCTGCTCTCGCCCTTCTCTCCACCCCTGCCTTTGCCGATGCCGTCACCTATTCCGGCACGCTGGGCGGGCGCGAGATCGTCGTTGAACTGACCGAGCCGGCCGATGGCGTCGTGACCGGCCGCTATGCCATTCTGGCCGATGGCTACGATATCCCCCTCCAGCCCCGCACCGCCGAGAACGGCGCCTGGGTGCTGGCCGAGGAAGCCCCCTGCGGCGATGATGATTGTCCGGCCGATGATGATGGTCTCGTCGCCGATCCGCCGATCGCCGCCATCTGGACGCTGACGCTTTCGGATGATGGCACGTCTCTGATCGGCACCCGGCGGTCCGAGGGCGCCAAGGCCAAGTCGCAGCCCGTCGCGCTCGAAGCCGTCGCCCGCCGGGCGCTCGAGGAGGAGCCGACGCCCTATTTCATGCATGACCGGGCGATGCTGCTCGGCTTCGAGGCCGATCGGCCCCTCAATGCCCAGACGGCGCCCTATGACATGCTGCGTCTTTCCGGCGGGCCGCTCGAAACCGGCCCCATCGAGCCCGGCGAGGCCGGCGCGTTTTACGGCTATACCGCCGATCCGCGCACCGGTTTCTTCTTTCCCTCGGTGCTGGCATTGCCCGGCAACACCACCACGGCGATCAACGAGGCCTTGCATAACCACCGCAATCGCATGGCGATCGATGCGCTCAGCTGCAAATCCCTGGTTTATGCCGGCTTCGGCCGCACCAATAACAATGGCTTCGGCGGCGGCACGCTGGGCGGCTATGAGGACGAAACGGTTACGGTCACCTATCTGTCGCCGACCGTCATGAGCTGGACCGAAACCGGCAGCCTCTATTGCACCGGCGCGCATCCCTATAATCACGCCAACAACTACAATTATGACGTCAAATCCGGCCAGCCTCTGGATCTGAGCCGCATCTTTTCCGGCTGGGTCGCGCGTCCCTTCGTGGCCGAGCCCGGCGAAACGGCCGATCTCGAAACCGCCCGCGCCCATCCGGACGATTATGTCTGGGGGCCGGACGATGCGCTCATCGCCTGGGTCCGCGCGCACCGTCAGCCGCCGACCGATGCCCAATGGGAGCGTGAATGCGGCATTGACGATCTCATTGCCGAATATCTCGATATGCGTTTCGAGCGCGGCGACCGCGTCACGTTCGCCCTGTCGGGTCTGCCGCATGTGATGTCCGCCTGTGCCGGCGATCTCGTTACCGTGCCGCTTTCCGACATGGTGGAACTGCTCACCCCCGAAGCCGGCCGGTTCTTTCCGGGCCTTGCCGCCAATTAGGCGCAACGAGGCATGGCCTCTTGCCCGATTGGGTCTGGCGAAGCACCGCCTCGCTCGCTAACAGGCATGGATCGGGGTTCGGAGAACAGGTTTGAGCGTTCTGGTCGGCATCGCCCTCATCGTGGCGGTTTTCGTGACATCGACGATTTCGGGCATTTTCGGCATGGCCGGGGGGCTCATTCTCCTCGCCATCCTGCTCGCCATTCTGCCGGTCGGCACCGCCATTGCCGTGCAGGGCGTCATCCAGCTCGTCTCCAATGGCTCGCGCGCCTATTTCTCGCGCGCCTTCATCGATTGGCCCATTCAGGGCATCATCTTTATCGGCCTCGCGACCGCCGCCGCTCTGCTGTTCTTCGTGCGCTATACGCCCGATCTCGCCACCGTCTGCATCGCTGTCGGGCTCATGCCCATCCTTGTCTGGATTCCGACGCGCTGGCTCGAACTCGATGCCTCGAAGCCGCTCCACGCCTTTATCTGCGGCTTTCTCAGCGGCGGCCTCAACCTCGCTGTCGGCGCCGCCGGCCCGACCGTCGACATCTTCTTCATCCGCACCCAGATGGACCGGCGCAAGATCATCGCGACGAAGGCGGCGACGCAGGTCATCTCCCATGCCGCCAAGATCGTTTTTTACTGGAATGCCGCGACCGTCCTCACCCCCATCGAATGGACCGCCGTGCTGATCGCCGCGCCCTTTGCCATTGGCGGGGCCAGCGCCGGCAATTGGGTGCTGCAGCGCCTCACCGATGCGCATTTCCGTTCCTGGACCCGCCTCGTCGTCACCGGCATCGGCATTTTCTACTTCATCCGTGGCATCTCCCTGATGATCTAGGCGGCATATGCCGCTATGGTGCCGCCAGTTGGGGAATACGGCATGCATCCATTCGATAGCGTCACGGCACGCCTGATATTGCTTTTGGCTGAAACCGGCTCGATCGGCCGCGCTGCCGAGCGCGAGGGGATAGCATCCTCGGCGGTCAGCCGCCGCGTTTCCGATCTCGAAAGCCGGCTCGGCGTCGTGCTGTTCGACCGCTCGGCCCAGGGTGTGCGGCTGACGGCGGCGGGCGAGGCCTATGCCGAAGGCTGCCGCAACGTGCTGCGCGCCATCGCCGATCTCGATACCGTCATGGCCGATTTCGCCAAGGGCCTGCGCGGCAGCCTGCGGCTTGCCAGCACCAGTTCCGCTCTCACCGGTCGCCTGCCGGAACTGCTGGCGCGTTTTGCCGCCAGATATCCCTCGATCGATATCGACATTCAGGAAATGCCCGCCGCCCGAAGCCTTCTGGCACTCGACGAGGGCAGGGCGGATGTCGCCATCGTTTCCGACAACTACGATTTCACCCGCTATGAGGTGAAACCCTTCGAGGACGATCGTGTCTGGGTCATGGTGCCGCCCGAGCATCCGCTCGCGGGCGAAATCCAGCCGCGCAAGGATATCAGCTTCGAACAGATCCTCGGCTACGAGATCGTCGGCATCCACCAGACCGGCTCGCTCGACCGCCTGCTGTCGGAAGCCTCGAGCAAGGCCGATCAGCCTCTGGTCGAGCGGCTGCGCGTCGAAAGCTTTCCGGCGCTGGTGCGCATGGTCGAAGCCGGCTTCGGCATCGGCTTTCTGCGCTCGACGAGCCTGCATCTTCTCGCCGGCACCGATCTCGTCTGCGCCCCGCTCGCCGAGCGCTGGGCGCTCCGGCAATTGGTGCTGGCACGACGCAAATCGAGCCCGCTTTCGGCCTCCATGCGCAGCTTCATCGCCCTTGCCTCCGAAACCTACATTCCTTCGGTGTGACAAAGACACCATTGAGCCCGCTCGCGAGAGGCGGTAGGAGCATGGTCATGGCAAATCGGCGCAGCATGGCGAGAGAAATCGGAACGGCCTTGGCCGTCCTCGCCATCTATTTGCTGACCGTCCTTGCGCCCCTCCATCACGCGAGAGCCAGCCAGCTCGATTTCGAAAAGCTCGGCTACGAGACCATCGCGACCGGCTGGGCGCTCTGTACCGCCGCCGATTCCGATCGCGACAGCGACACCAGCCTCGTCACCAAATGTCCCGCCGCCGGCATCGGCAAGAAGGACGTCATCGAGCCCGATCTGGCGGTGCTGTCGCTGGAGCCTTCCATCGGCTCCGCTGCCTATGTGCCGTCCCTTGCCTTCGTGCTTGCCCCGAGGGCGGCGCTCAACCCCTCTGCACCGCCCCGCGCCCCACCTGTTTCGGCTTGATCCACCGCCCTTCGGGGCCGAAGACCAAACCATTCAGGAGATCCTCATGATCCGTCGCCTCAGCGCTGCCCTTGCAGCCGTCATCCTTTTCGCATCCCCGTCCTTCGCCGAGGAAGATGCCACCCATATCGGGAACCTCGCCGTTTCGGCGCCCTTCACCCGCGCCACCCTGCCCAACGCGCCAGTCGGCGGCGGTTATCTCACCATCGAGAACACCGGCACCGAGCCCGACCGCCTCGTTTCCATCACCTCGCCGGTTTCGAACGATGTAGAGGTCCACACCATGACGATGGACGGCGACGTCATGACCATGAAGGCGCTCGATGGAGCCCTCGAAATCCCTGCCGGCGAAACCGTGACGCTGGCCCCGAGCGGGCTCCACATCATGTTCATGAACATCACCCAGCCCTTCGTCGAAGGCGAAACCGTGCCGGTGACGCTCAATTTCGAAAAGGCCGGCGCGCTCGATCTGGAACTGCCGGTTCTCGGGCCGGCAGCCGATGGCCCCATGGCCGGCCACCATCATCACCATTGAGGATGCTCCCATGAACCTCAAGGCCATCCGCATCTGGCTCTGGGCCGCTGTCGCGGTCGTCGTGGTGATCGTCGGCGGCGTCACCGCTTGGCCGCGTCTCTTTCCCGCTCCGGTCGACGGTTTCGGCAAGGGCGATTATGCGCTGATCGATCAGGCCGGCAATCCGGTCGACCAGACCATGTTTGTCGGCCACCCCTCGGCCCTGTTCTTCGGCTTCACCCATTGTCCCGAAGTCTGCCCCACCACGCTCGCCGAAATGGCTTCGTGGTTCGAGACGCTGGGCGATGAAGGGCGCGATCTCAAGGCCTATTTCGTCACCGTGGACCCCGAGCGCGACACTGCCGAAATCATCGGCGACTATGTGAGCTTCATGTCCGACCGCATCACTGGCGTCACCGGGGATCCGGCCGAGATCGCCAAGATCATCAAGGCCTGGGGTGTCTCGGCCGAGCGCGTGCCGATGGAGAATGGCGATTATACGATGAACCACACCGCCTCGGTGTTCCTCGTCAATTCGAGGGGCGATTTCGAGGGTACCATCGCCTATGGCGAAAATACCGACACCGCTCTGGGGAAGCTGCGCAACCTGATCGCCAAGAGCTGATTTTGCGGCGCCGGCGGCTTGCTGCCGGCGCCAAATATATCGCCATTGATAACCAGATTATGCTCTATTGATAAGGAGATGATCCCTGTCATCTACTTGTCTTTACAGGGTTGATTTCCGCTGCTAGTTAACCTGACGCGCGCTCTCACCTTATGCGCGGATCGTCAACGCACCGGATTGGAAAACCCAGTGATCACTCCCGCCCGTACCGCCGCTATCATCGCTGCGCTCGTCGCCGGCAGCATGTCCTTCAGCGCCGTCGCTCAGGACAAAACCATCGTCCATCCGCAGGGCGAAACCGTGATTTCCGGCACGCCCGAAAAGGTGTTGACCTCCGATTGGGCGACCTTCGACAATCTGCACGCCCTCGGCGTCGCCGTTGCGGGCGTCCCGGGCGCGAACGCCCCCGGCTATCTCGCCGATCTCGTGCCGGCCGATGCGCTGCAGATCGGAACGCTGTTCGAGCCCGATTTCGAGGGGATCGCCGCTTCCGAATCCGATGTCTATTTCGTTGCCGCCCGCTCGGCTTCCGCCTATGCGACCGCCAAGGACATCCTGCCCACCATCGACCTGTCGGTCGACAACGCCTCGATCGTCGAAGGCGTCAAGGCCAATATCACCAAGCTCGGCGATATCTTCGGCCTGGCTGACAAGGCCAACGAACTCAATGCCGCGCTCGATGCCAAGGTGGCCGAAGTCAAGGCCGCTGCCGAAGGCAAGGGTACGGCGCTGGTGCTCGTCACCAATGCCGGCAATCTCGGCGTCTATGGCCCGGATTCGCGCATTTCCTGGATCTATAATGAAATCGGCATGCCCTCGGCCATGGCCGAGGTCGAGGACGGCGACCATGGCGGCGACAGCGTTTCCTTCGAGTTTCTGCTTGAGATGAACCCCGACTGGCTCTTCGTCGTCGATCGCGATGCCGGCACCGGCGAGAATACAGGTGCGGCCGCGGCCCTGCTCGACAACGAATTGGTCAACCAGACCAATGCCGCCAAGGCCGGCCATATCGTCTATCTCGATCCGCAGGCCGCCTATATCACCATGCATGGCTATAACGGCCTCATGCTGATGCTCGATCAGGTGCTGGCCGGGCTCAACGCCTGATTCATTCTAGACCCGGCGGGCATGCCCGCCGGCCTTTCTGTGGCTGAGGCAGGCGATTGCGCTCTCTTTTTCTCGCCATCGGGCTGACCATCGTTCTGGCGGTGGTCAGCCTCTTTGTCGGCGTCAGCGACGTGTCGCTGGGCACATTGCTGTCGGGCAGCGAGGATGGACGCGCGCTTCAGGTGCTGCTCATCAGCCGCATTCCGCGCACGCTTGCCATCATCCTTTCCGGCGCTGCCATGGCGGTTGCCGGCCTCGTCATGCAGATGGTGGTGCGCAACCGTTTCGTCGAACCCTCGACTGCCGGGACCACGGAATCGGCGAGCCTCGGCTTTCTCGTCATCACCATTCTCGCCCCCGATTGGCCGATGATGGGCAAGATGCTCGTTGCCGCCGCCTTCGCGCTGGCGGGAACGGCGCTGTTCCTGCGCATATTGCGCGCCGTGCCGCTGCGCGACGTGCTGCTGGTGCCGCTTGTCGGCATCATGCTCGGCGGCATCATCGGGGCGGTCACCAGCTTCTTTGCCTATCGCTTCGAATTGCTGCCCTCACTGCTCGCCTGGAACATGGGCGATTTCTCCGGCGTCTTGCGCGGGCGCTATGAACTGCTCTGGATTGGGCTGGGCGCCGCCATCATAGCCTATATCGCCGCCGACCGCTTTACCGTCGCCGGCATGGGGCGCGATTTCACCACCAATCTCGGGCTCAACTATCAGCGGGTAATGGTGCTCGGGCTTGTCATCGTCTCCGTGGTCAGCGCGGTGGTACTGGTCTCGGTGGGTTCCATTCCGTTTCTCGGGCTCATCATTCCCAATCTCGTCAGCCTCATGGTCGGCGATAATATGCGCCGTACCGTGCCCTGGGTGGCGGTCGGCGGCGCCGGCTTCGTCCTCGCCTGCGATATTCTCGGCCGCGTCATCCGCGCGCCCTATGAGATCCCGATCAGTGTCGTCGTGGGTGTGATCGGCAGCGCGGTGTTTCTTTATCTGCTGCTGCGGACGAAGCGGGGGGCCGCGTGATGGCGCCTTCGCCTTGGTCAAACGCCGAACCACTTCCCTCCCCCTTGAGGAGAGGGATCGAGGGTGAGGGGTCCGGCCGACCAGCGCGCTCGACGTTCAGAACCCCCACCCTAGCCCTCCTCTCAAGGGGGAGGGGACCGATCGGGTTTGCGGAGGGGGTGCGGCATGCCCGCTAGCCTCCGTCTCTCCCGTCCTGCCATCGTCCTCATCGCGCTGAGCGTCCTCGCCCTCATTTCCATCGTCTGTTTCATGACGCTGGGAGCCAGAGGGAGCTGGAGTTTCATCCTGCCGTTCCGGGGCAAGAAGCTGCTGGCGCTGGTGCTGGTCGCCTATTCGGTGGCGATCTCGACCGTGCTGTTCCAGACCGTCACCAATAACCGCATTCTCACCCCCTCGATCATGGGCTTCGATGCGCTTTATGTGCTCATAAAAACCGGGGTGGTGTTCTTTCTCGGCGTCGGCGCGCTCACCGCCATCGATCCGCAATTGCAGTTCGGCATCGAAGTCGTGGTCATGGTGGCGTTCTCGGGTTTGCTGTTCCGCTGGCTGTTTCTCGGCGAGGAGCGGAGCCTCCATCTTCTGGTGCTGGTCGGCATCGTCTTCGGTATTCTGTTCCGCAGCCTCAGCCAGTTCATGCAGCGTCTGCTCGATCCCAATGCCTTCAATGTGCTGCAGGACACGTTCTTTGCAAGCTTCGCCACGGTCGATCCGACGCTGCTCTTCGCCGCGAGCGTGATCGTGGTGCTGGTGACCATCGCCGCCTGGCGGCTGATGCACACCTATGACGTGCTCGGACTCGGCCGCGCTCACGCCATCAATCTCGGTGTCGATTACAAGCGCACCGTTCTCGCCATACTGATGCTGGTATCGGTGCTGGTGGCGGTATCGACGGCACTGGTCGGGCCGATCACCTTTTTCGGCCTTTTGGTCGCGACGCTCGCCCATTCGCTGATCGGCGTCAGCCGGCATCGCTATGTGCTGCCGGCGGCCGCCCTTCTGGCCGTCATCTGCCTTGTCGGCGGCCAGACCCTGCTCGAACGCGTCTTCGCCTTCGATACGGCCCTGTCGATTATCATCGAATTTCTGGGCGGCATCGTCTTCATTGTCCTCGTCCTGCGGAGAGCTGCGCGATGATCGTCACCACCGACGTCACCAAGAATTACGGCGCGGATTGCGTTGTCGACGGCGTCTCGATCAGCCTGCCGGCGGGCGGCATCACTTCGATCATCGGACCCAATGGCGCCGGCAAATCGACGCTACTCTCCATGGTCAGCCGCCTGATGAGCATGGACAGGGGCACCGTCACCGTGGATGGGCTCGACGTGACGCAGACGCCGAGCGACGTGCTGGCCCGCCGCCTGTCCATCCTCAGGCAGGACAATCACATGACGGCGCGGCTGACGGTGCACGACCTCGTCTCCTTCGGCCGCTATCCCTATTCCAAGGGGCGGCTGACGATCGAGGACAAGGCCCATATCGACCGCGCCATCGCCTATCTCAATCTCGAAGAACTGAACGGGCGCTTTCTCGATGAGCTGTCCGGCGGCCAGCGCCAGCGCGCTTTCGTTGCCATGGTGCTGTGCCAGGATACCGATTATGTGCTGCTCGACGAGCCGCTTAACAATCTCGACATGAAGCATGCCGCCGCCATGATGCGGCTGTTGCGCCGGGCGGCCGACGAATTGGGCAAGACCGTGGTGCTGGTGCTGCACGACATCAATTTCGCCTCCGTCTATTCCGACCATATCGTCGCCATGCGGCAGGGCAGGGTGGTGCATCAGGGCACGCCCGAGGACATCATCCAGACCCCGGTGCTGATGGATATCTACGGCATGGAAATTCCGGTGCATGAGATCGACGGGCACCGCATCGGCATTTATTACGCCTGAGCATCGCCAGCCAGCATCGCATGCGCTACAAGGGCCTCCCTGTTTCGAGGAGGCCCGCATGAAGCCGAAGATCGATATCATCACCATCGGGGTCGAGGACCTTGAGCGGGCCTTCGCCTTCTATCGCGCGCTGTTCGACCTGCCGGACGATGCCATTGGCGCCGGCGAGGACCATGTCGCCTTCTTCTTTCCGGATGGCTTTTCCTTCGTGCTGTTCCCGCGCGAGGAGATCGCCAAGACCGCCGGGCAGCCCGATTTCACGCCTGGCACGCAGCAATTCGTACTCTCCCACCGCGCCGAAAGCGCCGAGGAAGTCGACACTATCCTGAAGCGCGTGCTGGTCGCCGGCGGAGAAATCATCGCCGAGGGCACGCAATCGGAATGGGGCTATTCCGCCTATTTCGAGGATAGCGAAGGCAATGTCTGGGAATTGATGGCGGCAGCGGCGAATTGAGCGCTGCTCTTCCCGGATCGTCACCCTCGGGCTTGACCCGAGGGCTCTTCCTTTTGGGACGCTCGGCTCAGTGAAACACCCTCGGGTCAAGCCCGAGGGTGACGAGCGGTGGGTGTGACGGTACTTAAATGAACGAACCGGCTGAAGCGTGAGACGCCTCAGAACCCCCCGCCCGTCTTGAACCCTGAATGCTTGCGGGTGCCTTGGGTGCCGGTGCGGGGGCGTGAGAAGCCGCCGCCGGAGGAGCCGCCAGATGGCCGGCCCCAGCCGCCGCCGAAGCCACCGCCAAATCCGCCCCCGAAGCCGCCTTTGGATTTGCCGCCGCCAAAGCTGTTGTCTGGCCAGTCGAAGCCGCCGCGCGAGGTGCCCCAGGGATTGGATGAGCGCGGCCGGCCATTATTGGGGAGGCCGATCCCGCCGCCCCATTCGCTCGTGCCGCTCCAGTTCTGGCTGCGGCGCCATTGTTCCCAATAGGCGGCGGCCGAAATGCTGCCGCGCAGGAAATCGTTGAGAAGATCGCCGACCAGCCGTTCTTCGCCAAAGGTCGAGCGCGGATCGTCGAAGCGCTGCTTCTTGAATTCCCATTGAATGTCTTCGAGCTCGCGCCGTCGCGCCGCCAGCGTCTTCAGCCGTTCCTTCTGTTCGCTGGTTTCGGCGTCTTCCTCGCGGATGCGGGCGCGGGCATCGTCGATCTGGGCGACAATGGTGTCGTCCTGCCCAGTACGGGTGCGCCGCGCATCGGCGAGCAGCGTCTGCAGGTCTTCGCGCCCGAGGCCTTCGGCCAGCGCCGCCAGCGCCTCCTCGAAAGCAGGATCCCCCCCTTCGGCCAATTGGCCGAGGGCCTTGGCGGTCTCGTCGCGCTGGTCTTCCTTGGCGACGATCTCGCCGTCAATCGCCTCGATCCGCTGCTGCGCCGCTTCGATTGCCTCGCGGATCGGCTTGCCGCCGGCAGCATCGACCGCCTGGGTTTCGAGCGCGTCGACCTCGGTCTCGGCAGTCTTGGCCAGGGCGATCTGCCGCTCGGCATGTTCGCGCAGCCTGAGCGGGATTTCGTTGAGCATGGCGAAATTGGCCCGCGCCTTGGCAAAGCCCACGAGACCGGCCACGAGCCCGTCGAGATAGCGGATCAGATTATTGGCCTTGTAGGCCGCCGTGCCATAGCCCGCCTCCCACAGATACATGAACAGCGGATCGTCGCGGTATGGGCGGCCCTTCTGTTCGCGGTCGGCCTCGGCCTGCTCGGTCTTGCGCATGGATTGCGCGGCGACATCGGCGAGTTCGTCCGCCTCCTTCTGCTTGGCGGCAACCGTCGGGTCCTTGGCGACGGCCTCGGCGATGCGTTCGGAAAGCGCCTTGATCTCGCTCTGATGCTTGTCGAGCGTCTTCAGCGCCGCGGCGCGGTCATCGGTGAGCCGCGCGATTTCGGCATCGAGATCGGCCAAAGCCTTTTCCGTGCCGCTGAGATTGGCGGCATGGGCCTTGAGCAGGTCCCGCGCCCGGATTTCGGCCTGCGAGATACGGCCTTCGAGTTCCGCCTGCACGGTCGGGTCGAGCCGCAAATGCGCGAGCTGGCGGAAAAGCCCGGCCTCGCTTTCGCGGATCTTGGTGACGCGTTCGGCCGAACGCGCGAGGCGCTTGGAAATCTCGTCTTCCTCGCGGCGGATATCGCGCATCGCCTCATCGAGCGAGGCCAATGCCTCGGGACCGCGGATGCTCATTGTTCTACCACCGCGTTACGGTGCCACCGAGCACCGGCATGAGATATTCGACATCGAGGAAGCCATCGGATTTGCGGCCCACCTCGCTGGCTTCGATGATGCCATCATCCATCTTGTCGGCGGCGACGGCCCGATAGACCTGCTCGGGCACGCGCTGGCCCCAGAGTTCGACCGTTTCCGTCTCGCCGTTTTCTTCATTGGCGATGGGCAGGCTCAGCACATTGCCATTGGCATCGACCGCCTCGACCACGAGATAGTAGTTGGTCGCCGCCGTATTGATCTCGGGAAAGGTCCAGAAGCCGGAATCGACCCCGTCGCGATTGACGACGCGCACGGTATATTCCTGCCGCAACTGGTCGCGCAGCGCCGTCATCTGGGCGATGACATTCTCGGCGCCGGCACGATTGCCTTCGGCGGCAAAGGTCTTGCCGCGGCTGCGCAGGGCCTCGGCCTGGGTTACGGCCTGCTGCACCTTGGTTTCTTCGAAAATGGTCTGGTAGAGCGCATCCATCTGCGCCGGCAGCCCTTCGGCGAGCTCGATCCGGGCCTGCTCGACCTGATTGTTCTGGATGGGCTTGTAAACGAGAAAATAGCCGACGCAGAAAACCAGCAGCGCAACGACCACGGCAATGACGGGCTTGCCCCATTTGCCGCGCGCGACATAGAGCCGGGCGAGGGTGGTGCCGAGGCTGGGCTTCGGCGGGTCATAGACGAAGCGGCTTTCGGCCAGCGCCTCGACACCCTCCTTGAGAATGTGGTCGGGGACCTCGATGCCCTGCTGATGATAGATATCGCGCAGGCGCTCGATGAGCTGCTTTTCGCGCGCCGTTCCGTCCAGTTCGCGCGTGACCAAATCCTGCTGGTGACGGAGCGTGTCGACCACGTCCATCGCCAGCATGACTTCGTCGAGCGGGGCAGCTTGCTTGGCTGTCGTGTCACTCATGGCTCAAGGTCACTCGTTTGAGCCAGCCCTTATTTGCCGGTTTCGAGCAGCAGCGCATTGCCCTCGGCGGCGAGCGCTGCGAGACGGCGCTTGCCGTCCTCGACGGCGTCGCGGATTTCCGCCGAATTCTTGGTCGAGGCCACGCGCATCTCGTTGATGATGGTGCGGCTCTTTTCCTGGAAGTTGACGACGCTGTCGACGAGCTTCTTAACGGCATCGGCGCGCACGGTCGGGCCATAGCCGGAGCGAACGGCTGCTTCCTGCACCTGGTCGCCGATCTCCGACAGGGTTTCGAGGCTCTTCGACATGCCTTCCTTCATGGCATCGAGCGTTGCCGTCGATTCATGCAGGCCAAACATGCCGGTAAAGGAGGCGGAGAGGGCCGTCAGCACGGTCTCGTTGGTCGAAAAGAAGCTGATCGACTGCTGGTAGACACGCTCCTTGGCATTGGTCGTCTGCATCAGACGCGCCATCACCACTTCGGACGTGTTGTAGGAGATGGTGAGATTGTCCGACAGATCCTTGGCGATCTGATAGCGGCTTTCCTCGTTCTGCATGTCGCGCAGTTTCTCGTCGCGATCCATTTCGAGACGGGCGCGGTCGGCCGGCACGTCACCGGCATAGGCGGCCAGCGTATCGGCGGATTGCTGCAGGATGTTCTTCTTTTCCTCGAGCCGCTTTTCGGCGGTGGCGAGGACTTCGAGCGCCATCACTTCGGACTGTTTCAGCGCGCCACGGAAATCGCGATAGGCCTCGAGAATGGTGTGCTCGCGGTCGATCTGGTCCTTGGTATCCGAAGTAACGTCGAGATAGGTGTCGCGGATCTTGTTGAAGCGGGTGGCGATGTCGCCGCGGCTGACCTTCATCCAGACATTGCTGGCGCGTTCGAACAGGTCGATCTTGCTGTCGGAGAGCTGGTCGACCATGCCCTTGGCGTCGTCGCGGATGGAATCGAAGCCCTTGGTGATGTCCTCATAGCGCTGGCCGATCTCCATGGCGGCGACCTGTTCGCGCACCACTTCGTTGAAGGCGCTCGCCTGCGACAGCGTGCGGCCGATCAGCACCACGCGGGTCTCGTCGAGTTCGGTGATCTTTTCGAGAAGGCCGGTGATCGGAGCTTCGCCCTGCTGCTCTGGCCAGATGCCCAGATCGCGAATGGCGTTCACAGCCTTGTCGAGATACTGCAAAGGCTTTTCGGCGATGGCAGGTGCTGCCGCTGCGGTGGTGGCAGTGGTGGTTTCGCTGGACATGGTCGCTCCCCGTAAATGACGCTGAACCGGCACTCGGCGCTGTTCAGCCTATTGATTGCCGCTGACGCGCCGGCTGACAATTGAAACTGCTTCCTAACTCAACTATTTAGATCATATTGGTGCGAAAAAGCCGCACGTAAAGAGCCCCGGGCCGGTCGCATGAACGCAAAATCACAGGCAGCGCTTTCCGGCCATTGTGAGGCACGCTTCGCGTTGCGTTCGGGCGGGACTTCGGCCTGATGGATTTCGGTGGCCGCTACCGGATCATGGCCCCGCGCCAGGCGGTCTGGTCCGCTCTCAATGATACCACGGTTCTGAAGGCGGCGATCCCCGGTTGTCACCGCATCGAGTGGGAGAGCGAAGACAGCCTCCTGCTCGAAATCAAGGTCAATCTCGGCGTCGTGCAGCCGGTGTTCAAAGGCGGGCTTCACCTGTCCAATGTCGTGCCGGCCGTCAGCTATACGCTCGCGGGCAAAGGCAAGGGCGGTCTTCTGGGCCTTGCCGAAGGCGCAGCCGATATCATGCTGGCCGATGACGGCGCCGAAACCCTTTTGACCTTCACTGCCGCCGGCGGCGCTTCCGGGCAGATCATGCGGCTCGGCAAGGCCATTATCGGCAATTCGGCACAGAAGGTCATAGACGGCTTTTTCGAGCGCTTCGGCGCGGCCATGGGCGCTAGCGTCACGCCGCTGCCGGCCGAAGCTTAACCGCTTCTTAACCACGCCCTCCGCCGCCTTCAAAGCATCACAATCGGCGCCCGGGTTTCGCGCTATGAGCGGAGCCGTCCTGCTCAATTTGAATCCAATCTTTCCGATATGACCGCCCAGACCCGAGATACGCTTGTCCTGTTCGCCCTTGGTCTTCTGGCGATTCTCATGGTCTTTTCCGCCGGCAGCGATCCCGCAACGCTGTTCGAGGCCATCCTTGCCGGATTCCGGTAGGAACGGGCAGGGCTCCCGGCCGTTTCCCAGCCTGTAAATAGGCGAGGGAAAATTTGACCAACCGGAAAAATCGACTGTTTTCCCTCTTGCGGGCAAGTTGTTTGCACTATTGTATCGCAAACTAGCGCGCATGGTTGCTGGCTGGTAGAAGGCGCCAGCGCGGAGGCGCGAGACAGGGAGATTGTCCATGAAATTCACCACCTTCACCAAGGCCATGGCTGGCGGCGTGGCGCTGAGCGCGCTGCTGTCCGGCGCTGCCCTCGCCGATCCGGCCCTGATCTACGATCTCGGCGGCAAGTTCGACAAATCGTTCAACGAAGCGGCCCATAACGGTGCCGAACGCTGGAAGACCGAAACCGGCGGCAATTATCTCGAACTGGAACTCCAGAACGACGCCCAGCGCGAACAGGCGCTGCGCCGCTTCGCCTCGCAGGGCGCCAACCCCATCGTGGTGATGAGCTTCATGTGGGAATCGGTGCTGGGGCCGCTGGCCTCCGAATTCCCCGACACCAATTTCGTCGTCATCGACGCCGTGGTTGATGCCCCCAATGTGCAGTCGATCCTGTTCGACGAACACACCGGCTCCTATCTCGTCGGCGCGCTCGCCGCGCTCAAGTCGGAAACCGGCACGATCGGCTTCGTCGGCGGCATGGACGTGCCGCTGATCCACAAATTCTATTGCGGCTATGCCCAGGGCGCCAAGAAGATCAACCCGGACATCACCCTCATCGAGAACTATACCGGCACCACGCCCGATGCCTGGAACGATCCGGTGACCGCCGGTGAACTGGCCCAGGCCGGTATCGATGCCGGCGCCGACGTCATCTTCGCCGCTGCCGGCGGTTCGGGCCTCGGTGTGCTGCAGGCCATGGCCGATGCCGGCAAATATTCGATCGGCGTCGACAGCAACCAGAATTATCTCCATCCCGGTTCGGTGCTGACCTCGATGCTGAAGCGCGTCGACAATGCCGTGGTCCAGGCCTTCGAGATGGCCGGCGACGACGCCACCTTTACGCCCGGCCTCACCACGCTCGGCCTCGATGGTGATTTCGTCGGTTACGCTGTCGACGAGTTCAATCAGGATCTGATTACCGAGGACCTGGTCAGCCAGGTGGATGCGCTCAAGGCGCAGATCGTGGCGGGCGAAATCGACGTCCACGACTACACCACCGACAGTGCCTGCCCGCTCTAAGCCCGAGGCATGAACGAGCAGCCCGACAGCAATGCGCAGCGGCCGGATATGGCCGCTGCTTCCCCGCCGGCCAATGGCTGGGCGATCGAGCTTGAAAAGATCAACAAGCGCTTCGGCCCGGTCCATGCCAATAAGGATATCGACCTCAAGGTCGCCCGCGGCACCGTCCACGGCATTGTCGGCGAGAACGGCGCGGGCAAGTCGACGCTGATGTCGATCCTTTACGGCTTCTACACCGCCGATAGCGGCGCGATCCGCGTCAACGGCGTCGAGCAGCAGATCGCCGACAGCCGCCACGCTTTGGCGCTGGGGATCGGCATGGTGCATCAGCACTTCATGCTCGTCGATAATTTCTCCGTCCTCGAAAACACCATTCTCGGTGCCGAAGACGATGCGCGTCTCGCCCCCAGTCTCGCCAAGGCGCGGGCCGAACTGATGCGGCTCGAAAGGGAATACGGCCTCGAAGTCGATCCCGACGCCATCATCGAAGACATTTCGGTGGGCCAGCAGCAGCGCGTCGAAATCCTGAAAGCGCTTTACCGCGGCGCCGATATCCTCATTCTCGACGAGCCCACCGGCGTCTTGACGCCCAAGGAAGCAGACGATCTGTTCCGCGTGCTCGAAACCCTGCGCGATCAGGGCAAGACCATCATCCTCATCACCCATAAGCTCCGCGAAATCATGGCCATCACCGACAATGTCTCGGTGATGCGGCAGGGCGAAATGGTCAAGACGCTCAAGACCAGCGAAACCAACCCGGAAGAGCTGGCCGAACTCATGGTCGGCCGCCGCGTGCTGTTGCGCGTCGAAAAGGGCGAAAGCCATCCGGGCAAGCCGCTGCTCGAAGTCAGGGATCTTGTCGTGGCCGACGATATGGGCGTCGAGCGTGTGAAATCGGTGAGCTTTGCCGTGCGCGCCGGCGAGATCGTCGGTATTGCCGGCGTTTCCGGCAACGGCCAGACGGAACTGCTCGAAGCCGTTTCCGGCATGCGCGATCAGCGTGCGGGCACGGTCGCGGTCAATGGCCGCGAACTCTATCTGCGCGGCGATGATGGCGCGGCGAGGGCGCGCGCCGCCGGTCTTGCCCATGTGCCGGAAGATCGCCAACGCATGGGCCTCGTCACTGCTTTCGAGGAATGGGAAAATTCCATTCTCGGCTATCAGGACAGTCCCGAATATGGATCAGGGCCGTTTCTCGATATCGAGAAGGCCAAGGCCGAAGCGGATGCGCGCATCAGGACCTTCGACGTGCGCCCGCCCAATAACCGGCTCAAGACCTCGCTGTTTTCGGGCGGCAACCAGCAGAAGATCGTGCTGGCGCGCGAGATGGAGCGCGATCCGGACGTGCTGATCGTCGGCCAGCCGACGCGCGGCGTCGATATCGGTGCCATCGAATTCATCCACAATCAGATCATCAAGATGCGCGATGCCGGCAAGGCGATCCTGCTGGTATCGGTCGAGCTCGACGAAATCCGCTCCCTGTCGGACCGCGTCCTCGTCATGTTCGACGGCACCATTGTCGGCGAGGCCGATCCGGCGACAGCGACCGAAGGCGAACTCGGGCTGATGATGGCCGGCATTTCCGAGCGGAAGGCAGCCCAATGAGCGCTTTGAGACCCCTGCCGCGCTGGGCCGACCTCGTCCTTCTGCCCATACTCAATCTGCTGCTGGCATTTATCGTGGCAGGCCTTGTGGTGCTGATCATCGGCCAGAACCCGTTCGTCGCCATCTCGGCCATCGCCACCGGCGCTTTCGGCAATGGCTACAATATCGGCTATACGCTCTACTACACGACCAATTTCATCTTCACCGGCCTTGCCGTAGCGCTCGCCGCCCATGCGGGCCTGTTCAATATCGGCGGCAATGGCCAGGCCTATGTGGCAGGGCTCGGCGTCATCTTCGTCGCCCTGGCGCTCGATCAGTATCATTGGGCCATCGTCATGCCGGTGGCGCTGATCGCGGCGGCCGTGTTCGGCGGGGTCTGGGCCTTCATTCCGGGCTATCTCCAGGCCAAGCGCGGCAGCCATGTGGTCATCACCACCATCATGTTCAACTTCATCGCTTCGGCGCTGATGGTCTATATGCTCAATCGCGTGCTGAAGCCGGCCAATGTCAGTGGCCCGGAATCGCGCATGATCGCCGAAGGCGCGCGCATGCCGCGCCTGTCCGAATTCTTCCCGCCTTTCCAATATACGCCGGTCAATCTGTCGCTGATCGTCGCGATCATCGCCTTGTTCGTCGTCTATGTGCTGGTCTGGCGCACCAAGTTCGGCTTTGCCCTCAGAACGCTCGGGCACAATCCGGTAGCCTCGCGCTATGCCGGCATGTCCAATTCGCGCATCATCATGATCGTCATGACGCTGTCCGGAGCGCTGGCCGGCATGGTGGCCTTCAACGAAGTGTTGAGCGTGCAGAACCGTCTGGTGCTCGATTTCGTCGCCGATGCCGGTTTCGTCGGCATTGCCGTGGCGCTGATGGGGCGTAACCATCCCGTCGGCGTCGCTTTTGCGGCGCTGCTGTTCGGTGCACTCTATCAGGGCGGCAACGAACTGCAATATGTGGTGCCCGGCCTCACCCGCGAAATGGTGGTGGTCATCCAGGCGCTCGTCATTCTCTTCACCGGCGCCATGGAAGGGTTGTTCCGGCCCGGCCTGCAGCGCACCTTCATGCTGTTCAGCCCGGAGCAGAAGGCGGAAGCCGCTGCCCGCGAAACCGTCGGAAGCGAGGGCTGAGCCATGGATATCGGCGTCATTGTTTCCATTCTCGACGCGACGCTCCGCCTGTCGACGCCATTGCTGCTTGCCTGTCTTGCCGGCCTTTATTCCGAGCGGGCCGGCGTGTTCGATATCGGCCTCGAAGGCAAGATGCTGGCCTCGGCTTTCGCCGCCGCCTCCATTGCCGCCGTTACCGGCTCGGCCTGGCTGGGGCTTCTGGCCGGCATCATCGTCTCGGTGCTGACGGCGAGCCTTCAAGGTGCCGCCGCCATCAGCCTCAAGGGCAACCAGCTCATCGCCGGCGTCGCCATCAACATGCTGGCAGCGGGGCTCACCACCTTTCTCGGCCAGCAATGGTTCCAGCAGGGCGGACGCACGCCGCCCTTGCAGCCGGGCGGCCGTTTCACCGCCATCGAATTGCCCTTCACGCAGGAACTGGCGGGCGTGCCGATCCTCGGCCCGATCTATTCCGAGCTGATCTCGGGGCACTATGTCCTCGTCTATATCGCCTTCCTCGCCGTGCCTATCACCGCCTATGTGCTTTACCGCACGCGTTTCGGGCTGCGCCTGCGCGCCGTGGGCGAGAACCCAAAGGCGGTCGACACCGCCGGCATTTCTGTGACGCGGCTGCGCTATCAGGCGGTGCTGATCACCGGCGTGCTCTGCGGCTTTGCCGGCGCCTATTTCTCCATCGCCCAGGGCTCGGGCTTCGGTAACGACATGACGGCGGGCAAGGGCTATATCGCGCTCGCAGCGCTGATCTTCGCCAAATGGCGTCCGGTGCCGGCCATGTTCACCTGCCTCCTGTTCGGTTTTCTCGACGCCTTGCAGATCAGGCTGCAGGGCGCGCGGCTCGGTGGCATAGAAATTCCCGTTCAGGCCATCCAGGCGCTGCCCTATGTGCTGACAGTGATCCTTCTCGCCGGCTTCATCGGCAAGGCGGTCGGGCCAAAGGCCGGTGGCGTGCCCTATACCAAAGAGCGTTAACGTCCCAGAGGACGACACATGTCTGACCAGAACGACAAGGCCCTGTTCGAGGCTGCCGAAGCCATTCGCGCCAAGGCCTATGCACCCTATTCGAAATTCACCGTCGGCGCGGCCATTCTTGCCGATGACGGCAGGATCTATGCCGGCTGCAATATCGAGAATGCCGCTTACCCGCAGGGCAATTGCGCCGAGGCCAGCGCCATCGCCGCGATGATCGCCGGCGGCGCCCGCCGCATCACGCGCATCTATGTGACCGGGCCGGGCACGGCCCCGGTGACGCCCTGTGGCGGCTGCCGCCAGCGCATCCGGGAATTTGCCGATCTCGACGTCACCATCATCTCGCATGGCGTCGAGGGCGAGCCCCTGGTGTCGACCCTCGGCGCCCTGTTGCCGCATAGTTTCGGGCCGGAGTTCCTCGGCAAATGAGCAAGGCCGTCAAGACCATCCGCAAGATCGCCGGCAGCGAGCCCATTGCCGCCGCCATCGTTTTGGGCTCCGGCCTGTCGGCACTGGGCGATGGGCTTGAGGACAAGGTCGCCATTCCCTTTTCCGAGCTCAAGGGCTTTCCCGCCGGGGGCGTTTCGGGGCATGGCCGCGATCTCCTGATCGGCCATATGGGCGGCAGGCGTGTCGCCATCCTCACCGGGCGCGAACATTATTACGAGCATGGCAATGCCGCTGCCATGCGCCCGGCGCTCGAAGCCATGGCCGCGCTGGGCGCGACGAGGCTGCTGCTGACCAATTCGGCCGGTTCGCTGAACGAGAAGGTGCGGCCGGGCGACTTGATGATGCTCTCCGACCACATCAATTATGCCGGCATGAATCCGCTGATCGGCGAGCCCACCGACCGTCGCTTCGTCAACATGGTCGATTGCTACGATCACGATCTGCGCGTCAAGGCTAGGGCGGCTGCCGAGCGGCTGGAGATCGGGCTCACCGAGGGCATCTATCTCTGGTATTCCGGCCCGAGCTTCGAGACCGTGGCGGAAATCCAGATGGCCATCCGGCTGGGCGCCAATGCCGTGGGCATGTCGACGGCACCGGAAGTCATTCTCGGGCGTTTCCTCGGCATGAAGGTCTGGGCCTGCTCGTCCATCACCAATATGGGGGCGGGCCTGTCGAGCGAGAACATCAGCCATGAGCATACCAAGGCCATGGCGGTCGAGGGCGCGGACAAGCTGAAACGGCTCATTCCCGCGCTGGTGGAGGCGCTATGACGCTGAGCGTGATTGACGGCATGCCGAGCCAGGCCGGGCATAGGCGCAATCCCGGCTTCGAACTGGATCTCGACTGGGTCGAGCGGGTGCGGATGAACCGCTCGGCGCTGGAGCGGCGGGCCGGCAGCATCGGCGCGCGCCGCACGGTCAAGAAGGATTATCAGCTGGCCTGGCTGTTGAAGGCGATCACCATGATCGACCTGACGACGCTCAATGCCGACGATACGCCTGGCCGCGTCGAAAGGCTCTGCGCCAAGGCGCGCCATCCGGTGCGCCGGGATATTCTCGAAGGGCTCGGCGCGACGGATCTGCGCATCGTGCCTGGCGTCGTCTGCGTCTACCACAGCTTCGTCAAAACGGCCGTGAACGCCCTCGATGGCAGCGGCATTCCGGTGGCGGCAGTGTCCACCGCCTTCCCGCATGGTCTCGCCCCCGTCGAAACCAAGATCGCCGAGATCGAGGCTTCCGTGGCCGATGGCGCGCGCGAGATCGATATCGTCATCGAGCGCGGCATGGTGCTGCGGGGCGACTGGCAGGGGCTCTACGATCAGGTCAGGGCCTATCGCAAGGCCTGCGGCGAAGCGCATATCAAGACCATTCTCGGCACCGGCGAACTGGCAACGCTCACCAATGTCGCCAAGGCCTCGCTTGTCTGCATGCTGGCCGGGGCGGATTTCATCAAGACCTCGACCGGCAAGGAAAAGGTCAATGCAAATCTGCCGACCTCGCTGGCGATGATCCGCATGATCCGCTGGTTCGCCGAAGAGACCGGTATCGAGATCGGCTACAAGCCGGCCGGCGGCATTTCGACGGCGGGCGACGCGCTCCGATATATGGCGCTGATGAAAGAAGAACTCGGCACGCACTGGCTTGAGCCGCATCTGTTCCGCTTCGGCGCGAGTTCGCTGCTGACCGACATCGAACGGCAGCTGGAGCACGGGCTGACGGGGCATTATGCGGCGGATTATCGCCAGCCGCTGGTTTAGTGGAGACCCCCTCACCCGCCCTTCGGGCACCCTCTCCCACGAGGGGAGAGGGATGGCATCGAGGCCGGGACCGGCACGATGCTCCCCTTCTCCCCTCGTGGGAGAAGGTGGCGCGCAGCGCCGGATGAGGGGGATGGATTTCACGGCGCTTTGAAGGAGGCACCGACATGAACAGGATCGCGCAAATCTTCGAAAGCCTCGATTACGGCCCGGCGCCCGAAGCCCCCGATCAGGCCATCGCCTGGCTCGACAGCCATGGCCGCCGCTTCGGCCACTTTATCGATGGGCGCTGGACGGAGCCGGGCAAGACCTTCGCCTCCGCCAATCCTGCCAATGGCGAGACGCTGGCCGAGATAAGCGAGGGCAGCGCTGCCGATGTAGATGCTGCCGTCAGGGCCGCCCGCGGGGCCTTTCCTGGCTGGAGCGGGCTTTCCGGCTATCAGCGCGGCCGGCACCTTTATGCCATCGCCCGCGCCATCCAGAAGCATGCGCGCCTCCTTGCCGTCCTGGAAAGCCTCGACAACGGCAAGCCGATCCGCGAGAGCCGCGACATCGATATCCCGCTGGTCGCCCGCCATTTCTACCACCATGCCGGCTGGGCCCAGCAATTGGAGCGCAGCTTTCCCGGGCAGATGCCCTATGGCGTCTGCGGGCAGATCATTCCGTGGAACTTTCCGCTCCTGATGCTGGCCTGGAAGATTGCCCCGGCGCTGGCGGCGGGCAATACCGTGGTCTTGAAACCGGCCGAATTCACCTCGCTGACGGCGCTGCTTTTTGCCGAGATCTGTGATCGGGCAGGGCTGCCCAAGGGCGTCGTCAACATCGTCACCGGCGCCGGCGAGACCGGTCAGGCCATCGTCGCCCATCCCGATATCGACAAGATCGCCTTTACCGGCTCCACCGAAGTCGGCAAGGCCATCCGCGCCGCGACGGCGGGTTCGGGCAAGGGATTGTCGCTCGAGTTGGGCGGCAAGAGCCCCTATATCGTCTTCGAAGATGCCGATATCGACAGCGCCATCGAAGGGCTGGTCGATGCCATCTGGTTCAATCAGGGGCAGGTGTGCTGCGCCGGCTCGCGCCTTCTGGTGCAGGAGAGCATTGAGGAGCGCTTTGTCGCCAAGCTGAAACTCCGCATGGCCAGCCTCCGCGTCGGCGATCCACTCGACAAGTCGGTCGATATCGGCGCGTTGGTGGCCCCGGTGCAGGTCGAACGTATCCGCGAGCTGATGACCAGAGGCGTTGCCGAAGGCGCGGTGGTTTACGAACCCGACGGCATGGCGGTGCCGGAAAAGGGCTGCTTCCTCAAGCCTGCTCTCGTCACCAATGTCTCGCCGGCCAACACGCTCGTTGCCGAGGAGATTTTCGGGCCGGTGCTGGTGGCGATGAGCTTCCGCACGCCCGAGGAAGCGGTGCAGCTTGCCAACAACACCAGATACGGCCTCGCCGCCACCATCTGGAGCGAGAACATCAATCTGGCCCTCGATATCGCCCCCAAGATCAAGGCCGGTGTCGTGTGGATCAACGGCACCAATCATTTCGACGCTGCCGTGGGCTTCGGCGGCTACAAGGAGAGCGGCTTCGGCCGTGAGGGCGGGCGCGAGGGCATGAGCACCTATCTCAAGCCCGCCTGGGAGAAGGCGCTGAAGCCCGCTTCCGCGCCCAGGCCCGCCGATGCCGCGCCCCGCAATCCGCTCGATACCGGCCATGTCGACCAGACGGCCAAGCTCTATATCGGTGGCAAGCAGGTGCGGCCGGATAGCGGCTATTCGCGGCCGGTATTGGGTCCCAAGGGCCAACTTATCGGCGAAGTGGGCGAAGGCAACCGCAAAGATATCCGCAACGCCGTCGAGGCGGCGCGGGGAGCGCTGGGTTGGGGTACGACCAGTGCCCATGCCCGCGCCCAGATTCTCTATTTCCTTGCCGAAAATCTGGACTATCGCCGCGATGAGTTCGCTGCCCGTCTCAAGGCGATGACCGGGAAGGATGGGGAGGCCGAAGTCGCCGCCTCGGTCGAACGGCTCTTCGCCTTTGCCGGATGGGCCGATAAATATGATGGCGCCGTGCACAACCCGCCCCTGCGCGCCATCGCCGCCGCCATGGTCGAACCCATCGGCGTCATGGGCATCATCGCCCCCGATGAACTGCCGCTGCTCGGCTCGGTCGCGCTTCTGGCGCCGGCTCTCGCCATGGGCAATCCGGTGGTGCTGGTGCCGTCGCAGACCGCCCCGCTCAGCCTCACCGATCTTTATCAGGTGATCGAAACTTCGGATGTGCCCAATGGCGTCATCAACATCGTCACTGGCGATGCCATGACATTGGCCAAGACCCTCGCCGAGCATGACGGCGTCGATGCGCTCTGGGCCATGGGACCGGCCGAGCTCTGCGCCATGGTGGAGAAAGCCTCCACCGGCAATCTCAAACAGACCTGGACCAGCCGCGGCAAGAATTTCGATTTGTTCGACAAGGCCAGGTTCGAGGGCGATTACTTCCTCAGTAAGGCAACCCAGGTCAAGAATGTCTGGATACCATATGGGGCGTGACGACACGCCCTCGTGGTTCGAGGGTCGCTACGCTCCCGCCTCACCATGAGGGCTACTGGGGGCTAGGCTGGACATAAATTCAACAGTAGCCCTCATGGTGAGGTGCGACCCTCGGGTTTAACCCGAGGGCTCGAACCACGAGGGCGTGTCACGCAAGCAAGGCATCAACTTGGTTTTCCTGCCGCAAGAAATCATTATCCGCAAACGCGACGGGCATGAGCTGACCGGCGAAGAAGTCGATGATTTCATCGCCGGCTTCACCGTCGGCACAGTCTCCGACGCCCAGGCGGCCGCCCTCGCCATGGCGGTCTATTTCAACGGCATGAGCATGCCCGAGTGCGTGGCGCTGACCTTGACGATGCGCGATAGCGGCACTATGCTCGACTGGTCCGATCTCGACGGCCCCGTCGCCGACAAGCATTCGACCGGCGGGGTCGGGGACAATGTCAGCCTGATGCTGGCGCCGATCCTCGCCGCCATGGGCATCTATGTGCCGATGATCTCGGGTCGAGGGCTCGGCCATACCGGCGGCACGCTCGACAAGTTCGATTCCATCCCCGGCTATACGACAAGCCCCGACAATGCACTGTTCCGCAAGGCGGTGCGCGAGGCCGGTTGCGCCATTATCGGCCAGACTGCCGATCTCGCCCCGGCTGACAAGGCGCTCTATGCCATCCGGGATGTCACCGGCACCGTGGAATCCGTGCCGCTCATCACTGCCTCCATTCTATCGAAGAAGCTGGCGGCGGGGCTCGGCGCACTGATCCTCGACGTCAAGACCGGCTCGGGCGCCTTCATGCCGACACTGGAGAAATCGCGTGAATTGGCGACAAGCCTTGTCGAAGTCGCCAATGGCGCTGGCCTCAGGACCGGTGCGCTCATCACCGATATGAATGAACCTTTGGCCAGTGCTGCCGGCAATGGGCTCGAAATGCGCAATGCCGTCGATTTCCTCACCGGCCGCCATCAGGATGCGCGGCTGAAAGAGGTGACGCTGGCGCTCTGCGCGGCTGTTGCGGAATTGACCGGCATTGCCGAAAGCCGTGAAAAAGGGCTCGCCATGGCGGAGAAGGCCCTTGCAAGCGGCAGGGCGGCCGAGCGTTTCAGCCGCATGGTCGCGGCGCTCGGCGGACCAGCCGATTTCATCGAAAGGATGGGTGACTATCTGGTGCCCGCACCCATTGTGAGGGATGTGTTTGCCGATGGCGAAGGTATCGTCGCCGGAATCGATACGCGTGGCGTTGGCATGGCCGTCGTGGCTCTGGGCGGTGGGCGCGCCGCACCCACCGACACGATCGATCACAGCGTCGGTTTCGACCGGCTGGCCGGGCTGGGCGCCTCTATCGACAGAACGACGCCCATCGCCCGCATCCATGCGCGCGACGAGGCCTCCTCCACCGAAGCCGAACGCCGCCTTAAATCCGCCTACAGGCTCGGCAACACCGCACCCGCTTTTCCCTTAATTGCCGCGGCTATCGCGCCGACCGTTTCCAGGAGTTCCCATGCCTCGCGCCATTCTGTGCATTCTCGATAGCGTCGGCATCGGCGGTGCGCCCGATGCCGAGGCCTATGGCGATGCCGGCTCCAACACTGTGGGACACATTGCCGAAGCAGCCGCGGCTGGAAAAGCGGATCGTGACGGTTTGCGGCAAGGCTCCCTGCGCGTCCCGAATATGGATGCGATGGGTTTGGGTGCTGCCATCGGCCTTTCGACCGGCACGGTGCCCCCGGGCCTTTCGGCCACGCCAGAAGGCGGCCGTTTCGGGGTTGGCCGCGAAGTGTCGAAGGGCAAGGATACGCCATCCGGTCACTGGGAGATTGCCGGCGTTCCCGTGCCCTTCGAATGGGGTTATTTCCCGCAGACGGAGCCGACCTTTCCCGACGATCTCATCGCTGCGCTCATCGAAAAGGCCGAGCTCCCCGGCATTCTCGGCAATAAGCATGCCTCGGGGACCGAGATCATCGCCGAATTGGGCGAAGAGTCGATCCGCACCGGCAAGCCCATCTGCTACACTTCGATCGATAGTGTCTTCCAGATCGCCGCCCACGAGACGCATTTCGGGCTCGACCGGCTCTATCGCGTTTGCGAGATCGCCTTCTGGATGACTTCGCCATTGCAGATCGGCCGCGTCATCGCCCGGCCGTTCATCGGCGAGGACAAAGCGAGCTTCAAGCGCACCGGTAACCGCCGCGATTTCGCCATTGCCCCGCCCGAGCCGACCCTGCTCGACCGCAATCAGGCGGCGGGCAATCAGGTCTATGCCATCGGCAAGATTTCCGACATCTATGCCGGCCATGGCGTGACCCACAAGATGAAGGGCACGGGCCTGATGCAGCTCTTCGACAAGACGCTGGAGGCAGTCGAGATGGCCGCCGACCGGGCCTTCATCATGACCAATTTCGTCGATTTCGACAGCGAGTTCGGTCACCGCCGCGACGTGCCCGGCTATGCCGATGCGCTGGAAAAGTTCGATGCGCGCCTGCCCGAACTCATCGCCGCGCTCAAACATGACGACCTGCTGATCCTTACCGCAGACCACGGCAATGACCCGACCTGGCCGGGCACCGATCATACGCGCGAACAAGTGCCGATCCTGCTGTTTTCCCCAAGCCTGTCGGCGGGCGAGATTGGCATTCGTTCCACCTTCGCCGATATTGGCGAAAGCATAGCCCAGTGGCTGGGTCTTGCCCCTGGCCGCCATGGGCGCAGTTTCCTGTAATGTGTGAACCCGGATGGTCGCGATGAACGATGCCAGCATGCCCAATGTCACCGTCATCGCGCATCCGATGATCCAGCATAAGCTGACGATCATGCGCAACAAGGAGACCTCGATCGCCGGTTTCCGGCGGCTGTTGCGCGAGATCGCCCATCTGATGTGCTATGAGGTGACGCGCGATCTCGAACTCGAAATGGTCGAGATCGAAACCCCGATGCAGACGATGATGGCCCCCGCCATCAAGGGCAAGAAGCTGGTCTTCGCCTCCATCCTGCGTGCCGGCAATGGCCTGCTCGACGGCATGCTCGACCTCGTCCCCGCCGCGCGCGTCGCTCATATCGGCATCTATCGCGATCACGAGACGCTGGAGCCGGTCGAATATTACTTCAAGGCGCCGTCGAGCCTTGAGGACCGCCTGGTGATCGTCGTCGATCCCATGCTGGCGACGGCCAATTCCGCCACCGCCGCCATCGACAAGCTCAAGCAGCGCGGCGCCAACAATATCCGCTTCCTCTGCCTTCTCGCCGCCCCCGAGGGCGTCAAGCGCTTCACCACCGCGCATCCCGACGTGCCGGTCTATACCGCGTCCATCGACAGCCATCTCAACGAGAAGGGCTATATCATCCCGGGATTGGGGGATGCGGGGGACCGCATGTACGGGACGAAGTAGACCCACCGGACCTAGCTGAGATTCCTAGTAGCCCTCATGGTGAGGTGCGACCCTCGGGTTTAACCCGAGGGCTTGAACCACGAGGGCGTGCCCGATCCCAATGCCACGCCCCCGTGGTTCGAGGGTCGGCCAAGGGGCCTCCCGCCTCACCATGAGGGCTACTGGAAAAGCTTGTTCAGGAGCCGCTACTCCCCCTTGAGCGGCAATCCCAATCCAATCAGCTCCTCGCGCAATGCCGCCGGCGACGTAAAATGGATGGCATGCATGCCGAACTTGCGGGCGGAAACCACATTGGGCTCGCTGTCGTCGATGAAGACGCAGCTTTCCGGCGCCATGCCATAGCGTTCGCAGAACACGCGATAGAGGCGCGGATCGGGCTTCACCAGCCCTTCCAGGCCGGACACGATCACACCGTCGAATTTTTCGAGGAACGGCCAATCGGGCAGGCACGAGACCCATTTCTCCCAGGAGAAATTGGTGATGGCGAAGGTCGGGATCTCTTCGGCGACCAGCTCGTCATGAATGTCGATGGTGCCCTCGATGAAACCGCCCACTGTTTCCTTCCACCTCAGGTCGAAGGCCTGGATTTCGCGCCAATAGCGCGGGAAACGGGTGATGAGCTTGGCGACGCCCTCGGCATAGATTTCGCCGGCGTCGAATTCGAGATTCCAGTCCCCCGTGCAGATATTGTCGTGGAACCACTGGGCTTCCTCCTCGGTGGGAAAAAGCTTGCGGAACAGATGCATCGGGTTCCATTCGACAAACACATTGCCGAGGTCGAACACGGGGATCAGCGTATCGTTCATGGGGGCCATCCGGTGCGGGAAGTACCGGCTTGTGGCATGGCGGAGAGCGCGGCGCAACGGCCTAGTTCAGCGCGATTTCCGTGCCGAACCGGGGCAGGTAGAAGGTCTCGCTGTAAAGCGAGATCGGCTGGTTGAAGACGATGCCGAGCAGCGGCAGGTAGTCATACTGCGCTTCCGAGACGATGACGTAATTGTCGCGGGCGATATTGGTGATTTCGGCAGGCAGCGCCAGCGTCGCGTTGCGCTCATGGCCGGCCGAGCCGTCATTCTTCTGGGACCAGCGCACGCTCGCGCGGTCGTTATTGTCGACATAAACCAAGCTTACTATCTGGACGAGGCTGTCGGCCGCCGTGCCGAAGGGCTGCATGATGCCGTCGGCAGCGCGGAAATAATTGGTGAGTTCGTCCGACGAGATGGCTTCCTTGCTTTGGGAGACGAGGTCGCCGAGGGTGGCGGCGGCGGAGTCGATGCGCCGGTCCATGGAAATGAGGGCGCTGGCTTCGTTGGCGCCGATATAGACGAGCAGCATGACCGGGAGGATGAGGGCGAATTCCACGGCGGCCACACCGCCCTCGGAGCGGCGGAAATGCTGGAGTTTTTTGAGCATATCCCGCATCAGAACGGCTCGTTCCGGAAGATATGGACGCTGCCCATGAGCTTGGTGCCGTCGGCGAGGCGCGTACCGTCGAAGCCGCCGAAGCCGATGACCATGGGCCATTTATAATAGGCCTGGACCATCATCGTTGCGGTGCCATTGCCGCCTTCGAATGCTTCATCCAGCGACCATTCGCAACCATTCGTGCAATTGTCACCCACTGGCGAACTTACGCTCGCCGAGGCGAAATCCTCTATCGGGGAGACCCGGACGCGTAGGTTCCCGCAATCGAAAAGACCGAACAGTCTTTCGCAAATGGCCTGCCTGAAATCGTCGGCATCATATCCCGCCGCCTGTGCCTGGCCGGTGCGCACCAGCCGGCTCGCATCGTTGACGGCGCTATCGAGCACCTGGCTCGACAGGAAGATGACCGCGGTTTCAAGAATGGCGCCGACAATGGCGAAGAAGGGGACGCTCAGAAGCGCGAACTCGATGATGGTCGCGCCCCGTTCGTCGCGTGCGAAGTCTCGGCCGCACAGGGCGGCGCGCAATCGGCCGAAGGGGGCGAAGGTCATGGTTCTCATTGGCGCGCGACGTTCTGTCTTTGCCTGTGAGGCTAAAGACCCATGCCTAACCGATTATTATGGCCGAAGAGGCGCGCGGCGGTGCGGTTAACGCGGGGTAAACGGCGCGCTCAATTCGCCGTCGACTGCACCATGCTCGATGAGGCGATGGAATTGGCGGTGAAGTCGGTCTCGTCGCCCATCATGATGGTCGGCTGGCAGACAGGGGCGCAGGCAAGGCTGGTGCGCGCCGACCCCTGATAGACGGTCATCACCCCGGCCTGCGCCTGGGTGACCTGCAGCATGGTATCGGCGATGGGCTCGCCCATAGTGTCGAGAACGATGAGATTGGTCTGCCCGAAGCTCTTGCCGGTGAGGATCAGCGTCTGCGGGTCCTGGATGGTGACGTCGGCAATGCCGGGATTGCCGACGATGACCGTCGCCGCCGGCGCGCTGATGCGCAGGATCCGCGCCATGTTCACATTGACGGTGATGGGCGCGCCCGCCTCTCCGGCCTCAACGCCCACGCAGCCCAGGGCGAAAGCGAAGGCGAAGGCAATGCTGGTGAGCTTGAACGACATGGGCCGGTTCCGTCCTGGATGCGACCGGGCCAGTTTTATCGCGAATGGTGAATATTTGGCAAACGCCCCTGTTTTCAGTGTTATCCGGTATGTTTGCTTATATCTCTCTAAAGCTTCCGCGTGGTTGTACATATTGGATAGAATAGGTGGGTTCTGACAAATAATTCTTTGTATTCATACAGTAATGCAGAAGTGCACAAAATGCGATGGAAGGAGGGAGTGATTTATTAAGCAACTGAAAAATATGAGAAAAATACCATGTATCGGCGTTCCGGACTGTCTGCATTTAACACAATTTCAAGGACTGATGCATAGCGTCCAGCCCGAGTTCGATACCTAGTCGTCGGACGGAAAGCGTCACGTCATGACGTCAACCAAGGGGAGTTTGGGGTATGAATATTTTTGCACGTTTCGCGCAGGATGAATCCGGCGCAACCGCTATTGAATACGGCCTGATCGCCGCTCTGATTTCTGTGGTGCTGATCGCCGGCGCTTCGCTGGTGGGCAACCAACTCAACGAACTGTTCGGGGGCATCGCCGGTCAGCTTCAGGAGTCGGGGGCTGATCTTCCTGACGCCCCCGCGGGCGAGTAATAAGGGAATATATAAATTATCCGGGGGAGCGTTCGCGCTCCCCTTTCTTTTTGCGCTTTTTTAAGAGGCAGGCGGCAATGTGCGGCCGCTGGAGCAGGGCGCCGTGACGCCTTTGGAGAAAGACATGTCCACCATCGCGCTGTTCTTCTTTCCCTTTGCCCTGGCATTGGCGGCCTCGACCGATCTATTGACCATGCGCATCTCCAACAAGCTGGTGCTGCTGCTGGTCGCGGGCTTTTTCATCGTGGCCATCGCCATTTCCATGCCGCTGCAGCAATTGGCGCTGCATGTCAGTACCGCTCTCGTGGTTCTGGTGGCCGGCTTCGCGCTGTTCGCCCTGCGCTGGATCGGCGGCGGCGATGCCAAGCTTGCGGCGGCGACGACGCTCTGGCTCGGCTTCGGGCTGACCGTGCCCTATCTCGTCTATTCGGCGCTGCTGGGTGGCGTGCTGACGCTGTTCATCCTGTCGCTGCGCCGTCTGCCGCTGACCCCGTTCATCGCCCGCTATCGCTGGCTCGAACGGCTGCACGATCGCAAGTCCGGCGTGCCCTATGGTATTGCCCTCGCCATTGCCGGCATTCTCACCTATTCGAACTCCGCCATCTTCGAGCGCCTTTCTGTCTAGGAAGGCTCGGCTTCAGTATCCTTGGGGGATTCTGTTGTTTGCCAGATGTTAACGGAAGTTAAAAAGCAAATATTAACCAAGCTTTGACCCTTGCCGGCATAATTTGCCGATGGAATTTGGCGCGTCGCGCCAGAAAACCGGGGGCTTGGGGGCATGGGACCGGCGCGTATTATTCTGATAGCCGTTGCGCTGATCGCGGGCGGGCTCGCCGCCTATCTCATTCTCGGCATGACCCGAACCCGTACGGAAACGGTCGTTGCCGAAGTGGTGCGCGAAGAAGCCAAGACGCAGATTCTGGTGGCCAAGAGCCCCATCGGCATCGGCGAAAGGCTGACCGCCGATACGCTCGAATGGCAGGACTGGCCGGAAGGGGCGCTACGCGCCGAATATGTCACCATCTCGGCCATGCCGGATGCACCGGCCGATCTCACCGGCGCCGTTGCCCGCTTCGAGTTCTTCCCCGGCGAGCCGATCCGCGAGGCCAAGCTGGTGCGCGCCGACCAGGGCTATCTCTCGGCCGTTCTCAGCCAGGGCATGCGCGGCGTTTCCGTGCCGGTCTCGGCGGAATCGAGCGCCGGCGGCTTTGTCGTCCCCAATGACCATGTCGATGTGGTGCTGACCCAATCCGACGATAATGGCAGCGAGGTTTCCCGCGTCGTTCTCGCCAATGTCCGCGTCCTCGCCATCGGCAAGCGGCTCGGCGAAGTCGGCGCCACCGGCGGGGTAGAGGGCAAAAGCGGCAATCCCGAAGCGCAGGTCTTCGACGAGCGCTCCATCGCGACGCTCGAACTCGATCCGGCCGAGGCCGAAACGCTCATCAATGCCGCGGCCATGGGCTCGCTGTCGCTGGTGCTGCGCTCCATTGCCGATTTCAACAATCATACCGCCGTGGCGCGCAGCAATTCCGGCAATCAGCCGGTGCGGCTGATCCGCTTCGGGCAGGAGCGCAGCGTCATGGCCGAAGCCGGGCGCGCGGGCGTCGAGGCGGCGGGCGCTGCCGTTACCGGCGCCGTGACCATTCCCGGCGCAGCGCCGACCTCTGAACCGGCACCCTTCGTGCCCGTGATGACACCGCAATAGGCGCGAGGAGAAATCCGATGTTCGATATCTTCCCCCATCCGCGCCTCAGCCGCTCCTGGTTCGCCCTATTGGCCTTTGGCTTCATGGCCGCTCCGGCTGTGCCTGCTGTCGCCCAGCAGCAGACGCAGATGGTCATTCGCGATTACGGCCAGACCCGGACGGTCGAGATCGAGATGAACAAATCCATGCTGCTCGATCTGCCTGCCGATGTTTCCGAGGTGATCGTGTCGCGGCCGGAAATCGCCGGCGCCATCATGCGCACCACGCGCCGCGCCATCATTCAGGGCGTCGATGGCGGCAATACCAATATCCTGTTCCTCGACGGTCTCGGCCGCACTATCGCGGCCGTCGACCTCAAGGTCGCCAAGGAGCGTTCCCAGGTCGGGGCGGCGCTCGAAGCGGCGCTGGCGCGCATCATTCCCGGCTCTTCCATCCGCGTCGATTCGGTGACGCTGTCGGGCGACACCAATCGCGTCGTGCTGTCGGGCACGGTGCTGTCAGGCGCCGATGCCGACAGGGCGCTGGAGATCGCCGCCCAATATGCCGGCTCGCCCGACAATGTGGCGAGCGTCGTCGATGTTTCCGGTGCGCAGCAGGTCATGCTGCAGGTGACTGTGTCAGAAATCCAGCGCGACGTCGCCAAGCAGCTCGGCATCAATCTGTCGGGCACGGTCACCATCGGCTCGGCCTCCATCGGCTTCAACAATGAAGTGGCCGGCGGCAATTTCACGCCCAACAATGTCGCAGGCACTTTCCCCTTCCCGAGCGGCGATATCACCGCCTCCATCCGGGCTCTCGAAGGGCGCGGCGCGCTGCGCGTGCTGGCGCAACCGACGCTGACCGCCCTTTCGGGCGAAGAGGCCAAGTTCCTCGCCGGCGGCGAGCTGCCCTATTATACGCGCAGCGACGATGGCGATCAGGAAGTGCTGTTCAAGCCCTATGGCGTCGAACTCGGCTTCACCCCCACGGTCAAATCCAACGGCACCATCGGCCTCGTCGTCGACACGTCCGTCTCCGAACCGACCGCCGAAGGCGCGCTGACCAAGCGGCAGGCCTCGACCTCGGTCGAGCTGCCGGCGGGCGCCACGCTCGCCATTGGCGGGCTTCTCGAGGAGCGGACCCGCCAGCAGATCAATCAATTGCCGGGCCTCGGCAATATTCCGATCCTCGGCGCCCTGTTCCGCTCGCGCGATTACCAGACCTCCGAGACCGAACTCGTGATCCTCGTCACCCCCTATATGGTCGAGGGCACCTATGGCCCCGTGGAGGTACCGACCGACCGCTCGGCGGTCGCCAGCGATGCCGAGTCCATTTTCCTCGGCCGTCTCGAATCCGTCTACGGCGTCGGCGATGGCGCCGGCATGCGGGGCGGTTTCAGCGGCTCGGTGGGTTTTCTGCTCGAATGATATTGGGCCGGGGCGGCCTTGCTGCCCCGCTTGCGTAACGATGAGCCGGGCAACCGGCAAAGGAGTATCAAGAGTGGCGAGCTTCCTTTCCCAGGAACCGAAAAAGCCCGAAGCGCCGGCCGTCGAGATCGCCGGCGGCGCGCGGCTCATTCCGCGCATCACCATTCAGGCCTTTTGCGAACACTCCCAGACCG
>Ga0182744_1000585_pt1 | contig 33933 bp, 24 predicted proteins | sample eDN3rd30CKraftMG_FD_128525 | JGI IMG/M metagenome (GOLD analysis project Ga0182744, IMG submission 128525) | Enriched Miracle-Growth compost microbial communities from Emeryville, California, USA - eDNA 3rd pass 30_C Kraft MG (version 2) (version 2) ... | reverse complement strand
GTCATGCGATAACAATAAGCCTGCACCCGCTTATCTGCCTCACCTGTAGCGCCCCAAGGTTTCGCATCGATATAGGGCAATAAACCACTACTCGGATCATCGGCCTCTACATAAGGGCTCACTGCTTGATCTTCCACACCAATGAGGTGATTGATTCGAATGCCATTGAAGGTTTCGTTATACATCCGATTCGCCTCCCGGCCTACGATGTAAGATACCCCTGCACGAGCCAATAAGTCGCCTTCATAGGTAGCATCAATAAACATCCTTCCACTGAATGTACGACCACTTTCCATACGAATGGCCGTGATGTAGCCCTGCTGTTTATTTACCTTTGCTTTTAGGTCTAGTCGTTCGCCCAATACCACATCTACCTGTGCTTCTTTCAGCATGTCTTTCAATATTTGCTCAGCGATGTGCGATTCGTATACCCATTGCATCTGCAACGAATCATTCTTTCCGGTATATGTTCGCTTGCGCGTAGCAACCATATAACTTGCTCGGTCTTGATGATGCCAAGCTTCCGGTTTTTGATAATGGTGATATATCCGCTGATAAAATTCACGTGTAATCCCGCCAACCAACTGGTTCCGATTCATATCAGTAGCCGTAAGACCTGAGGTTACCATGCCTCCTATATGTTGCCCTCGTGCTACCAGCAGTACTTTTTTCTGCATCCGGCCGGCCTGTATGGCGGCGATCGTTCCAGCCGCCGTTTCACCATAAATTACTACATCATATTTCTGTGCGCTATAAGCGGGTACATGCAGCAGCCATACGGCCACCAACATCCATATATATCTCTTCATTGTTCTTTTTTTAATAGCCTGTGTTTTGATCCAATAAGGGGTTCACTGATCGTTCGTCTTGTGGTATGGGCAGCAAGTTATGTTTATCTGACACCATAATAGTTGGATCCTGTTTAGTCATGGCCTCTTTCAACTTTCCCATCCGCAATAGGTCGAAACGTCTTTGACCTTCAAAGGCAAATTCCAAGCGCCTTTCTAGTAGGATACTATCCCTAAACTGTTCGGGCGATAAGCCTGCCTTCAGATCGTGCTCAGAGGTTGCCGTAAGAGGCAAGCTATAGGCCCTTCTTCTCACTTGATTAAAGGCATCATATGCCGCTGTGCTTCCTGGTTGCAGTTCATATAAGGCCTCTGCATACATCAATAAAATATCTGCATAACGCGCGATGTAGTAATTATTACCGCCGTCGTCTACATTGAATGCACTGGGGTCTTGATATTTATTCACGTAATAAGGATAGCGAATGGATGCTGGTGCTGTTGGTACATAAAGCACATTGACATCTCGGCGCAGATCACCTGGGGGATACGCTTCGTAATGATTTAGGGTTACCGGGTTATCCCCGTATCCGCCAAAACCACCTGCCGGGGGAGGTATAACCAATGCAGAAGGTTTAAAATAACCTGCGTAAGAGGAACCATTGGTGTTCCCCGAGCTGCCCAAACTCAGGTATTGGATTTCAAAAATGGATTCCATCTTATTTTCGTTAGCGATAGCAAACACTTCGTGATAGGTAGGCCATAAATGATAGAGATTTAAATCCATGATAGCCTTGGCTTCATCGGCCGCCTGCTGATAGTTTTTATTGGTCAAATAGACTTTCGTTAGCAGTGCCATGGCAGCTCCTTTCGTTGCTCTACCCAAATCTATTGCTTCATAAACCAAGGGAAGGTGTTCCTTCGCAAAAGTAAAATCGCTCACAATCTGTTCATATACTTCTGCAACGGAAGAACGGCCAATTTCCAGGTTATCCAACGATTCTGTGGCTTCTAAAATCAGGGGTACTTTTCCATAAAGGCGCACCAGATTAAAATACATTAAGCCACGGATAAAATGTGCCTCTCCCAAATATTGTTGTTTCTTCTCATCGGCTATGTTCATTTGCGGAATATATTTGAGGGCAATATTGGCTCGATTGATATTCCGATAATGCACCTCCCAATAGCGGTAAATCAGGTTGCTGCTAGCGGTAAACGAAAACTTATCCATCGCCAGTTTATCGGCATTGGAGGTATTCCTTCCAAATCCCCATTCGGCATCATCTGTTCCTTGCGACTGGATGGTTTCGTTAAACTGGTTATAAATATCTGGAGAACCTAAAGACGAATACATAGCATTTACGGCTGCTCGTGCATCACTTTCGCTCTTAAAAAGGTTGTCGGTCGTATTGATGCCATCGGGCACTTGCTCCAATTTTGCACATGCGCTCCATAACAGGGAGAACAAGCATAGGATACCAAGTACACCACTATTTATCTTGTTATATACTATTGATTTCATCTGTTTATAATTATTTATGAGTGTGCGTATTCAATGGTATAAATGAGCTCGTTACACTCGGTTTTTTAGTGGTCAGATGGAGCCTGAGATGATTAAAATACAATTAAACGCATAGGGCAATGATTATTTTAATCATGTGAGGTCCATTATCTTAAGCTTTTAAAACCCTGCCCGCAGCCCCAATGTAAAGGTCTTCACATTGGGATACGCTCCCGAATCGTATCCTTGCCTTACATTATTACTACCATAACGATTTGCTTCGGGGTCCATCCCTGTATAATTCGTTATGGTGAGCAGATTTTGTGCATTGGCAAAAACGCTGAGTTGTTTCAGCACTTGTATATGCATTTGTTTGAGTGGAAGTTGATAAGCGAGTTGTACATTCTTCAGGCGTAAATATGATCCATCTTCCACATAACGATCATAGGCATCACTGTTAGGTTTCACCGTAGTCGCTCTGGGTATTTCTGTATCCCGGTTATCTGGTGTCCAGCGGTTCAGCACAGTACTACTTTGGTTGCGTAAACCAGATCGGTCTTCCAGGGTAATGGTATTTTGGTTAAAAATGGCATTACCATATACAAACTGGAAGAAGAAAGACAAATCAAAACCCTTATAGGAAAACCGGTTATTCCATCCACCATAAAATTTCGGTTGGGCATTGCCCATCACACGCCTATCTGCTGCATTGATGATGCCGTCCCCGTTGAAATCAATAAAACGCACATCTCCCGGCCTTGCACTCGGTTGCGCACCCTCCATCACTTCTTCAATAGATTGAAAGAGCCCATCGCTGATATAGCCCAAAAAATTGCCCAGCGGTTCACCGACTTTCAGCAAGGTCGTATTCACTCCCGCCGGAACGATCTGCTCAGCACCACCCAAATCCAAAATTTTGTTGCGATTCCAAGAAATATTAAAGCCTATATCCCAACCGAAATCCCCTTGTAGTGGAACACCATTGAGCGATAGCTCCAAGCCTTTGTTTTCCAGCGAACCAATATTCTTGGTTCCTTCTATAAAACCCGAAGTTGCCGGCACGGCCACATCCAATAAGAGGTTGTGTGTTTTTTTATAATAAATATCTGCCGTGAAAGAGATACGATTATCCAGAAAACCCATTTCTAAGCCTACATCAGTAGAGGCCGTAGATTCCCATTTTAGGTTTCTATTTGCTATCTGCGTAGGCGTAATACCCGTAACAATTTGGTTTCCAAATACATAATTTGCCCCACCCCACAGATCCAGTGCCGGATAATTGCCAATACCGTCTTGGTTTCCGGTAGTACCATAACTAGCCCGCAATTTCAAATCGCTAAACAGGTTCAGATGCTTCACAAAATCTTCTTCCACCGCTCGCCAGGCCAATGCTACGGAAGGGAACAAACCCCAACGGTTGTTTGATCCAAAGCGCGAAGAGCCATCATAGCGTCCGGTTAAGGTAAGTAAATATTTATCAGACCATCCATAATTCAATCGGGCAATCCAGCTGAGGATGGTCCAATTTGCCGTTTGTGAGGTGGGTAGCTCCGCTTGGTCGGGGTTTCCGAGGCCTAGATTATTGCTTCCGGTATTATCATTCAGAAATCCCGTAGCCGAGGCCCCTAACGACTCGTAACGGGAACTTTGCTGGGTATATCCCAATAACGCATCTATCCGATGTTCCCCAAACTGACGGTTAAAGTTCAAAGTGTTTTCATTAATCCAAGTAAAAGTCTGGTTGGTAGATACTCCTCCATCACCTCCAACAATCGCTCCTGAGTAAACACTCTGTGGCATATAGGTATCGTTCTTCATGAAATTAGCATCTAGCCCCCACATGGTTTTTACAGTCAGCCCATCCAACAATTCCATCGAGGCAAATACATTACCTAAGCCCCTGAACATCCGATTAAAATTGCGGTAATCGTTCATCAAACCCACGGGATTATTAAAGCCAATGCCTTGTTGGTTATAACTGGTATACGAACCATCGGGTTGGTACACCGGTAAATCGGGTGGTGTGGTTAGCATGCTGAACATGGAGGCGCTGTTTATCCGATTGGTGGTTACATGGCTTACGGTGAGGTTATTGCCAATTTTTACGCGTTTCCCTATAGTACGATCCATGTTCAAGCGTGTCGAATACCGCTCCATGTCAGAAGCCTCCATCATACCCTGTTGATTGAAATAACCCAGCGAAAGCAGGTATTGATTATCCTCTCCTCCACCCGAGGCAGATAGCTGATAATCATGTACAGGTGCCGCTTTGCGAAAAAGTGCTTGCTGCCAATCGGTTGTTGGTGGGTTCAATGTGGGGTCATACAATAAGGGGCCGCCTTCTGCCAGACTAGCCTCATTGGCCAGCGTCTCAAACTCTTTCGCACTGAGCAGGTCTAAGCGCTTGATTTCTTTTTGGAAGCCCGAGGAAGCATTCAGGTTGATATTCATCTGGCCACTTTTGCCGCGTCTAGTCGTAATCAACACCACACCATTTCCGCCCCTCGCTCCATAGATAGCCGTTGCTGAGGCATCCTTTAAAATCTGTACCGATACGATATCGGTAGGACTAATAGCATTGAGTGGGTTCAACGAGGTTGCATCTGTAGGACTGACATATACGGGTATCCCATCGATGACATATAGTGGCTCATTACTGCCGGTAATGGAATTTCCGCCCCGTATCCGGATGCTTGTTCCACCGCCCGGTTGACCACCTGTTTGCGACATGTATACACCCGAAACACGTCCTTGCAAGGCTTGGTCCATGCTTCGCATGGGTACACCAGTGAGGTCATCCATTTTCACGGAAGCAATAGCACCTGTGATATCCGATCGCTTTTGTGTACCATAACCCACTACCACCACTTCATTCAAGTCGGCCACCGCAGTTTTCAAGATAATCTGTAAAGATTCATTTTGACGCACCTCTCGCTCCAATGGCAGATACCCTACGCTAGAAAACAGCAGGATAGCCGGTATTTGTGTAAATTCAGCCTTAAAATGGCCATCGCTGTTGGTCGAAGCCAACGATTGCCGCGTCGCTTTGAGCGAAACACTTACACCGGGTATCGGTAGCCCCTGCTCATCTACCACCCGTCCGGTTACTTCGTAATGCTGCCTTCCAGTTTCTACAGGTACCTGTACGGATGGCTGCATCCTTTTAATGAGAATACTCTTATCTTTCAGAATATAATCTAGCGACTGGCCTTGTAAAACTGTCGTCAGAAAAGTTTCCAAAGGCATATTGTTTGCTTGTATACTAACCGGTTTGGTATTCTCCATGACCCGGTTACTGTAAATCACGAGGTAGCCCGTTTGCGTCTTCACTTCCGAAAAAATCTGTTTTAACGACTGTTTTTCAGCACGTAAATTGATGGTTTGCGATAGCGAAGCAGCACTTAGGTGCATACATCCCACAAGCAATAAAATGGTTGTTATCCGCATAACGAATAATAATTGGTTCACCGCTCTAGAAAAAAACAGTTTCCAGAGCGATATTCGTTTTTTTATCATTAAGTTTGAGCAATTAGAATAGTTTACATATCTGGTTATTGTTGGCTAGCATGTAGCTATTGCTTAACGCAGGGGGGTGGTTGCAACACTTCCCTGCTTTCAAGCGCTCTGTTGATTCATTCACATAGGCCCTCCTTTTTAATTGGCAAAATCAGTTAATATACAGTTTCTTATCTACCAGCTCAAATGAAATATCCGATCCTTTTAAGAAATCAAGCACGGTAAGCAGGTCTAGTGTACGGCTCATTCCTCCCCTAAAAGTATCTACCGGAATCTTGTTCCGGTAAATCACTTCGATGCCGTACCACCGTTGTAATTGTTTAATCATTTCATCGAAAGGTGTATCTGCAAAATAAAAATTACCCTGTCGCCAAGCTTTCGCCTCATTCAGATCGGTACGCTGCTGCGTCAACTTTTTATCTTGCAAATAGGCTTCATACCCCGGTCGGAGCAAGAGCGCGTCTATCATTTTCCCGTTCGTTCCTAGGTGTTTTATTTTCACCGACCCGTCGAACAGGGCCGTACGTGTCGTCTTTTCATCGGTATAAGCCTTTACATTAAACGAAGTTCCTAATACTTCAATTTCCTGTCCTTCACTACATACAATGAATGGTTTCTCTATATTTTTAGCCACTTCAAAATACACCTCTCCTTCGATGGTTACTTGACGTTCTTTACCTTGAAACTGCTGTGGATAAGTAATACTACTTGCTGCATTGAGCCAAACCCGAGTACCGTCGGCCAGTGTCAATTGGTATTGCGCGCCGATGGGTGTATGCAGGGTATAGTGATCAGACCATTCTTCCGAACTCGTTAACGGCGTCCCGTCCTGATACCGCACTTCCTTTCCTTGCGTTTCAATGCCCTTTCGATCGGGTAATAGCCGGATACTTTGCCCATTGGCCAAAGTTAAAACAGCTTGATTGTTTCCCCCATAGATCTTGGCTGCTTGCTGCAACCTTTTATCCGTTATAGCGCGTGTATCGTGTTGATATTGCTTAATGCCCCAGAACGAAAGCGCGAAGAGTATCATGGCCGCAGCAGCCCACCTAGGCCACCATTTGCTGTAGATGCTCTTTATTACTGGTGGTTTTTGCAAGCGCTGGTTTATCATTTCCAGCATACGCTGTTGTGTGGCCTCTTTACCATCGCTGTATACATTTTCAAAGTCCTTCAGCTTTTCCAGCAAGACATCTTCATCAGTCAATTCTTCCAGCAATATATTTAGTGCAGGGTAATCTTTCACATACGAACGTAGCGCTTCTTGTTCGGCTTCATTTAGAATACCAGCCAAATATTGATGCAATAGTGCGATGATATGTTCAGTTTGTTTCAACGTGTTCATCATGGTTTCTATAGGTAGATACAACAAAAGCGAACAAACCTTACATATTCCTTTTCATTTTTTTAAGAAAAATGATGCCACAAGAAGAAAAGCAAGAAAAACGTATGGTCTTTCAGCAATTTACGCAAGGTTTCTAAAGCACGTGATCGATTAGCAAAAACAGCATTGGGCGATAAGCCAAGGGTCTGGCAAATTTCTTCGGTACTTAATCCCTCCAAAAAGGATAATTTAAATACTTCTTGCTGTTTGGGTGGTAGCTGCTGCAGGGCATGATTAATATCCTGCATTAACTCTGTTCGGATCAGCTTGATATAAACTTCCGGATCGGCCGTGAGCATGGCCTCATCCAACTCATAATCAAAATGCTGTTTAGCATGGGATGACTTGAGATAATTCAAACAGGCATTTTTTGTCGCAATGTAGAGAAAGGCCTTCACGCCATCTTCACGCTTTACCCGATATCTGCCTTGCCAAAGTTTAACAAAGGTGTCTGCCACCACTTCCTCTGCCACTGCATTGTCATGCACCATGCTTTTTGCAAAATAAAGCAGCCGATGGTTATATGCCTGAAATAGTGCAGACAACACCGTTGCATCGTCTGCATGCAAGCGATCAAGCAAATCAGGAATATTTGTCGTGTTGGCCATGGATCATGGTTAGGTATACTTTATCGTAATACGGCATGCAATTTCAACATAAAATTTAAAATTGACCAAAAAAAGTTAAAAAGCATGTCATACAAAAATAAAGTCTACAAAAATAGTAGACTAATAAAACATTCTATTATATTTGCCTCTGTAAAAAACGATTTATTCTAAAGGATTGTCAGATGGCTCAAAACTGTGTCATTAAAAAATCTTTATATTTGTCGCGAGCGCCAAAATAAATCGAAAATAAAACAACACATGTCTCAATATAGGTTCTATACCGATGAACAGCTGTATGAAGAGGTACGCCATGGAAATCATGGAGCGTTTAAGGCATTATATGACCGGTATTGGGAAACCCTTTGGCGTTATGTAGCGAGTACTACCCACCCAGATGATGCTAAAGATATTATACAAGATGTCTTTACTTCCATTTGGTTAAAACGAAATGATTTAACATTTAGACATTCTTTTCGTGCCTATCTTTATCGGGCTACATTAAATAAAGTTATAGACCGATCAACACGTGCCCGATATGCAGACCAATATATCGCTTCACTCGCTAAGACATATGAAGAGGGGCATTATACTACTGATTACTTCGTGTTTGAAAAAGAGTTAATTCAACGTTTTGAAGCCTGTTTAGAGAAGATGCCTCCTAAAATGCGGATTATTTTCGAGCTAAGCCGTACCGATATGCTGAGCCATCAAGAAATCAGTGAACGTCTTCATATCTCACGCGACAATGTCAATCGGCAAATCAAAAATGCCCTCATTCGTTTAAAAAAATCATTGTTATTTATTTTTTTATTTTTTTTCTTACCCTAAACCGTTGTTTATTCGTCTTACCAATAAATGGGGCATAATAAAGCCCCATGGGCGAAATAATGACGACGGAAGAACTAACCAAACTCCTAACACGCTACCATCAGGGCACTTGTACAGAAGCAGAAAAGCTTTTGATAGAGAGCTTACACCTATACAGTCGCCCCGCTGGAGAAAAGGCGGATGCCAACACTCAACTTAAAGATGACATCTGGCAAGATATTGAAGGCACTTTGCAATTATCGCAAAAGAACCGTTGGCACCGGTGGTACGCTGTTGCTGCCGCGATTCTGTTGATCATAGGTCTTGGTATATGGTATCAGCAACAATGGGCACCTATTTCTCCGCAGCAGCAATTTGTTGACATTCCTTCGGGCGGCAATAGAGCCACGTTGACCATGAATGATGGGCGTAAAATTGAGCTCGACAGTACCCATACGGGGATTGTCATCCATGCATCGACCGTATGCTATACCAATAACGGTACAGCCATCGCCCATGCTCCATCTACCGCATCAGCGGTTAGCTATCATGAATTAGTCACACCAAATGGCGGGCAATATCAAGTGATTTTACCCGATAGCACACAGGTATGGCTCAATGCTGCTTCTACCCTCCGCTTTCCGAATGAATTTACGGCAGATGCGCGTGAAGTGGAAGTGAGTGGTGAAGCTTATTTTGAAATTGCTCCTGATAAAAACCGCCCATTCCGAGTCAAAACAAAGGCACAGACCATACAGGTTTTAGGTACAGCCTTTAATGTGCATGCCTACTCGGATGAACCACAAGAGCGTACCACGCTGGTAAACGGGAAGATCAAAATCGAAAGCAATGCCTTTTCAAGCATTATTCAACCCGGCCACTGTGCAACCATCACCGAACAGGGAGGAGCTATTCAGGCAGTAGATACCGACGATGAGGTGGCTTGGAAATCGGGTTATATTTCTTTCAACGAACAAACTTTAGAAAATATCATGCGCCAAATTAGTCGATGGTATGATGTGCATATTACTTATCAAGGTGTTGATCCATCCCTTCGCTTCGGCGGCCGGGTATCTCGTTACGCACATGTCTCGGAAGTTTTGCGGAGACTGGAATTAACCGAACAAGTACGTTTTAAAATAGAAGAAAGGAGGATTATTGTGACCAAATACTAAACCATTTAAATGAAACCATAAAGGAATAAAAAAATCCGGAGGTCTTACCCTCCGGACCATGTCCTGACCATTTGTATGAATTCATTCGGACCACCTTAAGCGCTCAAACCTGGGGTTGTCCGTTAGTCAAAACCTAGGCAAACTTAGCGAACCTTGCCTGCTTATACAAATATAGGGTAAAGCAGGTAAAGGGGTAGGTATGCCACCATGTATTTTTTTATGCTGACCCAGTTACGAAGCAATAACGATGTCACCTTCAGGGCTAACATCGTAAAAATTTTGAAAATTATGAAATTAACATGCTTGCTGTTGATGATTTTCATTTTCCAATCGAACGCCGATGTCTTAGCCCAGCGTTTAACCATTCAAAAAGACCAAGCCCAATTGCGCGAAATCTTTAAAGATATTCAAAAGCAGACCGGTTATTCAGTCATTTACAGTGTGCAATATATTAAACATATTCCGCCCATGCCGGTTCATCTTCATCAGGAACCACTCGCATCTGCGCTAAACAAAATATTGGCTGATAAAGGACTTGATTTTGTAATCGCCAATAAAGAAATCGTCATCAAGACAAAAGCTATTGGATTAGCCCCTAGCGGCACCATGAACACGATTACATCCCAACAAACACGGAGCGGTCAAATACAAGACGAAGCAGGGAATCCACTCGTGGGAGCGGCTATCCATGTTGTTGGGGGGCAACAAGGGGCTAGTACCGATGAAAACGGACGTTTTGTATTGAAAAACATCGATAACGAGGCTATCTTGCGTATTTCTTTTGTGGGTTATGAAACGATTGAAATTAAAGCTACCGCTGATTTGGAGCACATTGTATTGCGCAAGACCGATGCCAAGCTCGATGAGGTAGTTGTTGTGGGTTACGGATCATTACGTAAAAGAGACGTTACCGGGTCGGTTGTCTCGCTCAGTCCGAACGATATGAACACCGTCAACAGCATCTCGGCCGACCAGATGTTGCAGGGAAGGGCCCCAGGCGTACAGATTACCCAGAGTAGTCATGCTCCCGGTGGTGGTAGTACCATCCGCATTCGCGGTATCGGCTCTATCAATGCCGGCAATGAGCCACTGTATGTGATTGATGGGGTTCCGATTGATAACAGAGCTACTGCTGACAGCAAAGGATCAAGCTCCTTTAGCGGCGGGCTTCCTCCTTCTAACCCATTGAATATCATTAACTCGGCAGACATTGCGTCTATTGAGATCTTAAAAGATGCATCTGCCACGGCCATTTACGGTTCAAGGGGTGCAAATGGTGTCATTCTCATCACTACGAAAAGCGGTGGGGGGGCCTTTACGGCCAATCTGAACAGCACTTTCGGTGTGAACGAAATAGCCCGGAAAATAGACGTACTCACCACCGATGAATACATTCGTGTGATGAACGATTTAGCGAAAGACCGGGGAGGAAATCCGGTGTTTGACGATACCTTTATTGCTTCGGTTGGCACCGGTACCGATTGGCAGAAAGCCTTATTCAAAAAAGGACATAGTGAAAACCATAACTTATCCTTATCCGGTGGTGTAGGAAAATCCAATTATTACACCTCTTTGGGGTATACCAATCAAGTAGGCATCATTCCTAACACACGATATCAGCGTTTCCAAGGCCGATTAAATTTTGAACATACCGTAAATGAACGGTTTAAATTCGGCTTTAACTTCAATACCTCACAAGAGAACAATTACTCGGTACCCGTGAACGGTTTTGCAATCAATCAGGATGCAGATGCCATCAATGCGGCACTCAATACACCTCCTGTATTTCCTCTCCGCAATCCTGACGGCAGCTACTATCGCCCTGAAAGCGGCGAGCCTATTTCGGTCACGTTAGACAATCCTTTGGCCATCGTAGACGGGCAACGGGCTACAGACCGTATCAATAGAACATTGGCTAACTTTTTTGGTGAATATACCCTGATTCCAGGTTTAAAGGCCCGTATCAATATCGGTTCAGACCGATCAAACAAACGGCGCGACCTATACCTGAGTCGCATTTCGCAAGTAGGTAATTCGGTAGATGGAAGCGCTTCCGTACAGTCGGGCGAATTGAACAACTTTCTGGTAGAAGCCTTATTAAACTACAATAAAACCATCCATAACGATCATACACTCCATATGGTTGCCGGCGCCACCGTACAGCAATTTGACGAACGTACCGTAGGTGTAGGCACTAAAGGCTTTGCATCCGATGTGATTGGCACGAACAACTTAGGCTTAGGTACTGTAGAGTTCAATACTGCGGGTAGTTACTTTGGCCGCAGGCGTCTTTTATCCTATCTTGCCCGGGCAAACTATGGTTTCCAGAACAAATACCTATTTACAGGAACCATCCGGGCAGACGGTTCTTCTAATTTTGGGGTCAACAACCGATTTGGATTTTTCCCCTCCTTCTCTGCCGCATGGAACTTGAGCGAAGAAGATTTTCTGAAACAAGCACCCGCCATATCCAACTTGAAACTCCGCTTAGGGTGGGGACAAATTGGAAATGATGATATTGGTATTGGTACCGGTTTATCTACCTACGCCGGCAGTGGCAGTGTGGTGTTAGGCGGTGCGCTCCAAACGGCCATCGCCCCCGCCCGCATTCCCAACCCTAATCTGAAATGGGAAACCAGTCAGCAAACCAACATTGGCTTAGATTTCGGTTTCTTTAACAGTCGGATTAGCGGAAGTATTGAATATTTCATTAAAACCAATAAAGACCTCTTGTTCAATCTGCCCATTCCCAGCTCATCTGGATTTGCTGTCTTTACCGATAATATTGGTAAAATCAGCAACAAAGGGATCGAGCTGTACATCAATTCCGATTTGCTTACCGGAGCCTTTGGTTGGCGCAGCACGTTCAACTTAACGAAAATCACGAATAAAGTGGATAATTTGGGGACTATTAATGAATACGTACCTTCTAACGAGCCTACTACATTGGTAAGACCTGGAGCTGCTCTCTTTTCGTATTTTGGCTATCGATCGGTCGGTATTTTCCAAACAGCCGAAGAAATCAGTTCATCGGCCCAGCCCAATGCCAAACCTGGCGACCCCAAATGGGACGATATCAATAACGATAAGGTCATCAACGAACGGGACCGTGTGATCTTGGGCAACCCATATCCCGATGTAAACATCGGATTCAGCAATGATTTCACTTATAAAAACTTCGCTTTACGGGTGTTTTTTGAAGGGGCATTTGGGGCCGATCTCTTCCATTGGCAAACGGTAGATGCCCTGTATGCGAACGACCCATACCGCAACCGCATGGCTGCACCGTTATTAAACCGTTGGACACCCGATAATCCCACCAACGAATGGCCTTCCAGTGTGTCTATTGCACAGCTTCAATATTCTAAAACAAACAGTTTTACCATTTTAGATGCATCCTATATTCGCCTCAAAAATGTGCAATTGTCTTACCAGATACCACTCAAAAACACCAAAGCCATTAAAGGCATTCAGGTTTCCTTATCTGGCCAAAACTTAGCATTATTTACAGACTATCCAGGGTTCGACCCTGATGTCAATGCAACTGGTACGGGCAACATTCGGTATGACCGTAATGCCTATCCAGCCTCTAGAACATACATGCTCGGTTTAAATGTCAATTTTTAATACGATAAAAAATACACTCATGAATATATCCATCAAAACATTCATTTTCGGCATTGCCTTCAGTTGTTTAGCCAGCGGCTGTGCCGAAAAATTTCTGGATGTGCAACCCGGCTCGCAATATTCGTCAGACTTTCTAAACACCAAAGAAGGTATCGAAGCGATTACCAACTCTGCCTATCAGAATATCCTATTAACCGGAGATGCCGGTGTAAATCGCATTTACGTAGAAGAATCTTGTACCGACGTGTTCATTAACTTCAGGGGACTTTTAAATGGCAATTTACAACCCTTCATGGATTTTACATGGGCTGCTTCGCAAGGGTATCTACAAGATTTCTGGCGCAGCAACTACCGCGCTATTCGCGATGCCAATTTATTGTTGGATGCTATCCCCGAACACCCCCAACTGAACGACGCAGAAAAACGTCAACTGAGCGGGGAAATGCATTTTATACGAGGGTTTGCTTATGCTTATTTATATAGCTGGTTCGGATCGGTACCTTTGGTTACACCCGAAAGCGAGCTGTTACTTCCTCGATCAACCGATGCCGAAACCCGCGCACAGATCGAAAGCGATTTAATGGCAGCAACAGACGAGCTAAATACGACGACTCCCCTTTATGGCCGAGCCACCAAAGGAGCCGCATTTGGCCTGCTTGCTCAGTACTACTTACAAACAAAACAATGGGAGAAAGCGAGCGAAGCTGCACAACAGGTTATTGATTTAAAGCTATATGAACTTTGGCCAGATGTGCGTACCTTGTTTGCGTTGAATAATGAGGGAAATAAAGAAATGATTTATGCTGCCCCAGCTATTGCCATGAACGGTCACGGTAATGTTTGGATGGCCAATGCCTTGCCTCCAGGCTATCCTACCGATGTCATGAATACGGCTACGCAAGTTTGTTTGCCGCTGGCATTCTACCAAACATTTGCCGATGGCGACCAACGTAAAGAATTGATTTTAACACGTTACACCAATAAAAATGGTGCCGTTATCAATCTCACTACCGGCGAAGAATACCAAAATCCGCGCAGTTTCAAGTATCCGCTTGATCCAGCACAGGTAGAACGGCACGGCGGTATGGATTTCCCCATTTTGCGCTACGCAGAAATTGTACTAATCAAGGCAGAGGCAGATGTTATGGCCGGTAAAAACGTAGCTGATGCTTTGCCTTATCTCAACCAAGTGCATACCCGTGCGGGCTTACTGCCTTATCGTGAAGCAGATATTCCTGATCAGCATGCGTTTATTGAGCTTGTGCTAAATGAACGTAAATGGGAGTTTTTCAGTGAGGGCAGAAGGCGACAAGACTTATTGCGGCATGATCAATTCCTACAGAATGCGATCGACCGAGGGAAACAGGCGCAAGCCTTTCGAACGTTATTTCCTATTCCACAAAGCGAGATGGATGCCAACCCTAATCTGGTACAGAATGACGGTTATTGATTTTAAAAACCTTTAAAACGAAAAAACAACATGAAGTTATTACGAAAAAAGCGGATGTACATCTTATCGGCAGCAGGCCTGCTCACCACGGCAGTCTGCGGCTTCTCCTCCAGTTGCAGGCAGGCATCCCCTAAAAAACCGGCCAAACCCAACATCGTTCTGATCATGTCTGATGACATGGGCTATTCCGATCTGGGTTGTTATGGTGGCGAAATTGAGACGCCCAACTTGGATAGTTTAGCAGCTAGCGGCGTGCGCTTCACCCAGTTTTATAACGGTGCCCGGTGCTGCCCTTCCCGGGCATCGCTCATGACCGGGCTATACCCCCACCAGGCAGGGATCGGCCATATGACCAACCCCAGTGAGCACTTTATCCAGCATGACTACCATGTGCCCGGCTACCGGGGTGAGATGGCCCCACAGACCCATACCCTGGCCGAAGTGCTGAAGACTGCGGGCTACACCACGCTCATGGCAGGCAAATGGCACCTGGGCATGGAGCGCAGGGAACAATGGCCCCTGCAGCGCGGTTTCGACCATTACTATGGCATTTTAGATGGCGGCACCAATTATTTCCAACCTACGTATCCCCGGGGCATTACCCTGGAGAACGACACCACCAGCATCCAAGATCCCGACTATTATACAACGGATGCCTTTACCGACCATGCCATCCAATTCATTGACCAGAGCAAGCAGCAGGACAGGGAGCGTCCCTTCTTTTTATATTTAGCCTATAATGCACCGCATTGGCCTTTACAGGCGCCTAAAGAAGTGATAGACAAATACCGCGATCGCTATCATGCGGGTTGGGGCAAACTGCGGGAAGAGCGGTACCAGCGCATGGTCCAGATGGGGCTGGTAGATGCCGGCTGGCCACTGAGCAAACAGGACATTTTTGATTGGGAGACCTTAAGCAAGGAAAAGCAGGATGAAATGGCTTTGAGACGCGCTATTTATGCCGCCCAGGTTGACCGCATGGACCAGAACATCGGCAAACTGGTGACCTACCTAAAGGAACATGACCTGTATGAAAATACGCTCATTGTGTTCATCAACGACAATGGTGCCTGCGCAGAGGGCGGTAACCTGGGCGGCGGCAAAAAAGAAAACCTGGAAACGAAAGTCGGCTTCTTCCTCTCTTACGGTAAGGGATGGGCCAATGCATCCAACACCCCTTATCGCGAATATAAACATTGGGTACATGAGGGAGGGATATCCTCGCCGCTCATTGCCCATTGGCCTGCAAAGATCCCCCAAAAACTGAATGGCACACTCATCCAGCAATATGGGTTCTTACCGGACATCATGGCCACATTTGTGGATATTTCAGGAGCCACTTACGCCCCCCAAAAAGACGGCAGGCCCATCCCGGCCATGGCAGGTAAAAGCCTGGCCCCGCTATTCGAAGGCGCAGGTAAACCCGTACACGACCAGCCCATTTTCTGGGAGCATGAAGGCAATAAGGCCGTTCGTTTGGGTAACTTCAAAGCAGTGATGAAATGGCAGAACGGAAAGGCACAGCAGCAGCAGCATTGGGAGCTCTATGATATTCCAAAAGACCGCACCGAGCAACACGATTTAGCTACCGAGATGCCCGAAAAGGTAGATGAACTGGCTACCGCTTGGCAACAATGGGCAGATAGCCACCAGGTATTGCCCTGGCCACAGATGCTGGACAGTTTGCACGTCAACGAACAGCGAATAAAGAATAAATTATAGCCCATCTCTATGAGGCTGTCTCAAAAGCTCACTGCCGTCATGTTGAACGAAACGAAGTGTAGTCGAAACATCTGTCTACAAGGATGAGATTTCTCCGCTCCATTGCATTCCGGTCGAAATGACAACTTCTTAGACAGCCTCATTTATTCATCCCATAAACTTGTAACAGGTTTCATCTGAGCAATAACCAAAACTGTTTTCAATTTAACCAATGCTTGGATAGCTTGCCGTGTATAACATGCATCTTCAACGTTCAAGTTGTTCGTTACTTCATCAAACAAGACGATGGGGGCATGGCTCAATAGCGCTCGGGCAATGCGGATGCACAGCTTTTTCCCATCGGAGAGTGTATGTCCTCCTTTGCCTATCCTGGTATGCATACCACCCGGCAATTCCCAAGCAAAATCGAGCACTTGTGCTTGATCAGCTGCTAGGATAATGTCCTCCTTACTAGCGTGGGGATTTCCAACTTTGACGTTGTTATAGATGGTATCGTCAAGCAGATCCACATATTGGGACACTTCAGTGATCACGCCATCCAACTTATCTTGATCAATTTGAGGAATATCGATATTACCCATTCGAATGCCTATTAAACTATTCATCTTCATTTTATTGCTTTCCATTTGTAAAAATCCATTAGCTATACCTGATCATTCTCAACTATTTATACCTTTGCAAAGGTATAGGGTAAGGTAAACCCAACGGGTCTGTATAACGGAGTAAAATGTCTGTCAAAAGGAAAAATCAAATTATAAAGATCGTCTAATGGCCTTAAGAATATATGATTACGACCTCGGCAACCTATTGATTAAAAGAGATCATCCCGGCGTATTCTTGTCGAAAGGGATGGATATGCTTGAGCAACGAGCACAGTTGGAACATCCAATTGCCCAGGGGTACTTCCATGAAATTGCCTTCGATAGCATCCATATTGGTTACGGCAATGCTGCTTTTTCTGAAAAGGTTAAGCTTCATTTTGAAAGCGACTTCGAAACAGTAGAAATGCATTTCGCACTCCGGGGAAAAAGCGCAGCTATTTCTGACCGTTTCAGTCGAGGCATTGGTTTTGAGGCCAACCAACATAATATCGTTTACGCCAACAAAATGCAAGGCGAAATGCAATGGGAAAGCAAAGACATGGAAATCTTTGAGATCAATTTCGCACCCGATTTCTTTAAACGTTTTTTGCCGGAAGGATCTATCTTGTTCGACCAATTTCGGCATGCCATCGAAAATGGACTTTCGGGGGCCCTGCATCCCTATAATAACCGCACAAGCCATCGCATGCTTCAGCTCATCGGTGAAATGATGCAATGCAACCGAAAAGGCCTATTTAAAAAGATGTTTTTGGAGGCTAAAGTGATTGAACTGCTCTTACTACAATTGGAGCAATTAAACGAAGCTAAATCGAGCAACACGTCCCTTAAAAAAAGTGACATCGATAAGATTTATGCTGTGCGGGAATATTTACTAGAAAACCTAGACACCACTTGCTCACTCATTAACTTAGCTTTACATGTAGGCACAAATGAGTTTACACTCAAAAAAGGATTTAAAGAATTATTTGGCACCACCGTTTTCGGTTTCTGGAACGATGCCAAGATGGAACAAGCAAAGATGATGCTTACTGAGCAACAAATGACCGTAGGAGAAGTCTCTTATCACACCGGATACAAAGACCAACGGCATTTTTCTGCCGCCTTTAAACGGAAATATGGGCTCTTACCGAGTCAATTAAAAAAATAAATAAACAAGTACCGAGATACCCAGTAATGGGCAGAAGCACCTATTAACTTTCTGCCCAATTACATGGATTTTTTTAAGCTCCCAAAGCTTTGCGAGCATATTCAACGCATTTAGCTACTTCTTTCACCGCGTCAGACCCTGCGGGTACAGGGTATTCTAACTCAATCGTAGCTGGGAATTTATACTTTTGCTGAGCCATCAGTTGCAGCACCTGCACAATAGGCGTATCCCCTTCACCCCAAGGCAGGTTAGCACCACCATGTTCTTTACTCTTTCGGTCTTTGGTATGCATGCTCACGATGTGTTCATGTTTAGCGTTGATAAAAGCAATCGGATCAAAGCCAGCAGCCACATAATGCCCCATATCAAAATTAATGGCATTATAGGGTGATTGTGCCAACGCACCATCCCACATATCGAAAGTTTGCTGCGTGTGCCCATGATATCCCACATGAATCTGATGCCGAGCAGCGATGTTGCCCAATCGTTTGGTCTGTGCCGGATCTTTTGGAAACTCGACGTTTGCTTGGTTAGCCCCCAAAGCCTTTGCTGCGCGGAAAGCATAATCAAGCTCAGCATCGGTATTGTTTGCTGCCAATGCATTGGGCTTGTAACCATAAATCGATACACCTGCCTGATTATATAATTGCCTAAGTTGCTCAAACTTGGTCATCGGTACGGAAGCGCGCCATTCGGCCATTTTCTGACGGTATTCTGCACCGGCTGCTTTACGTGCTGCCGCATCCGCCATACGTGGTGGAGCCGTTGGTGCTCCGGCAAACTCCTCTGCGGGAGTACCCATCAATTCGATGGCGCTGATATTACAATCTAAACAATATTGAAGTAACTGTTCGGCACTGCCAGGCATACTCCTAAAAGAATAGGTAATCACCCCAATTTGAACCCCTTTAAATACGGAGTTAGGTTTACCCAAGCGCGGGATGTAAGCAGGCATCCCCCAGCTTTTGCGCGGCAATAAAGTAGCTCCAACAGCGGCCAGCGCCGTCATTCCTAAAAATTGTCGACGACCATATATTTTTTGTTTCATGGTATAAGTGGTTTGACCGACAAGGTAGTTATTTGCTTTTTAAAATTTTTCATTTTCAATCTATGTAAAAAAAATGTTATTTAACCGAGTAACCTATCTCTCCTCACCCCCTCTTTTGCCGCTACTTAGCCGCTAGTTTGCCGCTATATACCCACTGTTACCCCCTATATAGCGGATATAGTGCGGATATACCGTGAATATAGAGCGAAGGGTACACAGGGGAAAGGCGAGGACGCTCAGGATTTATTCTTGCAGGCATCGGGCGGTGATTGGCCTGAATGCCTACAAGCGTTACTCACAACTCTTTAATGAAGCGGCACAAACTGAAGTATATACAGTCCGCATGGCGGGATTTCGAGCGTTACTTTTCCTCGTTTAGCTTTTATGGTTTTACTAACAGGTTCTACTGTGTTCCTCTGAGTCTCGTTGTTAGCCGCATTAATATCTGGATTACTCAACATCCAAACGGATTTACTTTTGTATCCTGCTGGCACGCACACGGCAACTTTTTGTACTTCATCTGAAGAACGGTTAACCAATGATAGCTGTATGGTTTTATCTGCTGTCAGAACCCCTGCACCATCTATGTAAAGAAGGGAATCGGTCATGAAAGCCGCCTCACGGCTATCACCATCTATGGTTGGCTGAATAGACGCTGCCGCGATAGATGGCCCTTGCATGGACAAGGTTAACTTACTACCTATTAAATGCGTGCGATAATACTGAAATACATGATAAACCGGTGTACGGTATGCATCAGCATTACCCACCGTTCGGATCAGTCCATGAGCATTTACCGGGAAGATGTAGTTAGCCATCCCTACGTGTGGACTCTGCCGAATAAACGCGTTGAGCATCCCCGCAGCAACGGCCACATCAAACTGTCGGCGGGGCGATTGTCGGGTAAATTTAAACTGATCACCGTTGTTGACAGAATGCCGGTTGTTCCACTCATCTACACTCAGTCGGATAGGTCGATCACTACGACCCAATTGCTGGTTCATCGAATCGAGCTGTGCACCGAGCATAGCGAGATGGGCTTCCATTTTAGCCGGAGCAAAAAGTGTACGGGCAGCCTGCTGTATTTTTCCATTTTTTACCCGTGAAGTAACATAATAGTGCTGCGTGAGGAAATCGACGAGCTGACCACAACTGTCTAATACGCGTTGATTCCATCGATGGGTATGCCCAATACCGAGCAATTGCAGTTCAGGATAATGCTGCTTGATGGTAGTGGCCCACTGTTTCAGACGCAAGGCGTACTGTTCATCGGTTTCTTGAACACGGCCTGCTCGATTGTTTAGATAATTTTCATTACCCACTCCCCAATACTTGACCCCATAAGGTTCAGAATGACCATTTTGTGCTCTCAGACCACCATACTTGGTGTTTGGTTTACCGTTTACATATTCCATCCATTCCAACGCATCAGTAACTGTTCCAGGATGGTCTGGATGAAGACTCATGTTTAGATTGATATAAGGTGTGGTACCAATTTGCTTGCACCACTGCAAAAACTCATCGGTACCAAATTGGTAGTTCTCTATCCCTCCCCAGGCCAGGTTCGGCTCGGTAGGACGCTTTTCCTTCGGCCCTATCCCACTTTTCCAGTCGTACTCATACACCACAGTTCCCCCTGGCCACCGCATAACCGGAATCTGCAAATCCTGCAAGAGGGGAATGAGATATTGCCGCACATTGCCCTGCCGATCGGCAACCCCTCTATAAATTGCACTATCGTTGACGTTTTCCAACATTTGCCCATAGATCATCGGATCTATAAGAACATTGGTTTCTGGAATACGTACGCTTACTTCAGTAACCTGTGCACGCACCGTAAGTACATTCAAAAGGAATAGCCCTGTGCCCACGAGGGCGATTATCGGATTCATTTTTTGTTGCATCTTTGCTAAATTAATAGTTATCATGATTTAGTAACCAGGGTTTTGTGTTAATTTTTTATTGGTTTGCAATTCAATATCCGGTATAGGCCATAAATCGTTTGCAGCAGGGTTGAACAACCTTGTCTGGATGACGCGCATTTCGGAGGCGTTGGTTACTTTGCTATAGTTGGGTGTACCGTTTTCGTCGAACGTTGGTGCCGATGCGAGCAATCCACGGGGTATCCTTCTATAGCATGGCCCGTTGAGTACTTGATCTGCTATTTTCCATCGGATAATATCAAAATATCGTAGCCCTTCGCCAGCTAGTTCTACCTTGCGTTCTTTACGAATGATGGTACGCAATGCCGCAACCGATTGGCCAGATTTGATTTCAGGCATGTTTACCCTTCTGCGGATTTTATTAAGAGCTTCATAAAGATGGTCATCCACCTCCCCATTCTCTAGCTTAGCTTCTGCATAATTAAGTAGCACTTCAGCATAGCGGATGACAATAGGATTGATATCCGAACGGGTTGCATGTTGCTCCGTAGGATCGGCATATTTGCGCCAACAATATCCAGAAAAACTGGCATAAGTATGCGTAGCATCCAAATTGTCTACACGTACAGCTGGCGTGACATTATAATTCCAGCATTTGGTGCTATCCTTATGGGTCTCAAACTGGTACCCATAATAAACCGATCCGGGTAGCGCGATGCTCATGGCCAATCTCGGATCGCGGTGTTCATACGGATGTTTGGCATCGTATGAAGGCGATTGGTTGATAGATAGACCATCCGTACAATCGTACGAATCGATCAACGCTTGAACCGGGATACGGTTACAATAACCACTTGCCATTCTCGAACGAAAAGAAACGGGTGTTTCATGATACACATCGGTATAATTAAATTGGATCGCCCAAATAATCTCTTTAGATGTCTTTCCGGCACGATGCGTGATACTACTATAATCTGGGTTCAACACATATTGGGTACCTTCTTGAGCCATCACTTGCTCGGCAGCCGCGATGGCTTGAGCCCATCGTTCATTATACAAGGCTACGCGCGAAGCCAATGCCCAGGCAGCACCTTGAGGGATTACCATCGTATTGGGCGAATTTTCTACGGGGAGCATTGCAGCGGCAGCATCGAGCTCTGCCAGAATAAAATCGACCACCTCTTTTTTTGGATCGCGCGACACATAAGCATTTGCCAGATCTAAAGTAGTAGTAACGAGCGGTACATCTCCATAAAATTGCGACAGGACAGCATAGCTATAAGCGCGCAGAAATCGCGCGACACCCACAGCTTGGTTGATGACCACCTCATTCGTCGATTCGACGCGATCGATATTATCCAGCACAAAATTACACCGGGCAATGACGGTATACATGGTATTCCAGATGGTATTGACATGACCGGCTGTTGGCGTACCCCACATGGCATGCGGCGTATTATCACGGTTGGCAGCAATATCGGAGTACATATCGAAAGCGATGATATAAGGATTCTCTCCAAACCGAAGGTTTAGTGGACTCAGGCAACCAACAATAGCCGCCTGTAGCTCGGCCTCCGTTTTCAAAAAAGTATCGGTAGACGGTGCATCCAATGGAACTTTTTCCAAATCTTTGCTACAGCCAAATAGCAACAATACAATGGCAATTATAACGAGTTTGTTCATGACCTTTCGATTAGAATTTAACATTTAGCCCAAAATTATACGTAGTAACCTGCGGGTAATAAGCTCCATTACTAGCTGCTGAAACCTCTGGATCCCACCCAGGCCAGAAGCCATCTACGGTAAAGAGATTCTCGCCCGAAACATACAAGCGAACACCTTGGATGCCCATCTTTTTAACCAATTGCTCGGGCAGTGTATAACCCAACTGTAGGTTCTTAACACGGAGGTAAGCTGCACTACGCATCCAGAAATCGGAATTTTGTTGGTTATGATTCTCGCCGAAGGCATACCTCGGGAACTCGGCATCAGGTGTTTCAGGCGTCCACCGGTCTTTCTGATATTCATAGGCCGTACCTCCAGCTAAAAATGGCGTAATGGCACTTCCCGTTAAGTAACCATCGCGCTTACCCACGCCTTGAAACAAACAAGAAAAATCAAATTGGCCATAACCAAGCGATAGGTTGAGACTATAGGTATAGCGAGGGATGGTACTGCCCAGTACTTGACGATCATTGCTATTCACGATATCATTGCCATCTGTATCCAAATAGTGGATATCGCCCGGTGCAACCACTCCAAATTGAGGTTTGGCGTGTAGGTAATTGCCATCTACATCGAAATCGGCCGCAGAGAGCAGACCTTGCGAACGAAGCAGGAAGAGGGAATTCATGGCGTATCCTTCCCGGTTAACGAGGGTGCCTGTCTGCTGAATGCCCTTGATATCAACTACTTTGTTGTGTACATCTGATAGCGTAACCGTTGCCGAGTACCGGAATTTACCCGACCTGTTACTATAATCCAGCTGAAGATCCCATCCGTTGTTATCCACCACGCCTGCATTTTGGAAAGGTGCGCCAACCCCCATGGTCTTTGGGATGCTTAACTCTAACAAAATGCCTCGCGTGGTTTTACGGTAATAATCGAAGGTAAGAGAAAGCTTATTAAATAACCTCGCATCTAGACCAATATTGGTCATTTCTGTTGTTTCCCAAGAAATGTTTGTATTGGCCAAGCTCATGATGGCAGCACCATTACGCACTTCATCGTTAGAAATATATTGTGGATCTAATGATACGGTAGGTGCAAAGGGATAATTGCTGCCAATTTCCTGATTACCGAGTCGACCCCAAGAAATGCGCAGTTTTAAATCGTCCAGAAAGCCTTTGGTACCTGCCATAAAATTTTCTTCTGATAAACGCCATCCGGCAGAAAATGAAGGAAATATTCCCCACTTATTCCCCTGAGCAAAACGAGAAGAGCCGTCATAACGGATATTGGCTTCAAAGAGGTATTTACCCAAATAGTCATAATTCATCCGTCCGAAATAGGAAATCAATGTCCATTCGGTGGCCGAGCCGCCATTGCGCATATTTTCAGAAGAACCTGCTGACAACACAGGATAGTCTGGAAAAAGAAAGTTGTCGCGAAATGCGTTGAAGCCATTGGTGCTACCGGTAAGGTATTGATAACCACCCAGCGCAGAAAAGTTGTGCGCCTCCCAGCTTTTGGAGTAGGTAAGCATGGCTTCCAGCTGGTCGAGCCGATTATTAACCAGATCTTCGTTGAGTTCGTTGAGCGATGGTACCGAAAAGCGCAAACCACCGTTGGCATCATACGTTTTTACCACATTGCTAAAAGAACGGGTAACAGGTTGTTCGTAAGTGGGCGCATAGGCCACGCGTGCAGTAAGGCCTTCGATAGGCTTATATTCCAAAGCAAAGTTCCCAGCAATGGGTGTGCTTCGTTGCTGCCACCATCCACCTTCTTGAATAATAGCTACGGGATTTGCCCCATTTTGCCCTTCGGCCCATAGCCCATTACCATACTTTACTGCCTGTGTAGCCGGAAGTTTATTCATCAATCCAAAAATCATTCCTGTAGAACTTCCCGCACCAAAAGCAGCTGGCCCTTCGAAAGGCGATCCGTTGGCAACTGATTTCCGATTATTATTACGCACATACAGGTCGAATGAACCACTTAACTTCGAATTAATCTGAACATTGGTGTTCAATCGAAAATAATACCGCTGATAGTTTACCTGATCGATGATACCCGCTTGGTTGAGGTAGCCAAAGGAGCCAAAAAACTGAAGCTTTTCAGTGCCTCCGGTGATACCTAACACATGATTATGCTGGATACCACTCCCCTGTAGCACTTCGTTCTGCCAATCTACATCCGGATAATGATCTGGATCAGTTGCTTTATTAGCGATATAATCACGGATTTCTTCTTCAGAAAACAAGGGAGAACGCCCCACATTGGTATGTGCCTCGTTGATCAAATTCATATGATCTAAACCGTTGACGATTTTAGGAAGATTCGTAGGCACTTGCTTACCGACATAGGTGTCATAAGACAAAGAAAATTGCCCAGATTTACCCCGCTTGGTCGTAATCAGGATGACACCATTTGCTGCCCGCGAGCCGTAAATAGCCGATGAAGCAGCATCTTTTAAAACCGAAATAGACTCGATAGAAGACACGTCAATATTATCAAGCGACATCACCACACCATCTACGAGTACCAGCGGATTGGAGTTATTTAACGTACCGATACCGCGAATGCGGATGGTTCCCGCATCAACCCCCGGCTGCCCACTGCTTTGGGTAATGGTTACGCCAGGTGCCATTCCCTGTAAGGCCATGGACGTCTGACCGACCTGACGTTTGGCCACTTCTTCACCAGAAATGGCTGTAACTGCACCGGTTAAATTGACCTTTTTTTTGGTACCAAAGCCAACAACAACCACTTCATCTAAATCGGAGATAGTAGATTCTAATACGACATGTAAGGGTTGGCTATCCGTGACAGGAACCTCTTTCTGTGCATAGCCCATTAAGGAAAAAACGATGACGACATCGTGCTCAACATTTACCTGAAATCTACCAGACGTATCCGTAGTGGCCAACGCGCGTTTTGTACCCTGATGTGTGATCGTCACTCCGGTTAGCGGTTGACCCTCGTGATCCACTACGGTACCGCTAACCGACCTACGTTGCTGCGCAAATAGGGTTGTTTGGAACAATGCTAATAACAGGATTAGACTGCATCCTCCTATATAGCTTATTGATTTACAAATTGGTTTATTCATTGCATCTATAATTTGGTTAAGTTAATGGATTGGTTAAGATTAAGTTAGGGAAACAATTTTGCCCAGCTTACCCGTTAACAGCTGCACACAGAGTAGGGTAAACAGGTAGGCAACACCAATGCCAACAAATATGGGGGCATAGGAGAAATGCTGAACCGTCCACCCAACGGACAACTGTGAAAGGATACCGGCAATCCCCCCCAAGGTGCCACCGATACCGGTGAGCGTACCTTGAACATGCTGAGGAAAAACTTCGGCAGGGATAGTGATGTTACCCCACAAACCATGGCCCAGCATAATGCCGGCAATCGCTATGATAGCGACTACCATACCGGTTGCCTGGAATAATATGACGCAACAGAGCGGTATCAATAAGGAGGCAAATAACATCACGGTTTTGCGGGAGCGATTGAGCGACCAGCCCCACCGGGATATCAACCACTGTGGGATAATCCCGCCCAATAGTGTCCCTACCGCTAAGACAACAAACGGAATCCAGGCAAAATATCCCATTTGATCGAGTGTAAGCCCTTGTTGCTCCTGAAGATATTTCGGTATCCAGAAAGTTAGAAAATAGGTAATGGGATCAATAAAAATCCGTGCGCACAAACACCCCCAAGCTTGGCGCATGCGTAACAATTGCTTTAGGTTGCTTTTAAAGTTGTTTTGAGCTACTGCTACCTGTTCTACCTGCCCTTCTAGAATGAGATCACGTTCTGTAGATGTGATGCGCGGATGCTCTTGCGGCAGATAATATTGTCGCCGCCAAAAGAACATCCAAATTAGACCAAGCGCACCGGTGACCATAAATGCTGCCTGCCAACCGAACTGAACAGCAATAACGGATACCAAAGGAATGGCGATTGCCGCACCTGCGGATGAACCGGCATTGAGCATACCGATAGCCAATGCGCGCTCCCGAATGGGGAACCACTCGGAAGCGGCTTTAACCCCTGCGGGAAAATTGGCAGACTCGGCAATGCCCAACAAAAACCGGAAGGCCGAAAATTGCATGGCCGTTTGGGCAAATGCATGGAGGATATTGGCAACAGACCATCCCCCTACGGCCCATAGATAGCTTTTTCGTGTACCGAGACGATCTACCAAAGCGCCGCTAATGGCATACATAACCGTATAACTTAACAAGAATGCCGACGTGATGTATGCATAATCTACATCGGTTAGCTTTAACTCAGCCTGAATAGTTGGAGCCAATACGGAAAGCACCTGCCGATCCAAATAGTTCAAGGTAGAAACGAAAAAAAGCAGTGCGGCAATTCCCCAACGGATATGGCCCGATGATTTAACCATGACTCCTATCTTTAAATGGATTATAGTGTGAGGCGGTAGTGCCCGAGCCTTCTCCCCTGTTTAAGGCTAAAGTTGGATCAACCAACTGATTATCGGGTATACCCAGTAGGTATTGACCTTGCGCAATCAATTGGTTCCGTAATGCAGCAACATCCACATCACGTATATATCCTTCCCCTTGTTTGATCAGATGGGCAGCAGCCACTCCGGCAGCTTGTCCGATAGCCACACAGGTAGCCATCACGCGTGAAGAACCGAAAGCGGTATGTGTAGCGGAAATACTCCGGCCAGCAACCCAAACGTTGTCTAATCCCTGCGGTAAAAGCGTACGATAAGGAATTTCATATACCGCCTTACCTGATCCTGTAAAGATTTGTTGTTCGCCCTCCGGCGGATGAATATCAATGGCAAATGTACCACAGGCAATACCGTCTTCAAAAGCCCTGTTGGCCAATACATCGTCTTCGGTCAGTTGATAGTCACCACGGATATGACGCGTTTCCCGCACACCTACTTGCGCTCCTGTATCCAGTATGTATGACCCTTCGAAACCACCAACATATTTTTGAAGGAACTTATGGATTTCCCATGCCTGTATGCGCGTCTCATATTCGGCCCGTGTTAAATCTGCTGCATTGGTGCCATCGATACCCTGTAAGCGGGTGGCGTTAACAGCAATCTGACCTTCTTGGGGCAGTTCATAAAACAAGATGCGCGGAGCGGCATCTTTTGGAAACTCACCATTTTCCATCCCCTTTTTAACCAGCTGTTTCAATCCGAGAAAGGCAAGCGCTTTGCTCGAATCTATCTCCTCGTCTGTAGGTGAGTCTTTCAACAGATCGCGGTTATTTTTCATCCAGATACGTAAATTGGCCATATCGATACCTCCTATGCGGAAAAATAAGGTTACCGGCTGCATGGCGCCGTCTTCTTCTCGACCTTTAACGAACGGCGCACCGGCCATAGCGGCAATATCGGCATCTGCTGAACAATCAATGATGTATTTGGGGACAATGGCCTGTCTGCCCGATTTGTTTTCGACAATAACGGAGGTAACTTGACTACCCGCTCGGGTAACACCAACGGCCCAAGTATGCAGTAGCAAGTTGACACCGGCCTCCTGAACCATTTTAAAAAGAAGGTATTTCATCCCCTCTGGATCAAAGGGAGTCATGGAGGCATTGTCGAACGTTAAATCGGTCACATGGCCCAACGAAGACTTGAGGTCGATCAATCGTTCCACCAACTCGCCGGCAATGCCCCGGATTACTTGCCGGCCTCGCACATCATGAAAGGTAAACATGGGATTAACCATGGCAATGGTTAGATTGCCACCTAAAAAACCATAACGCTCTAACAATAACACTTTTGCGCCATTGCGCGCTGCGGCAATAGCTGCCCCAATGCCTGCCGGACCAGCGCCAACGACTAAGACATCAGGCGTGGCACATACTGGAATTCTTTTTTTCTCTTCTTCGATAAATTGCATATGATTTTTTTGTTAGACTATTGACACGTCTTGGAGCTATACTCCTTTTTTTGCCAACGAGATCCGATGAATTAACTGTTAATAATTTTGTTTATAGTTTCATAATATTTTGCTAAACTATGTTATTTTATACTGTTTAACAATGGTTTACAATTCCATTATTCCCAAAATTTTATTGGGAACATTCCCACAACCGTTCCCATATAGTGTTTTTTTTTCACTTTTTTTTCTCATTTTTGTAACACGCTATTAGAACCCATTATGAAAAGACATCAAGTGACGATTATTGACATTGCACGAAAATTGGGAATTTCCAAATCCACCGTTTCCCGGGCGCTAACAAACAACCCAAACGTCAATCCGGACACCCGGAAAGCAGTTTTAGAGATGGCTAAAACACTAGATTACCAGCCAAACATGCTAGCGTTGGGCTTGATCAAAAATGAGACACGGATGTTAGGTGTTATTATCCCCGATATTCAAAAGCCTTTTTTTGCTGCCATTGTGAGTGGTATTCAACATGCAGTAGGTCGTATGGGTTATCGCACCATCATTGCCCAGTCGGACGAATCACCACAGATTGAAAAGGAAAATATTCAAGCACTGATGTTGAGCCGTGTAGATGGTTTTCTCATCTGTCATACACGCGACACCCGAAACTTTGACCAAATTAAAATGCTATATCAAAAAGGTTTTCCCTTGGTATCTTTTGCCCGGATTTGCCAAGAACTCCCTATACCAAAAGTAGTGGAAGATGATTTTAATGGTCTATACACCACCACACAACACCTGATAGAAAGAGGTAGGAAGCGCATTGCTTTGCTGGCCGGCCCGAAACACCTTCAGGCCAGTAAGCTAAGATACCAAGGATATGTAACGGCTTTGCGCCAAAACGGAATAGCATTCGATAACACCTTGGTAGCGCACACCCGCTTTCTGGTCGAGAATGTAGAAGCTGCTGTTGACCGATGGTTAGCGCTGTCTACCCCCCCTGATGCCATCTGTACGATCTATGACGCCGGAGCCATACAGGTGTTGCAATTATTGAAACAGCGCGGGTTACAAGTACCGAAAGACATGGCCGTTGCTGGTTTTGGCAATGATCCGGCCACCGGACTGATAGAACCGGGACTAACCACTTTTGAACAGCGCCCCTATGAGATTGGGTTGTTAGCAGGTAAACATATGTTAGACATTCTAAAAAAAAGGTTTACGGATATGCCCCCTGAGATAACGATTTCTGAAGGAAAGTTAATTATGCGGGGTTCTACCTAATCCCCGCATAACCGACTGTCTCTTCTTTACCTACAACGCATCAACCCATTCCGTTATCCATCCGATTTCATCTGCGCTCAAATTAACCTTCATTGCTGCAGCATTTTGCACAGACTGCTGGGCATCCCTTGCTCCTGCCAAAGCAACCGTAATACCCGGTTGTTCCACCGTCCACCGTAACACCAACTGCGCCAGCGTCGCTTTTTTCTCTTCGGCTAAAGGTTTTAATTTTTCTAGAAAGGTATTGGTTTTGGTTATAAATGCATCGGTATAATATTTACTCCCTTCTCTGGAATCTCCTGCGGCAAAGCGATGCCCAGGTTTGATTTTCCCCGTAAGCAAGCCACGTTGCAACGGACTGTAGGCTAGGATGCCCTTATGATTTTCTAGGCAGTAAGGAACGATTTCTTTTTCAATGTCGCGCTGCACCATGCTATAGGGCACTTGATTGGAAGCCAATGTCAACACTTGCTCTGCTTCTTTCATCTGCTCGGTATGATAATTACAAACCCCTGCATAGCGCACCTTCCCTTGTTCAATGAGCTTCGCAACCGCTTCAAAAGTTTCGGATATCGGTGTGGTCGGATCGGGCCAGTGAATTTGCAGTAAATCGATGTAATCCGTTCCGAGTCTTTTCAAGCTATCTTCGCATTCTTTTATCACGCTCTCTTTACTGGCGTACTTGTAGATATCAATGGGATGGCCTTGATTATCTTTGCTGTGCATGGCAAACTCACCTTTTGGCGAAGGCAAATCCCAACGCATACCAAATTTGGTTAGAATTTGTACCCGGTCCCTAGGAATTCCCTGGATAGCCTCACCAACAATTTCTTCACTGGTTCCTTGTCCGTAAATAGGGGCGGTATCGATCGAAGTTACCCCTACCTCATAGGCAGCCCTGATGGCTTCTATGGCTTGTTTTCTATCGGTACTGCCCCACATCCAGCCGCCAGCGGCCCAAGCGCCAAAAGTGATCACGGATAGTTCTAAATCGGTTTGTCCTAATTTTTTGTAGACCATTCTTTCTAAATTTATGTATTGTTCGAATTAAAATATGGATACGTTGTGCGCACGTCACATTTCTCAAATTTCCGATTATAAAAACAAAAAACCTAGCATACGGTTCGTGAAAAATGGTAAGAATACTGTTAATTTGTAAAAGCGAAAGACCAATGGAGATCATTTAATAACACTTTTATGAACCTACGTACCATCAGTTTATTTATTTTAACAGCGCTGTTTCAGCTATGCGTCTATGGACAGCAATTAGACAAACCCATCCATTTCGGTATCATTGCCGACCCCCAGTATGCGGATCAAGATGACCATGGTACTCGTTTCTACCGGAACTCGCTACAAAAACTGGATACAGCTGTTTCCTATTTAAACACACAACCTCTCGACTTCACGGTGATACTGGGAGACTTTGTTGATCAGGGGATTAAAGACCTGCCTCCGGTGATGGAACGTTTGAAAAAATTGAAAACACCTGTTTATAACATACTGGGAAATCATGACTACGTAGATGCGCCTGACAGGGAAAATCTTTACAAACCGTTTCACATGAAAGCCCCTTACTATACCTTCAGCAAAAACCAATGGCGATTTATTGTACTGAACACCAATGAACTATCGGAATATGCGACCTCTGCCGATAGCCCCCAACGTGTTGATTGGAAAGCAATGAGCGACCAAACGATTGCTGCCGGCAGAAAGAATGCCCGCCCTTGGAATGGGGGAATCAGTAAGGTGCAAATGCAATGGTTGGAAAAACAACTCATCGAGGCAGAAAGAAAAAAGCAGTCTGTTATCATCTTTTCACACCATCCTTTATTTCCTGAAAACGGACTGGAAGCGCTCAACAATAGAGAGATATTGGCAGTGATAGACCAACACCCTTGTGTTCAAGCCGTTATATCAGGCCATCATCATCCAGGGAATTTTGCTTATTACAAAGATATCCCCATGATTACACTGGAAGGAATGATCGAAACAGCGCATCAAAATGCATATGGTACCGTGAAGTTATTCGCTGATAAAATGATAGTCATAGAAGGCCATGGAAGGTTAACTTCTAGAACATTGGCGTTCAAGCATCATCCAAAATAAAAACCTATAGGTTATCGAGTTCTTCATGTGTATATCCGCCCATGCAATCCATACAGGAATCAGCATAGGCATTATACGCTTCATAAGCCGCACCTATCTTACCGAATAGGGTGATTATTTTATCCATTCTGATCTTACTCCCTGTGTTCAAAACAATAAACAACCCACTATTTTTTTCCTCTGTCAGGCGAACAATACGTCCTTTTGTTTCGGCAACTTGATCGTGATGATCAAAAAAGAATATTTTACCTTCCGTCTTTTTTTCTATTTCCTCTGCTACGACCTCTCGGTACTCCCATGCAACAGGAAGATAGGAATTGTCTGAAGATATATGTTTCGTACCCATGATCTGTCTATTAAATAAAAATTCAAAAGTAAAAATGTTCCCCAAAACCTAGTCGAATTCAAGGGTTATAAAGTTACGCAAAAATTGCGATATTGCTTTCTCATACAATGCCCGCAGGGGCGATAACCATTTTGGATTGCTTCTGTTTCTGTAGCAAAGAAAACTCTATTTTCTCTTTTTATCCTCTTTCCCGAAGCACATGATAATGTTCCGTAAATTTTCAGTTTACGATTCCCACCAAAACGGATTTTCTGTTGCTTGATCTCACTCCACAAAATACGATCAGATAGCTCACTATGATGTTTCATATGTACACGCTAAAATTCTTTTGTTTCTTTAACCGATCCACAATGGGTTGTAAAAATCAACATATCGCTCAGTCCCAAGTTGATCATTTTCGATCGTGTTCATAAATAAGTTGTACTACCCCCGATCTGAATTTATTCACTCCGATCAGTTTCAGATGAATCCGTTCTTTCACATTCTCAAACAAGGGTTTACCGGCTCCCAGCACTGTTGGGTGAACAGAAATTGAGGTCCTTCAATAAATCCGTCGAGTGTTACCGCTAAATCTAAAATGACATTTCTCATTTTCAATACTTATTTTTGATTCATTATGACCGTGTTTTGTGTAGGGCAGCACCTGCTTCAGGTCCTAACAGACTTACAAGATACCATATATTAGGTCATTAAACAAAGAAAATCTGGGCCCTCATGAGAAAAAAGAAAGAAATATTTTAGCGTATATGCTCACAAAAGCTTAATTTTGAGACAATAGGATTATCTTAAACATAAACCTACATTCATTAGTCAGTTTTTACACGTCAAGCAAGATACGCCTACTTTTATCCAGATTTACATAGAATAAATAGAAAGGTAAACAAAAAAGACAAAATCAAGATTAAACCTCCAGATGATGATGACAACATTTTTAAACATCGGAACACCAGAATTATTTTTATTAATTCCGGCTTTATTGTGGGTTACGTTATTTGCTATCGCATTTGTAAAATGCTTAACGAATAGGCAATTTACGCCAACAGAAAAAGCACTATGGATTCTAGTGATTTGTGTAGCCCCGTTTTTTGGAGCATTGGCCTATTTAATTGCTTATGGCAAACCCAAGAAAAGACAACCCGATCATCTCACACACGCGCATTCCCCGCTCAATTGAAACAGACTATTTCAAATCAAGTAAATTTCATGGGATTTATTTTATTTATTCCTAATTGACTCATAAAAAGGAAGGTTTATTTTCGGCAACCGCCGCATGTGTTTCCTTTTCTCTTGAAAGAAAAGGAACAAACCGAAGAGCTATGCTCTGAGCTCATGAACGCCTCTTAAATAGACACAGGTGAATAAAGTTCAAGG
>Ga0182744_1000584_pt1 | contig 33956 bp, 30 predicted proteins | sample eDN3rd30CKraftMG_FD_128525 | JGI IMG/M metagenome (GOLD analysis project Ga0182744, IMG submission 128525) | Enriched Miracle-Growth compost microbial communities from Emeryville, California, USA - eDNA 3rd pass 30_C Kraft MG (version 2) (version 2) ... | reverse complement strand
CAGGTTGCCCAGGGAGATGATGTAGTTGCCCTCGTTGTGCATGGTCTTGGGCACGAAGAAGTTCGGCACCTTGGTGGCGGCCTGGTCGTTCTTCAGGACGTAGATGTCGTCGCGCTTGACCGGAGTGTTCAGCGGGGCTTCGAGTTCCTTCCAGTTGGGGAACAGCTCGTTCAGCGCGCGGGGCTCGAACACGGCGCCGGAGAGAATGTGGGCGCCTACTTCGGAACCCTTCTCGACCACGCAGACGCTGATCTCCTGACCCGCGTCGGCGGCCTTCTGCTTCAGTCGGCATGCGGCGGACAGACCGGCAGGGCCGGCGCCGACGATGACGACGTCGAATTCCATGTATTCGCGTTCCACTTCCTGCTCTCTCCTGTTTCAGTGGCGTGGGTGGCGCCGGTATCGAGGCAGCCCCGCAATGGGGCGCATGATTCAATGAATGAAATGAAATTTCAATTTATGAAATTCGGGTTTTCATGGATATCTCCCCGAATCGCCGCTGACAAGTACCGCTTCAAAGGTTTTAAAGGGTTTCCCGCCGCGTGGAATGAACCGCTCTGGAATCGATGAACAAACGATTCACCGGATAATCCGGGCCGGCCGCAGATTCTGATATCCGGAACAACCCGCACTTCGCGGTTGTGCGTTCCATTGAATGGGATAAGTATGAATTGAAACCTGATTTCATTAATTGAAATGAAATGGATCGACGCCCGAGCCGGCGATAGAACAAGAGGAAAAGCGGTATGCCCATCGATGCCGAGAAGTTGCTCAGTTATTCGATACCCAGCGTCCGTCAGTCGCTGACGCGCCGGGAAACCGCTTTCTACGCATTGTCCGTCGGGCTCGGGCAGGACCCGCGGGACGAGCGGCAACTGCGTTACGTGGACTATTCCCGCGATCTGCTGGCGCTGCCGTCGATGGCGCTGGTCCTGGCCCACCCGGGCTTCTGGCTGGCCGATCCGCGCTCGGGCGTCGACCCCACCCAGGTGGTCCACGGCGAGCAGGAGCTGACGCTGCACGCGCCGCTGCCGGTCGAGGGGGCGCTGCTCAGCGAAACCTCGATCGTGGGCCTGGTCGACAAGGGCGAGGGCCAGGGCGCGCTGCTGTATACCCGCAAGCGCCTGACCGATGTCGGCAACGGCCGGCTGGTGGCTTCCACGCTTAATACCACCTTCATTCGCGGCGGTGGCGGATTCGGCGGTTCGACCACGCCCATCGGCACCAGCAGGCCGCGCCCCGAAGGCACGCCGGACTTCGTCGTGGACCTGCCGACCCGTCCGGAGCAGGCCCTCTATTACCGGATGAATGGCGACGACAACCCGTTGCACGCCGACCCGGCGGTCGCCGCCCGGGCCGGCTTCCCGGGCCCCATCCTGCATGGCCTGTGCACCTTCGGCGTGGTCTGCCACGCGCTGCTCAAGAGCCTTGCCGACTACCAGGCGCAGCAGCTGAAGACCATGGCGCTGCGCTTCTCCGCGCCGGTGTATCCCGGGGAGACCATCCGCTGCGAAATCTGGCGCGACGGCAGCTTCCAGGCGCGGGTCGTCGAGCGTGATGTGCTCGTGGTCGGCAATGGCCGGGTGGAGTTGGCGGGTTCGTCCTGAAATTCCGCGTCGCGGAATTGTTCCGGTTTCTGGAATTTCAAGCCGGCAGGCGCTCTGGCAAGGGACTTCAGGTTTTTCGGCGCGCGGCAGCGCGAGGAGCAATAGCAGTCGTTATTCCGAAGTACGGAACGTGCGGGGCGGTCGCGTTGACGCTCCGGTAGTGCGGGAATTAAATGAAATCATAAGAACAAGAGGTTTGATCATGTCCGCAATTAAACGGTTTTATCTGCTGTTCGGTCTTTCCTTCGGCGCTCTCGCTCCGCTGTGTGGCAGCGCGGCGGAAGTCATGAAACTCGGTTTGTCGGTGCCGCTGTCCGGTGCCGGCGCGAACTGGGGTATCGGCGCCAAGTGGCTCTGTGAACAGGCCGCGGGCGACGTGGCGGCGCAGGGCGGCGTCAAGGTTGCGGGCCAGACCTATAACTTCGAATGCGTGGCCTACGACAATAAATACAACGCCGCCGACGGTGCGAAAGTTGCCCAGACGCTGCTCAGCAAAGACAGTGTCAAGTTCGTCGCGGGCAGCCTGGGCACCGCGCCGGTGCGGGCGCTGCAATCCCTCTCCGAACGCCGTGGGGCGCTGATCTTCACCACGGCCTGGGGCACCAGCATCAAGGGGCCCAAGTTCCCGCTGACCTTCACCCAGATGAATACGCCCAACGAGATCGTCTATCCGCTGGTCAAGTTCGTCAAAGAGCGCAACCCGTCGATCAAGACGGTGGTGCTGATGAACCCCAACGACGCCACCGGCCAGGAAACCGAGGCCATCGCGCGCAAGGCCTGGGAAGCGGCCGGGGTGAAGGTGCTGGCCAGCGACTGGTACGAACGCGGGACCACCGAGTTCCAGCCGGTGGCCTCGAAGATGGCGTCGCTCAAGCCCGACGCCGTCGACCTCTGCTCCAGCACGCCGGCCGATAGCGGTCAGCTGTTCAAGGAACTCAGCGGCCTGGGCTGGAACGGCGTCAAGGTGATCGAGGTGGGCACCGGCGCGGGCGGTCTGCTGGCGACGGGCGGGGAGGCGGCCAGCGGTACCTACATGGGCGCCGCGGTCGCCCTGGACTCGCCCGGCACCACCGACCTGCAGCGCCGCCTGAACGATGGCGTGAAAGCCCAGACCGGCGAATCGATCAATGCCATCCAGATCGGCTTCTACGACTCGGTCAAGGCCCTGGCCGCGGCGATGGAGAAGGCCCAGAGCGTCGAGCCGAAGGCCGTCGCCGAGGCGCTTCCGGAGATCACCTTCGACTCCTTCTACGGCAAGTCCGCGTTCGGCGGAAAGGCAACCTACGGCACGCCCCAGCAAATCCTGGTCCCGGTGATCGTCACCCAGCTGCAACAGGACAAGCTGGTCGAAGTGGGCCGCGTGCAACCCGAAGAGCTGACCCAGCGCATCCAGTGATCGCTGCCGTCGAGGTGGTTGGAGGAGTCATGGAAACTATATTCCAGTTGTTTTTGACGACGGTGCAGATCGGCTCGGTCTATGTGCTGTTCGCCCTGGGCCTGACCATTATCTTTGGCGTGCTGAAGATCGTGAATTTCGCCCATGGCCAGTTCTTCACGATGTCCGCGCTGGTCGTCGCGGTGGTCATTCCCTGGCTCACCGCCCAGGGGCTTTCCCTGTTCGCCGCCTACGGGCTGGGCCTGCTGGCCGGCATCGCCCTGGCCACCGGCTTCGGCGTGCTGGCCTACCAGGTCGGCTTCCGCTGGTTCCAGCGGGACCTGGTCGGCTCCTTCATTCTTTCGGCAGGCCTGGTGCTGCTGTTCGAAGGGGCCTACCTGGAGATCTTCGGCGGCGCCGTGCGCTCCGTCCCGCCGCTGGTGGAAGGCACCGTCAGCATCCTGGGCGCCGGCATCAGCGCCCAGCGCCTGCTGATCTGCATCATCGCCGTGCTGCTGACCGCGGGCCTGACCTGGGCGCTGGCGAAGACGCGCTTCGGCAATGCCTTGCGCGCCGTGTCCATCGATCACGAGGCGGCCATGCTGCAGGGCATTCCCTACAAGTCGATCGCCTTCAGCGGCTTCGTCTTCGCCACCCTGATCGGCGCCGTGGCCGGCGCGCTGATCGCCCCGGTGTCGTCGGTGTCGCCGACCTTCGGCGACAGCTTCCTGATCAAGGGTTTCATCGCGGTGGTGATCGGCGGCCTGGGCAGCGTGCCCGGCGCCATCATCGGCAGCCTGCTGATCGCTGCGATAGAAGCCTTCGGCGGTTTCTACTTCGACCCCTCCAGCGCCAGCCTCGCGATTTTCGTCCTGGTGATGCTGATGCTGCTTGTTCGTCCGAACGGAGTGCTGGGCCGTGGCTAAGCAAAAATTCCTTGTCTGCTGTGTTTTCTGTGTCGCCATCGCCGTGGCCAGCCATTTCGCCGGCGACGGCTACAGCGCCAAGCTGATGGTCTGGATCGCCATCGCCGCGCTGGTCGCCTCCAGCCTGCGTTTCGTCATGCTGATCGGCGAGCTGAACTTCGCCACCGCGGCCTTCTATGGCATCGGCGCCTATACCGCCGGGGTCATGACCACCATGCTGGAGTGGCCCTTCATCGTCGCCCTGCTGGCCGGCGGGGTGGTGGCCGCGCTGATCAGCCTGGTGTTCGGCTTCATCACCCTGCGCACCAAGGGCCCTTACTTCCTGCTGATCGGCTTCGCCTTCGCCGAAGTCATGCGGATCATCTACACCAAGTCGGAATGGCTGGGCGGGAACTCCGGACTGGTCGGCATCTTCATGCCCGAGGGCCTGGACGCCTACACCACGCCGTTGGTGATCCTGCTGAGCGGGGGCCTGGTCGCCGCGCTCTACCTGATCGAAACCTCCAACGTCGGCAAGATCTTCACCGCCATCAAGGACAACGAAGGCGTGGCCCGCTCGGTGGGCATCCGTGTTCACCTGAGCAAGGTGGCCTGCTTCGTCATCGCCTCCTTCGCGGTGGGCGTCGCCGGCTCGCTGCATGCCTTCACCAACAACGTGATCAGCCCCGGGGACTTCGGCTTCCTGCTCTCGACCTTCGCCCTGGCCTACCTGAAGGTCGGCGGCGAGCAGCACCCGCTCGGCCCGATCCTCGGCGCGGCGCTGCTCATATCGCTCAATGCCCTGGCGCTGGACAGCGGCCTCAACGAGCACATCTTCTACGGCGCCTCCATCGTCATCGCGATGCTGCTGCTGCCCAAGGGCGTGGCCGGCCTCGTCAGCCGCGCCCTGTCGTGCCGCCCGCGGGCGTCCCGCGCCAGCGTCGTCGCCCGGAGGGCCCAATGATGAACGCCGCCACCCAGTCCATTCTCGCCACCCGCGACATCAGCCGCTCGTTCGGCGGCGTCAAGGCCGTGGCCGACCTCAGCTTCGACATCCGCCGCAACGAGGTGCTGGGGCTCATCGGCCCCAACGGCGCCGGCAAGAGCACCACCTTCAACCTGATCAGCGGCTTCTACAAACCCTCGAGCGGGCGGCTGGAGGTGGATGGCAACGACGTCACCGGCGTCTCGCCCGAGTCGATCAGCCGCATGGGCATCACCCGCACCTTCCAGCACGGCAGCATCCTGCCGAGCATGAGCGTGCTGGACAACATCCTCATCGGCGCCATCGGCGCGCTGCCGCTGCTGGCCAGCCGCGCCCAGCGCGCCCGGGCGCTCGACACCGCCGAAATCCTCGGGCTGACGGGGTGCCTGGCGTCCACCGCCGGCACCTTGCCGCACGGCATCCAGCGCCTGGTGAGCATCGCCATCGCCTTCGCCACCCGCCCGCGGCTGCTGTGCCTGGACGAGCCGCTGACCGGCCTGAACCAGACGGAAGTGGAGTCCACCCTCGAAGTCTTCCGCCGCATCCGCCGCGAGTTCGGCAGCTCCATCCTGCTGGTGGAGCACAACATGAAGGCGGTGATGCAGATCTGCGATCGCATCGTCGTGCTGCACCATGGCCAGATGCTCGCCACCGGCACGCCCGGGGAGATCAGGCAGAACCCCCGCGTGATCTCCGCCTACCTGGGAGGTGTGCAATGAACAGCGCCGTCGAGTATTCGCTGCAGGTCGATCACCTGGTCGCCAGCTACGGCAAGGTGCCCGCGCTGCGCGGGGTGAGCATGGGCGTGGCGCGCGGCCAGGTGGTGACGCTGATCGGCGCCAACGGCGCGGGCAAGTCGACGCTGATGAAGTGCATCAGCGGCCTGCTCAAGAGCGACGCGGGCGAGGTCCGGCTCAATGGCGAAGCGGTCGCCAACCGCCAGCCCGACGAACTGCTGCGCCGCGGCCTGAGCCTGGTGCCCGAGGGCCGCCGCCTGTTCGGCAGCATGACGGTGCTGGAGAACCTGATGCTCGGCGCCTATTGCCGCAAGGACCGCTCGCAGGTCGAGGCGGACCTGGAGCAGTGCCTGGAATTCATTCCCGACCTGCGCCCGCGCCTGCCCAGCCAGGCCGGCTCGCTCAGCGGCGGGCAGCAGCAGATGGTCGCGGTCGCCCGGGCGCTGATGAGCAAGCCCAGGCTGCTGTTGCTGGACGAGCCGACCATCGGTCTTGCGCCCGCCGTCGTCGAGCAGATCGCCCAGGTGATCGGCCGGATCCGCGATACCGGCGTCGACGTGCTGCTGGTCGAGCAGAACGCGGAAACCGCCCTGCGCATCGCCGACTATGCCTATGTGATGGAGGGCGGCGAAATCGTTTCCCAGGGCGTGGCGGCGGAACTGGCGCAGAACGAAGACGTGCAAAGGGCATACATGGGTATGTGAGGGGCCCTGGCCGCCCCTCTGGCTTCTGATCTGGTTGGACATGGGAAGTAAGATGAAAAGCAACTCGCTCACTGAATGGCAACCCAGCGCCGATGACCTCGCCACCGCCAACGTGGTGGAACTCATGCGCCTGCTGGGAACGGATGACTATGACGAGTTCTACGCTCGTTCCATCCAGGACCCCGACCGCTACTGGCGCATGGTGATGCAGTATTGCGGCATCGCCTGGGAGCAGCCGTTCGACGCCTACCTCGACGACTCCCGGGGGCCGGAATTCCCCAACTGGTTCCCCGGCGGCCGGCTCAACTGGGTGCAGAGCATCCTCGGCAAGGCGGACGATGCGAGCCTGGCGGCGCAGGCCGCGGTGATCGCCGAGAGCGAGACCGGCCCGGCGCGGCGCGCCACCTACGCGGAGCTGTCGGCGATGGTCAGGGCCTTCGCCGCGGGGCTCGAGGCCAGCGGCCTGAAGCGTGGCGACCGCATCGGCCTGCTGATGTCCAACGGCCTGGAAGCGACCGTTTCGCTGCTGGCCATCGCCTATGTCGGCGCGGTCGCCGTGCCGCTGTTCAGCGGCTTCGGCGTGGACGCCATCCGCTCGCGGCTGTCCGCCTGCTCGGCCAAGGCGCTGATCGCCAGCGCGGGCTTCCATCGCCGCGGCAAGTGGGTCGACATCCTCGGCCTGATAAAGACCGCCCGCGAAGAACTGCCGGCCATCGAAACGCTGATCGTCCACACGCCCGAAGGGGCGCCGGGGCAGGGCGGCGATGGCCTTTCCTGGGCCGCGGTGGCGCAGGCCGGGGTCGGCCGCGAGCGCCCGGCGGCCAGCATGGCGGCGAACGATCCGTTCATGATCGTCTACACCTCCGGCACCACCGGCAAGCCCAAGGGCACCGTGCACGTGCATGGCGGCTTCGCCCTGAAGATCGCCCACGATTCTGCGGTGCATTTCAACGTGAAGCCGGGCGACGTGTTCTGCTGGCCTGCCGACATGGGCTGGATCGCCGGCGCCTTGGTCCTGTGCAGCGCGCTGATGCGCGGCGCCACCCTGGTCTGCTACGACGGCGCGCCGGACTTCCCGGACTGGTCGCGGATGGGCGGGCTGATCGAACGCCACCGGGTGACCCACTTCGGTTCGGCGCCGACGCTGATCCGTGGCCTGGCCGCCCACGAGGCGCTTTCCTGCCAGGCCGATTTCTCTTCGCTGAAGCTGCTGATCACCGCCGGCGAGGGGATCGACCCGGAGCACTTCTGCTGGTTCCAGCAGCATTTCGGCGCCGGCCGCTGCCCGGTCATCAACTACACCGGCGGCACCGAGGTGTCCGGCGCGCTGCTGTCCAGCGTGATCATCCGGCCGATCAGCCCCGCGGGGTTCAACACCGCTTCCCCCGGCGTCGCGGTCTGCGTGGTGGACAACGACGGCCGCGACGTGAGCGGCGAACCCGGCGAGCTGGCCATCCGCCGTCCGTTCGTGGGCATGACCCAGTCCTTCTGGCAGGACGACGAGCGTTACCTGGAGTCCTACTGGCGGACCATCCCCGGCCTCTGGGTCCACGGCGACCTGGCGCTGCGCGAGAACGGCAGCTACTTCATGCTGGGCCGCTCGGACGACACCATCAAGCTGGCGGGCAAGCGCGTGGGGCCGGCGGAGATCGAAGAGGTGCTGCTGGAAATCCCGCAGATCAGCGAAGCGGCCGCGGTGGGCGTCAAGGACCCGACCAAGGGCCAGAAGCTGGTGGTGTTCCTGGTGGCCCCCGGCGTCGAGGACGGCGACGCCGACCTGCTCAAGCGCATCGCGGCGCACGTCGAGGCGCGCATGGGCAAGCCTTTCGTGCCGGCCCGCGCCCACTTCGTGACGCAGCTGCCCAAGACCCGCAGCTCCAAGGTCATGCGCCGGGTCATCCGCAACCTCTGCAACGACCTGCCGCTGGGCGACATGTCGTCGCTGGACAACCCCGCTGCGCTGGATGTGATCCGGCAGGCGCTGCAGCGCTGAATTCCCATAGGCACACGACATGAATCTCGAACTCAAAGGCAAGACAGTGATGATCACCGGGGCCTCGCAGGGCATCGGTGAAGGCCTGGCGGTGGCGTTCGCCCGCGAGGGCAGCGACCTGAAGCTGGTCGCCCGCGATGAAGGCCGCCTGGCCGCGTTGGCCGGCTCCGTGCGGGAACGCTTCGGCGTGAACGTCGAGGTGCTGCCGCTGGACATGTCGCTGCCCGGCGCCATCGCCGAGGTGGCGCGTTTCGGCCAGGACATCGACGTGCTGGTGAACAACGCCGGCAGCATCCCGGCGGGGAACCTCTGGGACGTGGACGAGGAGCGCTGGCGGCAGGGCTGGGAGCTGAAGGTGTTCGGCTACATCAACCTGACCCGCCTGGTCTACGCCGCGATGCGCGAGCGCCGCGGCGGGGTGATCCTCAACAACATAGGCAGCGGCGGCGAAATGTTCGACTTCGACTACATCGCCGGCACCACCGGCAACGCGGCGCTGATGGCCTTCACCCGGGCGCTGGGCGGGCGCAGCCTGGACGACGGGATCCGTGTCGTCGGGGTGAACCCGGGGCCGGTGGACACCCCGCGCATCCGTCGCCTGCTGGAAGCCGGGACCAGCGAAGGCGCGGGCGAGGCGGAGGCCTTCAAGCGCTACCCGCTCGGCCGCCCCGCGACGGTGGACGAAGTGGCCGACCTGTTCGTCTTCCTCGCCTCGGCCCGCTCCTCCTACACCAGCGGCGCGGTGGTGACCCTCGACGGCGGCTTGGTTTCCAACCGCTCCATCAGCGGCGGACGCTGAGCACAACGGAGATTACAGCGATGTCCGAAACAGTTTCCTATGCAGCCGACTACCAGCGCCTGACCTTCGACCGTCCGGCGCCGCGGGTGCTGCGCATCACCATCAACCGTCCCGAGCGGCTCAACGCCCTGGACGCCATCGGCCACGCCGAGATCGCCAGGGTCTGGCGCGACGTGGAGGCCGACGACTCGGTCAATGCCGTGATCATCCGCGGCGACGGCAAGGCGTTCTCCGCTGGCGGCGACTTCGAGGTCGTCGAGCAGATGATCGACGACTTCGAGTACCGCTGCCGCATGTGGAAGGAGTCCAAGGACCTCGTCTACAACATCATCAACTGCAACAAGCCGATCGTCTCGGCGATCCACGGCCCCGCCGTGGGCGCGGGCCTGGTCGCCGCGCTGCTGGCCGACATCTCGATCGCCGCCAGGAGCGCCAAGCTGGTGGATGGCCACACCCGGCTGGGGGTCGCCGCGGGCGACCACGCGGCCATCATCTGGCCCCTGCTGTGCGGCATGGCCAAGGCCAAGTACCACCTGCTGCTGTGCGAGCCGCTCAGTGGCGAGCAGGCCGAGCGCCTGGGCCTGGTGTCGCTGTGCGTGGAGGACGACGAGCTGCAGGACAAGGCCCTCGACGTGGCCACGCGCCTGGCCAGCGGCGCGCAGTCGGCGATCCGCTGGACGAAGTACTCGCTGAACAACTGGCTGCGCCAGGCCGGCCCCATCTTCGACGCCTCGCTCGCCCTGGAAATGCTGGGCTTCGGCGGCGCCGAAGTGAAGGAGGGCGTGGCCTCCCATCGGCAGAAGCGCGCGCCGAAGTTCCCGGACGATACCCAGGTGTAGGAGGGGAGCATGACCCGGGCCGAAAGTACCTCAGCCGAGCTGCAGCGGAGCCAGACCCTGGAATTTCCGGAGCTTCCCGCCGCCCGCTCGGGGCTGGTCATGCCCTTGCTGCGCGCGCTGGAGGTGCTGTCCGCCTTCAGCGCCCACGACCAATGGCTGGGCAACAAGGACATCGCCGACCGGACGGGGCTTCCGGCCTCCACGGTCAACCGCTTCCTGCGCAGCCTGGTCGCCCTGGGCTACGTCGGCTACTGCAAGGAGCGCCGGCAATACCGCCTGGCCGCCCCGGTCCTTTCGCTGGGCTACTCCGCCACCTTCCACTCGGACGTGCAGCGCCTGGTGCGCCAGGACCTGATCCGCTTCGCCTGCACGCACAACGTGACCGTGCTGCTGGCCATGCGCGATCGCCTGGACCTGGTGGCGCTGGAGAGCTGCACGGGCACCGGCAGCTTCCGCCGCTCGGGCCTGAACGTCGGCACGCGCATCGCCATCTCGTCCTCGCAGATGGGCCACACGCTCCTGGCCTCGCTGCCGGCCCTGGAGCGCGCCTACCTGCTGGAGAACATCGCCAGGCGCATGCCCGCGCAGTGGGAGGGGCTGGAGCCGCACCTGACCGAGTCGATCAACCAGTTCCGGACCATGGGCTTCTGCTATTCGCTGAGCAAGCTCGACCGCGACCTGGGCGTGGTCTCGGTGCCGATGAACGTCGCCGGCAAGGGCCTGTTCGTGCTGGCCTGCATCGGCTCGCTGGCGCACATGAGCAAGGCCCGCGTCTCGCGCGAGCTGGGGCCGCAGCTGGCGGCGCTGGCGAGCCAGTTCAAGCACTCGCTGGACGCCTCCGCCGCCAGCCACTACAGGGAGGAGCCCGAGCATGGCCATTGACGAGCACGGCGATGCGCTCTTGACCGTCGAGCGCGGCCTGCAGGTCCTCCGGGCGTTCCGCGGCGAGCGCACGCCCCTGTCCAACGCCGAGATCGTGGCGCGCACCGGCCTGCCGAAATCGACGGTGTCGCGCCTGACCACGACGCTCATGTTCGCCGGCTTCCTGCGCCACGCGGTGGGCGGGCGCCAGTTCGAGCTGGGGGCCGGTTCGCTGGGGATCGGCCACGCCTACCTGGAGTCGAGCCCCCTGGTGCGCCTGGCGCAACCCTTCATGCAGGAACTGGCCGACGAGCTGAACGTGTCGGTGGCGCTGGCCGTTCGCGACGACCTGGAAATGCTCTACGTGACCTACTGCTCGAGCCGGTCCATCGCCACGCTGCGCCTGGGCGTGGGCTCGATGCTGCCGATGGAGTCCACCGCCATCGGCCGCGCCTACCTGTGGGGGCTCGGCAAGGCGGAGCGTACGCAGCTCTTCGGCGAGATGAAACGGCGTTTCGGCGAGCGTTACGCGCAGGTCCTGGCGGGCATCCAGGGCAGCTTCGCGGAACTGCAGAGCACCGGTACCTGCCTGGTCAAGGGCGGCTACCAGCGCGACACCTACGGCATCGGCGTGCCGGTGCGGATCGGCCGCGCCGCGACCGTGATGGGGCTGAACTGCGGCGCCGCCGTGGTGGGCGCGGACTTCGACAAGGTCCGCAGTGTCATCGGCGAGCGGCTCAAGGACGCCGCCCCGGAACTGGAACGCATCCTCCGCGACCTCGAAGGGCCGTTCTAGTGAACAAGAATCCTCCGTTTGAACAAGTGAAAAGGCGAACCATGGCGAAGGTGCTAGAGAATATTCGGGTCCTGGATTTCGGGCGGTTCATCGCCGGGCCGTTCTGCGGCGCGCTGCTGGCGGACCTGGGGGCCGACGTCATCCGCATCGACCGGCTGGGCGGCAGCGAGGACCGCTTCGTCATGCCGGTCACCGGACAGGGTGATGGCGCGGTGTTCCTGCAATCCAACCGCAACAAGCGCTCCATCACCCTGGAGCTGGCCAGCGAGGAGGGGCGCAGGATCGTCCGGCGCCTGGTGGAATCGGCGGACATCGTCATCGCCAACATGCCCGGCGCGACGCTGGTCAACCTTGGGCTGGACTACGAGACGCTCAAGGCGATCAAGCCCGACATCATCCTGGTGGCGCCCTCGGCGTTCGGCGACAGCGAACTGCTGCGCGACAAGATCGGCTTCGATGGCGTCGGCCAGGCCATGAGCGGCGGCGTCTACCTGTCCGGCTTCCCCGGTCAGCCGATCAAGTCGATGGTGCCGGTGGTGGACTACGCCACGGCCATCTCCTGCGCGCTGGGCGCCGTCGCCGCCCTCTACGAGCGCAACAAGAGCGGCCAGGGGCAGAAGGTCGAGGCCTCGCTGCTGCAGACCGCGCTGAATTTCTCCAGCGGCTACCTCATCGAGGAACAGCTGCTGAAGCTGGAGCGCCAGGCCACCGCCAACCGCAGCCAGAGCTACGGCCCCTCGGACATCTTCGAGACCCGCGACGGCTGGATCATCGTGCAGGTCATCGGCCCGGCCATGTTCAAGCGCTGGACACGGATCGTCGGCTGCCCGGAACTGCTGGACGACCCGCGCTTCGCCGACGACGAGCTCAGGGGGCGCAACGGCGAGGAGCTTTCCGAGCGCATGGCCCAGTGGTGCGCGCAACGCACGCGGGAGCAGGCGTTGCAGGAACTCGGCCAGGCCAAGATTCCGGCCGGGCCGGTCTATTCGCCGGCGCAGGTGAATGCCGACCAGGCGATTGCCGATAGCGGCGCCTACGTCTGGCTGGAACATCCGCACCTGGATTCGGGGGCGCCCTATATAGCCCCGCCGGTGAATCTTTCCCGAACGCCTCTGCAAATCCAGAAACATGCTCCATTGGTTGGGGAACATACCCTGGAAGTTCTGCAGGAATATGGTTTCGACCCTGCCCAGATAAAGGAGTGGCAACTTAAAAAGGTGATCTGACGACGGCCTGCCCAGAGTATCCAATTCCAGTAATTTAGATCTATCACCATTTAAAACGCGCTGACGATAAGTTCTGGCGTCGGCTTTTCTCGACCCCAAAAACAATAAAATGAGGGTGGTGGTATGTGTAGTTCGAAACGCACGTTGTATATAACTGTCCCGCTTCTTGGCGTACTCGCCTCGATGCACGCCAGGGCGGATTTCATCGGTGACAGCAAACTCAACCTCGGGCTGAGGAACTTCTATTTCAACGGTGACTATCGCGACGGCAGCAATGCGCCGTCCAAGACCGAGGAATGGGCCCAGGGCTTCAAGCTGGACTACCAGTCGGGCTTCACCGAGGGCACCATCGGCCTGGGGGTAGACGCCCTGGGCCTGCTGGGGGTGACGCTCGACAGCGGCAAGGGGCGCCATCCGGGCAGCACCCTGATCCCCTCCGACGGCGAGGGCGCCGTGGACAACTGGAGCCGCTTCGGCATGACCCTGAAGATGCGCGCCTCCAGGACCGAGGCGCGGGTCGGCACCCTGCTGCCCAAGCTGCCGGTGGTCGACGCCAACGACGCCCGCCTGCTGCCGCAGACCTTCCAGGGCGGGATGGTGACCTCCAGCGAGATCGACGGCCTGACCCTGGTCGGCGGCAAGCTCGAGAGCACCACCGGCCGCGGCTCCAGCGACCGGACCGGGCTGTCGGTGCGGGGCGGCAAGGAGGAGAGCAACGAGTTCTACTTCGCCGGCGCGGACTACCAGCTGAGGAAGAACCTGCTGGTGCAGTACTACCAGGCCTCGCTGGAGGACTACTACCGCCAGCATTTCGTCGGCGCGGTGCACACCCTGAGCCTGGGCAACGACCAGTTCCTGAAGACCGACCTGCGCTACTTCAAGACCAACTCCCAGGGCGCCAACGCCTCGGGCAAGGCCGGCTACCAGGTCAGCGGCTACACCAGCGGCGGCGACGGCGAGATCGACAACGACACCTGGAGCGCGACCTTCATCTACTCGGTCCACGGCCACTCGTTCCTGCTGGGCTACCAGAAGGTTTCCGACGACAGCCCCTTCGTGCAGCTGAACTCCGGCAGCGTGCCTGACGCCGGCGCCGGCGGTGTCAACGTCTACCTGTACACCAACCGCCTCATCACCAACTTCACCGCCGCGGGCGAGGCCACCAGCTACGCGCAATACGGCTATGACTTCGCCGGTGTCGGCATCCCCGGCCTGACCGCCTCGGCGATGTACCTGCGGGGGCGCGACATCGAGGCCGTCGGCGGCGGCGACCAGGGCGAGTGGGAGCGCGACTTCAACGTCAACTACGTCATCCAGAGCGGGCCGCTGAAGGGCCTCGGCGTCACCTGGTGGAACGCCTCCATGCGCAGCGACATCCAGCGCAACGAGGACCAGAACCGCCTGATCTTCAACTACACCATCCCGTTGTTCTGAGCCCAGGGGCAGGCCGGGTTCAGGCCTTGGCGTCATCGATGCCTGAACTTGCCCGGGCCCGTCCCGATGGAAAGATTCCAAAGAACGGAACGTCCGGCCTGGTTGCGTTGACGCTGCGGCAGGCCGAACTTCTAATGAATTCAAATAAAAACATCATGCGGTAACCGCCATGAAGAAGATCAATAAGAAAGTTGTTTCGCTTGCCTGCTCTTTATTCATAGGTATTTCATCGGTTTCCTCTCAGGCCAGTGCCGATGAAATTATAAAACTCGGCATGTCGCTGATTCTTTCGGGCTCCGCCGGTAATTGGGGCATAGGTTCGAAATGGCTGTGCGACGAAGCGGCCAAGGAAGTGGCGGCCGCCGGTGGCGTGAAGGTTTCCGGGCACGTCTACAACTTCCAGTGCGTGGCCTACGACAACAAGTACAACGCCGCCGATGGCGCGAAGGTCGCCCAGACCTTGCTGAGCAAGGACAACGTCAAGTACGTGGTGGCCGCCCATGGCACCGCCACCGCCCGCGCCCTGCAGTCGCTTTCCGAGCGGCGCGGCGTGCTGATGTTCACCTCCGCCTGGGGCGAGAGCCTGAAGGGGCCGAAGTACCCGCTGACCTTCACGCTGAACAACGGCCCCCGCGAAATCGTCGCGCCGCTGGTCCGCTACGTCAAAAGCGCCAACCCGCAGATCAGGACGGTGGTCCTGCTCAACCCCAACGACGCCAGCGGCAAGGAAGTCGAGGCGGTCACCCGGCAAGCCTGGGAAGCCGCCGGGGTGAAGGTGATCGCCAGCGACTGGTTCGAGCGCGGCACCTCGGAGTTCCAGCCGGTCGCCGCCAAGCTGGCCGCGCTCAAGCCGGACGTCGTCGACCTCTGCGCCAGCCCCGCCGCGGACAGCGGCCGGGTGTTCAAGGAGCTGGCCGCGCTCGGCTGGAACGGCGTCAAGGTCAACCAGATCGGCACCAGCGCCGCCGGCCTGCTGGTCACCGGCCAGGGCGCGGTGGAGAACCTGTACATGGGCTTCGCCACGCCCCAGGGCGGCACCATCGACAAGCACCGGGCCTACCTGAACGAGGGCGTCAGGGCGCTGACCGGGGAGGACGTCAACCCGATCCAGATCGCCTCCTACGACGGCGTGAAGGCGCTGGCCGCCGCCATGCAGAAGGCCCAGAGCATCGAGCCCGGCGCCGTCGCCGCGGCCCTGCCCAAGGTCACCTTCGACTCCTTCTACGGCCCTGCCGCCTTCGGTGGCGCCGCCACCTACGGAACGCCGCAGCAGATCCTGATTCCGGCCATCGTTGCCCAGCTCAAGGGCAACCAACTGGTGGAAATCGAGCGGATCCAGCCGCAGGAGCTGTCGGCCAGGCTGGCCGACTGACGAGGAACGGGCGCTTCGCTCCCGCCGGCGCCCCGTGCCCGGCGGGGGCGGATGCCCAGCGCCAGCGCTGGCTGGCTATCGATTCACCGAGATGGGAAGAGCACTGCCATGACTGAGAAAACGGTTCGCATCGTCGATGCGGTGGTAATCGGGGCCGGCATGTCCGGCCTCTACATGACCAAGAAGCTGGTCGACATGGGCCTGGACGTCCAGGGCTTCGAGGCCGGCGACAACGTCGGCGGGACCTGGTACTGGAACCGCTACCCCGGCGCCAGGGTCGATCTGGAGAGCTTCGACTACTCCTTCTCGTTCTCCGAGGAGCTGCAGCAGGAGTGGAACTGGAGCGAGCGCTACGCGGCCCAGCCGGAGATTCTCAGCTACCTGAACCATGTCGCCGACCGCTTCGAACTGCGCCGCCATTTCCAGTTCCAGACCCGCGTGACGGCCGCGACCTACGAGGAAAAGCTGGCGCTCTGGGCCGTGCACACCGACCGCGGCGAAACCCTCAAGGCGCGCTACCTCATCAGCGGCGTCGGCGTGCTGTCCGAGCCGAAGGCCCCCGAGCTGGAAGGGCTGTCCAGCTTCAAGGGCGCCACCTACCACACCGGGCGCTGGCCCCACGAGGGCGTGGACTTCACCGGCAAGCGCGTGGCGGTGTTCGGCACCGGTTCCTCGGGCATCCAGGTCATTCCCATCGTGGCCCGCCAGGCCGCGCACCTGAGCGTGTTCCAGCGCACCCCGGTGTACTGCGTGCCCACCGACAACTACAAGCTGACCGACGAACTCCGCGACCGGGTCAAGCAGAGCTACGCCGCGCGCCGCCAGAAGTCCCGCTACACCCGCTACGGCATCCCGGTGGACTTCCCCAGCACCAAGGCCTTCGACGTCAGCGCCGAGGAGCGCGAGAAGAAGTACGAGCAGGCCTGGGGCGAAATGGGCCACCTGCTGGCCTTCCGCATGACCTACGCCGACATCCTCGCCGACGAGGCGGCCAACAAGACGGTGGCGGACTTCTTCGCGCGCAAGATCCGCGGGATCGTCAAGGACCCGGCCATCGCCGAGAAGCTGATCCCCACCAGCTACCCCTTCGGCACCAAGCGCCCGTGCCTGGGCATCGCCTACTACGAGACCTTCAACCGCGACAACGTCTCCCTGGTGGACCTGCGGGAGACGCCGGTGGAGCGCGTGACCGAGACCGGCATCCTCACCCGCGACGGCGTGCACCACGAATTCGACGCCATGGTCTTCGCCACCGGCTACGACGCCCTCACCGGCGCGATCCTGCGCGTGGACCTGACCGGCCGCAACGGCCGCAAGCTGCAGGACAAGTGGCGGGACGGCCCGCGGGCGCTGCTGGGCATCAGCACCAGCGAGTTCCCCAACTTCTTCATGATCACCGGCCCCCTGAGCCCCGGCCCGCTGAACAACATGGCGGTGTCCATCGAGCAGCACGTGGAGTGGGTGACCGACTGCATCGCCTACATGCGCCGCAACGGCCTGGCTTCCATCGAGGCCGACCAGGCCGCCGAAGAGAACTGGTTCGAGCACGTGCAGGAGGTGGTGAGCAACACCCTCTACCTCAAGGCCAACTCCTGGTACCTGGGCGCCAACGTGCCCGGCAAGCCCCGGGTGTTCATCCCCTACCTGGGGGGCGCCGGCGGCTATCGGGAGAAGTGCGACGAGGTGGCGAACGACGGCTATCGCGGCTTCATCTTCCAGCGCCTCGAAACCCCCGCGGCCAAGGCCGGAACCGAGCTGGCGTGATGCGCCCGATGCCGGCCGCGGCCAAGGCGGCCGGCATCCGTGACTACAAGGGAACAGCAATGACTGATGCGATCCAGCAACTGATCGACAAATCCATCATCCATGACGTGGTGATGCGCTACGCGCGCTCGGTCGACCGCCGCGACTGGGAGAGCGCCCGCGCGGCCTTCTTCGAGGACGCCACCGACCACCACGGCGACTTCTTCGGCAGCCGCGAGCAGTTCATCGACTGGGTGAGCGGCAACCATTCCGGCGTGCCCAAGTCCACGCACCTGCTGGGCAACTGCCTGATCGAGTTCGGCGACCAGAACCTGGCGGTGGTGGAGACCTATTTCTTCGCGGTGCTGGAGCTCAGCGCCAGCTCCGAAGGACACCGCAAGATGTTCTTCGGCGACGACGCCGACGCCTCGGCCAGCGGCCGCGTCCGCATGGACGTGCTGGGCCGCTACGTCGACCGTTTCGAGAAGCGCGACGGCCAGTGGCGCATCGCCAAGCGGGTGACCGTGTTCGACTCCACCCATGCCCGGCCCAACGTCGGCACGGTGGACGACCATCCCAAGTGGGCGCTGGGCAAGCGCGACGCCGGCGATCCGCTGTTCGCGATCCGCCGCGCCGCCGGCCTGGCCGATTGACCATGGGTTCGTTCGCCCCGCGCGGTGGCGGGGCGGGCATCAGCTTGAAGGAGAAAGACAATGGGTAGGTTGGCTGGCAAGGTGGCCTTCGTCACCGGCGCGGCGGGTGGCATCGGCTCGGAGATCTGCAGGCGTTTCGTGCAGGAGGGCGCCTGCGTGCTGGCGGCGGACATCTCGCGGGACGCGCTGGAGGGCATCATCGCCTCCTGCGCCGAGCGCGGGCGCATCGTGGCCGGCGTGGTGGATGTCACCCGCAGCGAAAGCGTGGTCGCCGGCATCGAGCTGGCGGTGAAGTCCTTCGGCAAGCTGGACATCCTGTGCAATGTCGCCGGCGGCTCCACGCCCCACGACAGCCGCGTCACCGAGGCCCCCGAGGAAGAGTTCTGGCGGGCGATCAGCCTGGACCTGTTCGGCACCTTCGTCTGTTGCAAGTACGGCATTCCCAGGCTGATCGAAGCCGGCGGCGGCTCGGTCATCAACTTCTCGTCGATGGTCGCGCTGATGTCGCTGCCCGAGCGCGATTGCTATACGGCGGCCAAGGGCGGCGTGTCGGCGATCACCCGTTCGATGGCGCACGAATATGCCGCCGACAAGGTGCGGGTGAACGCCATCGCCCCGGGCCTGACCCTCTCGGAGCGCACCCGCGGGCTGATCGACCAGCGCGAGGAACTGAAGAAACTCGCCGACCAGTGCCTGCTGGGCGTCTGCGAGCCCATCGACATGGCGGAGATGGCGGTGTTCCTCGGCGCCGACGAGTCCCGGCGCGTCACCGGGCAGATACTGCCGGTCGACAGCGGCGTGACGATCTACTGAATCAGCGGGGCAGGGCAGCGGCCCGCGCCCCTTTTCCACGCATCGCTCGCCCTCGGCGAGCCTGCAGGAGCGAGAAAACTTATGTCGAAACGAATCGATCTGGGCTGGATAGGCCTTGGCCAGATGGGCGCGCCCATGGCCGAGCGCCTGCTGGGTGAGGACGTCACCCTGCATGTCTTCGACCGCAACGCGCAGGTCCTGGACGCGTTCTCGCGCAAGGGCGCGGTCGTCCATGGCTCCCCGCGCGAGGTGGCCGACGCCGCGGAAATCGTCTTCGCCTGCCTGCCCAGCCCGGCCATCAGCAAGAGCGTCGCGCTGGACGAGGGCGGGGTGATCTTCGGCGAGCGGGTGCGGCTGTACGTCGAAACCTCGACCATCGGCCGTGACTGCATCCAGGCCATCGCCGCGGGCCTGGCGGCGAAGAACGTCGCCCTGGTGGACGGGCCCATCAGCGGCGGCGCCCCCGCGGCCCGCGAGGGCCGGCTGACGATGATGGTGTCCGGCCCGCCGCCCGCGGTGGACGAAGTGCTGCCCTGGCTGGGGCGGATCGGCCGGCAGGTGACCAACCTGGGCAGCCAGGCCGGTCAGGCGCAGATCATGAAGCTGGTGAACAACCTGGTGATGGCGGCGAACATGGTCGTCGCCGCAGAGGGCCTGGCCCTGGGCAGCAAGGCCGGCCTGGACGCGGCGACCATGCTCGAGGTGCTGGCCGCCAGCACCGGCAGCAGCCGCGCGCTGACCGAGATACTGGCGCAGGCGCTCAAGCCCGGCTCCTACAGCTTCGGCGCCCATCTCTCCATCGTCGCCAAGGACGTCGCGCTCGGCGTGCACGAGGCGTCGGCCCTGGAGGTACCGGTTCCGGGGTTGGAGGCGGTCCGCGCGATCTGGGCGGCCGCCGTCGCCGACGGGCACAGCGACGAAGACTTCACCAGCATCATCCGCTTCGTGGAAAAACAGGCGGGCACCGAAGTGCGCAGCGCCTGAGGGCTGGTGGAAGGAATTGTTCGCCTTCTTTCTACGGAGCTTTTTCCGGCGGAGCTTTTAAACGGGACTTCGCACAGCGAACTACCAAGGAGCGCAATGATGAAAATGATAGCCGGTGTCATTTCCCTGATGACGCTATATGGATGTTCTACGCCGTCGGGTGAAAGCAGGTCGGGAAGTTTCTCCGAATATACCCGGAAGTCCCCGCAGGAATATGTCACCTGCCTGGAGCCCAAGTGGCAGGCGGTGAATATATCCACGTCCAAGACCAGGACGCGGAACGGGTTCTCCCTGGAGGCTTCCGCGCCGCAGAGCGGCCCGGTGGCATTGGCGATCATCGACGCCCAGGAAAGCGGTTCCAGGGTGGAGGTGTTCCTGCCGACGGCGCAGGGCCGGGCCGAAACCTGGGGCGACCGCGCCAGAAGCTGCCTGTAGGCGCCGCACGGCGCGGCTTAAGGCCCCGAAGCGATTGGAGTCTTGCTCGCTTTGAGCATCGAAGCAGTGTCCCGACTTTGGCGGGCGCTGCTTTTTTCTTGGGCGGCGGATTCCACTGTACGGAACCCTTGCCAGGGTTGCGTTGACGCTGCCGGGCGGCGGTTTTCTAATCGAATCACATAAGAAATACAAAACGGGTGATCTCGATGAATATTTATCTGCAACGCATTTATCGCCTCATTACTTGCCTGTTCATTCCCGCCGATGATGTTTTGAGGAAGCGTGCGCAGGCTGAGTCCGCGCACTTTGGCGTCGTCTTCCTCGTCCTCTAGCGCTCCTGTCGTCAATTCAATATCCGTGCGATCCGTTCGCAGGGCGGCGGAGTCGTTTCGCCGAATATTCAGTAGGGTTGTGAAACATGGTCAATTACACAAGTGAGTCGGCAGATATCGGCGAGCAATATGTCGATCATGAAGTCGCCATCATCGGCACGGGGTTCGCGGGTATCGCCATGGCGCATTACCTGGACGAGCTGGGCCTGACGGATTTCGTCCTGTTCGAGAAGGCCGACAAGGTCGGCGGCACCTGGCGCGAGAACCACTATCCCGGCGCCCGTTGCGACGTGCCCGCGGCCCTGTACTCGCTGTCGTTCGCTCCGGAGTGGAGCTGGACCTCGAACTATCCGCCGCAGCGGGAAATCCTCGCCTACATGATGCGAACCGCCGAACGCCAGGGCGTGACGCTGCGCACGCGCTTCAACACCGAAGTGCTCAAGGCCGAGTTCGACCCGGCGCGGGGCATCTGGACGCTGCACGGCGCCGACGGGGTGCTGGCTACCTGCCGCACCCTGGTTTCGGCGGTGGGGCAGCTGAACCACCCGGCCATGCCCAGGGTCGAGGGGCTGGACAGCTTCCAGGGCGCGGCTTTCCATTCCGCGCAGTGGTGCCATGACGTCGAGCTCAAGGGGCGCACCGTGGCGGTGGTCGGCACCGGGGCGAGCGCGATCCAGATCGTCCCGGCCATCGCCCCCGAGGTGGAGAAGCTGATTCTGCTGCAGCGTTCGCCGGCCTGGGTGTTCCCCAAGCCCGAGCGGGAAATCCCCCTGCAAGAGCGCCTGCACTACCGCCTCCACCCCGAACTGCTGCGGCAGGAGCGCGAAGCCCTCTACGAGCAGTTCGAGGCCGGTTTCGACAAGTACATGGCGGACACGCCGATGAACGTCCAGGCGCGCGAGGAAGGGCGCCAGCTGATCGAGTCGCAGATCGCCGACCCCGAGCTGCGGCGCAAGGTCACGCCGGACTACCTGCCGGGCTGCAAGCGCATCCTGGCGTCGAACGACTGGTACAGCACCCTGGCGCGGGACAACGTCGAAGTGGTCACCGCCGGGCTCGAGGCCTTCCAGGGCGACGAGATCGTCGACACCGACGGCAACCGCCACAAGGCCGAGGTGGTGGTGTTCGCCACCGGCTTCCGCTCCACGGACTTCCTCTTCCCCATGGCGGTCAAGGGCCTGGACGGCGCCGACCTGCACGCCACCTGGCAAGGCGAGCCGCAGGCCTACCTCGGCATGAGCGTGCCGGGCTTCCCCAACCTGTTCCTGATGTACGGGCCCAATACCAATACGCACAACTCGATCATCGGCATGCTCGAGGCCCAGGCGAAGTACATCGCGCGCAAGGCCAAGGGCCTGCAGGCCGCCCCGGGCCGCTTCATCAGCGTGAAGCCGCAGGCCCAGGAGCGCTTCTACGCCGACATGACGCCGAAATTCGACCGTTTCTCCTGGAGCGGCGGCTGCCACAACTGGTATCGCACCGCCAGTGGCAAGGTGGTCAACAACTGGCCCGAGCGCACGCGCGCCTACTTCGACCTGCTGGCCCACGAGGACGACGCCAACTACGACGCCTTCGTCGCGCCGCAGGCCCCGGCCGGCCGCTGACGGGCCCGGGCCGCGAGAACGCAAGGCGAAACCGCAATACCGTGGAGTACCTGATGACCTCGAAGTACCGTTTGGCCCTTTCCCCCCTGCAGGTCGGGCCGGTCACACTGCCCAACCGCCTCGTGCGGACGGCGCACGCCACGCTGTTCTCGCGCGGCCAGGTGAACGACGACCACATCCACTACCACCTGGAGCGGGCGCGGGGCGGGATCGGCCTGACCATCCTGGAAGGCGTGTCGGTGCACCGTTCCTCGACCTTCTCCCTGGGCCTGGAGGACGACGCCGGCATCGCCCCGCTGAGCCGCCTGGTGGAGGCCATCCGCCCGACGGGCATGAAGCTGTTCCAGCAGCTCTGGCACGGCGGCAACGTCGAGCCGGCCCCCAACGGCGGGCCGCCCTGGTCGGTGACGGCGCTGCCCGGGCGCTACTCGCGGATGCCGCCGGTGGCCATGTCGTCGCGGCAGATCGCCGAGCTGGTCCACGCCTACGCCGCGGCCGCGGTGCGCCTGGCCAAGGCCGGGATAGACGGCGCGGAGGTGCTGGCCGGCAACGGCTACCTCATCTCGCAGTTCCTCTCGCCGTCGCTGAATACCCGCGGCGACGCCTACGGCGGCAGTTTCGAGAATCGCCTGCGCTTCCTGGAGGAACTGCTCGGCGAGGTGCGCGCCCAGGTGCCGGCCAGCTTCGCGCTCGGCGTGCGCATGGGCGCCAGTTCCGATCCGGCGATCCTCTCGGCGCAGGACGTGAACGCCGCGATCCTCCGGCTCCAGGCGAAGGGGCTGATCGACTTCGTGAACATCTCCCAGGGCGACTACTACTTCCACGTCGAGCGCTATGCCGCGATGGACCAGCCCGCGGGCTACCAACTGCCGGCGATGCGCGAGGTGGGCAAGGACGTCAGCGTGCCGCGCATCGTCGTCGGCCGCTTCGGCACCCTCGACGACGTGGAGCAGACGCTGCGGGCGGGCGATGCCGAGATGGTGAACCTCGTGCGCGCCACCATCGCCGACCCCCATCTGGTGCGCAAGGAGGTCGAGGGGCGCTCGCTGGAGGTACGCCCCTGCATCGCCTGCAACCAGGGCTGCATCGGCGGCCTGTTCTCCGGCCGCATGAGCTGCACGGCGAACCCGACGGTAGGCCACGAAGGCCGCCTCGGCGAACACCTGATCGTCCGCTCCGGCCTGCCGCGCAAGGTCGTCGTGGTGGGCGGCGGCCCGGCGGGGATGGAGGCCGCCCGCGTCTCGGCGCTGGCGGGCCACGAGGTCATCCTGGTCGAGGCGTCCTCCGACCTCGGCGGGCAGATCAACCTCGCCAAGCACCTGCCGAAGAACCATGGCATCGGCGACCTGACCAACTGGCTCGAACGCGAGGTCTTCCGCCTCGGCGTGCAGGTGAGGCTGTCCACCTACGTGGATGCCGCCGAGGTGCTGGCGATGCAGCCGGACGTGGTGATCCTCGCCACCGGCTCCATGTCGGCCGCCGCCGATGCCTTCGTGCAGACCGCCGCGCCCCAGCTGCAGCTGGACATCGAGCCCGGCGCGCGGGTGCTCTCCTCCGAGGACCTGGTGCTCGGCGCCGCCGGCGAGCTGGGCGGCAGCGCCGTGGTGGTGGACGACATCGGCCACTACGAGGCCATCGGCTGCTGCGAGATGCTGCTGGAGCGCGGGCTGGACGTCACCTATGTGACGCGCCACGCCTCCTTCGCGCCGGAGATCGACAAGACCGGCAGGACCCAGGCCGCGCTGCGGCGTTTCTATGCCCTGGGCAACTTCCGCCTCCTCACCAGCTCGGTGGTGGTGGCGATCCAGCGGGACGCGGTGCAGGTGCGCCCCATCGACGGCTTCAGGCCGGAGAGCGTGAAGGCCGACACCACCGTGGTGGTGGCCTACCGCGAGGCGCTGCGGGAGCTGTGGGACGAGCTGGTGGACGCCGGGCCGCAGCTGTACGTGGTGGGGGATGCCCTTTCCCCCCGCGACCTGGTCTGCGCCATGCGCGAAGGCCATTTCGCCGCGCGCTCGATCGACGAGCCGCGGATCGAAAGCCTGTGGAACAACATGTGAACCCGTGAGCCACACCCGGCCCGGAATGCTTCGCGAAGGCCACCGGCGGCCCCGGCGGCCTCGCGGTCAACTGCCCAGCTACAGGGAGAAAGCCCAGCCATGCCACTCGATCCGGAAATCGCCGTAGTCCTGAAGTCCCTGGAGGGCATGCCGCCCATGGAGCGCATGAGCCTGGCGGAGCTGCGCGCGAGCGTCGCGCCCGTTGCGCCGGAGCGTCGCGCGCCGGTCGCCGCGGTCCGCGACCTGGTGGCGGGCCTGGGCATTCCCCTGCGGCAATACACGCCCCTGGAGCTGGCGTCGGACAGGCTCATCGTCTACTTCCATGGCGGCGGCTTCGTCATCGGCGACCTGGAAACCCACGACCACCTGTGCCGCGACCTGGCCAACGCCAGCGGTTGCAGCGTGGTGGCGGTGGACTACCGGCGGGCGCCGGAATGCCGCTTCCCGATACCGCTGGACGACTGCATCGCCGCCGTCCGCTGGATCGCCGCCAACGACCGGGAACTGGGGGTGAGCACCGAGCGCCTGATCCTGGCCGGCGACAGCGCGGGCGCCAACCTGGCGACCGTGACCGCCCTGCGCTTGCGCGAGGAGGGCGGCCCGCGCCTGGTCGGGCAACTGCTGGCCTACCCGGTCACCGACTACCACACGCCGGCCACCCCGTCCTACCTGGAGAACGCCGAGGGCTACTCGCTGACGCGCAACGCGATGATCCGTTTCTGGCAGGACTACGTCGCCACCCCGGAGCAGGGCTGCCAGCCCTATGCCGCGCCCCTGCGCGCGCCGTCGCTGGCCGGCCTGCCGGCGGCGCTGGTGATGACCGCGCAATTCGACCCCCTGCGCGACGAAGGCGACGCCTATGCCGGGCGCCTGGCCGAGAGCGGCGTGGCGGTGACGCACCTGCGCTACGACGGCCTGATCCACGGCTTCCTGCGCATGGCCATGGTGAGCCGGCGCGCGCGCGAGGCGTTCGCCGACATCCGCCGCTGGGTGGACAGCCTGCCCTGAGCCGGGTGGATGCCTGGGCCGGGTCGGCGCCAATGCAGCGGTTTTACCCCCCTGTTTCACCCAACCCTTGTTTCACCCAACCAAGGAGTCAAGGTATGAGTCGTCCTGTCGTGCTGGTAACCGGTGGCGCCGGAGTGATCGGCCGTGCGATCACCCAGGCGATGATCGCCGATGGCTGGCGAGTGGTCTGCCTGGATCGCGCCGGCGCCATCGACCAACTGGAGCATGAGGAGTTCGTCACGCCGCTGGCCTGTGACATCACCGACCACCAGCAGCTGGCCTCGATCGTCGCCCAGTGCGGCGAACTCGCCGCGCTGGTCAACTGCGCGGGCATCGTGGAGTTCGGGCCGCTGATGGACACCGACCTCGAATCCTGGCGGCGCACCTTCGAGGTCAACGTCACCGCGCCCTTCGCGCTCATCCGCCTGGCGGCCCCGGCCCTGGCGCGCAGTGGCCGCGGCGCCATCGTCAACATCACCTCCATCACCGCCAGGCGGGCGAGCGTGGGACGCGCCGCCTACGGGCCGTCCAAGGCCGCCCTGGAAGGGCTGACGCGCCAGGCGGCGGTCGAACTCGCGCCCCTGGGCATTCGCTGCAACGCCGTGGCGCCCGGGCCGGTGGAAAGCCCGCTGTCCATCGCCAACCTGTCGGCGAAGGACTATGCGGACTACGTCGCGAGCATTCCCAGCGGGCGCTTCTCCAGCGCGGCCGAAGTGGCGGATGCGGTGGCCTACTTGTGCTCCGAACGCGCCGGTTCGGTCACCGGCCAATGCCTGGCCGTGGACGGCGGCTGGCTCGCCGCGGGGGCGGGCATGTGGCGCCTGCGGGAAAACGCGGGGCAGCGCTGACGGGAAGGGCGCATGCCGGGCAGTTGCCCGGCATGCGCCACGGGGGCTAGTCCTGGGCGGACGGCGCGATCTGCTCCAGCACGCGCAGCCCGGTGGTCCAGCTCTGCACGCCCAGGCAACTGACGATCTGCATCACCTCCACCAGCTCGTCCACCGTCGCCCCATGGCGCAGGGCGTTGGCCATGTGGATCCGCGCCCCCTCCCCATGCAGGTGGGTGGTGGAAACGTCGATGGCTACGTAGATGAATTCGCGGACCTTGGGTTCGAGGGTGCCGGTCAGCCAGGGCACCGAGGAAAAGTCGGCATAGGCGTCGAAGAACTCGGGGTGGGCCTGCAGCATGTCCTCCAGCAGCTCGCTCCAGTACTGCCGGCCGGCGGTGAACTTGTCCCGGACCTGTTCCGCCCTGGCGCGGTGTTCGGCCGACGCCTCGCGGGCCTGGCCGCCGCCGAGTTCGCGCATCAGGATCGGGGCGCCCAGCATGAAGCCGTGCATGCCCAGTACCGAGGTCATCTGCAGGACTTCCCGGACCTGCTCGCGGGTGGCGCCCTGGTCGAGCGCGCATTTTATCTGCACCCCCAGTTCCCGTTCGTTCAGGTGCGTCACCGCGGCGTTGGCGGCGATCAGCACCAGGTGCCGCACGCGCGCCTCCAGCAGCGGCGGGCGCGGGGAGGGGAAGCAGAGCCGGAGGCAGGCCTCGAAGAACCCCGGGTCGGTATCCAGGGCGCGCTGCAGGTCGTCGTTCCAGTAGCCTTGCAATTTCACGAAGGCGTCTTTGAGTTCGATATTCCGTGGGTTCAATGCGGTCGTCCTCGCTTGGGTTCGAGGCGCCCGCCGCGGCGGCGGGCGCCGGTGGCCAGGGCTAGTCCTGCTGCAGGCTCTGGCAGGTCATGCCGGTGCTGCTCATGCCGCCGTCCACGGCAAAGGTCTGGCCGGTGATGTAGCTCGCGGCGGGGGAGGCCAGGAATACGGCGACCTCGGCGATCTCCTCGGGGCTGGCCACCCGGGCCAGCGGAACGCTGGCGGTGATGCTGCGGCGGAAGCGCTCGTCGTAGGTGGCGGCGGTCATTGCCGTCGCCACCGAGCCGGGGGCGATGGCGTTCACCAGGATGCCGTGCTCGGCCAGTTCCAGGGCCATCACCCGCGTCGCGGCGATCACCGCGCCCTTGGAGGCCGCGTACGCCGTGCGCCCGGGGAAGCCCAGCAGGCCGGCCGCGGAGGCGACGTTGATGATCCGCCCGCCGCGACCGAGCATGCTCCGCGCCGCTTCCCGGGCGAGCAGACAGGTGCCCAGCAGGTTCACCCGCAGCAGGCGCTCGAAGTCCTCGGGCTCGGTGTCGAGGAAGGGTTTGTTGAGCAGGATGCCAGCACTGTTCACCAGGACGTCGACTTTGCCCAACTGCGCGACCAGGCTGCGGACGTTCCCGGCGTCGCCGACGTCCAGCGCGAAGGGCCTGGCGTTGTCGCCCAGTTCGGCGGCCAGCGCCCTGGCCTGTTCGAAATGGATGTCGGCGATGGCGACCTGCGCGCCCTGGCCGATGAATAGCCTGGCGACGGCCGCGCCTATTCCGCTGGCGCCGCCGGTGATCAGGACGGTCTGCTTCTCTGCTTGCATGGGGGTTCTCCCGGGGTGGATGGAAACGGCATCGACCCCGGCGCGGCCCGTTGCCCGCCGGGAGCCGACACCTTCGCTCGCAAGGTCGGGCCTGCTCAGCGCCTGCCGAGCAGGGCCCTGATTTCGTTGGCGGTGTAGCGGATGGCCTCGGCGCTGCCGGGCAGCAGGTCGACCATCATCATGAAGGCGTGGATCTGCCCCTCGAAGCGGCGATGGGCCACCGGCACGCCCGCTTCGCGCAGCCGCGCGGCGAACGCTTCGCCTTCGTCGCGCAGCACGTCGTGCTCGGCGGTGAGGATGATGCTCGGCGGCAGGCCGGCGACGCTGGGCGAGCGCAGCGGCGCCACTTGGGGGTCGCTGCGCCGGCTGGCATCGGGCACGTAGTGGTCCCAGTAGTAGCGCATGACTTCGGCGGGCAGCAGGACCTGCATGTCCGGGTCGAGGTAGGACGCGGTCTGGAAGTCCGCGTCGGTCACCGGGTAGATCAGCACCAGGCCCCGTATGCGCTCGCCGCCGCGCTGGCGTTCGCGCAGGGCCACGCAGGCCGCCAGGTTGCCGCCGGCGCTGTCGCCGGCCAGCAGCAGCGGCAGGTCGCTGCCGAAGAGCGCCCGGCGCTGTGCGGCGATCCACTCGAACCCGGCCCAGGCATCCTCCAGCGGGATGGGGAAGGGGTGTTCCGGGGCCTTGCGGTAGCACACCATGACGATGGCGCAGCCGCTCTGCGCCGCGAGGTTGCGGCACATGGGCTCGAATTCGTCGTTGCTGCCGACGACCCAGCCGCCGCCATGGAAATAGACGATGACGCCCAGAAGCTCGCCTTCCGGGCGAAGCAGGCGCAGCTCGATCTCGCCGCCCGCGACTGCCAGCCTGCGGTTCTCCCGCAGCGCCAGCCCGGCCCCTGGGCCGAGCAGGCCCTTCAGGCCCGCCAGGGCGTCGCGAGCCTCTTCGGGCGACATCAGGTGCCTGGGCTTGCGGGCATTGAGCCGCGCGGCAGTGACGAAAGCTTGCGTACTGGGATCGAGTGCCATGGGCCGCATCCTCTTCTTGTCATGCATGACCGGACCCGCCCCGACGCGAGTCGCAGGCGGTCGCGGCCATCTTTCCATAGCAGGCTGGGGATGCGGCTTTGACGAGGGCTGCGGCCCGTGCAATGGAATGCCCGTCCGGCCTCCATCGCACGGCGCCCGATGCGTCGGGCGTTGCCGTCAGCTGTAGCGCGACTGGGCGAGGTCGCGGGCGATCTGCGCCGCGGTGCGCTGCAGGGGCGCGAGCAGGGTCTTGCGCGCCTCGGTGAGGTTGACGGCGCTCTTGAGCAGCATGACGTTCATGGTGGCGAACAGCTCGCCCTCGTGCATCACCGGCACGCCGATGGCCCAGACGTTGCTGGCGAAGACGTCGCGGCTGTACTCGCTGCTCATGACGGCGAAGCCGTCCTTGCGGATCTTCTTCAGCAGCTTTTCGAGCCGCAGCGGGTCCTGGGCGAGCTGGTTCCATTCGCCGGGGCTGGCGGCCAGGTTCTCGATGATCGAGTGGCGTTCCTCCTCGCCGCAGAACGCCAGGTAGGCCAGGCCGATGGAGGTGGCCAGCATGGGCGAGCGGAAGCCGGGCTGGCGGTTGAACGACAGCGGGCCGCTGCCGCGGGACGTCTGCACCACCACCATGGCGTCGAAGTCGAACAGGGCCAGGTCCGAAGGCCAGCCGATGGCGTTGCGGAAGCGCGCCAGGGTCGGCTCGGCGACGCTGGCGAGCCAGCGCGACCTGTCGTAGCCCTGGCTCAGCAGGAGCGTACGCGCGGTCACCGAATACACCGCCCGCTCCTGGTCCTTGGCGACATAGCCCTCATGGTGGAGGGTTTCCAGCATGCGCACGATGGTCGCCTTGTCCAGCCCGGTCTGCCGGTGGAGCGAGGCGACGGTCGACTGCTTCTCCTCGTTGATGACGCGCAGCACCCTGAGCGCGCGGGCAACGGCCTCGACCGGTTTGAAAGATGGCTTGCGCAGGTTCTTCACGGGGCGTCCTTGAGTCTGAGGCATGGGGGTTGGGGGCCTGTCGCCGGAGTGGGCCGACAGCCTTCGCCGGGCCCGCCGAATACCGAACTACGGAACAACGCGCAGATAGCGTGGCTGACGGGGGGATTTTAGCGGCATCGTTGATTGAAATGAAATTTCAGATAATGAAATATCGATTTCAACCTCTGGCACGCAGCGAAGGCAACACGAAAGGGGGCGCCACATGATTGCTGGAACCAGCGCACGACACGGGGCCGTCGGGACTGCGGTGCGACGCGTCCACCAGCGCCGGGCCGCCGTGATCCATGCGTTGCTCCTGGGTGTCGTGCTGGGGCAACCGCCGCTGTGGAGCGGTGGCGCCGCGCTGCGGGCCGGCCATGACGGCAATGCCGGCGGGCGAGAGACGCGGGTGGCCCAGGCCAGGCTGGCACTGCAGCAACCCCTGCTACCCGGACGCAAGCCCGGGCAGCACGAGGGCCAGGCGCGGCGTGGCGACTTGAAGCGTTATGCAACTGACATGGCTCGGCTGTGAGCGGCATGTCGGGTAATCGGGAGAACGGGATGTATTCGTCTGAAGAGCGTTTGGAAAATATCCGCATGATCCGCGACAGCGCCTCGGCCTTCGCCCCGGCGGGCGAGCTGGCGCGGGTGCGCGGGCTGCGCTACCAGGCCCCTGGGTTCGACAAGGCGGTGTGGCGCGAGATGGCCGGCAACGGCTGGCTCGGCCTGCCGCTGGCGGAGGCGCAGGGCGGCGCCGGCCTGGGCATGGCCGAATATTGCGCGCTGCTGGAAGTGCTGGGCGCCGCGCTGGTGCCGGAGCCTTTCGTGCCGGCGGTGCTGGCCGCGCGCCTGTTGAGCGGCGAGCTGCTGGCGGCCCAGTTGGCCGGTGAACGCCTGCTGCTGCCCGCGCTGCAGGAGCAGTACGACAGCCTGGAACCGCAGGCCGGGGCTACGCGCCTGGTCGATGGCAAGGTCAGCGGCAGTAAGGTCTGCCTGCCCATGGCCGCCGGCGCCGATGGCTTCCTGGTCAGCACGGACCGGGGGCTGGCGCTGGTCGAGGTGGGGGCGCCCGGCGCGACCCTGTACCTCGCCCAGACCCAGGACGGCGGCCACCTGGGCAGCCTGCTGCTGGAGCAGGCCCCGGCCGAGCTGCTGCCGCTGGACGCCGAGGCCCTGGCCGACGCCCTGGACGAAGCCGCGCTGGGCACCGCCGCCTATCTGCTGGGCGCCGCCGAGCAGGCCTTCGCCCTGACCCTGGACTACCTGCGCACCCGCAAGCAGTTCGGCCAGGCCATCGGCAACTTCCAGGCCCTGCAGCACCGCGCGGTGGACCTGAAGCTGCAACTGGCCCTGTGGCGCGCCAGCCTGGAGGCCGCCGCGGCCGCCTGTGACGCCGGTGCCCCCGTGGCCCAGCGCCGCGCCGCGGTGTCGCGGGCCAAGGCGCGCGCCGCCGACGCGGCGCTGCTGGTCACCCGCCAGGCCGTGCAGCTGCACGGCGCCATCGGCTACACCGACGAGTGCGACGTCGGCCTGTTCCTGCGCAAGGCCATGAGCCTGGCCAACCTCTACGGCTCGTCCGCCCAGCACCGACGCCGCTACGACGCCTGCATGCCGCGCCTGGGCGACGCCTGACATCCGCTGGAGGAGAACGACAATGAGCGACAAACCGCAACTGCCCGACTTCAACGCGCTGAGCGACGACGCGTTCCGCCAAAGTGTGCGCGAGTTCCTACGGGCGAACTTCCCCGAGGAGCTGCGCGACCTGCCCAAGCGCCTGCACTGGAACGAGGTCAAGGACTGGTACATGACCCTCTCCGAGCACGGCTGGCTGTGCCCGGGCTGGCCCCGCGAGTTCGGCGGCATGGGCCTGTCGGCGGCCAAGCAACTGATCTACACCGAGGAGTTCGAGAACTACGGCGTGGCCCGCACCCCGGACCACGGCATCATGCTGCTCGGCCCGCTGCTGATCCGCTACGGCTCGCCCGAGCAGCAGCAGTACTTCCTGCCGCGCATCCTCTCCGGCGAGCACATCTGGTGCCAGGGCTACAGCGAGCCGAACGCAGGCTCGGACCTGGCCAGCCTGCGCACCGAGGCCGTGCTTGACGGCGACGAGTGGGTGGTCAACGGCCAGAAGATCTGGACCACCCTGGCCACCGACGCCGACTGGATCTTCCTGCTGGTGCGCACCGACAAGACGGCGAAGAAACAGGAAGGCATCAGCTTCCTGCTGGTGCCGATGGACAGCCCCGGCGTGACCGTGCGGCCGATCCTCAACCTCGACCTGCACGACGAGCTGTGCGAGGTGTTCTTCGACGACGTGCGCGTGCCGCGCGGCAACCTGGTCGGCGAGATGAACGCCGGCTGGACCATGGCCAAGGCGCTGCTGGGCTTCGAGCGCATCTTCCTCGGCTCGCCCAAGCAGTCGGCCAACGCGCTGACGCGCCTGGAGCTGCTCGGCGAGCACCTGGGGCTATCCGACGAGCCCGGCTTCCGCGACCGCCTGACGCGCCTGCGCCTGGACCTGGACGACCACAAGCTGCTGTTCGAGAGCTTCGCCGAACGCCTGCGCCGCGGCGAGAGCCTGGGCGCCGACGTGTCGCTGCTCAAGGTGCACCAGACCGAGCTGTTCCAGCGCATCACCGACTACATGCTGGAAATTTCCGGCGAGTACGCCGCGCTGCTGGAGCCCATCGAGGGCAACGGCAACCTCAACCCCACCGGCCTGTTCCTCCAGGCGCGCCCCGCGACCATCTACGGCGGCAGCTCGGAGATCCAGCGCAACATCCTGGCCAAGGCCGTGCTCGGCCTGTAAGCGAACGACGGAGAGAACGACATGCTCGACAACAAAGTAGTGGTGGTCACCGGTGCCGGTGGCGGCATCGGCCGGGCCATCGCGGTGGAAATGGCGCGCGCCGGCGCCTCGGTGGTGATCAACGACGTCGGCGTCTCGCTGGGCGGGGAGGGCGGCTCGGCCACCCCGGCGCAGGAGACGCTGAAACTGATCGAAGGCTTCGGCGGCCGCGCGGTGATCAACACCGACAGCGTCGCCGAGTGGAGCGGCGCGCAGCAGATCGTCGCCTGCGCCATGGACAGCTTCGGGCGCATCGACGGCGTGGTGAACAACGCCGGGATCATCCGCGACGTGATCTTCCACAAGATGAGCGTGGAGGACTGGCTGTCGGTGATCCAGGTCCACCTCAACGGCAGCTTCTTCGTCAGCCGCGCCGCCGCCGAACGCTTCCGCGCGCAGAACGGCGGGGCCTTCGTGCACATGGTCAGCACCTCGGCGCTGATCGGCAACGTCGGCCAGGCCAACTACTCGGCGGCCAAGCTGGGCATGGTCGCGCTGTCCAAGTCCATCGCCCTGGACATGCAGCGCTTCAACGTGCGCTCCAACTGCATCGCGCCCTTCGCCTGGAGCCGCATGACCAGCGCCATCCCCGACAGCACCCCGGAGGAGAAGGCCCGCGTCGAGCGCCTGAAGCAGATGACCCCGGAGAAGAACGCGCCGCTTGCGGCGTACCTGCTGTCCGACCAGGCCAAGGGCGTCAACGGCCAGGTCTTCACCGTGCGCCGCAACGAAATCTTCCTGATGAGCCAGAACCGCCCGGTGCGCTCGGTGCAGCAGGGCGAAGGCTGGACCGCGCAGAGCATCGCCGAGCATGGCATGCCGGCGCTGGCCGGCTCCTTCACGCCGCTGCAGGTTAGCGCCGACGTGTTCTGCTGGGACCCGGTCTGACCGGCCCGCTGCCACTGTATCCATGAGGTTGAGTTGATGAACGCTGAGCGTGCCCAAGAGAGCTACCAGGACATCCGTGAAGGCGTGCGCGCCCTCTGTGCGGAGTTCCCCGCCGAGTACTGGCGCAAGATCGATGAAGTGAAAGGCTTCCCCGAAGCCTTCGTCAAAGCCATGACCGAGGCCGGCTGGCTGTCGGCGATGATCCCGGAAGAGTATGGCGGCTCCGGCCTGGGCCTGGCCGAGGCCTCGGTGATCCTCGAAGAAGTGAACCACTGCGGCGGCAACTCCGGGACCATCCACGGGCAGATGTACAACATGTTCACCCTGCTGCGGAATGGCAGCGAGGAGCAGAAGCGCTACTACCTGCCGAAGCTGGCCAGCGGCGAGCTGCGCCTGCAGTCCATGGGCGTCACCGAGCCGACCACCGGCACCGACACCACCAAGATCAAGACCACCGCCGTGCGCCAGGGCGACAAGTACGT
>Ga0182744_1000583_pt1 | contig 33991 bp, 33 predicted proteins | sample eDN3rd30CKraftMG_FD_128525 | JGI IMG/M metagenome (GOLD analysis project Ga0182744, IMG submission 128525) | Enriched Miracle-Growth compost microbial communities from Emeryville, California, USA - eDNA 3rd pass 30_C Kraft MG (version 2) (version 2) ... | reverse complement strand
GCGTAAGTGTTTGATTTGACTCATGTCGTAAAAGGCCAAAATCAATAAAGTCACAGCCTCTCAGGATGAGGGCTCCTTTGCAGATTGTATCAAGCTGTTAGAAGCACTCTTCACACCGGCTTCTCGCCACATACCGCCGTGCGCTCCATGCGGCGGCGGTCGGGGTAGTAGTCGTTGGCGGCGTAGTGCTGTGTCGACTGGTTGTCCCAGAAGATGATCGTGCCTTCGCTCCAGCGCAGGCGGAACTGATATTCCGGCACGTGCACCTGGGCGTAGAGTACGTCGAGAATGGCCTTGCTCTCGTCGTCGTTCATGCCGTCGATCTTCACGGTGAACTGCGGGTTGACGTAGATCGCCTTGCGGCCTGACTTCGGATGGGTGCGTACGACGGGATGGAGCGGGTTGGGATAGAGCTCTTCCATCTGCCGCAGTTCCGTCTGATCCTTCTCGGACTTCGAGAACAAGGTGCGGAAATTCTTGAAGTCATGGACGGCGTGAAGCCCGTCGATCATCTTGCGGAAGGTCGGCGACAGGTTGTCGTAGGCCGCCGTCATGTCGCACCACAGGGTGTCGCCGCCGGTCTTCGGCATGATCTGGCAGCGCAGGATCGTGTATTTCGTCGGCTTCTCGCGGAAGGTCGTGTCCGAGTGCCAGACGTCGGTCGAAAGAACCGGATTGTCCTTGTTGTTGTCGAGCACGAGGATTTCCGGGAACTCGCCCTTGGGCCGGAACGGATGCACTTCCAGCTCGCCGAAATGACGGCTGATCTTGACGTGCTGCGCCGTCGACAGGTGCTGGTCGCGCACGATCAGCACTTTATGTTCGATGAGCGCGGCCTCGAAGGCGGCGAAGGTCTGCGGATCGAAGTCGTTGTTGAGATCGAGGCCATGGACCTCGGCGCCGAGATGGCGGCCGACGCGCTCGACCTCGAATGATTTGCTGGCGCCCGTCTGCGCCGCCGTGCCGACATTGATGTTCATGCCGTCCTCCCGAATTCTGTCGTTGTTTTTACGATCATAGAGCATCAGCCCCAGATTGCGAACCCCATGCCGCAGCCGGTGCCGGCGAGCGAGCGGTAGCAGGGCACGTAATCCTGCCATTGGGTGTCGAGATGTTCGCAGGCGCCTGCGACGACGAGCCAGTTGCGCACTTCCGACGTGCCCGAATTGATCTGCGCCGGTGAAATGGCGCGGAGCCAGTCGGCGTCCTTGCGCTTGAAAGCGTCGAGCAGGCCGCGATCGAGCTCCTCGTTGACGGTGAAATGGCTCAGGCCGCCGGAGCCGAGAATGCCGACGCGGCCATCGCCCGGCATGGCGCGGACGGCGTCGGCAATGGCGCGGCCGAGGTCATAGCAGCGGCGCGGGCGCGGCTGGTTCGGCGGAAAATAGGTGTTGAGCGCCACCGGCACGATCGGCACGATGCCGCCGTCCATCAGGCGCTGATGCACGAAGCCGAAGGCATGACCCTCGCCGTGCTCCTTGCCGAGGCGTTTGGCATGGCTGATGTCGAAATCCCGGTCCATCAGGAAATTGGTCAGGTATGCGGCGAGCTTTGCATCGACGGGATATTCGATCGACGTCGCGTCGACATGATATTGCTGGCGCGCCTTGCGCCACCAGTCCGGCGCATCTTCGGCCATGTGCAGCGGATTGTTGAGAATGGTCTCGCCGCTGTAGATCAGGATCGAGGGCATGTTGTCGTCGAAGAACTGCTCGTGCTGGTCATCGCCGATGATGATGAGCGAATCGAGCTTCTCGCTTTCAAGCACGCTGGCGAGCTTCTCGACATTGGCGGTGCAGCGCGCGGCGCGGTCTTCCAGCACCTCCGGCCTGATCTGGTCGGCGATGGTGTCGCCCGCCATTTCAGCTAGCTCGCCGAAGCTGCGCGGCACGCCGTTCTTGTCGATCAGCTTGCGGCCGCTGCGGTCGATCTCGGCATGTTTGGGATAATCCTCCGCCGCTGTCGCCAGCATGGGAGAATGCGATGTGCCGATGCCGAGAACGATCTGCGCCATGGTGTCAGTGCCTTACCTTTGTTCAACGCGGCGGAATCTGGATCATTTCCTTGATCTGCGCCTCGGTCAGCGGCGCGGAAATGTATTTGAACGTCACCGCGTCGGGCATGACGGCGTCGAGACCGGTGATCCTGTCAGGGTCGATCGAAGAGGGCGGGAAGAAGTCGTCGCGTGTGCGCCTGGCGATGGCTTCCGGGATGCCGACGAAATCGGCGTAGATCTTCAATGTCGCCGGGTCGTTGTACATGTGGTCGACGGTTTCGCGGTAGGCTTTCATGTAGCGGTCGATGAGCGGCTTCTTACTCTGCAGGGTCTGCGCATTGGTGATGACGAGCCGCACCGTCTGGCCCTTGAACGAGGTGTCGTTGCCGGTGGCGAGCACGCGGATCTTATTCTGGTCGAGCTGGTCGAGGCCGAACGGCGGCGCCGACCAGCCGGCGTCGATCTGTCCCGACATGACCTGTGTGAGCGTCGTCGAGGGGCTGCCGGTGGCGGTCGGCTTCGCCTTCAGTCCCATTTCCTTCATGAAGGCGTTGACGACGCCCTGGGTCGATGAGCCGGCGGTCGAATAGGCGATTGTCTTGCCGTCGAGGTCCTTCATCGACTTGATCGGTGAATCGGCGCGCACATACCAGTAGAGATCGCCCGAGCCGGTGGTCTCGGCGCCGATGATGCGCACGGGCGCGCCCTTCGAGAATGCGCCGATGGTGCCCATGATGCCGGCGCCGATGCCGATCTCGGTGGAGCCCGAGATGACCGCCTGCTGGGTCTCGCCGCCGCCCTGGGTGTAGAGAATTTCAAGCTCCAGCCCGTATTTCTTGAAAATGCCGGCGCGCTGGCCGACCTCGGATACGGAGGTATCCCAGTTGCCGCGCTGGCCGACGGCGAGGCGCAGCTTGTCCTGTGCCGAAGCACTTTGGGCGAAGGTGAGGGAAAGGGTGGCGAGCGTCAGGACCGCGCTGGCGCGCAAGAGCTTTGAAACAATCATGGCTTCCTCCGCTGGGCGGCATTTCGCCGGACCGGCCTTGTTCGTGCCAAGCAAGTTTATGGCACGCAACGGAAGCCGAATATCAATTTCCCTGATCCAGGGCAATCAAACGGAGCCTGCGACGGGGCAGCCATGCATGTGGTGCTCAGGCGCGCGCCTGTCTCTCCTGCGCGACGCCATGGCCGGGTTGGCCGATTTCCGCCACCTCCCAGGCGCGCAATTCGTCGGCCAGGGCGCGCAGCGACTTGTCGCGTTTCTTCTTGTCGTACATGGCGCGGTCGGCCTGTTCGAGCAGCTTGCTGCGATCCTGCACCTCGGTTGGGTAGAGCACCGATCCGACGCTCGAGCGCACGGTATGGACGGCGTTGCCGATGGGCAGCGGCGCGGAGATGACCTGCTCCAGCTGCTCGGCGAAGAGATCGAGTTCGGGCCGGTCGCGAACCCGCTCCGAGATGACGACGAATTCGTCGCCGCCGAGACGGGCGACGATATCTTCGTGACGGGTCGAATATTTCAGGCGCGTGGCGATGGCGCACAACAGCTCGTCGCCGGCCTTGTGGCCGAATTCGTCGTTGATGTGCTTGAAGCCGTTGAAGTCGATGAACAGCAGGCCGATCTGCATGTGATTGTGCCGGTAGTTCCGGTCGACCCTTTCACAGGCCTCGTTGAGGGCCTGATGGAAATAGCGGCCATTGGCGATGCCGGTCAGCGTGTCCTGGTTGGCGAGATCGGCGAGACGCCGGCGCTCGATGTTTCTCTCGCGGCGCAGGCGCGCATTGGCGCGCTCATAAATGTACATGGCAAGGACGACCAGGGCGAAATTCAACACGTTCACCATTGCCGCGTTGAGGCCCGGATTTGCCTTCGATTCATAATTCGGCAGGGCGATGCCGAAGACGCCCGAGGCGATCATCTGGGCGGCAATCACGGCAAGCACGGTAATGGCGGCGCGAATGCCGGCGCGGGCGCCGTACATGCAGAAGAAAAAGATCGGCGGGATGACGATCAGCGGCAGACACACCGAGCCTGGAGCGCCGCCGGTGAGGAAGATGGCGGCTCCGATTCCAAAAACGGCGGACCACGACGTCAGCAGACGGGCGGCATCGTATCGACCGCGGCGGGACAGCATGGCGGCCAAGGTGAAAAAGCAGCAGAGAACGAAAACCATGACGCCGAAAATGAGCTGGGCGGGCGGATCGATCTGCTCTTTTCCAAGCGTCACGAAGAAGAGGAGAAACAGGGTCGCCGTCGCGTCGATGGCAATGATCGTCTGGTAGAGCACGGCAGCATGCGAATTTACATCGTCGGCGGGAGGCGGAGAGCTTTTGCGGCGCAAGCCGCGGGGCAAAGAGGGTGTAGGCGACATAGGAAAAAAAGAAGAGAACTGATCGAGCATGCGGTGATGGCTCCGACGGGTTCGTAAGATGCGGCGTTGCGCCTGGTCAGCGAGCGCCGGTCGTTCGTGAAAATGGGTGTGTCTGAAAAGCGTTTTGGTGAAAATTTCCCCGCGCGCGAAAGCACGGTTTGCCTATTTGGTCTCCGGAATGTTTGCCCTCGCGGCGCCCGTTTCGGGCGCACGAATCAGCCAATGAAACGCGGCCACAACAGAGCCCGGGATGCCCCTCGAAATTGCTAACCAAATGGCTGGGATTTGAATTAAAAGTCCAAAACCGCAATCAAAAGCCTGAGAGCCGGTCATCCGGGCGCATTGCCTTGGAGGGGCAGGCGCAATAGACCTCCCGATATGCTCTGGTTCGCCAATCCGGCCAATTTCCTGTGGCTTGCCAACCGCCTGATCCCGTGGCTCGCGGGCATCTCGGCGGCGGTCCTGGCTGTCGGCCTTTATCTGGCGTTTTTCGTCGCGCCCGCCGATTACCAGCAGGGCGAAACCGTCCGCATCATGTTCATTCATGTGCCGGCCGCCTGGATATCGATGTTTTGCTATGGGTTAATGGCCCTGGCAGCGCTTGGCACCCTGGTCTGGCGGCATCCGCTGGCGGATGCGGCTCAGCAGGCGGCAGCCCCTCTCGGGGCCGCGTTCACCTTCATTTGCCTGGTGACCGGCTCGCTCTGGGGCAAGCCGATGTGGGGCACATGGTGGGTCTGGGATGCGCGGCTGACCTCGGTGCTGGTGCTGTTCATCATCTATCTCGGGCTCATCGCCCTGTGGCGGACGATCGAGGAGCCGGCACTGGCGGGGCGCGCCGCCGCCATTCTGACCCTGGTGGGGTGCGTCAATCTGCCCATCATCAAATTCTCTGTGGACTGGTGGAACACCCTGCATCAGCCAGCCTCGGTGTTCCGCCTCGGTGGGCCGACCATCCATCCCACCATGCTCTGGCCGCTGCTGATCATGGCGCTGGGCGCCACCCTGCTGTTCCTGACCTTGCACCTGATGGCGACGCGCAATGAAATCCTGCGCCGCCGCTTGCGCCGGATGTCGATCCTGGCCGTTCAGGAAAGCCGCGCGGCGCCTCGCGCCGAAGGAGCGCGCGGATGAGCGATCACGCCGGCTATATTATCGCTGCCTATGGACTGACGATCGTCGTCGTGCTCGGCATGATCGCCGCAATCGTGATCGACCGGCGGCGGATCGAGCGGGCGCTGGCGCGGTTTCCATCGCGGGGCACCGACACGGATAACCGGCCATGAGCGAGACGACCGCGCCGGAGACCTCGTTGCGCCGCCGCCGGTTGCTGGCGCTGATTCCGCTGGCGGCATTCCTGGCTCTGGCGGCGTTGTTCCTGGTCCGGCTCGGGGCGGGCGATGCCTCGCGCATTCCCTCGGCGCTCATCGGCAAGCAGGTGCCGGAGTTCACCTTGCCGCCGGTTTCGGGCATCGACAGGCCAGGCTTCAGCGCGGCGGACCTGCGGCAGGGCCACGTCACTCTGGTCAATGTGTTCGCGAGCTGGTGCATTCCCTGCCGCGACGAACATGCGCTGCTGAGCCGGCTCGCCAAAGATCCGGCGCTGGCGGCAAAAGGCGTGCGCATTTTAGGGCTCAACTACAAGGACGATCCGGCCAATGCGGCGGCGTTTCTGGGTGAGCTGGGCAATCCTTACGCCATGGTCGGCAGCGACAAGCCGGGCCGCGCCGCCATCGACTGGGGCGTCTACGGCGTGCCCGAGACCTTCGTCGTCAAAGGCGACGGCACCATCGCCTATAAAATGGTGGGGCCGCTGAGTGAGCAGACGCTGAGTGCGTTTGTTGCTGAGGTAGAGAAGGCAGTAGGCAGTAGGCAGTAGGCCGCCACGTCATGCCCGGACTTGTTCCGGGCACCCACGCCGTCGTGCGCTATTGTCGCACAGGAAGGAACGGCGCCGATATTCTTCGGCGATGAGGTGGTTGCACCACGTGGGTGCCCGCGACAAGCGCGGGCATGACGTCGCGGAGGGTGTATGCCGACTGCCTAATCCCGACTGCCGACTGCCTCTTCTTCCTTTATCTCATGCTTCATGATCAGCGGCACCTGCGCCAGCGCGAAGACGATCGTCAGCGGCATGATGCCGAAAGCCTTGAAGCTGACCCAGAAGTCGGTGGTCTGCGTGCGCCAGACGATTTCGTTCAGTGCCGCGAGCACAAAGAAGAACACGCCCCAGCGGATCGTCAACTGGCGCCAGCCTTCCTGCGACAGGTTCATCACCGAATCGAGCACGACGGGCAGCAGCAGCTTGCCGAAGGCGAGCGAGCCGAGCAGCACGCCGCCGAAGATGAAGTTGACGATGGTGGGCTTCAGCTTGATGAACAGGTCATCGTGAAAGAAGAACGTCAGCGCGCCGAAGAAGACGACGGCGATGCAGGTGACGACCGGCATCACCGGCAGTTTCTTGGTCAGGTGCCAGGACACGAGAAGCGCTGCGACGACGCTGATCATCAGCACCAAAGTCGCCGCGAAAATGCCGGCCTTCTCGCCTTCCAGCATGGATGCCGGCAGCAATGGCGCGAGCAGCGGACGAAACAGGGTCGGCCGTGAATTGGCCAGGAAGAACAGAACCAGCGGGCCCATTTCGAGGACCAGTTTCAGCAACGGGTTTTGTTTCACTCGGTCGGGGCCTGAAGTCGCGATCGCCTTTTTGTTGATATTGGTGTCGCTCGTCATCAGGTCGCTTTCAATCCGGTCATTCTTCAACGTTCGTATCCATGTTGGCATCGATGCCGGCGATGGCGCGTGCGAAATCACGCGCCGCGAACGGTTCGAGGTCGTCCATCTGTTCGCCGACGCCGATGAAATGCACCGGCAGGCGGAACTTTTCGGCGATGGCGACGAGAATACCGCCGCGCGCGGTGCCGTCGAGCTTGGTCATGACCAGGCCGGTGACGCCGGCGATGCGGCCGAAGATCTCGACCTGCGACATGGCGTTCTGTCCCACCGTGGCGTCGAGCACGAGCAGCACCGCATGAGGCGCCTCGGCATCAACCTTCTTCATCACGCGGACGATCTTCTCCAGCTCGGCCATGAGTTCGGCGCGGTTCTGCAGCCGGCCGGCCGTGTCCATGATCAGGACGTCGGCGTTCTCGCTGCGCGCCTGCTCGATCGCCTCATAGGCGAGGCTGGCGGCGTCCGAGCCCTGCGTGCGCGCCACCACCGGCGCGCCGATGCGCTCGCCCCAGATGCGAAGCTGTTCGATCGCGGCGGCGCGGAACGTGTCGCCGGCGGCGAGCACAACCTTGCGGCCCTCGCCCACCAGTTTCGCCGACAGTTTGCCGATGGTCGTGGTTTTGCCAGACCCGTTGACGCCGACGACGAGGACGACGAAGGGCCGTTTCGAGGCGTCGATTTCGAGCGGCCGGGCGACGGGCGCCAGCACCTGCTCGATTTCGGCCGCCATGATAGCCTTCACCTCGGCGGGTTCGATGGTCTTGTCATAGCGGCCCTTGCCCACGGCGCCGGCGATGCGGCTTGCCATGGTGAGTCCGAGATCGGCCTGGATCAGCACGTCTTCCAGCTCTTCCAGGGTCGTGGCGTCGAGCTTGCGCTTGGTGAAAATGTCGCCGATGCCCTGGCTGAGCGACGACGACGACCGGGCCAGGCCGTCGCGCAGGCGCTGCCACCAGCTTCGCTTTGGCGCGAGCTCCGGCGCCTGCGCCGCCTCGACTGCCGGTTCTGCGGGAGGGGCCCCGGCCTCGCCACGGCCGAACAGTCGGCCAAACAGGCCCGGTTTCTTGCTTACCTCGTCACTCATATTGGCTTTCAAACGCGCTCAAAACGCTATGCGGAGACTTGACGCTGGTTCGTTGTGCCTCGATAGCCTGTTCTCCCCAGCACCGGAAGAGACATGACACCGGAAGAGATCAATGCCCGTCTTCTCTACCGCGATGGGCTTATGCTTATCGTGGACAAGCCCGCCGGCATTGCCGTGCACCGGGGTCCGAAGGGCGGCGACAATCTTGAAGCTCATTTCGACGCCCTGCGCTTCGGCCTGCCGCGCCCGCCCGCCCTGGCGCACCGGCTGGATCGCGACACGTCCGGCTGCTTGGTTCTGGGGCGGCATCATAAAGCCCTGGAAAAACTTGGCAAACTGTTCAAGCAGGGCCATATCGACAAGACCTATTGGGCGATCGTCGAGGACGGTCCCGGCGAAGACGAGGGGTTGATCGATCTGCCGCTCGGCCGGCTCGACGCCACGCGCGGCTGGTGGATGAAGGTCGATCCCCTCGGTCTGCCGTCGCAGACGCGCTGGAAAGTGCTCGGCCGGGGCGTAGATGCTGACGGCAAACCGGTCGCCTGGCTGGCGCTGGAGCCTCTGACCGGGCGCACCCACCAGTTGCGCGTGCACAGCGCCGCCATGGGCTGGCCGATCGTCGGCGACCCGGTTTACGGCTCCGGCGGGCAAGCCCAAGGAGTTGGGCAGGGCGTTGGGCTGCAATTGCATGCCCGGGAAATCGTCGTGCCGCTCTATAAAAACAAGGCGCCGGTCAAAATCGCCGCACCGGCGCCAGCGCATATGGTCGAGCGGTTGAAGGCCTGCGGGTGGGTCGAGGAAGTGATTGCGCCGGTTGCCAGTGAGGAAACGCCGGCTTAGGCGGCCAAGCACTCCAGCACTGCGCCGTTATGGCCGGTGATCGTCGCCTCGACGATTCTGCCGCGCGCCGCCTCACCGATGCGCACGGGTGAAAAGTCCTCGGCGCGGCCGATGCCGCCGCGTTCGCCCAGAACCTGCAGCCGGCGGCCGATCTGGCGGTCGAGGTGGGCCGAGAGGCGCTCCGCCCCTTTCGCACGTAACCGCGCACTGCGTTCCTTGATGAGAGGGCCTGGCACCTGCGGCATGCGCGCGGCGGGCGTGCCCTGACGGGGCGAATAGGGGAAGACGTGCAGATGGGTCAGCCCGCATTCCTCGACCAGATCGAGCGAACGGGCGAACATGTCTTCGGTCTCGGTGGGGAAGCCGGCGATGATATCGGCGCCGAACACCATGTCTGGGCGTATCGTGCGGATGTCGGCACAAAACTTGATGGCATGCGCCCGCGCGTGCCGCCGCTTCATGCGCTTCAGGATCATGTCGTCGCCGGCCTGCAGGGAGAGATGCAGGTGCGGCATGAAGCGCGGTTCGGTGGCGATGATATCGAGCAGCGCGTCATCGGCCTCGATGCAATCGATCGACGACAACCGCAGCCGCTCGAGCTCCGGCACATGGCGCAGGATGTTCTTCACCAGCCGGCCAAGATCGGGGCGGCCCGGCAAGTCGTGGCCGTAGGAGGTGATGTCGACGCCCGTCAGCACGGCTTCGCGATAGCCGTTGGCGACGAGCCTGCCGATCTGCTCGACCACGTCGCCCATGGGCGACGAGCGCGACGGGCCGCGGCCGTAGGGAATGATGCAGAAGGTGCAGCGGTGATCGCAGCCGTTCTGGATTTCGACGAAGGCGCGCGTGTGCCCCTCGATCGCATCGATGCCCTCGCCGGCAACGAAGTGATGGGCGGTGACCGGCAGCGACATGATGTCGTTGACGCGTGTGCGCAAGGACGCGCTGATGCCGAAATCGAGAGCTTGCCAGGTCGAGCTTCGAGTCTTCTCCGCATTGCCGATGACGGCGGCGACTTCCGGCATTTCGGCGAAGGTGTCGGGCTCGATCTGCGCGGCGCAGCCGGTGACGACGATGCGCGTGTCGGGCTGCTCGCGATGGGCGCGGCGGATCGCCTGGCGGGCCTGGCGCACGGCCTCTTTCGTCACCGCGCAGGTGTTGAACACCACCACGTTGTCATGGCCGGCGGCGCTCGCGGCGCGGCGGATCGCTTCGGACTCGATGGTGTTCAGACGACAGCCGAACGTCACCACAGCAAGTGAGTCGGCTGGCGTCCTCATGGCGTCGTCGTCGCGAACAGCGCCGGATCGAACTTGCCCTCGAATTCCAGTTCGATGGCGCCCGTCATCAGCACATGGCTGTCGTGCGGCCGCCATTCGATGACAAGGTCGCCGCCGGGCAAGGAGACCGTGGCTTTGCGGTCGGTCGCGTCCTTGCGCACGGCGCAGACGAGGGCGGCGCAGGCGGCCGATCCGCACGCCTGGGTGATGCCGGCGCCGCGTTCCCAGACGCGCATGCGGATATGCTGGCGCGACACCACCTGCGCGAAGGAAATATTGGCGCGTTGCGGGAACATCGGATGATGTTCGATTGGGGGGCCGAGTTTCGCGAGATCGATCGTGTCCGGGTCTTGCACCCAGAAGATCGCATGCGGATTGCCCATGCTGGCCGCCGAAAACGGGCCAAGTGCTGCGATTTCTGCTGCTGCGATTTCCGGTGCGGCATCAGGCAAGGTCACCGCGCGTGTGTCGGCAACGGCCTGGCTGAGGGGAATATCCCGCCAGTCGAGACGCGGCGCACCCATATCGACGGTGAAATTGCGCTCGCTGTTGCGCCAGCTCTCAAGTGGGCCGGCGCTGGTTTCGAGCAGGACATGGTCGTACTGGCTGTCGCGCAGCAGCGCCCAGGCGACGCAGCGTGTGCCGTTGCCGCAGGAGGCCGATTCCGAGCCGTCGTTGTTGAAAATGGTCATGAATGCGTCGGCGCCGTCGCGTTTGGGCTCGCGAAGGACCATCAATTGATCGTAGGCGAGCCCGTCGGCGCGGGCGATGGCGCGGGCGTCCTGCGGGCTGACGTCGAGCCCGCTGCCGCGCAGATCGACGACGACGATGGCGTTGCCGATGCCGTTCATCTTCAGAAAGGGACGGTTTGCGAGCGGGTTCATGGCGCCTGCCGTGCTGGAGATGTGATCAAGGCGGTTCTATAGCGGAAATGTCGCTTTCAGGCCAATCCGGCTGCTGTTCATTTAAATGGCGATGCAACCAAAGATTTCACAGTGAATTAGGCGAAGTGGGCAGTTCCGCGCAATGTGTTCAACTGTCTTGGCTTTACCGTCTTGGATTTGCCGCAAGGATTGGTAGAACTAGTCGTATCGCGCGCCCGCCGCGTTTCGTTCCACTGGAGCGGTCATGTCCCTCATTGCATTTAGAACAACAACCGCAAGAACAATGGCAAGAAGAACAATGGCCAGTCTTGCGCTGGCAGCGATGATGGCGGCCGTGCCGGCCGGGTTCGCCGCTGCGCAGACGCCGCCCGCCGCCCCGTCAGCGCAAGCTCCGTCAGTTCCTGCCGAGACGCCTGCGGCCCCGGCTCCCGCGACGCCGGCTCCAGCGGCGCCAGACGCCACGGCTCCAAATACCGCGGCTCCCGGCGCCGATACGCCGTCGGTCGGCGATTCGTCGACATCCTCGGTCGTCGTCGTCGACCTCGCCGCCCGCCCGTCCTTGTCCTATGCCGGCAAATCCGACTGGGAGGATGGCTACAAGAATATCACGGATGCGATCGCCAAATTGCGGGCTGAGGCGGCGCGCGCCGGCCTCAAGCCGATCGGCCATCCGCTGACCGTGTTTCTGTCCACCGACGATGTGGGGTTCCGCTTCGAGGCGATGCTGCCGCTCGACGCGCCGGCGGCCGACGCCAAAGTCGGCAGCGATTTCAAACTGTCGCAGACGCCGGCGGGCAAGGCGATCAAATTCGAGCATCGTGGATCCTATGAAGAGATCGAATCGACCTATGAGGCGATCACCGCCTGGCTCGACGAGAAGAATCTCGATTCGCGCGATCTGTTCATCGAGGAATACCTCAACGACGTGAAGGGCTCCGACGACACCGACCTGCAGGTCGATGTCTATGTGTTCGTGAAGTAGGGTGTATTGATCTTCACGTGATACCGGCCTGCAAATGCCGGTTCTCTGCGCTTCCGGTGCTCACGTACTTAAGTACGCTGCGCTCCGGTTCTCGAGAACCGCCATTTTCGGCGCGGTCTGACGTGAATCTCAACACACCCTGGCCCAATCTTTTACACGACGGCGAATTCGAGCACTTCGCCGGGACGTTTGACCTGGAAACGCGCCGGCGGGATGCCGGACTTTTCCAGGGCCTGGGCGAGCCGTCGCGGCGGCTCGTCGATGGCTTCGTTGGTGAGCTGGAACGTTCCCCAATGATGCGCCATGGCGCGCTCGGCGCCGCATAGGTCCATGATCGCAACCGCTTCGTCGGGATCGATATGGTGTTCGCTCATGAACCAGCGTGGTTCGTAAGCGCCGATCGGCAGGATCGCCAGCCGGAAGCCGCCGTGCTTGTCGCGCATCTGGCGGAAGATTTCGCCATCGGCGAAGCCGGTGTCGGCGATGTGATAGATCTTGCCTGACGGCGTCTCTATGACGAAGGCGCACCACAGCGCCATGCGGCGGTCGAACAGGCCACGCGCCGACCAGTGATAGGCCGGCTCGAAATGGATGAAGACGCCGTTGCCGATGTCAACGCGGGAGCCCCAGTCATAACTCTGTGCACGGATCGTCGCATCGGCGTTACGCATGATCGTGTCATTGCCGAGCGGTGTTAGGAAACGCGTGCGCGGATTGCCGGCGAGCGCCGACAGGGTGGCGACATCGAGATGATCGTAATGATTGTGCGAAACGAGCACGGCATCGAGCGGCGGCAGGTCGGCCAGGGCGACGCCGGGATCGTTGACCCGTTTGGGGCCGGCAAAACCGAACGGGCTGGCGCGCTGCGACCAGACTGGATCGATGAGAATATTCAGGCCGTGCGTCTGCAGCAGCACGCTGGCATGGCCGATATAGCTGATGCGCAGGCTGCCGCCCTCGACTCGCGCCGGCGGCTTGTCGCTGAACGGGCTGGGCGCGCTCGCCGGCCATTGCTGCCTGCCGCCGCCGAACTGCCATTTCAGCATCTCGTTGAAGCTCTTTTCGCGGCCGATGCCGGGAAGATGAAACCGCAATCCGTCGAAATTGTCGCTGACCGGGCCGTCGTAATAAGGATTTCGCACGTTTCGATAGCCCGTGTAGCCGATGCCGGCGATCACCGGGAGGCCGAGGAGGGAGAGGACACGCCGCCGGTTCATGGCTTCGACTTGGGAGGACCGCCGTCGTCCGTCAAGCGGCAGGGCGGGAATTTCTTTCTGTCTACAGGTTGCCGCAATGCGATGATGGACTATCATGCGACAAAATCAAATCGGGTGGAAACGGAATGACGTCGGGCTTGAAAGGCCATATTGCGCTTGTCACCGGCGCGTCGCGTGGCATTGGCCGGGCGATCGCGACGGAACTTGCTGGCCGCGGCGCCCATGTCATCGCGTTTGCCCGCAATCGGGACAGCCTGGCGCCGCTGGAGGCTGAAATTGCCGGGATGGGCGCGACCATGACGCCGTTCTTCGGCAATGTCACCGATCCGCGCGATATCCAGCGGCTTGCCGGCCATATCTTCGAGACCTGGCAGCGGCTCGACATTCTGGTCGGCAATGCCGCGATCATGGGACCGCGCACGACGCTCGCCGAACTCGACGACGCGGACTGGCAGGACGTGATCGACACCAACGTCACCGCCAACTGGCGGCTGATCCGGCGCATGGACCCGCTGCTGCGCGAGGCAGCAAACGGGAGGGTGATTTTCATCACCTCCGGTTCCGGCAGCAAGGGCGACCTGGCGCCGGGGCGCGGCGCCTATGCGTTGTCGAAAACGACACTCGACGCCATCGCCAGAACCTATGCGGCGGAGACCGCCGGCACGCCGATCCGCGTCATGCTGTGCAATCCAGGTCCGACGCGCACCGACATGCGCGCCTCGATCATGCCGGATGAAGACCCGATGAGCCTGAAGACGCCGGCGGAATTTGCTGCGAAGGTCGCCGACATGTGTACGGCGGAGTGGCAGCTCACCGGCAAGCTCTACGACTTTCCGCAGGACCGCATTTTGAGTTTTCGCGGGCCTGACTGAGAGCCGGCATATTAAAGAGGGGCAAAAATGCCCCGCATGAAATGGGAGGATAATGATGCCGAAGCAGCCAGGCCTGCTGGCAGGGTGTATGTCTTGTGTCGTCGTGTTGACGGCGGGCGCGGCCTGCGCACAGACGCCGGAGGCATTCTATAAGACGCATCCGGTCGAGCTTTATGTCGGCACCGCGCCTGGCGGCGGCTACGATCTCTATGCGCGGCTGGTCGCCCGCTATATGGGGCCGCATCTGCCGGGCAAGCCGCCGGTCGTCGTCAAGAACATGCCCGGCGCCGGCCACCTGAAGATGACCAACTGGGTTTATAACGCGGCGCCGCGCGACGGCACCGTGCTCGGTGTCGCGCCGCAGGCGATCGCCATCGAACAGGCGCTCGGCACCGACGGCGTACAATACGATGCCCGCAAGTTCACCTGGATCGGAAGGGTCTCGCCGGTCGTCGAGGTCACCTACACGTGGCATGAATCGGCGACGAAGACGCTCGAGGATGCACGCAAGCGCGAGACCATCATGGGCGGATCGGGCGCGGCGTCGCCCACCGTGTTCTATCTGAAGGCGCTGAATCAGCTTGCCGGCACGAAGTTCAACATCATCTCGTCCTATCCAAGCAACAATGAGACCAATCTCGCCATGCTGCGTGGCGAGGTGGAGGGCGGCAGCAAGGCGTGGGCGTCGATGAAGGTCGACAATGCCGACTGGCTGCGCGAAGGCAAGGTGAGCATCCTCGTGCAATATGCCGATGCGCGTGCGGCGGATCTGCCCAACGTGCCGCTGATGATGGAACTCGGACGCAATGACGACGAGCGGCAGGCGCTGAAACTGTTCGCCATGGGAAATGCCATGGGACGCTCGATCATGGCGACGCCGGGCATTCCCGCCGACCGCGTGGCGGCGCTGCGCCAGGGGTTTGATGCGACGATGAGCGATCCCGAGCTGCTGGCCTTCACCCGCGAACGCAACATCGACTTCGGCCCGCCGCTGTCAGGCGAGGGGCTGGAGAAGCTTGTCGACGAGACATTGGCGGTGTCGCCGCAGGTGGTGGCGCTGGCGAAGAAGGCGCGCGGGGAGTGATTAGGTCCACCCTCATCCGACCCTTGCTCCGCAAGGGCCACCTTCTCCCGCCGGCGGGAGAAGGGCCGCGCTGAATCCTTCTCCCGTTTACGGGAGAAGGTGGCCTCTGCGTAGCAGAGGTCGGATGAGGGAGCTTATTACATCTCCATCGTGCTCTCGGCAAAAATCTCCTCGAGCTTCATCAAGCGCGGCGTCAGGCCTTGCTCCAGCGAATGCTGCGCCGCTGTCTCCAGGGTCTTGCGATTGGCAAGGATGCCGTGATGGACGACCTGTTTTGCCAAGGCATCGCGTGCTTCCGCCGGCAGCAGGCCGGTGTCGATGTGGTAGTCGACATGCTCCATGCGTTCGGCTTCGGCGATTTCGTTGGCCGTGGTGAAGGCCTTCATGAGGTTCAGCACGATCCAGGGATGTTTCTGCGCCAGTTCGCGGCGGATCACCATGCCATGGTTGATCGGGTGGATGCCGGTCTTGGCGAGGTAGCGGATGCCCTCAGCACGCACGTCGGGAAACAGGGTGCGGATATCGGGATGGGCGCGCAGGTTGACGTTGCTGCGGTTCACCAGGGTTTTGTGGCCGCGATAATGGATGGCGGCGTCGAGTTCGCCCGACAGCATCATGCTGGCGACGCTCTTGTCCTCCGGGATCTGATGCACGGTGACGCTTGGCGGCGGCGCAAAACCGGTGGCGCCGCCGTGGCTGCGCTCGGGCGTCCGCTCCATGAAGAATTCCATGTCCTGCGAGCGCACGCCCCATTCGTGTTCGAGCGCGCCGCGCGTCCATAGCGCGCCGGTCTGCTGATATTCGGTGACGCCGACACGCTTGCCCTTCATCTGCTGCGGCGTCTCGATGCCGGACGCCTTGCGCACCAGGATGTGGGAATGGAAGAAGCGTCGCGTCGTGAAGATGGGCAGGCCGATGAAACGGTCATCGCCCTTGGCCTGTGCAATCAATAGCGAGGAGAACGACATTTCCGCCACGTCGAAATCGGCGAAGCGCAATTGCCGCCAGAACAGTTCGGATGGGCCGACGATGCTGGGCACGAGATCGATGCCGTCGGCTTTGGCGCGGCCATCGAGAATCGGGCGGGTGCGCGGATTCTCCGCGAAGGCGATGCTGAGGGTGAGTTTCACGGGACCTTTCCTCTCCATGGTTTCCGGACGTTAACCTGATCGTGCCTGTCGTTTGCACGAAGGTTTCATGGTTTGCAATTTTTGTCGCGCATGCATTGAGATTGCCTGCAAATCGTCTTTCGCTTCTCTTCATCCCCGTCTATGGTCAATGTCGAACGACGCGAGTGACGACGTCGAAACGACCGAGTGAGGGATCATGAAATTCGGCATTTTCGATCATATCGACATGGCTGGCGACCGGGCGCTGGCGACTCAGTTCGATGAACGCCTGACCTTCGCGCAGGCCGCCGACGATGCAGGCTTCTACTGTCTGCACATTGCCGAACATCATGCCTCGCCGCTCAATATGGTGCCGGTGCCGGGCGTCTGGCTGGGCGCGGTGGCGCGGGCGACCAAGCGCATGCGGCTTGGTCCACTGGTCTATCTGCTGCCGCTGTATTCGCCGCTGCGCCTCGCCGAGGAAATCTGCATTCTCGATCATCTGAGCAAGGGCCGGCTGGAAGTCGGCGTCGGCCGCGGCGTGTCGCCGTTCGAGATGGGCTACCATAGAATCAAGCACGAGGATTCGCGCGATATCTTCGTCGATGCATTTAATTGCCTGGAGACGGCGCTGACCAGCGAGACGTTCAGCTACGAAAGCGCGCTCTTCAACTACAAGAACGTGCCGATGCCGCTGCGGCCGCTGCAGCAGCCGACGCCGGCGTTCTGGTACGGATCGTCGAACGCAGTCGGCTCCGCCTGGGCCGGTGATCACGGCATGCATTTCGCGTCCAACGGGCCGACTGAGCGGGCCAAGGCCAATATCGACGTGTTCCGGGAACATCTCGCCAAGCGCGGCGCACCCCGGTATCCGAAGGCGGAGTTCAAGGGCGGCACCGCCATCGGCGTCAGCCGCCAGATCGTCGTTGCCGAAACCGACGCAGAGGCGCGGCGCATCGCCAAGCCGGCGTCGGAACATCACCATTCCAACCTGACCTATCTGATGCGCGTGCACGCCAATGACGAGGCGCTGAAGCGCTTCTCCGTGCCGCTCAGGGGCGGGTTTGACGATCAGGTTGCCGACGGCAGCGTCATCGTCGGCTCGCCGAAGACAGTGATCGAGCAGATCGGCGCGCAGGTCGACGAAATGGGTCTCAATTATATGATGGCCTATATGTTCTTCGGCACCATGCAACTCGCCGACGCCTTGCGCTCGCTGGAATTGTTCCGCACCGAGGTGATGCCGAAATTCGCGAACCGGTGAGTCGCGCAAGAGCCTGCTTAAATTTGCAGCAGGCAATGCGGCATATGCATAAGCAAATTGCTGTTCCATGCGCTGCGAGAAGGCCTCGATTCACGTTGCTGTGAGCGCACATCCGCGTGATTGGCGCGTGATGTCATGAAACTTGTTGCGGCTGTAAGAAATTCAAGAAGTGCCTCGTAATCCTACATTACGGGCCATTCAGGCTTGTGGCGAATGTGGCCGAAAAGCGCCAGAATGTGTCCGCAATTGGCGATCATCCCGCCGCCCGTGATTATTTCATCACGGAGACTCATCATGAAAATGCACACCGTCTCGGCTGCTCTTGCCGCCGCTTTCGCCGCCGCCCTCCTCGCCGCTTCGCCGGCCTCCGCCGCGCACGTCACCCGTCATCATACGCCGGCGCAGGCCTCTTCGGTTACCGATGTCAACGACACCGGCACATCCAGCTCGGCTCCGACCTTCGGCGACCTGCAGGAAGTCGAACATCCGGGCTGCTATGACAGCCGCATGCAAGTGCCGACGGTCGGCGGCGGCCTGAAGTGGGAACCAGATCTGGAATGCGTCACCAACTAATTTGATTGGATGAAGCGCACCACCCTCATCCGACCCTTGCTGCGCAAGGGCCACCTTCTCCCGCGAGCGGGCGAAGGACCGCGCTGAATCCTTCTCCCGTTTACGGGAGAAGGTGGCCCTCGCATCGCGAGGGTCGGATGAGGGCGTGCGACCTCAGCCCTTTACCTGTCCCTCTTCCTGGTAGACGAACTTCTCTTCGCTCTCGAAGGCGCGCACGTCGGGGATCTTGCCCGGCAGTCCCAATTCCTGCCAGCGATCCGCCAGCTTGTCATAGGTCGATTTGCGCAGGGTCGTGCGGGCCGAGAAGGTCGGCAGGTAGCGATGGTCCTTGCAGGCGTTGATCAGCACCTTTGATCCGTAGGGTCGCTTCTCCGGCGGGTTCTGCGAGGGATCGAGCGGCGTGCTCCAGGTGTTGCGCAGGATATCCATGTCGTCGATGGGATTGCAGCGGCTGCCCATGGCCCACAGCACCTGGTCGATGTCGGTGGGATCGACGTCGTCATCCACGGCGATGATGAACTTGGTGTAGTAGGCGCCGCCGGGCACCTGCGCGGCGAGCGCCAGCACCTGCGCGGCATGGCCGGCATAGCGCTGCTGCAGGCTGATGATCGTCATGCCGAAACCACCGGCGGCGGCGGGATGCGAATAGATGCCCTGGATGCCGAGCACGCCGAGCTTGTCGAAATCGTCCCAGATCTTCGCCGAGCGCAGGATGGAGAAGAAGCCGCTCTGTTCGCACGAGGGATAATCCGCCATCAGCGCATTGGTCAGCACCGGGCTGGTGCGATAATGGACGGCGGTGATCTCGACGAGCGGGCAGGCCGCTTCCGGCTTGCCGTAATAGCCGGTGAATTCGCCGAACGGGCCTTCGGCCTTCAGCGCGTTGGGGCGCAGAATGCCCTCGATGACGAGTTCGGCGTTGGCGGGAATCAGGAGATCGGTGGTCGTGCCTTTGACGACCGGGATTGGCTGGCCCTTGATGCCGCCGGCATATTCATATTCCGACACGGTCTTGGGGAAGGATTGCGAGCCGACCAGCATGAACAGCGGATCGATGCCCCAGGCGGCGGCGACCTGCAGCGGCTCGCCCCTGTCCCAGGCCTTCTGGATGTGCAGGCGTGCGTCCTTGCCGGGCGACAGATACAGGCCGACATGGTTCTTGTCCTGCTGCATCATCCGGTAGGTGCCGATGTTGAAATAACCGGTCTCTGGATCCTTGGTGATGACGGCGTCGCAAGTGCCGGCATAGCGGCCGCCGTCGCGTGGCCAGTGCTTGGGGATCGGCAGCAGGTCGAGATCGATGTCCTTGCCGGTGAGCGTGTTCTCGTAGACCGGCGCTTCGGCGCGCGTGACCTCGCGCGGCGGCGTGCGGCGTTTCAGCTTGTCTTTGGTGCGGCGGATGAGTTCGACGGTCGGCGTATCGGGATCTTCTTCCAGCGAGACGGCGATGCGCCGCACGCTCGGGCCGAAGGGTCCCCACAGATGACGCGCGCCGATGGGGTTGTTGTCGAAGCCGATCACCTTGCTGAACAGGGTGGCGGGCGAAGGCTTCTGCTTGGCGATGAGATAGGAAATGGCGCTCATCTCCTCGTCGCGGTCAACCGGCTTGTCGATGCGCAGCAGCTCGCCGATCTCCTCGATGCGCGCCAGCCATTCGCGCAGATCCTGGATGGGCGCCCGCACCGTGTTCTTGTTGTCGTCCATGTTCGTCTCCCTGCGACCAGATGAAGTGATGAGTGTCTATGCCACGCGACAGCGTGGCGGCAAAGTACGGGTGCTGTACCACCCTGGGTGTCATTCCCGCCAAGCGAAGCGCAGAGCGGGAATCCAGAGGCAACGTGACGGAGCTTGTACCTTTGGCTCCTGGATTCCCGCTCGCGCCTGCGGCGCGTCGGGAATGACAAGCATCGTGGCTACTAATCGAAATATTTCCGTGCCCTTTGCTTCAGCGCATCCGGCACGGCGAACAATTCATCGACCACTTTCTTCAACTGCTGCGGATCGACGGGGTCGATATCGATCTGCACCGCCGTCGCGTCGCGGATGAAGTCGGGGTCCTTCAGCATGGCGGTGAAGGCGGTGCGCAGGGCCGCGATCCTATCTGCCGGCACGCCGGGCGCCACGGCGAAGGGGTGGCCGAGCCTGTCGCCGGCGGTGACGATCTGCGCCACCTGCCGGTCTTCGGTGGATTTGATGAGATCGTTGAGCTCGGGTATGCCATCGAGATCGTCGGGCCTTTTGCCGGAGAAGGCCAGGACGTAAATGTCCTTGTTGGCGATCCAGTCCGGGTTGTTGGCCTTGATGCTGCCCCAGGAATTGTTGCGCCCTTCGACCTCGCCGCGCTGCATGGCGAGGTTGAGCGCGCCGGAGCCCGGATAGCCGGTGACCATCTTGAATTTGGTGCCGACCATCTCGTTGAGCATCACCGGATACATATAGGTGATGCCGGAGGAGCCGATGGAACCGATGATGACCTCTTTCTTGCGGGCGTCATCGATGGTCTTCACGCCGGTGGTCTTCCAGACGGCGATGGTCTCCACGGTCTGGTCGATGGAGCCGATCCACTGGAACTCGCGGGCGTCGAACTGCGCGCCTTCCTTGCCGACGGCCTGATAGGTCGGCAGGCCGTTCTGGATCAGGCCCATGTAGGTGCCGTCCTTGGGAGCGACGCGGTACAGATAGTTCGCCATCACCAGGCCGGTGGCGCCTGTCATGTTCTGCGGCACTGCAACCGGATGGCCCGGTATGTACTTGGTGATATAGCGGGCGACGAGGCGCATCTGCAGGTCATAGGCACCGCCGGCGCTGACGCCGACGAGGACCTGGAGGTTTTTACCCTTGTAGAAATCCTCCACCGGATCGGCCTTGGCCGCCCCCGACATTGCGCCGGCGAGCGCCAGCGCGCCGCCCAGAAGCCAAATCTTTCGCGAAAAAGCGGTTTTGCCCGCAACCGATGTCATGCGGCGGTGATCTGTCGCGTCCATTGAGGTTCCTACCTTGGTTTCCTACCCGACTTATCCTGAATTTTTCGCGGATATTTTCGTCTCGCTTCTTATACGGGCTTCAGGCCGAATACGACAACACGTCAATACCCTTAGCGAGACTCCCTGACGCCGCCGCGATCCTCGCGAGGGGTTGATTGTGACAAGGATGTGAAGCCCTATGGTGCTGAGTGAGCCCGCCGATTTTGGGGTGCCAAGCTGCAAGGGGCGTGGGCGCCGGCCTGCGTTCAGGAGACATTTTGCGTTCAGGAAACATCATGAGTGAGACAGTCGCGCCGGTCCCGAACCCGCCGGAAGCGGCCCCGGCTGCCGCACCCAGCGTCAGCGAGCGGGAAATCGAGATCAAACTGGTTGGCGACCCCGCGCGCATGGAGCGGGCGGTGCAATGGCTGGCGGAGAATGGCGCGCAATTGTGGCCGCGGGCGACCAATCTGTATTCCACTTATTTCGACACGGAAGATGAGGCGCTGCGCGCGGCCGACATGGCCTTGCGGGTGCGCAAGGTCCGCAGCCGCCACGTCCTGACGTTCAAATGGCGCAATCCCGACGCCTCCAACCGGTTCGAGCGTGGCGAAGTCGAGGTGCGGCTGCCCGGCTCCGAACCAGACATCAATCTCCTGGGCGAGGTGGCCGCCGCACGCATCCGCGAGATCTGCGGCGACAGCCCGTTGCTGCCGCGCTTCACCACCGAGATCAAACGCCGGGTCGCCGATCTGCGCGCCGGCCTGTCGACGATCGAGGTCGCGATCGACCGCGGCAAGGTGATCGCAGGCGAGCATCATGAGACCATCGAGGAAATCGAGTTCGAGCTGGTCGAGGGCGAGTTGGGCGACGTGCTCGATCTCGCCGTACGCATTTCCGATGCCTGCGGATTGATGCTGGGCGCGCAGACCAAGTCCGAGCGCGGTTATCTGCTGGCCTCGCAAAAGGGGCCGAAGGCGGTGCGCGCCGGCGACATGGCATTGGCTGACGATGCGGCGACGGAGCATCTGATCGGCGCCATCCTTGGCGACACGGTCGAGCAGTTCGTCGCCAACTGGCCGGCCTTCCTCGAGGCCGGCCAGGCGGAAGCGGTGCACCAGATGCGCGTGTCGCTGCGCCGTCTGCGCGCCGCGATCAAACTGTTCCAGCGCGAGTTCCCCTGTTCGGAATTCGCCCGCTTCGAACAGCGCGCCCGCGATATCGCCTCGGCGATGGGGCCCGCGCGGGACATGGATGCTTTTATCGATCTCGTCGAATCGGGCCCGCAGGCCGCGCTGCCGAACGATGCGCATTTCGCCGGCTTGATCGAGGGCGCGCGCAAGCGCCGGATGGAAGGCTATGCGCAAGTGCGCGAGGTGTTATTCTCGCCGGCGACGACGCGCTTCGTGCTCGAACTGCATGCGCTGGCGCTACGCCGAAGCTGGCGTGGCGCGCTCGATGTCTCGGGCCTGGGCAAACTGTCGGAGCCGGCGGCGGTGTTCGCCGGCCGCACGCTCGAACGGCTGCACAAGCGCGCCCGCAAGCGCGGCAAGGACCTCGAACATCTGACGCCGGAGGATCGCCACCGCCTGCGCATCGCCTTCAAGGACCTGCGCTACGCGGCGGAATTCTTCGCGCCGCTCTACAGCCACAAGTCGACGCGCCAATTCACCCGCACGCTCGGTGGCCTGCAGGATGTGTTCGGCGCCTATAACGACACGATCTCGGCGCATGCCATCGTCGCGGCCCTCGAGACCGCCAACGGTCCGATGGACAGGGCCGCGGGACTGGTGCTGGGCTGGTGCGCAAGAGGCGCGGCGGAGGCGGAGACGCATCTGGCCGAGAGCTGGAAGTCGTTCCGCAAGGTGGACAAGTTCTGGGAGTAGGGCGGTTGGCCCTGCTTCAGTTCACAGCTTCAATGACGAGCGCCTGAATCTTCGAAGTGACCGCGTCGTTGCCGTGCCGCTTGGCGATGGCGGCAGCGGCGTGGTCCGTTGCCTCCTGCAAGGAGCCACGCGCTTCGATCTCGTTGCGCAACGGCGTTCCCTGGCAATAGGCGAAGGCGACATGCTGGGCGGAGGGGGCGCTGCTCTCTTCGCTGCGCGTCTCGATGGTGATGTTGGAGAAGCCGGCCTTTTCGAGATCGCTGCGGATCAATGCCGCATCATGATAGCCGTGCGGCGTGCGCGCCATGAAGCGCGGCGGATCGGCTGGAAACATGTCCGCCAGGGCATTCGTCACATCATCGGCGAAATCATTGTCCTCGATGCGGTCCCAGACATTGAAGACATAACGGCCGCCGGGCTTCAGCACACGCCGCGCCTCGCGATAGCCGGCGATACGATCGGGAAAGAACATGGCGCCGAACTGAGTGAACACGACATCGAAAGCTGCGTCTTCAAACGGCAGGGCCAGCGCATCGGCCTGCCGCCAGGTGATCCGCGCATCCGCGCCCTGTTTCTGCGCGGCGAGATCGAGCATGGGCTGGTTGAGATCGGTCACCATATACCGCGCCTCGCGCGGCAGCCTTGGCGCAAGCGCCCGCGTGACCACGCCGGTTCCCGCGGCGGTCTCCAGCACATCCGTCGGCTTGAGCGCGGCGACGCGCCGGGCCATGTCATCCGCATAGACGGCGAAGATGAGCGGCACCATCATCGTGTCATAGAGCTCAGGGATCGAGCCGGCGAAAACTTTATCCTGGTCGGGCATAGACATATCCCCCCAAGCTGGTCCCCCAAGCTAGCCTTCGGCTCAGGCTATACTCTTTGGGAAGTTTCTTCCATTGAAAGTTGCGCTCGCACGCAACCTCACGTCGTCCTGCCGGTTATTCCCCGATGGTCCGGTCACAGGAGCGCGGAATGACGAAGGAACAGCGGGATGAGCAATGACAGTTACCGCCCGACGCAACGCATGGCCGCTGCCGCCCGTCGCGGCCTGCGCCTGCGTGAGAAATTCCATCGCGGCGGTACCACTGTCGGTGTGCGCCGTGCGCATCAGCTCGCCGATCTGCGCGATCTCGATGTGAAGGACATCAAGTCGATGCACAGTTTCTTCGCCCGCCATGCCGTCGACAAGAGCACCAAGGCCCACAAGTGGGATTCCGACACCGACCCCTCGGCGGGCTTCATCGCCTGGCTGCTGTGGGGCGGCGATGCCGGCAAGACGTGGGCGGACAGCAAGGCGAAGCGGCTGGACTAGCCGCTCGTCGAGAATTCGATCCAAACCGCAATAACGGTCGAGCGCGTCGTACTCCCATGCGCCAGATTGGACGCAGCCACGGAGGACGTGAACGTTGAAGACGGCGCTGCAAAACTACCATGCCCGCATGTTGAGGGTGCTGGATCATATCGATCACCATCTGGATGACGATCTGGCTCTGGATGTGCTGAGCGGCGTCGCGGCGTTCTCGAAATTCCATTTTCTTCGGCAGTTCACGGCGACCTTCGGGTTGTCCGTGCATCGCTATGTCCAGCTCGCGCGTCTGAGGCGCGCGTCGCAACAGCTCGTCGCGGAGCGCGCTCAGAGCATCACGGACATCGCACTGGAAGCAGGCTACGACGCACCCGACGCTTTTGCCCGCGCGTTCCGGCGACGGGTCGAGCAATCGCCGTCGTCGTTCCGGACGTCTCCAGGCTGGGATTCGTGGCTCGCGGCCTTCGGGCCTCTCGACAGCGCAAGGAACAAGATCATGAAGATCATCTTCGAACACGACGACGTCACGATCCGCGAGGTTCCGCCGGTATCGGTGGCCATCTTCGAGCATCGGGGAGACCGGGCAGGGATTCCCGATACGGTTCAGCGGTTCAGAACCTGGCGCAAGGCGGCCGGCCTGTCACCTGACAGCAGCGCGACCTTTATGGTGTTCCGGTCCGAAAGGTGCCCGGCGGATCCTGCCGACTACAGCATGGATCTGTGCGCCGAGACGGATGGGCCGATCCAGACAGAGGACGGGCAGGTGAAGGCCGGGGTCATTCCGGGCGGGCGCTGTGCGGTGCTGCGCTACCCGGGCAACACCAACAACCTGGAGCCCGCCGCCCTCTACCTCTATCGCGACTGGCTTCCCGCCAGCGGCGAGGAAGCGCGCGACTTTCCGCACTATTCCCGCCGCCGACTTGCCCTCATTCCGGAAACGTCGGCATACGAGACCGTCGTGGAAGTCTTCCTGCCGCTGAAGTAGCACCGCCGCAACATCGCCAGCGCCGTCGCCCGGACTCACACCTCCTTGTCGTCGAACAGCAGCATCTGGAATTTCGACGGATCGGGCGCATAGGAACGCCGGTCGGCGGCGCATTCCTTGCCGACGTCGGAGGCGAAGGCTTCGCGCATCGCCGCCATGCTGTCGAAATACAGTGTGCCGACGAGCCAGGCGTCCGAGGGGGCGGCGGGCGAGACGATCGGCCCATAGCTCACCTCATATTTGCGGATGCCGGGCAGGCGCTTGGCCATCGGAATATGCGTCTCGAAGTAATGGCGCTCGAACGCCGCCACATCGTCCGGCTTCTGATAGATCACGACCATCTTCGCCATTGGGATAACTCCTCGCTTGCGTGCCGCACGAGACCATTTCGTGCGTCTACACCCATGTCGATTGGGCTTTCTTCAATTCGACAGTGGGCAGGAATTTTATTTTTGCGCGCGTGCGAACATAGCTTCTGCCTGGCCGCAAACTGTGTTTTCGTATAGCCGGAAAATCAAGCGCGGCTGCCGCAAGGCCGCGCAAGGAGGAAACGATGACGGAGACAACGCGCGTGTTCCGCGCCGACCATATCGGCTCGCTGGTACGGCCACCCAATCTGCTTGAAGCGCGGCGCGCGCATGCGGCCGGCACACTCGATGCGAAAGCCCTGCGCGCGGTCGAGGACGAGGTCATCCGTGATGTCGTCGGCCTGCAGGAATCGAGCGGCATCGAGGTGATCACCGACGGCGAATTCCGTCGCGGCACCTATTCGGATTCCTTCACCGTTGGCGGCATCAACGGCGTGCGCATCGAGCTGACGGAAGAGGCCGGCTGGTCGTCATCGCAGAGCCACGGCCATCGCACGGCGCGGCGCATTCCCAGGGTCGTCGGCAAAGTCTCGTGGAAAGGGCCGCAGAACCGTGAGGATTTCGCCTTTCTCAAATCGCTGACGTCGCGCACCTGCAAGATCACTTTGCCGGGACCGGCCTATATTCATTATCGTTCGGGCCGCGCCAATATCGACAAGACGGCCTATCCCGATCTCGACGGTTTCTGGTCCGATCTCGTCGAGGCCTATCATCAGGAGATGCGCTCCCTGGCGGAGGCGGGCTGCACCTATCTGCAGCTCGACGAGACCTCGCTGGTGAAACTCGGTGATGAGCGCGTGCGCGACTTGATGAAGGAACGCGGCGACGACTGGCGCGACCTGTTGCGCGTCTATATCGACGTGCTCAATCGTGTGATCGCCGGTGCGCCGGCAGGTATGAAAGTCGGCGTGCACATCTGCCGCAGCCAGGACCCCAACTGGCAGTCCGATGTCGGCTACGATCCGATCGCGCCGGAGCTCTTCAATGATCTGAAGGCCGATCTCTATCTGCTCGAATATGACAATCCGCGCGCCGGCACCTTCGCGCCGCTGCAGCATGTGCCAAAGGGCAAGACCGTCGTGCTCGGCGTCGTCGCGGCGCGCACGCTCGAGATCGAGGCCGCCGATGCGATCAAGCGGCGCATCGAGGAGGCGACGCACCACATCAGCCTCGACCAGCTTGCGGTGAGCCCGCATTGCGGCTTCGGCTCCGGCGCCGAGGGCAAGCGTGGCATCACGCCGGAGCTTGAAGAGGGGAAGCTGCGGCTCTGCGTCGATGTTGCGCGCGAGATCTGGGGCTAATGACAGACGGCGGCAGGATGAAAAAGGGAGGCGGAGATGCGCAGATCGTTGATGAGCCTTTGCGTGCTGGCATTCCTCACGCCCGCAACCCACGCCGGCGCGCAGGACATGAGCAACACCTTCCGGGGCAAGGTCGTCTCCATCGTCGTCGGCTTCGGCCCGGGCGGCGGCTATGACGGCTATGCGCAGATGCTGTCGCAGTTCATGGGCAGCCACATTCCCGGCGAACCGAAAGTCATCGTGCGCCACATGCCCGGCGCCGGCTCGCTGGCGATGATGAACTATATGGCCAATGTGGCGCCGCGCGACGGGCTGACCTTCGGCATTCCCGCCGCCAGCGCGGCGTTTGTCGCTCTCATCGGCTCGGAGCGCGAGATGGAGGCGGCGAAGTTCGACGCGCGCAAGCTCGACTGGCTCGGCAGTCTGGAATCCTTCACGCCGATCGCGCTTGCCTGGCACACGTCCGGCTTCAAATCGATCGACGATCTCAAGGCGCGCGAGTTCAAATATGGTTCCAGCGGTCCGGCCAGCGGCGGCGAATCCTATGCGGAGCTGATGAATGCGCTGCTCGGCACCAAGCTCAAGGCGGTGCGCGGCTACAAGGGTTCCAATGAAATGGCGCTCGCGGTGGAGCGCGGCGAGCTCGATGGCATCGTCGGCTGGTGTTGGACCTGCGTGAAGGCGGACAAGCCGCAGTTCATCACCGACAAGACGGCTGTGTTCATGGCGCAGATCGGCGACAGGCCGGAGCCCGAGATGCAGGGCGTGCCCTTCGTGCTCGATCTGGTGAAAAACGAGAATGACCGGCGCGCCGCCCATCTGGTGCTCGCCAACCTTGCCATGGGCCGGCCCTTCGTGGCGCCGCCGGACCTGCCGCCCGGCGTGCTGAAGACCCTGCGCGAGGCCTTCGTCGCCACGGCGAAGGACGAGGCGATGAAGGAGTTCGCCACCCGCACCCGCCGGGTCATCAACCTGACGACGGGCGAGGAGATCGACCGGATGCTGGCCGAGAGCTATGCCCTGCCCAAGGACATCGTCGCCCGGGCCATCCAGATCTCGGCCTCGGCGCCGTGATTGAGGACATCTTTAACCGTCCTTCGCGCGGTTGAGATGCACTGTCCGGTTCCACACATTTTGGCCGATCCGCTTTACCGTTTTTTGATCGGCATCAGGCCATATCTGCCCCCATACTCGGGGGCGCAAATGTTTCGAGGCGTTTTTATTCTTTTCGCGATCGCATTCACCGTGATCGGTCCGCTTGTATATGCAGGACCACAGCTCGCAAGTGACCTCGGCAACGGCGCAAAGTGGGTGCTCGTGGACGACCTGGCCATCAAGGAATCCAGGTGCACGCGCTGGTATTACGTCGTCTCGACCTGTCACATCGAGTACATCAATCGGCGAAATCCGGCACAGATGGGTGGCACGCTCAATTACCTGGTGTTTGGAAGCTGGTCCGGAGAGCGTGCGCGGCTCCTGCGCTCCCCCACCAATCCGAATGTGATTGGGACCACGCTGGGCGTTGAGCACCTGCAGCAGCGGGTCATCACCATCAGCATATTCGCCTTGCTATCGCTGGCATTTCTGTTGTTTCTCCTGCGGTCCTTGCTGGCAGGCGGCAAGCCGCGGGAGCCGGCCGTCGGGTCAGCAAAGCCGGCCTGAGACGTGGTGATTCAATGGCAGCGCCAGGGCGCCCGCCAGAAAGGCAAAAGCCGATCTGCGGCGCAAAACCGCGGAGCCGGGCCATGGCTGTCTGCTCGGGGATTCTGATAGCGGCCAAGGTCAGGCCGGCGCGATTCCCGGAACGGATGATAGCTTAAACATGTGCCTGCGGCTGCGGGCAGTTGGCCGCGACTGCCGCTATCATGAGCTTTGTCGTAGCCCGATCAGCGGGTTAACGGGGTGTTAACTACACTTGCCAATCTCGCCGCGAGACGGCAATGTCCGCGCAAATTGCGTTAGCGTGTCTGTGCTGGAGTTTCCTCTGGTTAACAACACGACAAGGGGAACCTTCAATATGACGACAGACGAAAGGATTGCCGGTTCCAGCGAGATCGGCCTCATCAACCGCCGCTCGGTTCTGTTCGGCTCCGCCGCCGCGCTCGGCGCGCTGGCCCTGGGTGGTTGCGCGACCGTCGACAATGAGGCGATGGCGCTCTATGGGCCGGTCGACGACAAGAGATTCAAGATCCCGGCGGTCGATATCTCCAAGGTCGATCCGAAATACTACCGCAAGCGGGTGCGCTACCCGTCCAAGGAAGCGACCGGCACCATCATCGTCGATCCCGCCAACTACTATGTCTACCGCATCGAGGGCGACGGCGAGGCCACGCGCTACGGCGCCAATGTTGGCCGCCAGGGCTTCCTGTGGAGCGGTGACGCCTATGTCGGCCGCAAGGGCGAATGGGCCACCTGGACGCCGCCGAAGGAAATGATCAAGCGCCAGCCGGAAGCCGCCGCATATGCCAAGGGCATGCCCGGCGGTCTCGACAATCCGCTCGGCGCCCGCACGCTCTATCTGTACCAGAAGGGCCGCTACACGCTGTACACGATCTATGCCTCCAGCGCCCCGGAGACGATCGGCACCAACCTGACCAGCGGCTGCACCGGCCTGCTGAGCCAGGACATGATCGACCTGTACAACAAGACGCCGGTGAACACGAAAGTGGTTGTGCTGCCGGCGTAAGGCGGGGGCGTCCTTTCCTTCGATGCGGAGACGAAGCGGGAAATTACTGAGGTTCGATGCCCGCCTGCTTCATCAGAGGTAGCCAATGAGCTTTCTCGCGCATCATCATGGAAAGGGCGTCCTGGCCCACGATTGACACTGGTTCCGCGCCCAGGACTTCGAGCTTGCGGCGGAAATTCGGGTCCGCCATCGTTTTGGTGATGCCTTCCTGAAGGGCCACCACGATCGGTTGCGGCGTGCCGGCGCGTCCAAACAGGCCGACCCAGGATCCGACTTCCATCGACAGGCCCGGCATTCCCAATTCGGCGACGGTCGGCACACGCGGCGCCCGGGAGATGCGGTTGACACCGAGTGTCGCCAGGAGATCGATCTTCTCAGCCTCGACATGCGGCCACGCGGTGGAGATCACGTCGACGAAGAGATCTACTCTGCCGGCGTAGAGATCGGGATAAACATTCGCGGCGCCGCGGTAGGGCACTTTTGTCAGCGGCGAGCGGGAGGCGGCAATCAGCAGGGTTGCCAGAATATCCTGGCCGGACCCCGAGCCGGCCGTCGCGACCGTCAGCGTTCCAGGCTTCACGCTTCCGCGGGCAATCTCTTCCGCGACACCGGGTTCCAGATCCCGTCGTGCGATCAGCACGTAGGGCGTCGCGGCAACAATGCCCACTGGTATGAAATCCTTCTCCGGATCGTATCCAACGTCTTTGTAGAGACCCAGCGTCAGAATGAGGTTGGCTTGTCCGCCGATGAGCAGACTATAGCCGTCAGGGGCCGTGCGTGCGGCCACCCGCGTCCCGATCGGGCCGGGACCTCCGACGTTTTCGACGACGTAAATGCCCGGCAGATAGGTCTGCAACTGTTCGGCGATCAAACGTCCAACCAGGTCATACCCGCCGCCCGCGGGGCTTGGCACAATGATGTGGACCGCCTTCGTCGGATAGGTTTGAGCGCGAGCTGTCGCATTGTGCCCTGGCAGGACACCGGCGGCGAGGCCAAATGCAAATGTGGCCAATGCGCAAAACAGCAATGAGCGCTTTGTCATGATGTTTCCCCTCTCTGTTTGTTTCTTTTAAAATCCGGCATGCAATCGAAGTCGCCGCCCTCGTTCGTTGAGCGGGGCGACGATTGACGCGATCTATCCCGAAGCCATCAGGTCAGGCCCGCAAATTGCGAGCGTTCCGGAGATTGCTCACCGGTCGCATATGCCTTCACAAAGCCCTGGTAGTCTGCGGCGGCGATCTCGTCACATGCCGCGATGTAATTGTGCAGACCGCCGACATAGGGCATGAAGACGCGCGGCTTGCCGGGGATGTTGGCGCCGTTGTACCAGGTGTCGGCGAGCGGGAAGAGGGTGCGATGCGCCACTTCGCTGACCTGCCTGCCCCAATCCTGCTCGGCCTCCGCAGTCGGCTCGATGTGAGAAACCGCGTTCCTGTTCATCCACGAAATGCAGTCCGCTATCCAATCGACATTGTGTTCGATCGAGCAGACCATGTTCGACTTGACGCCAGGACTGCCAGGACCGGTGATGATGAACAGATTTGGGAAGCCGGCCGTCATGAGGCCGAGATAGGTCGAGGGCCCGTCCTGCCATTTTTCCGTCAGGGACATGTCGCGTCCCTGAATCGCGATATTGCGCAAGGCGCCCGTGATGGCGTCAAAGCCGGTGGCAAAGATCAGCGCGTCGACCTGCAGTTCCGCGCCTTCTGTGCGTATGCCGGTCGGCGTGATGCGTTCGATCGGTGTCTTGCGCAAGTCGACCAGCGAGACATTCGGACGGTTGAACGTCGCGAAATAATCCGTGTCGACGCACGGCCGCTTCGTGCCGATGGGGTAATCCTGGGACGACAGCATCTGCACGGTCGCGGGGTCTTTCACCATCTGCCCGATCTTGCGTCTGACGAAATCGGCCGCCGTATGGTTGGCTTGAATATCGGTCAGCAGATCCCTGAAGGTGGCCAGAAACGGCTGGCTGCCGCCGCTTTTCCACACAGTCTCGAACTTGATCTCGCGTTCGGCTTCCGTCGCGTCCAATGCGCTTTGCTGGCTCAGGACGGCGTTCGACAGGCCAAAGGGTGTTGCGCGCGCCTTGCGCCGGCGTTCATGCGCGGGGACCGCCGTGGCGGCTTCAAGCTTCCCAAGCGGCCCGGCCGGGATTGAGAAGTTGGGCGTGCGTTGAAAGACATATAAATGCGCCGCCTGTGCTGCGACCTTCGGCGCAATCTGGATGCCCGTCGAGCCCGTTCCGAACAGCGCGACCCGCTTTCCCGTGAAGTCGGCAGCGTCCTGCGGCCAGCGCGCGGAGTGATAGATCGTGCCGCCGAACTGGTCGAGCCCCGGAATGTCCGGATAGTTCGGGACTGTCAGGTTTCCCGATGCCATGACACAGAAGCGCGCCTCGATCTGAGCGCCGTCGTTGGTCGTGACGGTCCAGATGCCGCGCGTCTCGTCCCACACCTGCGATACGACGCGCGTCTCGAAGCCGATATGGCGGCGCAGGTCGAACCGGTCGGCGACATGGCGGAGATAGGCGTGAATTTCCGGCTGTTCCGCGTAGCGTGCAGACCATCGCCATTCACGGTCCAACTCGTCGCTGAAGGAATAGCTGTATTCCTCGCTTTCAACGTCGCAGCGGGCGCCGGGATAGCGGTTCCAGTACCAGGTGCCGCCGACATCCTGGCCGGCTTCGAACGCCTGCACCTTCAGACCAAGCCTCGTCAGGCTGTAGATGGCGTAAAGGCCCGCGAAGCCGGCGCCGACGATCACCGCGTCGACAGTCCTGCGCGCATTGAGCGGTTGCGTTTCGATCATAAGCCCTCCCGGTGCGCGACGGCGACATCGGCCGTTCCTGGGAAGATTCCGTAGCCATGCCCCGACATATGATCAACTTGATCTTTGTGATGGTCTGTATTCACATTGGAAATAATACGGGTGGGGACGCATCGATCATGATCAATCCAAACACCATAGATCTCAATCTGTTGCGTGTATTCGAGGCGCTCCTGGTGGAAGGCAGTGTTTCCGGCGCGGCGAACCGTCTGGCGCTTTCGCAACCTGCCGTGAGCAACGCCCTGAAGCGCTTGCGTGTCGTCGCCGACGACCGGCTTTTCGTGCGCACGCGGCGAGGGATGGAACCGACCGCGATGGCGGTGCTCCTGCGCGATTCGATTCAAACCGGGCTGGCCACCATTCGGGCCGGACTGGTGCAGAGCAACGCGTTCGATCCCGCATCGTCACGGCGCAATTTCGTTCTTCTCATGAACGACTTGGGCGCCAGCACGATCCTCACCCATCTTCTCGCGTTGATTCAGGCCACGGCGCCCGGTGTCGACGTCACGATCATGGATAGAGACTATGAGGACTACCAGGCGGTGCTGGATAGCGGCGAAGCCGATCTCGCCGTGGGGCGCATTGCATTGTCATCCGCGTTCCGTTCGCAACTGCTTTTCCGGAGCAGATATCTTGCGGTCTTCTGGCGCGGCCACAAGCGGCTGGGCCAGAAGAAACGCCTCACGCTGCAGGCCTACCTCGCCGAGCCTCACATCATGCTGTACCCGCGCGGGGTATCGACAAATCCGATCGATATTTTGCTGGACGAAATGAAAGCGCATCGCCGCATTGCCCTGCGCCTCCCGCACGCCGCCGCGCTCGCCCATATTTTGCCGCGCAGCAATCTCATCGCCACGGTGCCTGACCGTTATGCGGCGCTGCTCACGCTCGACCCTCAACTGGTTTCGACGCCGTTGCCCTTCGATGCGCCGGAGACGCGGGTGCATCAATGGTGGCACAAGCGCTACGACAATGACGCGGGCCATCGATGGCTGCGGGACCTGTCACGCCGGGCCTGCGGCTCATCCGATGTCGAAGGGTGACAGGCCGCTGTTGGAAAGCTGCGGCGTGTCGTCCTCACATCACCGCGCGCTTGCGCCCGTCACCACGCCATCGACGACGTTCTTCTTCCAGCCCGCCTGTTCCATGATGTAATCGCGCGAGGTGGTGATGCGCTTCTGCAGCGCCGGCATGTCGACGCCGGTGAGCCGGCCATCATCGACGAGGATGCGGCCCGCCACCATCACCTTGTCGACATTGCTGGTGTCCATGCCCGTGACGATGGCGCCATAGGCGTTGTTGAGCGGCATGACGTTCGCCGTATCGGTGCGCAGCAGTACGATGTCGGCATCCTTGCCCGGCGTCAGCGAGCCGGTG
>Ga0182744_1000582_pt1 | contig 34000 bp, 29 predicted proteins | sample eDN3rd30CKraftMG_FD_128525 | JGI IMG/M metagenome (GOLD analysis project Ga0182744, IMG submission 128525) | Enriched Miracle-Growth compost microbial communities from Emeryville, California, USA - eDNA 3rd pass 30_C Kraft MG (version 2) (version 2) ... | reverse complement strand
GATCCGGTCATCGAAATTTCGGTGACGCCAAACCGCGCCGACGCGCTGGGCCTCGCCGGCATCGCCCGCGATCTCGCCGCCGCCGGCCTCGGCAAGGTCAAGACGCCCGCCATCGCCCCCGTGGCCGGCGCCGGCGCCAATCCGGTGGGCGTGCGCATCGACCTGGACGACGCCGCCCTGTGCCCGGCCTTCGCCCTGCGACTGGTGCGCGGCGTGAAGAATGGCCCCTCGCCCGACTGGCTGCAGAAGCGCCTGCGCGAGATTGGCCTGCGCCCGATCAATGCGCTGGTCGACATCACCAATTACATGACCTTCGACCGGGGCCGGCCGCTGCATGTATTCGACGCCGGCAAGGTGAAGGGCGATCTGGTGATCCGTCGCGCCAGGGACGGCGAGGAGCTGCTGGCCCTCGACGGCAAGACCTACAAACTCGACGCCGGCATGGTGGTGATCGCCGACGACAACGGCGTTGAGTCGCTGGCCGGCGTCATGGGCGGCGAACACTCGGGCGTCTCTGACGCCACCACCGACGTGCTGATCGAATCGGCTTTGTGGGACACGCTGAACATCGCCCGCACCGGCCGCAAGCTCGGGCTGATTTCTGACGCCCGCTTCCGCTTCGAGCGCGGCGTTGATCCGGCCTTCACCCTGCCGGGTATGGAGATGGCGACGCAGCTGGTGCTGGACCTGTGCGGCGGCGCGGCCAGCGACGTGACGCTGGCCGGCGCCATTCCGGACACGGCGCGGGTCATCGATTTCCCGTTCAGCGAGGTGCAGCGCCTCACCGGCCTCAATCTGCCACGCGACGAGATGCGCGCCATTCTGGTCGCGCTCGGCTTCGCCGTCGCCGGCGAAGGCGACATCATCCAGGTTACGCCGCCGTCGTGGCGCGCTGACGTGGAGGGCAAGGCCGATCTGGTGGAGGAAATCGTCCGCATCGCCGGCATCGACCGGGTGGAATCAACGCCGCTGCCGCGCCCTGGCGGGCTGACCATCGGCGTGCTGACGCCGTTGCAACGCCGCACCCGCACCGCCCGCCGCCTGCTGGCGTCGCGCGGCCTGGTGGAGGCGGTGACCTACTCCTTCATCTCCGAAAAGGAAGCCGTGGCCTTTGGCGGCGGCAAACCGGAGCTGAAGCTGGCCAACCCGATCGCGGCCGACATGTCCGACATGAGGCCGAGCCTGGTTCCCGGCCTGCTGGCGGCGGCGCAGCGCAACGCCGACCGGGGCTTCCCGGATGTGGCGCTGTTCGAGGTCGGCCAGACCTTCGCCTCCGACGCGCCGGAGGGCCAGTCGATGGTCGCCGCCGGCGTGCGGCGCGGAACGGCTGGCGTCGCCGGCGCCGGGCGCAGCTGGGAGGGCGACGCGAAGCCGGTGAGCGTGTTCGACGTCAAGGCCGACGTGTTCGCCCTGCTGACGGCGCTCGGCGTTTCCACCGCCGGCGCGCAGATCGTTCCCGGTGGCCCCGCATGGCTGCACCCGGGCCGCTCGGCCACGCTGCAGTTCGGCCCGAAGGCGGTGATCGGCTGGTTCGGCGAGTTGCACCCGGCGACCCTGAAGGCGCTGGACGTCAAGGGGCCGCTGGCGGCGTTCGAGATCAATCTCAGCGCGCTGCCGCCGGCGAAGGCCAAGGCCACCCGCGCCCGGCCGAAGCTGGCGCTGGCTGATCTGCAACCACTGAGCCGTGACTTCGCTTTCGTCGTCGACGCCGGCGTCGCCGCTGGCGATCTGGTGAAGGCGGTGGCGGGGGCCGAGCGCAACCTGATCGTCGATGTCAGCGTGTTCGACATCTATGAGGGCGAGCGCGTTGGACCTGGCAAGAAGTCGGTCGCCCTGTCGGTGACCCTGCAGCCGAAGGAGCGGACGCTGACCGACGCGGACATTGAGGAGATCTCGGCGAAGATCGTCGCCGCGGCGACCAAACGCGCCGGCGCCATCCTGCGGACATAACTGGCGGGTTTGCTGACGCTGGCGTCAAGGGACCTCCCTGCGCCAGCGGTCAGGGCCCTCGTCCCGGGGCGGCCTGCCCTTCCCGGGAAAGCTGCCCTTTCCGGGAGGGCTGTCCCCGGCTGCGGACCGCCCCTGACTGCGGGCCGCTCCTGACTGCGGGCCGCTCCTGGCTGTGGACTTGCCGGATGCGCGGCGGCGGCCCAGAATGCCGCCTCATCTGCGGAGACATGGCCCGTGCGGAGAACGGAATTCTGGTCAACAGGCATGGCGATGCTCCTCGCGGTCGCCATGACCATGGTTTTCACCGGGTTCGCTGGCCCGGCCGGCGCCAGCCCGCGGACGAAACCGGCTGGCGCTCCCAAATCCATTGACGATTGCGAACGCTTCAAGGAAGCCCTCGCCTATAACGCCTGCCTCGCCAGTTTCGGCCCTGAGCGCCGCCACGGCGCGCCCATGGTGTCGCCGGAAGTCGCCACCGATGGCGACGGCAAGGCGGAAAGCACCGGCAAGACAGCCGGGAACCGTTACAGCCGGCGCGGCAACCGCTACGGGCGCAGCTATCGCGGCAGCCGCAGCAGATATGGACGCGCCTCCGCGACATTCACGGTGCCCGATTCAATCATCAGCGGGAATTCATTGCGCGGCCGCTGACCCGGCTCCGCCTGTCCGCTTCATGACGGCGCCGGGCGCCCGGCCTGCCTGTCGCCCCCCGCCTGTCGCCAGTTTTCGCGCCAGTTTTCGCGCCTGCTTCCCATCAGCCAGCCTGTTTGCCGGCCTGCCCGCCCGATAGCGGATTGCCCGGGTCCCAGCCATAAGCGAGATCGCGGAAGCGCATGCGCGCGGCGTCGAAGGTCAGCAGACGGCCGACGAGGCTGTCGCCGAAGCCGGTAATGGCGCGGATCACTTCCACCGCCATCAGCGAGCCGATCACCCCGGTCACCGCCCCCAGCACGCCAGCCTCGGCGCAGGTGGGGACCAGACCCGGCGGCGGCTGTTGTGGAAACAGGCAGCGCCAGGTGGGATTGGGACGACCATCGGCCCCGGTTTCATGGGCGCGCACGGTCGTCACCGAACCGTCGAACATGCCGAGCGCGCCCATCACCACCGGCTTCTTCCCGTAAAAGCAGGCGTCCGAGACGGCGTAGCGCGTATCGAAGTTGTCGGAGCCTTCCGCCACCACGTCCCAGGCGCGTATCAGATCGCCGGCGTTGGCGGCGTCGAGGCGCTGCTCAAGGGGGATGACCGTGACATGGGGGTTCAAACGCGCCGCCGCATCCACCGCCGCCGCAACCTTGGGGCGGCCCACGTCCGCCGTGGCGAACAGCACCTGACGTTGCAGGTTGGACAGGGCGACCACGTCGTCATCAATCACGCCGATGGTTCCAACGCCGGCCGCCGCCAGATATTGCACCAGCGGCGCGCCGAGGCCGCCGGCCCCCACCACCAGCACACGGGCCTGCTTGAGCCGCGCCTGGCCGGGGCCGCCGATATCGCGCAGCACCAGATGGCGGGCGTAGCGCTCAACCTCGTCGGCGTCGAACATGATCTCTCCTGTCTGCGGCGGCGCCAGGCGCCCGAAGACGCCCGCCCCTGCAACGAACGGTATAACGCGATGCGCCGTCCCGCGGGAAATGTTGCGGCGCCGGCCAGCCCCGGAGCGAGTTTTTGCCCCTGGCGGCGCCTTGGCCTGGCTGGCGGCGCCTTTGACTTGGCTGGCGGCGCCTTGGCCTGCGATCAGCGCCCTGGCCTCAACTGGCTATCACCAGTCTCCGATAACGGTCTGGCGCGCTCTGGCTGGCGCGTTAAGATGCGCACGATGACCAGGCATGACAACAGCGCGTCGCAGGCGCATCACCACACCCTGGCGACGGACGGCCTGCGCCAGCGTACAGCACCTTTCCGGCGCAAAACCGCCGCCATGGCCCGGACCTGCGCCATGGCGCTGGCCGCGACGCTGGCCCACGCCCAGCCAGCGGCGGCCCAGCAGGCAGCTCCGCCACCGGCCACCCAACCCGCGCAACCAGCCGCGCCGCCACCCGCGGGCATTCTCGTGGTCGACGATGGCGTCAGCGGCGCCGAGCCACTGGCTGGCGCCCAGGAGGCGGTGAGGCTTTACGGACAGAGCGGGCGGCGGGCCGATCTGGTGGCCGCCACCGCGCCGAAGGCGGCGGAGGCGATTCGCAACCTCGCCCAGGGACACCGGACCATCGTCGTCATCGCGGCCAATCTGGGCGCTGTCCTCGAGCAGGTGGCGAAAGAGTTCCCGGACAAGCGCTTCATCCTCATCGGCGGCGCGGCCAGCGGCCCCAACATTCGCGCCATCACCTTCCGTGACAACGAAACCGGATGGCTGGCCGCGTGGCTGGCGGGGCGGCTCGCCGGCGAAGGCCATGTGGGATTCGTTGGCGGCCCGGCGGCCCAGGAGCGCCGGTCGGCCCTGTGCGCGGCGGCGCAAGGGCTGCTGACAGCCAACCCGAACGCCCTGCTGTTCCCCGATCTGGAAAGCGCCGACGTGGAGCCGAAACAGGAGGCGCGACGCGGCGCGGAGCTGGCGCGCGGGCAGATAGATCGCGGCGCCAGCATCATCATCACGCCCGCTGGCGCGGCCGGCGCCGGCGCCATGGAGACGGTGCGCGATCTGGGCGCCCTCAGCGTCGCGCGCAACAGCAACGCCCTCAACCTGTTTCCCCGCAATGTGCTGGCCATGCAGGTCCGTCGCTATGACGCCGTCATCCTGTCGGCCCTGGAGGCGGCGGCCGGCGACGGCTGGACGGCGGGGACCGCCAGCGTCGGCCTTCGTGAGCAGGGGATCGAGCTGCGGCTGAACGACGCCGCCGCGCCGCCAGCGCCGCCGGATGTGCGCGCCGCGTTGCAGGACAATGTGGCCGCCATCATCAGCGGCGCCCTGGTGATTCCGGGCATGACCCCTGAAGGTCTTTGCCCGACGCCGCAGCGCGCCCGGTAACCATTCGAAGCGCGCCCTGAAGGGAGGCAGCGCCTTCCCCGTGGTGGGTTGACCTGTCCGGTAACCAGCGCGGGCGCCACGACGGACGCGGGCATGTGGGTTTGACCGGTGGCGGGCGACGGCGCGGTTAGCCGCGATGGGTCAGCGGACGGCGCGCAGGGCTGTCGCCGGGCCGCCGCCGGCGGCGGCGATGCGGGCCATGGCGCCCGCCAGCGGTTCGACAGCCACCTGCATGTGATGGCCGTTGGCGTGGATCAGCGTGCGCGGGTCCAGCATCATGCCGACGTGGCCGCGCCAGAACACCAGATCGCCGCGTGTCAGCTGGTCCAGCGCATCCAACCGCAACGCCGCGCCAACCCCGGTCGCCTGCATGTCGCTGTCGCGCGGGCAGGCCCGCCCCACCGCCATCAGCGAAAGCTGCACAAGGGCCGAACAGTCCAGCCCCAGCGAGGTGCGCCCGCCCCACAAATAGGGCGCGCCCACCAGCCGCTCCGCCACGGCGGCGTGGTCGCCGCCCGCCGCTACTGCCGGCGCCAGATGGGCGGCGTAGACATAACCGCCTTCCTGGCCGTTTCCCTGGGCCAGGCGCGTGAAGCGGGCCGCGGCGGCGCCAGCGGCGGCGGCTTTCGCCGTTGCGTCAGCGCCGGCTGTCACCGACGCCGCCAGCGGCAGGGCGCCGAGGGGCGGCGCCTTGATGTCCGGGGTCGGGTAAATGAAGGTGCGCGGAACGATGACGCGGTGGGTGGGCCCCGGCCCGGCGTCCACCAGGTCGTCAACCGGCAGGTAGCCGACATAGCCATCGGCAAGCAATTGCCCCCAGGCCCAGCCCTCGTCGTCCATGTCGTAAACGTCGACGGCCTCGCCATGCAGCGCTTCGGTGTCCAGCGGCGCATCGCGGCGCGGCGCGCGGCGCAAGCTGGCCGCATAGGCCCGCACCACCATGCGGCGTGGGGCGGCGTATCGCGGCGCGGAAACCTGGCCGCGCAGGGATTCAGCCGCCAGATCGGGCCGCGCCGGGGTCAGGCGGGGATCACGGGCGCTCATTGGCAACTCCACCACTCAGGGCAAACGGCGGCCTCGGGGAACGAAGGCGCCAAAGCATCGTCCAGGCGGCCCCGGATTGTGCAGGGAATGCGCCTACCCCTGGCCATGGCGGGCGCGCACCAGGGCGTAGGTCAGGCGCGCCGCCTGGGCTTCGCCGCCTTCCGGCCTTCCTGGCCGGGCCGACGGCGTCCAGCCGTAGATATCGAAATGGGCCCAGGCTCCGGCCTGCGAGACAAAGCGGCCAAGGAACAGCGCCGCCGTGATCGAGCCGGCGAACGGCCCGCTGGAGACGTGATTGACGTCGGCGATCTTCGAATCCAGCAGCCGCTCGTAAGCCCCCCACAGGGGCAGCCGCCACACCGGATCGTTCACGGCCTCGCCAATCCGGGCGATGTCGGCGGCCAGCGTCTCGTCGCGCGTGTAGAACGGCGGCAGGTCGGGGCCGGTGGCGACGCGGGCGGCGCCGGTGAGCGTGGCGTAATCGAACAGCAGCCCGGGCGCGTCGTCGTCCGCCAGCGCCAGGGCGTCGGCGAGGATCAGCCGGCCCTCCGCGTCGGTGTTGCCGATCTCCACGGTGAGGCCCTTGCGGCTCGGCAGCACGTCGCCGGGGCGGAAGGCATTGGCGGAAATGGCGTTTTCCACCGCCGGAATGATGACGCGCAACCGCACCGGCAGGTTGGCGGCCATGATCATCTGCGCCGCCGCCAGGGCCGCCGCGGCGCCGCCCATATCCTTCTTCATCAGCAGCATGGCCGAAGAGGGTTTGATGTCGAGGCCGCCGGTGTCAAAGCTGACGCCCTTGCCCACCAGCGTCACCTTCGGCGCGCCGGTTTCGCCCCAGACCATGTCAATGAGGCGCGGCGCCGTCGCCGAGGCGCGGCCCACGGCGTGGATCATCGGAAAATTTTTGACCAGCAGATCGTCGCCGGTGACGACCGACACCCGCGCGCCGAAGCGGGCCGCCAAGTTCAGCACGGCCCGCTCCATGTCGGCGGGCGTCAGATCATTGGCCGGGGTGTTGATGAGGTCGCGCGCCAGGAAGACGCCGTCGACGATGCGGCCGATTTCAGCAGCGTCGACGCCATCGGGCGCCACCAGCGCCACATCCTTGACCTTTGCCGACGCCTTGTAGCGATTGAAGGCGTAGCCGGCGAGCGCCATGGCCAGCACGGCCAGTTGCGGATCACGCGGCGCGTTGGCGAAGCGCCATGCGCCGCCCGGCAACAGGGCATAGAGCGCGCCGGCCAGGAAGGGATCGACATGGCGGGCGCCGGCGTCCTCCACGCCGAACACGGCGGCGCAGACGGCCCCGTCCGGCCCCGGCAGCAACAGCCCCTTGCCGGCGGCGCCCGTGAACTCCTGCGCAGCAGCGAAGGCCCGGGCGCTGGCTGGCAGGCCGGCGGCGATATCCGTCCAGGTGGACGCGGTGACGAACCAGATGGGAAGCGCCGCCGCTTCCGGCGCAAGCAACAGTTGAAGTGGCACGCGAACGATCCCTGGCTGTCGTGGCCGAAGCCATTCCGGCAAAAGCAACGGGCGCTTTTCTAACGGAACGGCGCCTGATCAAAGGTCTGGAGCGTCGCCGGTGATGCGGGAACGCAGTCTCATCTTACGCCCGTCGCGCGCGGCGGCACAATCGTTCTGGCTGCCGCCGGAGCCCTGCTCCGCCGCAAGGTCAGCGCGCGGCGTAGCTTTCGCCAACGCCCTGGACAGCGGCGGGCAGGCTGTTGCGGATGGTGCCCACGGCGGTGACGATCGCCACGGCGATGAGCGTGGCGATCAGCAACTGCTCGATGACCGAGGCCGTGAGACGGGACGGCGGCTGGGAGCTGGAGCGGCTACCGCGCAAAATCATATGGTTCCCCCGAAAACTCTGGCCCTCGCCAGCTTGGGCGGAACGCTAGCCACGCGGTGTTGCGCGCTGATTAAGGATTGTCCTGAATCAATTCTTACCGGCCGCCGCCCGGGAGGCGCCCGGCTGGTGACGGCGTCATTTTGCCTTTCGCGCCAAATAAATGGCAGAAATACAACGCGGCCCCGCCGGTTCACAAAGTCGCCCGATGCCTTGCGGCGAATGGTAAACGCGGCGTAGCCGCGGCAGCCTCATGCGTCGCGCGGCGACAGGGCTTCGATGATGCGGCACTCGGCGATGGCGCCGGTGTGGGCGTGGGAGAGCAGCGCGTCCAGCTCCGCGCGCAGGGCGGTGAGGTCGGCGATCTTGCGGTCGATCTCGTCGCGGTGGGCGCGGGCGATGGCGTGCACGCCGGCGCAGGGCTGGCTGGCCTGACCAGACAACTCCAGCAACGCCCGCACCTGCTCCAGCGAAAAGCCCAGGCGCCTGGCGCGCATGACAAAGCTCAGCCGGCGCAAATGGGCGTCGCTGTAGAGGCGATAGTTGGCGGCGCTGCGCGCTGGCGGCGGCATCACGCCAATGCGTTCATAATAGCGCACCGTCTCCACATTGCTGCCGACGCGCTTCGCCAGTTCGCCAATCGACCACGCGCCATTGTCCGGGCAATCCGCCATATCCGCCTCTTGACCCTGTAGTGACTACAGGCCCTATGTGATGTCGGCAGTGGAAAATTACCAGCTGGTGAAGCCATGAATGCGCCCGCCGCCACCCGGCGCTATCGCGTCGAAGGCATGGATTGCGCCGCCTGCGCGCTGAAAATCGAGACAGCGGTGCAACGTCTGCCCGGCGTCACCGGCGTCGCCGTCAATGTCGCCCTGCAGCGCCTGACCATCGAGGCAGAGGCGCAACCGGCCGCCGCCGAGGTGGCCGCGCTGCTGAAACGGCTGGGATATGCGGCGCGGCCGGAGCCGGCTGGCGCCACGGCGAATGCGGCGGCCCACGCCCATGCCCCGTGCTGTGACGGCCCCGGTCACCACCATGGGCATGATCACGCTCATGAGCATGAGCATCAACATGGTCACGCCCATGATGACCATGGCAAGGATCATGGCGCAGACCATGGCGAGGACCATTTTGGCCACAGCCATGCGCCAGAGACGGCGCCGTCGTGGTTCGCCGCCCGCATGCCGGTATGGATGCCGGCGGGCAGCTGGCAGACCCTGCTCGCCATGGCGATCGTCGCGGCGGCGTTCGTTGTCGCCTGGATTGTTCCTTCATGGTCGCGCGCTGTGTGGAGCCTCGCCACCCTCATCGCGGTGGCGCCCATCGCCCGCCGGGCCTGGGCAGGGGCGGCGACGGGCTCGCCGTTCACCATTGAGACCCTGCTGGTGGTGGCCGCTGTCGGCGCCCTGCTGATCGGTGAATCGGTGGAAGCCGCCGCCGTCGTCGTTCTGTTCAATATCGGCGAAATGCTGGAGGGCGTCGCCGCCGGGCGGGCGCGAGCCGGCGTCACGGCGTTGCTCGACGTCGTGCCGCGCACGGCGTTGCGGGACAGGAACGGGACGCTGGAAACGGTGGGCGCCGACGCGCTCGCCGTGGGCGACACGGTGGTGGTGCGCCCGGGTGACCGCGCCCCGTCCGACGGCGAAATCCTCAGCGGCGTCTCCGACATGAATGAGGCGCCGGTCACCGGCGAGTCGACGCCCGTAGCCCGCCGGGCCGGCGACAAAATCTACGCCGGCGCCATCAATCTCACTGGCGAATTGCGGGTGCGCATCACCAGCGCGGCCGCCGACAACACCATCGCCCGCATTATCGCCATGGTGGAGGAGGCGCAGGAGAAAAAGGCGCCAATCGAGCGCTTCATCAACCGCTTCAGCCGCTGGTACACTCCCGCCGCCATGGCCTTCGCGGCGCTGGTCGCCATCCTGCCGCCGCTGCTCGCCGGCCAGCCGTGGGAAACCTGGATCTATCGCGGCCTGGCGGTGTTGCTGATCGCCTGCCCGTGCGCGCTGGTCATCTCGACGCCCGCCGCCATCGCCGCCGCCATCGCCAACGGCGCCCGGCGCGGCCTGCTGGCCAAGGGCGGCGCAACGCTGGAAACGCTGGCCCATGTGCGGACCATCGCCTTCGACAAGACCGGCACGCTGACGCGCGGCGAACCCCGGGTGACGAACGTGACGCCGCCCGGCGGCGACGACGCGACGCCGACCGATGCGACGGCGATCAACGCCGCTCTCGCCAAAGCGGCCGCCGTGGAAATGGGCTCAAACCATCCGCTTGGGCTCGCCATCATCGCCGAAGCGGAAGCGCGCGGGCTCGCCATTCCGCGCACCCTGGACGGCAGCGCGGCGACGGCCGGCAAGGGAGTTTCCGGCCGGCTCGACAGCGGCCTGGTGACGGTGGGCTCGCCCCGTCAGGCGCGCGAGGCCGGCGCCCTGCCTGCCGGCGCGGATGCGCGCGTGACGCAGCTGGAGAGCGACGGCAAGACCGTGGTGGTGGTCAGCGAGGAAGGCGTGGCGCTGGCGCTCATCGCCCTGCGCGACGAACCACGCGATGACGCCGCCGCCGGCGTGGCGGAGCTGAAGGCGCTTGGCGTCACGCCGGTGATGCTGACCGGCGACAACGCCCGCACCGCCGCCGCCATCGGCGGGGCGCTGGGCCTGGCGGTTGAGGCGGAGCTGCTGCCGGGCGACAAGCTGGCCGCCATCGACCGCCTGCAACAGGCTGGCCCGGTGGCGATGGTCGGCGACGGCATCAACGACGCCCCGGCGCTGGCCGCCGCTGCCGTCGGCGTCGCCATGGGCGGCGGCACGGACGTGGCGCTGGAAACCGCCGATGCGGCGCTGCTGCGTAACCGCATCGGCGACGTCGCCAGCCTGATCCGCCTCGCCCGCGCCGGCATGGGCAATATCCGCCAGAACCTGGTGATCGCGCTTGGGCTGAAGGCGGCGTTCCTGGTCACTACCCTGCTCGGCGAAACGCCCCTGTGGATGGCGATCCTCGCCGACACTGGCGCGACCGTGCTGGTGACCGCCAATGCGCTGCGGCTGCTGCGGTTGCGGGAGGCGTGAGGGAAACGCCCGCCATGGACGGCCGGGCGGTTCTGTCAGACAGCCCTGCCCGGCTGATGATTGCCCCGCCTTGCGGCTGCGGCAAGGCGTGGACGCCCGCAACAGGCGCGGGCGTGAGGGAGGAACCAGTGTGACCGATGGCGCACCGGCGGAAGCCATGGCGGGACCCACGGACAGCGCGGGCCTGACAACCGGCGGATGGACGCTTCCCTGCCCTATGTCGCGCCGGCGCCAGCCGCATCCGCCGCCGGCCCGGCGTCGATATTGAACGCCGCCGCGAACAGGGCGCGGGTGTAATCGGTTTTTGGCGATGCAAAGACGTCGCTCGCCAGCCCCTGCTCCACCACCACGCCGTTCTGCATCACCATGATGGTGTTGGCCAAAGCCTTCACCACTTTCAGGTCGTGGCTGATGAAGATGTACGACAGGTTCTTGCGCCGTTGCAGATCACGCAGCAGGTCAACAATCTGCGCCTGCACCGACATGTCGAGGGCGGAGGTCGGTTCATCAAGGATGACGAAGGACGGCTCCAGCGCCATGGCCCGGGCGATGGCGATGCGCTGGCGCTGGCCGCCGGAGAATTCGTGCGGATAGCGGTCCATGGTCGCCGGGTCGAGGCCGACCTCGTGCAGGGCCTCCGCCACCTTCTGGCGCTGGGCGGCCAGCGGCATGCCCGGCTGCTGCACCAGCAGGCCCTCGGCGATGATTTCCGCCACCGACATGCGCGGCGACAGGGAGCCGTATGGGTCCTGAAACACCACCTGCATGCGCTGGCGCAGCGGGCGAAGCTGGCGCGCGCCAACGCCGTCAATGCGCTGGCCGAGGACGACGATCGGCCCTTCCGACTGGATGAGGCGCAGCAGCGCCAGGCCGAGCGTGGTCTTGCCCGAACCGGATTCGCCGACCACGCCCAGGGTTTCCCCCTGACGCAGGCGGAGCGACACCCCGTCCACCGCCTTGATGTGCCCGGTGACGCGGCGCAGAAAACCCTTGCGGATCGGGAACCACACCTTGACCGGTCCCGCCTCCACCACCACCGGGGCGCTGGCGGCGACCGGCGCGGCTTCCCCCTTCGGCTCGGCATGCAGGAGCTTGCGGGTGTAAGGGTGCTGCGGCGCGGCGAACACCCCGGCGACCGGGCCGCGCTCGACGATCTGGCCGCCGGTCATCACGCAGACGTTGTCGGCGATGCGCCGGACAATGCCGAGGTCGTGGGTGATGAACAGCATGGCCATGCCGAGCCGCTGCTTCAGGTCGGCGAGCAGCGCCAGGATCTGCGCCTGCACGGTGACGTCGAGGGCGGTCGTCGGCTCATCGGCGATCAGCAGGTCCGGCTCGTTGGCGAGGGCCATGGCGATCATGACGCGTTGACGCTGGCCGCCGGAAAGCTGGTGCGGGTAAGCGGAGAGCCGCTCGGCCGGCTGGCGGATGCCCACCAGTTCCAGCAGTTCGATGATGCGGGCGCGCGCCGCCTTGCCGCGCAGGCCCTTATGCAGGGCGAGGATTTCACCAACCTGCTTTTCCACCGTATGCAGCGGATTGAGCGAGGTCATCGGCTCCTGAAACACCATGGTGATGTCATTGCCGCGCACGGCGCGCAGTTCCGCGTCGCTGGCCGTCAACAGGTCCTTGCCGCGAAACAGCACCTCGCCGCCCGGGTGGCTTGCCGCCGGATAGGGCAGCAGCCGCAGGATCGACATGGCGGTGACCGATTTGCCGGAGCCGGATTCGCCCACCAGCGCCAGGGTTTCGCCGCGCGCCAGATCGAACGAAACGCCATCGACCGCCATGCTGGTCTGGCCATCCTGACGGAAGGCGGTTCTGAGGCCGCGCACCTGAAGCAAGGGCGCCGTTGACGGGTTGGCCGCGCTCATGCCGGAGCCTTTCGCGGATCGAAGGCGTCACGCACCGCCTCGCCGATGAAGATCAGCAGCGACAGCATGAGCGCGATGACGAAGAAGCCGGAGAGGCCAAGCCACGGCGCCTCGGGATTGCCCTTGCCCTGGGCCAGCATCTCACCCAGGGACGGCGAGCCTGGCGGCAGGCCAAAGCCCAGAAAGTCCAGCGACGTCAACGTGGTGATGGCCCCGTTGAGGATGAACGGCAGGAAGGTCAGCGTCGCCACCATGGCGTTGGGCAACATGTGACGGAACATGATGCGGCCATTGCCAAGGCCGAGCGCCCGGGCGGCGCGGACATATTCCAGATTGCGGGCGCGCAGGAATTCCGCCCGCACCACGCCCACCAGCGCCACCCAGGAAAACAGCAGCAATATGCCGAGCAGCACAAAGAAGCTGGGGGTGATGACCGCCGAGAGAATGATGAGCAGATACAGCGAGGGGATCGCCGTCCAGATCTCGATGAAGCGCTGGAAAACCAGATCGGTCCAGCCGCCGAAGAAGCCCTGCACGGCGCCGGCGGCGACGCCAATGACCGACGACAGCGCCGCCAGCGACAGGCCAAACAGCACCGAAATGCGGAAGCCGTAGATCAGTCGCGCCAGCACGTCGCGGCCCTGGTCGTCCGTGCCCAGCCAGTTCCATTCAATGTCGCGGCAGGGATTGCCGCTCACCGTCCGCCCGGCTTTTTCCGCCGCCGCCTTGCACTGCGCCTCGCTGAGCAGCCAGGTGGGCGGCGACGGCGCCGGCGTCGGCAGATTGAGGTTCTGGGTATTGTAGGAAAAGCGGATCGGCGGCCAGATCATCCAGCCATGGGCCCTGATCTCATCGGCGATGGCCGGGTCGCGATAGTCGGTGACCGCGAGGAAGCCGCCGAACTTCTCCTCCGGATAATGCACGAAGGCGGGAAACAACAGCTCGCCCTTGTAGGAAGCGAGGATCGGCCGGTCGTTGGCGATCAGTTCGGCGCACAGGGCAAGGACGAACAGGACGAGGAAAATCCACAGCGACCACCAGCCGCGCCGGTGGGCGCGGAAGTTGCGCAGGCGCCGGCGGTTGAGCGGCGACAGGCTGACAAATTGGCCGCGCGGCAGGGACGGCGCGACGATGGCGGGCGCTACGACCGGCGACGCGGCGACAGCGGAGAGGACGGGTTCGGCGCTGGCCATGGGTCAGGCCTCCCGCGCGGCGAAGTCGATGCGCGGATCGATCCAGGCGTAGGTCAGGTCGGAAATCAGGTTCACCACCAGGCCGAGCAGGGAGAAGATGTAGAGCGAGGCGAACACCGTCGGGTAATCGCGGTTGATGATCGATTCGAAGGACAGCAGGCCAAGGCCATCGAGCGAGAAGATGGTTTCGATGAGCAGCGACCCGGCGAAGAAAGCGCCAATGAACGCTCCCGGCAGGCCGGCGATCACGATCAGCATGGCGTTGCGGAAGACATGGCCATACAGCACCCGGCGCTCGGTCAAACCCTTCATCCGCGCGGTGAGCACGTATTGCTTGCGGATTTCATCAAGGAAGGAGTTGCGGGTCAGCAGCGTCGAGGTGGCGAAGGCGCCGAGCGCCATGGAAGTGATCGGCAACACCAGGTGCCAGAAATAGTCGGCGACCTTGCCGCCCAGGCTGAGCTGCGCCCAATTGTCGGAGGTGAGGCCGCGCAACGGAAAAATCTGGAAGAACGAGCCGCCGGCGAACAGCACGATCAGCAGGATGGCGAACAGGAAGCCAGGGATGGCGTAGCCAACGATGACCACCACCGACGTCCAGGCGTCGAAGCGCGTGCCGTCGCGCACCGCCTTGGCGACGCCAAGCGGGATCGAGACGGCGTAGGACAGTAGCAACATCCACAGGCCGAGCGAGATCGACACCGGCAGCTTCTCGCGGATCAGATCAACCACCGGCGTGTCGCGAAAATAGCTCTTGCCGAAATCGAAGCGGGCGTAATCCCAGATCATCTTGAGAAAGCGCTCAGACGCGGGCCTGTCAAAGCCGAACTGCGCTTCCAGCTGTTTGATGAACTCCGGGTCGAGCCCCTGGGCGCCGCGATAGCTGCTGTCCGCCGACGCCGACGAGGCGAAATCGCCGCCGCCGCCCCCGGAGATACGCGAGGTGGCGCCCGCGTCGGCGCCCTGCAACTGGGCGATCACCCGCTCCACCGGGCCGCCCGGCGCGAACTGCACCAGCACGAACGAGATCAGCATGATGCCCAGAATCGTCGGGATCATCAGCAGCAGGCGACGCAGGATATAACCGATCATCGCCGCGCCCCCATGCCCCTGTCAGCCGCCGCAACGGTCATCAGCGCCGCCCGCCGGTCTTCGCCGCCAGCGCCGCATCCCACCACCAGATGGTCGGGAACGCCGCCGCGCCATATTCAGGCATGGTCTGCGGACGGCCGAAACGGTTCCAGCGCGCCGTTCGCTGAAAATTGTAGGTCCACTGCGGCACGACGTAATTGTGGTGCAGCAACACCCGGTCCAGCGCCCGCGTCGCGGCCACCAGCTCCTCGCGCGTCGTGGCGTAAACCACCTTGCCGATCAGCGCGTCGACGCCAGGGTCGCTGATGCCGGCGACGTTCATGGAGCCGGGGCGTTTCGCCGCTTCCGAGCCCCAGAAGTTCCACTGCTCATTGCCCGGCGACAGGGATTCCGGCCACAGGAAGGTGACGGCGTCAAAGTCGAAGGCGCGCAGGCGGTTCTGGTATTGGGTGGCGTCGACGACGCGAAGATTGACGTTCATGCCCAGCCGCTTCAGGGCGTTCTGGTAGGGCAGGACGTAACGCTCGAACGAGGGATCGAAGCTCAGGAATTCGATGACGAAGGGCGCGCCGGTTTTGCTGTTGACCAGATTGCGCCCCTTCAACACCCAGCCAGCCTCGCCGAGCAACCGGTGCGCCTCGCGCAGATTGGCGCGGAACGCCTCCTGCGAACCGGCCACGGGATTTTTGTAGACCTCGGTGAAGACGCTGGCTGGAACCTTGTCGCGCACGCTTTCCAGAATCTCCTTCTCCAGGCCGTGCGGCAGGCCGGAGGAAGCCAGTTCCGTGCCGGAGAAATAGGAATCGATGCGCTTGTACTGGCCAAAAAACAGCGTGCGGTTCACTTCCTCGAAGTCGAAGGCGTAGTTCAGGGCGCGGCGCACCCGCTCATCCTGGAACTGCGGCCGGCGCATATTGAAAACGAACGCCTGCATGACGCCGCTGCTGCGCTGGGGAAACTCCTCCAGTATCACCCTTTTCTCGCGCACCGCCGGGAAGTCGTAGCCCGTGGCCCAGTTCTTGGCGACATTCTCGGTGCGAAAATCGAACTGGTCGGCCTTGAACGCCTCGAACAGCACCGTGATGTCGCGGTAATAATCAACGCGCACCACATCGAAATTGTGCATGCCGACGCGGATGGGCAGCTTCTCGCCCCAATAGTCCTTCACCCGCTCGTATTCGCACCAGCGGCCGGCGTCGAAAGCCTTGATGCGATAGGGCCCGGAGCCCAGCGGCGGCTCCAGCGTCGTCGCGGCGATGTCGCGCTTGCGGCCGCTGGCGTCGGTCCCTTCCCACCAGTGCTTCGGCAGCACCGGCAGCTGGCCAACGATCTGCGGCAACTCCCGGTTGCCGGTCGTGGCGAAACGGAATGTCGCCTCACGCGGGCCCGTTTTTTCCACGGCGGTCACATCGCGCCAGTAGGCGGCGTATTGCGGGCTCAGCTTCTTGAGGCTTTCAAAGCTGAAAATCACATCCTCGACGGTGACCGGTCGCCCGTCATGCCAGCGCGCCTCCGGGCGCAGGCGATAGCTTGCCCAGGAATAGTCCCCTGCATGGCGCGCCGCCTCCGCGATCAGGCCATACTCGGTGTTCACCTCATCAAGCGAAGGCTCCATCAGCTGGTCGTAGATCAGGGTGAGCCGGTCTTCCACCTCCCCCTTCACGCCCGCGACGGCGAGGTTGAAGCTGTCAAAGCCCCCCTGGGAGCCGAAACGAACGACGCCAGCTTTCGGCGCCGCCGGATTAACGTAGTCAAAATGCGTGAAATCCGCGCCATATTTCGGCTGCCCCATCAGGGAGAGCGCATGACGCCATTGCGGCCCGGCGCCGGCTGGCGGCGGCGCGTCTTCCTGCGCCGCCTGCGCCGCGCCGGCCCGCAAGAAGCCGGCCAGCGCCGCTGAAACCGCCCCGAGCAGGGCGCCGCGCCGGGTCACCGGCCCCAGGGCCGGAGCGGACGGCGCGGACAACAGCGCTTCGGGCTTCCTGACGGGCTTGGCATCGGGCACGGGCTTCTCCGGCGTTGGCGGCGCATGCGGCGGCATGTCTGACGAAAGCTGGGCAGCGACGTTGAATGGCGACGCCGGACAACGTTTCAGGGCAACGCCGGCAGAATCGACGCAACTGCCCTGCATAATTTTAATATCCCAGCGGGCGATCTCACAAACAGACCCGCAAAAGTTGGCCGCAAGGCGGCCTGCGTCATGCGCGCGTGAAAAAGCCGGGCAAAAGCCCGGCTCGATCATCTCCCCCGGCGGCGCATGAGCCGCAGGGACTGAAACTGCGCAAGCTCAGTGCTTCGCAGGTTCCTTGGCAGGCTCTTTGGCAGGCTCCTTGGCGGGCTCCTTGCCGGCCGCCGGCGCCGCGTCGCCAGCCGGAGCCGCTTCGACCTTTGGCGCCGGCAGCGGGCTGTCTGACAGCGTATTCAGGTAAGCCAGAATGTCGGCGCGCTCTTCTTCCTTGGGAACGCCAGCGAAGTTCATCAGGGTGCCCGGCACGACCTTCTTCGGGTTGGTCAGGAACTCGTTGAGGTTCTCAAAGTTCCAGGAACCGCCATGCTCCTTCATGCCCTTGGAGTAGGCGAAGCCTTCATGATGGGCCACCTGGCGGCCAAGCACGCCATAAAGATCGGGGCCGATCTTGTTGGGGCCGCCCTTCTCGAAGCTGTGGCAGGTCTTGCACTTGGCGATGGCCTTTTCGCCCTTGGCGGCGTCAGCCTTGGCCAGCAGCACGGGAAGCGGCGTCGCTGCCTTGGCCGCTGGAGCCGCGCCGCCAGCCGACGCCTCGGCCGCCTGCGGCAGATCATACCCCGGAACCTTCGGCGCATGGTTCTCAAACAGTTTCTCAGTGACGATATTCAGCCCAAGCACGAACATGAGAGTGCCCAGAACCGCGCCGGCAATCTTGTTAAGCTCGAAGGAATCCATAAACGGCGACTCCGCAAGGCGTGATCTGGATAAGGACGGCGCCCCGCAGGCGGAGCTTTGGGGCGATGATTAACCGCTTTGACGCGGCGAACGCAACTCGTATAGGTGAAACGCTCTTTGCTACTTTTTGACGCCATTCCAAATCATGATCCAGCCCCTCGTTCTCATTCCCGCGCGGATGGCGTCCAGCCGCCTTCCGGGAAAGCCACTGGCCGACATTGCCGGCGCCCCCATGATCGTTCAGGTCATGCGCCGGGCGCAGGAGGCGGACGTGGGTCCCGTGGTGGTCGCCACCGATACGCCAGAGATCGCCGAAGCCGTTGCAAAGGCTGGCGGAACGGCGGTGATGACCCGGGCGGATCATCCCTCCGGCTCTGACCGGATTCATGAAGCGTTGCAGGCCATCGACCCGGATGCGCGCCACGATGTGATCGTGAACGTGCAGGGCGATCTGCCCACCATCAATCCGGCGATCATCGCCGCCGCGCTGACGCCGCTGGCTGATCAGGCTGTGGATATCGCCACCCTCGCCGCCGTCATCACCCGCGCGGAAGAGCGCGCCGAGCCGTCGGTGGTGAAGGCGGTGGGGACGGAGCTGACGCCGGGGCGGCTGCGGGCGCTTTATTTTACCCGGGCCACCGCCCCGTGGGGCGAGGGACCATTGCTGCACCACATCGGCCTCTACGCCTGGCGGCGCGACGCGTTGCGGCGCTTCATCGCCCTGCCGCCGTCGCCGCTGGAGCGGCGCGAGAACCTGGAGCAGTTGCGGGCGCTGGAGGCCGGCATGCGGATCGACATCGTCGTGGTCGACGATGTGCCCCTGGGGGTCGATACTCCCCACGATCTGGAGCGGGCGCGGGCCGTGCTGGCGGCCCGCCCGTAAGCCGGCGCAGCCCTGTTCCGCAGCCCTGCCCCAAGGCCGCATCTTCAATTGGACATATTTTGCGCGGCTGTAACGCGGCGCCGACGCGACCCTGTTGACTGGAGAGATCATGACCGGCGCAACGCCCGGCGCGCACGACGCCCCGGCTTCCGAGACAGACACCGCCCGCGGCTCGCGGCTGATTTCCTTTCAGGGCGAGCACGGCGCCAATTCGCAGATCGCCAGCCGGGAAGTGTTTCCCGACCGCGACACCCTGCCCTGCCCGACCTTCGACGACGCCCTGAACGCGGTGAAGGACGGGGCGGCGGAGTTCGGCATGATCCCGATCGAGAATTCGATCGCCGGCCGCGTCGCCGACATTCACCATTTGCTGCCGCTCTCGGGCCTGCACATCATCGGCGAGCACTTCCTGCCAATCCGCTTCCAGCTGATGGGCTTGCCCGGCGCGAAGATCGAACAGCTCACCAGCGTCTACACCCACGTGCACGCCATCGGGCAGTGCCGCCGCATCATCCGTGAGCTTGGCCTGAAGGCGGTGATCACCGGCGACACCGCCGGCGCGGCGCGCGAGGTGGCGGAATGGAGGGATCCCACGCGCGGCGCCCTCGCCCCGCGGCTGGCCGCCGAGGTCTATGGCCTCAACATCCTCGCCGAGGACGTGGAGGACGAGGCGCACAACACCACGCGCTTCATTATCCTGTCGCGTGAGCCCAGGTGGCCGAAGGCCGGCGAAGGCCCAACCATCACCAGCTTCGTCTTCCGGGTGCGCAACCTGCCGGCGGCGCTCTACAAAGCGCTGGGCGGTTTCGCCACCAATGGCGTCAACATGACCAAGCTGGAGAGCTACCAGCTTGAAGGCCAGTTCGCCGCCACCCAGTTCTATGCGGAAGTGGAAGGGCACCCGGACGACCGGGGATTGAGGAACGCTCTGGAGGAACTGGGTTTCTTCTCGCGCGAGCTGCGCATTCTCGGCGTTTATCCAGCCGCGCCCTACCGCGACGAACTGCGGGCGATCGCCGCCGAATGAATGGCCCGCCGGGACGGCCCCGGCGTCATACCCCTGACATGCAAATGGCGCAGACAGCCCGCGAGCCAGCCACGGTTCGCGGGCTTTTCATGTTTCACGCCAGCCTTGAAGGCCCTGGCTGGCGGCGGCCGGCGAAACCCTGACGGCGCCAGCCTGCGGCCGGAAACCGCTGGCCCGGCGGATTAACGGATTGGGAGTGTGAAACACGCAATCGCCCCGTTTCCGCCCTGAACCGTCGTTTTGTCGCCGTTGTCGGCGGGCAGGTTGTCGCAACTGACGGGTGACCCGGCTGGCAAGTTGCCCGGCGGGAAAAGACGCCGCCTGACGTTGGTCCGGCGGGCGCTCCCTGACCCCATCGCCGACGTCGGCGCCCCGACGTCATTCCCGGCTGGAAGGCCGCCACGACAACAGATGCACCAGGAAAGGAGCACGCCATGCGCGTTCATTACCGGCCCGCCATAGCGACCGACACCGCCGGCATCGCGGCGGCGCACGCCGCCGCGCATCGTGAAACCTGGCGCGGCCTCGTCGAGGACCGCGACCTGCGCCCCGGGTCGTCCGGCGACTATCTGGCGTGCTGGACGCAGCGCCTGTCGGACGCGAGCGTCAGCGTGTTCGTGGCGGAAGCGGACGGCCAGATCATCGGGGCCGGCGCCTGCGGCGCGGTCGACGGCGAGGGCGTCATTCTCGACATCCTGGTGCTGAAGTCCATGCAGTGCCGGGGGGTTGGAACCCGGTTGATGGGTCTGATGGCCTGCGACCTGAAGGCCCGCGGCCACGGCAGCGTCAGCCTGTGGGCGCCGGAGCGCAATGTGGTCGCCATCGTCTTCTTCCGCGCCATCGGCGGCGACATTGTCGACGCCGCGCCAACCGGGGGTTGCAAGGGCCTCCCGGCGCTGCGCCTGCGCTGGGAGAGCCTGGACGACCTGGCGTTCTGGAACGGCAGCGTCAGCCCGTCTCACCGCGCGCAAACGCGGCGAGCACGTGGTGAGCAATCGCCATCGGCGGCGGAACGAACAGCCTGCCCGGATGCCTTCCCGCCAACATCAGCCGCGCTTCGTCGCGACTGAACCAGCGGGCGTCGTCCAGCTCGGTCCTGTCGATGACGATGTCGGCCGACAGGGCCTCGCCGACGCAACCGATCATCAGCGAGCCGGGGAACGGCCAGGGCTGCGAGGCGAGATAACGCACCGCGCCCAGGGGCACCCCCGCCTCCTCCATGATCTCGCGGCGCACCGCGTCCTCGATGGTTTCGCCCGGCTCGACGAAACCGGCGAGGCATGAATACATGCCGCGCGGAAATTGCGGCTGCCGGCCCATGAGGCATTCGTCGCCGCGCACGGCGAGCATGATCACCACCGGATCGGTGCGGGGGAAATGCTGGGCCTTGCAGGCGTCGCAATCGCGCCGCCATCCGCTCGACACCATGCGGCTCGGCGCGCCGCAGTTGGAGCAGAAGCGGTGGCGCTGGTGCCAGTAGGCCAGACCCTTGGCCTCGCCCAACACGCCCATCTCCTCCGGCGGCAGGGCGCCCTGCATGGCCATGGCGCGCAGGTCCGCCACCACCAGATCGCTGTAGCCCTGCAACTTCTCGCCGAACTCCTGGGGATGAATGGCCAGGAACACCGGCCGCTCGTTCAGCGTGCCGAGAAATGGCAGCTCGCGCGGCTCGCCGAGCCGGAACACCTCATCCAGCGAGAACCACGGATCAGGCCGGCCGCCCGGGCCGCTTTTGATCACCGGCCGGTCGCCGACAATGATGCAGGCGATGGCGTCCTGGGAGGCGCGGAAGCTGGCCATGCGGGCGTCGTCGTCGCGCCGCTCGGAGTGGCGCACCAGCGGATTGGTGGCGTAGCCCACCCGGGCGGAGAGTTCTGGCCGCAACGCGCCGTCACGCCGGTTATCGATATCGGTGGCCATGGAGTCTCCCGGACTGTGTCATTCAGTTTTTGTCGGCTTCAGAGAAAAATCTGCCCGGCCCGCCTGGCGTTTTTCCCCGCACGCGAGCGGTAGCCTATGGCGCCCGCGTTACGCAGCAAGAGGCTGACGCGCGGACCGCGGATGAGGAAAACGCATCAGCCTGGCAGGCCGAGCGCCAGGCGCCAGCGGGCGCAGACCTGCGCCAGGGCGTCCTTGTCATGGGGTTCGATCAGGCCGGCGCCCCAGACCGGACCAGGCCAGGCGGCGTCGCCTTCCCGCCGGGCGATGATGTGGACATGCAGTTGCCGGACCATGTTGCCCAGCGCCGCCACGTTGAGCTTCAGCGGCGCGGCGTGAAGGCGAACCGCCTCGCTGACCACGCGTATTTCACCGGACAGCGCGGCGTAGGCGTCGGCGTCGAGGTCGATCAGCTCGACGGCGCCGGCGCGACGGGGAACCAGGATCAGCCAGTCATAACGCCTGTCGTTCATCAGCAGCACGCGCGACAGGGGCAGATCGCCGATGACGCCGCAATCGCCGGCAAGACGGGAATCGAGCTGGAAACCGGTTTCACTCACGGTCGCCGACGATCCGGCGCCGGCGGAGCCTGTCGCGTTGTCATGCATGGGGGCCTCCCTGGCGGCTCACGTTGAACACAAGGCGGTTATCCCGCGCCTGCCGCGACGATGCAAACCCTGTTGACGTCGGCGGGCGGGGCCGGCCGGATTGAGCCGGGGATGATCGTCGCATCCCGCGCCGGCGCCCTTGCATGTGGCGTCGCTTTGCCCGATATACGCCGTGGGAGGTTGGCGTTGGACGTTCCACTCGCCAACCGGGTCAGGTCCGGAAGGAAGCAGCCCTAACGAGCATCGGGCGGGTCTCCGTTCAGCCTCCCACCTCGGCCTCGCCGCCCTTTCGCCGCGCCGCTTTTTGGCGGCGCAGGCCATATGCAGGCGACGCTGGCGCATGCGCAAGGCGCGCCCGCGTCCCCCGGCGAAAGCGCAGGCGAAGATGTTCGCCCATGGGGCGGCCTTGCAATTCCGCCATTCCACCCAATCTGCATCCCGCACTTGATAGCCCTCCGGCCTGACGCGGCGCGGCCATGGCGTGGTCGCACCGCCAAAGCCGCGTGGCGCGGACGGCCGGACCCGCCGGCGCCAATGGTTCGCATCGGACAGGGCTTTCGTGATAGCAAGGACCGGCGCGGCGACGCCCGCCTTGCCCCTGGCCGCCCCCGCCGCAATGGCCACGGATAACGGGCGGCCGCGCAGCCGAGGAGAACCACAGGCGCCCATGACCGATTCGTCGACCGATTCGCCAGACACCGCGCCCCAGGGCCAGGCGGGCGACGCAGCCCATATCGCAGCCAGTTCCCCTGGCCTGCCGGGTTTCGCCGCCCCGCCCGCCGCCAGCCAGCCCGCCGCCAACGCGACCGGATACCGGGTGCTGGCGCGGAAATACCGGCCGCGCAGTTTCGACGACCTGATCGGCCAGGAAGCCATGGTGCGCACCCTGTCCAACGCCTTCGAGACCGGGCGCATCCCCCAGGCGTGGATGCTGACCGGCGTGCGCGGCGTCGGCAAGACCACCACGGCGCGCATCCTGGCGCGCGGGCTCAACTATGAAACGCCAGACGGCTCCGGCGGGCCGACGATCCATCTGACCCAGCCCGGCGTGCACTGCCAGCAGATCATCGATGGCGCGCACATCGACGTCATGGAGATCGACGCCGCCTCCAACAATGGCGTCGACAATATCCGCCAGCTCAACGATTCGGTGCGCTACGCCCCGGTGTCGGCCCGCTACAAGGTCTACATCGTCGACGAGGTGCACATGCTGTCGACGGGGGCGTTCAACGCCTTCCTGAAGACGCTGGAAGAGCCGCCGCCGCACGCCAAGTTCATCTTCGCCACCACCGAAATCCGCAAGGTGCCGGTGACGATCCTCTCCCGCTGCCAGCGCTTTGACCTCAGGCGGGTGCAGGCGCCGGTGCTGGCGACGCATCTCGCCCGCATCTGCGACGCGGAACAGGTGACGGCGGAAGACGAGGCGCTCGCGCAGATCGCCCGGGCGGCGGAAGGTTCGGTGCGCGATTCCCTGTCGCTGCTCGACCAGGCCATCGCCCACGGCGCCGGCCACGTGAGCGCCGAAACCGTGCGCGCCATGCTGGGCCTGGCCGATCGCGGCCGCATCATCGACCTGTTCGGGGCGGTGATGCGCGGCGATCTGCCGGCCAGCCTTGGCCAGTTGCAGGAGCAGTATGACGCCGGCGCCGACCCCGCGGTGGTGATGTCGGAGCTGGCCAGCTTCACCCATCTGGTCACGCGGCTGAAACTGGTTCCCGACGCCGCGAAGGACCCGTCGCTGACCGAGGCCGAGCGCATTCGCGGCGCTGATCTGGCCGGAAAACTCTCCCTGCGCGCCCTGTCGCGGGCCTGGCAGATGCTGCTGAAGGCCATGCCGGAGGTGCAGGACAGTTTCCGCCCGCTCGCCGCCGCCGAAATGGCCCTGGTGCGGCTCGCCTACGCCTCCGACCTGCCAACGCCGGACGAGGCCCTGCGCATGTTGCGGGACAGCGCGCCGCCAGCCGGCCGGTCCGGCGCCGGCCCCATGGGAGGCGGCTCTGGCGGCAGTGGAGCCGGCGATGGCGGGGCGGGCGGCGGCGCGCCGGCGATGGCCCGGGCGGTTGGCCAGAACGACTATCGCGATGGCGGCGGGATGGGGCCTGACGACGGCGCGCGCGGACGCGCCAGCGCCCTTTCCCCCGGCGCCAGCATGCAGCTGGTTTCCAGCCAGCCTGCCCCGGCCATGGCGACGCCGGCCGAAGCCACGCCCAAAGCCGCCCCGCAGGTGCGCATCGCCCGGTTCGAGGACCTGGTGGCGCTGGCGGGCGACAAGCGCGACATTGGCCTGAAAGTGGCGCTGGAGCGCGACGTGCGCCTGGTGCGGTTCGAGGACGGGGTCATCGAGTTCGCCCTTGCGGAGAACGGCAGTCGCAGTCTCGCCTCCGAACTGTCCGGGCGCTTGCAGGAATGGACCGGGCGCCGCTGGGTCGTCGCCATCTCCTCGAAGCCGGGCGAGGACACCATCCAGCAGCGACGCGCCGCCGCGAAAGCCGAGCGCCATTCCGACGCCGCCGCCCACCCGCTGGTGCGCGCCGTGCTCGACCGGTTTCCGGGGGCGCAGATCGTCGATGTGATTGACGTGCGCGCCACGGCCGGGGAAGAGGACGCAGCAGACGCCGATGCGCCTTTCGCCGATGACAGCGACGGCGCAGGCGAATTCGACGATTGAAGCCAGCGCGCCTGACCGCGGGCGGCGTCAGGCGCGACCAGGCGTCCGGATTTGACAAGGACCCGCCGGCCGGTTCCGCCGGCTGGTTCGCGCCGCTTGCAGGAGGGAATGACATGCGTGATCTGATGGGGCTGATGAAGCAGGCCCAGGCGATGCAGCAGAAGCTGGCGGACGCCCAGTCCGAGATGGAGAACCTGGAGGTTGACGGCGCGGCCGGCGGCGGCGCCGTCACTGTGCGCATGACGGCGAAGGGCGTCATGCGCGCCGTCCACATCGACGCCGCGCTGCTCAACCCGGACGAGAAGGAAATCATCGAGGATCTGGTGGTGGCCGCCGTCAACGACGCGCGGGCCAAGGGCGAGAAGCTGGTGCAGGACCGCATGCAGGACCTGACCAAAGGACTGCCGCTGCCCCCGGGCATGAAGCTGTTCTGAGCAGGACTGCCGTGGCGCGGCGTGACCTGGCCCCCCGACGCGCATTGCGCCGCCAGCCGGCGTCCGCGCGACCAGGCCCGGGGGCCGCGCGACGCACGACCGGGACAGGGCGCGTCCGGGCCTTCGCACGGCGCATGCTGGCCCGCCCCACGCGGTGGTTCAAGGCCGCGACCGCGTGGCTGGCGCCGCTCCATCCCCGCGCCCGCCGGCGGTTGCGCGCGGCCACGGCCGACATGCTGGCGATCGCGCGCGAACTGCACGAAACCTACGCCGCCAGCGCGGTGCTGGACGTGGCGCTGGTCTACCGGCTGGAAGCAGCCCATAGGGCGCTGAACCACGCCCTCGCCGCCGTCACCCGGCCCGGCCCGCCGCCGGACACCGACCGGACGCGGATGGCGACAGCCCTGACCCAGGCGGTCTGGCTGGCCCAGGCGGCGCGGGAATGGCGGCAGGACATCATGAACCTGCGCCATGCACTGGCCGGGGAGGACCTGACCGACGCCCAGCGGGAGGCCGTGGAAAGCGGCGTGCGCCATTTGCAGGGCTATGTGCAGCAGAACATGCACGATTTCGGCCGCTGGCTGGAGGCCGCCAGCCGGCTCAGCGGCGGGCGCCAGAAAGCAGCCAAGGGGCGGGGCCAAGCCGGGGACTTATAACCGGCATGGCCACGCGCCGGCGCAGCGGCAACCTTCGCCCGCCGCTCCAGCCCAGGGCTGCGCTGGCGCGGCGCGGTGCGTCAGCGGCCCGCTTTTCGTGGATGGCCGGAACAGGGCCGGTCATGATCGGACGGTTCGGGCAGGAAGCGGCGCGGCGGACGTTAAGGCCGCAGGGCCGATGGCGACAATCAATCCGGCTGGATGGCGATCCGGCCATTTGCAGAGCGCTCCGGCGCCATTTTCCAGGGCATCATGGCTTCGTCAACCGGTCCCGAACTTGAACGTCTCATCCAGCTGCTGGCGCGTCTGCCGGGGCTGGGGCCGCGCTCGGCGCGGCGGGCGGCGCTGCATCTGATCCGCAAGCGCGAGGCGCTGCTGGCGCCGCTGGCCGACGCGGTGCGCGTGGTCGCCGACCGGGTGGTGACCTGCACCGCCTGCGGCAATGTCGACACCAGCATTCCCTGCGCCATCTGCCAGGACCCGCGCCGCGATCCGGCCGTGCTGATCGTGGTGGAGAGCGTCTCCGACCTGTGGGCGCTGGAGCGGGCGGCGGCGCTGAACGCCCGTTACCACGTGCTGGGCGGCGTGCTGTCGCCGCTCGACGGCGTGGGGCCGGATGACCTCAATCTGGCGTCGCTGGCGGAGCGGGCGGCGGACCCGGCGGTCGCGGAAGTCATCATCGCGCTCAACGCCACCGTCGACGGCCAGACCACGGCGCATTTCATCACCGACATGTTGCAGCATCTGCCGGTGAAGGTAACGCGCCTCGCCCACGGCGTGCCGGTGGGCGGCGAGCTTGACTACCTGGACGAAGGCACGCTGGTCGCCGCCATCCGCCAGCGCACCACATTGTAGCAGATGTTCGCGATGCGCCAGCGTCTTTTCCGATCAGACTGACGCTGCTTTTCATCGTCATGGCGCGTAACAGCGCATGACATTCGTCAATCAGAGCTACAGGACGCCGCCGCGCTCCTTCACCCGGCTCCGCCATTCACTTGCAATACCGGACATAGATCAGTCAGCCTCTGTCTTTGTCTGACGTTCCTCCTGATGCGTCATAGAGTTTTACCTCCATAACGCGCATCACCCGAGGATATCATGACATCGATCAAGGCAAATTTCGTCATGGCGGCGGCTGGCCTGGCCCTCGCAACCCTGGCGTCCACCGCCGGCCTGGCCCGCAGCGCCGATAGCGGCGCAAGCCAACGGCCGCCGAATGTTCCAGCCAATTACGTGCTGACGCCCTACGGCTATGTAGCCCCACAAGACATCGTGCAGCTGCGGAAAGGCGAAACCGTCGCCATGCGGCAGGCCCGGCGTCGCGCCTCGGGGAATCCCGGCGAGTGCAGTAGCCCGCGTTTCAGCACCACCGGGGTGAAGCTTGAAGCTCGCGGCAGCCGTCGCAGCGTGCGAGCCTACACAATGCACTACCTTGCCAACGCCGCTGTCAATTTCCCCAAGGATTATCAGACGATTCAGGTAACAACCGATGTTGTCGTGCCCCCCCCACCAACAAGCGAGCTTGAATCAATTCTGTATCTGGTCACCGGGCTGCATGACACCAAAGACCTTTCCGGACCCATGGTGCAATCCGTGGTGTCCTGGAAGATGATGGGCTTCTTTCCGGGCTGGACGGCCTCCAACTGGTTCGATTCGGAGGATGACGATTGCTTCTATTATTCGCGCCCGGTCAGCGTAACGCCTGGCCAAACGTTGAGGCAGACCATAGAGGCCCGGCAAAACAACGGGAAGCATGAAATCCAGGCATCGGTCATCGACCTGGAATCAAACACACCGGTGGCGCAGACAACCTTCATGCCGCCCTCGTTCAACCCAGATGAGATCGTCAACATCGGTATGTGGGGAATCGTCAGTGACTGTGACCGGATGCCCGCTGGAGGTGAAATCCGGTACCCCAACATTTCCGCCAATCTGGCCATATCGGGTGAAAAAGAAAATATCACCGACAAGATTACCGTGCGCCCCGCGACGAAGCACATTTGCGACATTGTGCTAACCCTCGACGAATAATTGGGAACATATAAGAAATTGAAAATATATAATTTATTATTGACATCTGGTCGGGGAAATACTGTCAAACCCGCGACCTGCGAGGTCCCGTGCGCCCCTGCGGCGCACGCCGGACGGCATCGACGGCGCCCCGGTCCCGTTGCGTAAATCACCCGCCGGCGCCGCCAGCGCAGAGAAGCGACCAGGGCATCTACCTGTTCTCCACGCTGCATAACAGCGCGCACAAGGACGCGAACGCCCTCCTGTCCATGCTGGGCTGGAATATATTCGGCCTCGGCGCGGAATGGGCACCCGCCGCCATGAAACTGGACGACGGCGGCCAGCTGCCAATGCGCCCGGCATTGGCGGTCAATTCAGGGAAATCGTCAAGCTGGCGTTCACGTTTTTGGGCGGCGGCGCCTTCACCCCAACCGGCCCGTTCGAGGTCGACGCGGCCACGGCGAACTTCAACAAGAACTCCAGCTTTGACAGCATCACCGCCGACAGGCCAATCGACTCAGCCGCCGCGATGGTCATGATGTCCTTTGGGGTGGACACATGCGAGAAACTGCCTGCCGGAAACAGCATTGGCGGGACTTATGCAGCGGCCAGCAACGACTGGAACGCCCCCGACAATGACATCGCCTACCTCGTCAAGCCAATGGTGGCGCAACAAACCACGTGCAACATGAAGCTCGCTCAGCGGCAACAAGACCTCCAAAAACATCAGTTCAACATCAGCTACGCGCCAGGCGCTCCGGAACAGCAGGCCCGGACACCAGGATCACCTTCACGGCGCAGTGAGGCTGGCGCGCCAGGGCGACGCTACTGCTCCGCCCCCTCGAACTCCAGCGCCTCGATGCGGCCGCCGCGGCGGGCGATCTTTTCCACCGACACGTTCAGCGCCGCCAGATCCTCCCGGGCCTGGCGGAAATGCGCGTCCAGCTTGCCGGCGCGGTCCTGCAGACGGCCGAGGTCGTCGAGCAGGCGGCCGACCTCGGTCTGGATGGCCTGCGCCTCGTCGCGGATACGGGCGTCGCGGGCCAGCGCCCGCACCAGCTGGATGGCCAGGGCCAGCAGAGACGGCGACACGATGATGACCCGCGCCCGCGTCGCCAGCTGCGCCACATCCTCAAAATGCTCGAGCAGGTCGGCGTAAAGCGATTCCGACGGCACGAACATCAGCGCCATGTCCTGGGTTTCGCCTGGCAGCAGATACTTGCCAGCGATATCGCGGATGTGGGTGGCCACATCCTGGCGCAGGCGGGCGGCGGCGGCGCGACGGGCCTCCTCGCCCGGCGCGGCGCGAAACGCCTGAAACCCCTCCAGCGGGAATTTGGCGTCAATGGCCAGCGGCCGGTCGCCGGGCAGTTGCACCAGGCAATCGGGCCGGCGGCCATTGGACAGGGTGGCCTGAAAGCTGAAAGCGCCCGGCGGCAGGCCGTCGCGGACAATCGCCTCCATGCGTCCCTGCCCCCAGGCGCCGCGCGTCTGCTTGTTGGCGAGAATATCCCGCAACCCCACCACCTGACCGGTAAGCGCGTTGAGGTTCTGTTGAGCCGCATCGATCAGCGCCAGGCGCTCGGAGAGATGGGCAAGACCGCCGCCGGTGCGCTCCATCATGTCGGCGAGCCCGCGCCCGACCCGGTGCTGCAGCACGTCCATCTGGCTGGCGACGGCCCGCTGGATTTCCGCCTGGTGCGCGCCCAACCCCTGCACGCCGGCGTGCAGGCCGCCGTGCATCTCCGCCTGGGCGCGGGCCAGATGCTCCAGCCGTGCGTCCATATCGCGGGCATGGGCGTCGAGGGCGGCCAGCAGCTCCTCCGCCTCCCAACCGGGCGCGATCCGCCGCCGGCCGCCGGCGCGCCACAGCAACGCCAACAGCGCCAGGACGCCGCCGGCGGCCGCCAGCGCCAGCCATGTTTCATTCTGGCTAAAACCGTATCCGGCGACTGTCACCCACGCGTCCCTCATGCGTCCGCCATTGTCTGAAGTCATCCGCCGGAAGCCGCATGCGCCCTGCGCGGCATGAACCCCGGTATGTCGCCGCCGCGCCGGGCGGTCGCCACTTTCATTTCAGGAACAAAACAGGTACAACATTGACCGGGCGCCTGGAAAGCCCTATCTGGCGGAGATCATGACAATTCGCCCTCTTGTAATCCTTCCCGACGCCATGCTGCGTCAGGCCTCGGCCCCGGTCGGCGCGGTCACGCCGGAGATCCGGCGGCTGGCCGACGACATGCTGGAAACCATGTATGACGCGCCGGGAATCGGCCTCGCCGCCGTGCAGGTTGGCGAGCTGAAACGCCTGCTGGTGCTCGATGTGGTGCGCGACGAGGGCGTCGACGGCAATCCAATGATCTTCATCGATCCGGAAATCACCTGGAAGTCGGAAGAGACCAACGTTTACCGCGAGGGTTGCCTGTCGATCCCGGAGTATTACGAAGAGGTCGAACGGCCGGCGCAGGTGCGGGTGCGCTATCGCGACATCCACGACAAAATGCAGGAGATCGAGGCGGACGGCCTGCTCGCCACCTGCCTGCAGCACGAGATCGACCACCTGAACGGCGTGCTGTTCATCGACTACCTGTCAAAACTGAAGCGCGACCGGGTGAACACGAAGTTCGCCAAGCTGGCGCGGCAGATGGCGCGGGGTTAACGGCGTGCGCGTCATTTTCATGGGAACGCCGGATTTCTCCGCCCCCACCCTGGCGGAGCTGGTCGGCCACGGCCATGAGATCGTCGCTGTTTATACGCGCGCGCCGCGGCCGGCCGGGCGCGGCATGAAGGAACGCAGGAGCCCGGTGCACGAGATGGCCGACAGGTTCGGCATTCCGGTGCTGACGCCATCGACGTTGCGCACGGCTGAGGCGGCGGACGCCTTCCGCGCCTTTGACGCCGACGTCGCCGTGGTGGTGGCCTACGGCATGATCCTGCCGCCGGAGATTCTGGAGGCGCCGCGGTTTGGCTGCATCAACCTGCACGCCTCGCTGCTGCCGCGCTGGCGCGGGGCGGCGCCGATCCAACGGGCGATCATGGCCGGCGACGCGGAGAGCGGCGTCTGCGTCATGCAGATGGAGGAAGGGCTCGACACCGGACCCGTGGCCATGTGCGAGCGGCTGGCGATCGGCCCGGAAATGACGGCGGGCGAACTGCACGACGCCCTGTCCGCCCTCGGCGCCGATCTGGCCGCCCGCGCCCTGGCGGCGCTGGAGCGCGGCTCCCTCGGTTTCACGCCGCAGCCGGAAGCCGGCGTCACCTACGCCCACAAGATCAGCAACGCCGATGGCCGCATCGACTGGTCGCAGGACGCACGGACGGTGCATGACCAGATCCGGGGCCTGTCGCCGTTCCCGGGCGCATTTTTCGAAGCGGACCTTGGCAAAGGCAAGCCTGAGCGGGTCAAGGTGCTGCACGCCACCGTCGCCCATGAGTTTCCGGACGCGACCTCGCAGGGCGCGCCGGACAACCCGACGGGGCCTTATAACCTGGCGGGGCTTTATAACCAGGCGGGGCCTGGAACGCTGATCGCTCCCGACATGACCATCGCCTGCGGCAAGGGCGCCATCCGCGTGTTGCGGGCGCAGCGGGCTGGCAAAAGCGCGGTGACCGCGGAAGAGTTCATGCGTGGGGCGCGGCTGGCGCCCGGGGCGCAGCTCTGACTTTCGCTACCGTTTTTCCCGCCGCCCAACCAGACGGAGTTCCAACGTGCCGCGCTACCGGCTGGTGATCGAATATGACGGCGGCGCCTATGTGGGCTGGCAATGGCAGGACAATGGCCGCTCGGTGCAGCAGGCCATTGAGGAAGCCATTGTCAAATTCGCCGGCGAGCATCCGCGCGTGCAATGCTCCGGCCGCACCGACGCGGGCGTGCACGCCGTCGGCCAGGTCGCTCATGTGGACCTGACGCGCGACTGGCGCACGGATACGGTGCGCGACGCCATCAACGCCCATCTCAAGCTCGGCGGCGACCGGATCGCCGTGGTTTCGGCCCACCTGGCCCCACCAGCGTTCGACGCCCGGCACAGTGCCCTGAAGCGCCATTACATCTACCGCATTCTCAACCGCCGCTCGCCGGCGGCGCTGGATTTTGGCCGGGCCTGGCACGTGCCGCGGCCGCTCGACGCCGCCGCCATGCACGCGGCGGCGCAGACGCTGCTGGGCAACCACGATTTCAGCACGTTTCGCGCCTCCGAATGTCAGGCGGCGAGCCCGATCCGCACGCTCGACCGGCTCGATGTGGAGCGCATTGGCGACGAAATCCGCATCCACGCGGCGGCCCGTTCGTTCCTGCACCATCAGGTGCGCTCCATGGCCGGCTCGCTGGAGCAGGTGGGATGCGGGCGCTGGCAAACCAGCGACCTGCGCGCGGCGCTGGAGGCGCGCGACCGCCGCCGCTGCGGCCCCATGGCGCCGGCGCAGGGGCTGTATTTCGTCAGCGTGGATTATCCGGCCGAACTCATGCTGGAAAAATAGGCTTCGATCATCCGCCGGTAGATGCGGGCCAGCGCCTCCAGGTCGGCGACCGGCGTGCGTTCGTCCACCTGGTGCATGGTGTCGCCCACCAGGCCGAATTCAATGACCGGGCAATAGTCCTTGATGAAGCGCGCGTCCGAGGTGCCGCCGCTGGTCGACAGTTCCGGGCGGCGACCGGTTTCGGCCTGGATGGCGTCGCACATCAGGTCGACGAACGGGCCGGGCCCGGTCAGGAACGACACGGAGTTGCTCGGGTCGAAGCGAACGGTTGCTTCAGGAAGCCCTTCCTGCGCGGAAGCCAGGCGACGGCGCACCTCGGCCTGCAACGTCTCCAGCGTCCAGATATCATTGAAGCGGATATTGAACACCGCGTGGGCCTCCGCCGGAATGACGTTGGTCGTCCGGTTGCCCACATCGACGCTGATGACTTCCAGATTGGAGGCGTCGAAGCGTTCGTTGCCGGCGTCGAGCGGCGTCGCCATCAGGGCGTCCAGATAGCGCATCAGCGCCGGGATCGGGTTGCGCGCCCGGTGCGGGTAAGCCACGTGGCCCTGGACGCCATGCACGGTGAGCCGGCCGGTGAGCGAGCCGCGCCGCCCCACCTTGATCATGTCGCCCAGCGCCCGCGGATTGGTGGGCTCGCCAAGAATGCAGTGATCGAATTCCTCGCCCTGCTCCTTCGCCCATTGCAGCATTTTCACCGAGCCGTTGACCGCCGGGCCCTCCTCGTCGCCGGTAATCAGGAAGGCGATGGAGCCGGGGAAATCCGGATTGGCGCGGATGTAATCGAGGGCCGCCGCGGCGAAGGCGCCGACGCCGCCTTTCATGTCCACGGCGCCGCGCCCGTAGAGCAGGCCGTTGTCGGTGACCGCGCCGAACGGATCATGGGTCCAGGCCGCCTCGTCGCCCACCGGCACCACGTCGGTGTGGCCGGCGAACACCAGGCAGGGGCGCGCGCTGCCGTAACGGGCGTAGAGGTTATCCACGTCGGGGGTGTCCGGGGCGCTGAAGGTCAGGCGCTCGACGTCGAAACCATCGGCGCCCAGCACGCCCTCCAGCAGGGACAGGGCGCCGCCCTCCTCGGGCGTCACCGAGGCGCAGCGGATCAGTGCGCGGGTCAGCTCCACGGCGTTTTCCGCCAGAGGGGAACGGGACTCGGACATGGCTCTCTCACCTGCTGGCTGGGGCGGAAGGTTTGGGTGATGGGAGGGTGAAGTATAACGTCAAAATGCCCGCGCGGCGCGGGCAGCGGTGGCCATGGCGGCTGCGCGTGCGGCCAGGGGAGCCAGCCGGAAGCGCCGGACAAGAGCGCCGATGGGCAGCCACCGTGGAT